>Ga0209341_10001475_pt1 | contig 23368 bp, 40 predicted proteins | sample RifCSP13_2_FD_184020 | JGI IMG/M metagenome (GOLD analysis project Ga0209341, IMG submission 184020) | Soil microbial communities from Rifle, Colorado - Rifle CSP2_sed 13_2 (SPAdes) (version 2) | ecosystem: Environmental > Terrestrial > Deep subsurface > Rock core/Sediment | place: Rifle... | reverse complement strand
GCGGGTGGCGGGAGGGGCGCGATGACAGTCTACCTCCTGCACCTCGAGAGAGCCCTCCCGCGCGGTGTATCGGCCAAAGGGAAAGCCCTGCAGGCCGGCCATTACATCGGCTGGACGGATGATCTGGTCGGTCGGATGATGAAGCACTCCGAGGGCAAGGGAGCACGTTTCACCCAGGTCTGTGTAGAGCGTGGAATTGAGTTCAGGCTTGTCCGCACCTGGGATGGCATGGGCCGGTCCTTCGAGCGAATGCTCAAGACCAGGATCAAGAATGCACCCTGGCTCTGCCCGGTGTGCACGCCTGGCGCATTCAATCATATGAAAGGTGAGGCCGTATGACAACTTCCAGGCATTCCTCGCGAGCCAAGTGGAATACTGCGAACGCAGGGCTCGCCAATCGACCTTTTGAGCATATTTTTGACGGACAAAGAAAGCGAGACGTCATGGACAAACAAATGCCTGTTTCCCTGGATCTGATCGATCCGAATCCCTACCAGCCGCGCCAGGCGGAAGACCCGGCCGTCGTGGCCGAGATCGCCGAAAGCATCCAGCGCCATGGTCTGATGCAAGTTCCCACGGCCCGCGCGGCTGAAGGTGGCCGGTATCAGTTGGCGTTCGGTCATACCCGCCTCGCGGCCGTCCGCCTGAATGGAGAGCCGCGCATGCCACTCATCATCCGGGACCTGAGTGATCTGCAGATGTTCGAGCTGGGTGTGGCGGAAAACATCAAGCGCCGGGATTTGAATCCCATCGAGCAGGCCCGAGCGATGCACCGCTATATGCAAGAGTTCGGAAAGAACTCTGTGGAAACTGGCGAGTTTTTCAACGTCTCGCCGGAAAAAGTCCGCAACACCATCCGCCTGCTCAACCTGCCCGAAAAGATCCAAAACTCTGTAGCGGAGGGCGAGATTACCCAAAACGGCGCTCGCCGGCTCCTGACCATCCAGCGTGTGGCGCCCGAGAAGATCGAGCATGTGGCCAAGGATCTCAAAGGATCTGTGGATCCGGAGAATGTAATTTCATCAGCCCTGCGAGACACCGGGAATGCCGTAGAGATGTGGCCAAGCTGGAAAACGCGCGAGGAGCCCCACGCCGGGGAGCATCTCTGGTCGCTGCGCCTGCCGGCAGAACAGTTTCCGCACAAATACTTGCCTACGTTGCGCGCTGCAGAAGCAGCCAAAGCTCTGGGGATCGAGTTCACGGCCGATAGCCGGCGGGACCTGGAAGCCTGGATTGGGGCCTTTCTCGAGATTCATCCAAAACTGGGCGGCAGTCACTGGTTCAACAAGCACGGCAGCCACCGGATCGATGGGGACGTGGCTGAATTCCTGATCGCACAAGGTGAGCCGCCTGAGCAGATCGAGCGCATCGCGCACTTGCTGAACCCGCCCGCCTGCAATGTCTGCCCCTTCTACGCCAAGGTGAACGGAACACATTTCTGCACGTTCAAGGCATGCCACAGCCGCAAAGTCCGAGCCTGGCAGGAGAATGAGCTCCAGAAAACATCCAGGAAACTCAAGATCGCCATCTACGATCCAGCTGCAGACGGCAAAGAGAACGTGGTTCTGGAAAGGTACAGAGAGGCACACGTGAAACTGGTGCAGGCGAGTCATGCCGATTTGCGCCTGAAAAAAGGCAGCAGCTGGAACAATTTCGATGGCGTGCCGCGTGGATTGGTCATCATTGCCGTGGGTGCCGCCGTCAAGAAACTCCAGGAGAAGGAAAAGAGCAACGGCAGCGGAAGCTCTCAAGACAACGAGAGCTATTATGCGGAGCAGCGCCGGTTGCGGATCGTTCGAGAAGCGCGCCGCGAAGCGATGAATACCTTCTTGTGGAACATCGCCACGCCGGCGTTCCAGGTGCTCTTGTCTGAGGTCTCGAGCCTGGAGTTCCTGAACCGGTTGACTGACCGCGTGGTGGCTGGCGTGCCGGCAGAGGAGCCGGACCGTAAAACCAGGAAGGCGGAGCGGCTGGACTTCTACCGTCGTGCCATCCTGTTCGAGCTCCTGGATGATGTGGGGATGTGGGATATCTCGCAGAAGACCAAGCCTGTCGCGGCGCTGGCCAGGCATCTCCAGGGCGTGGCAACGAGCTGGGGCGTAAAGCTGCCGAGGAACTGGATGGACATGGCCGCGGAGGCCGACAAGGGGATCAAAATCCTGCCTGAAGCAGAAATAGGGAAGGCCTGAGATGTATACCGGAATGCTGTGGTTCGATAACTCGCAGAGCAGCCTGGCACAGAAGATCAAGAGGGCCGTGGACTACTACGAAAAGAAATACGGCCAGAGGCCCAATCTGTGTCTGGTACACCCCGGCATGCTCCTCCCCGATCCGGTAGTCGGGGAGGGCATGCCCATCACCGTGCGGCCCTACAGGCCCGTCCTGCCCGGCCATTTGTGGATCGGGGTCGAGGAGATCTCGGTTCTGGCCGAGGGAGACAGTCATGCCAAAGATCCTTCTTGAACCAGAACTAAGCATCGAGCCGGGCCACCAGTGGCTGGTGTTGAGTGACACGCCGGAGGGCCGCGCGCTCGCCTTCCTGCTGATCGGCGGCTTGCCGCTGGTCAAACGCGGGAAGCAGATCCTGGTCCCGCACAACGACAGAGTCGATCAGCAGCTCGTGGCCCTGATCGATCAGCTGGCCCATGCGCGCTATCAGGCGCCCGATCTTGTGCAGCTGACGATGGGGGAGGCACTCGAATGAGCCTGCCAAGACCGCCTCGCTATGTGGTCCTCCCTGAAGAAGTGATCGAGCAGGCATACAAACCTGATAAGCCGCGGCGCGCCCTCCTGGCTTCGTTCACCCGGATCCTGTCACTGGCCTGGGAGTCCAAGTACGAGCGCACGCCGCACCTCCATGAAGAGGAGTTGATGGCATTCCTGAAGTTGAGCCGCCGGCAATATTTCGAGCAGAAGGCTGATATGGAGCTCCTGGGATGGCTTCGTTCATCTCATCCGCGCCCTGGCTTCGTCCAGTTCAGCTTCAGCCGCTCGATTGTCGAAAAGGTGAGTCTCGAGCCTGGTGCGGAAAATCGCACTAGCGGTGCGGAAAATCGCACTGATCCTCCCTTAATAGGAGGAGGAGAATCTCTTGATTTAAATCTACATACAGAGTCTCCTCCTCCTATTAAGGCAAACGGCGGTGCGGAAAATCGCACTGAACTTCCCTCCGTGGTGGAGATCCTGAGCCACACAGATGTGCTCTTCGATGGCAGTGTCGTGGTCAGCAAGGGATTGGAGCATTGCATTCCGCGGGAGGTCCTCGCCTGGTGCGCATATGCCTATTACCAATTCAAGCGGCAGCGCCTGGACCGGCCGGCCGGGTTGGTGCGCCGGCGCCTATTGGATGGAGAGACTGCGTCCGAGAGGATGCGGGCAGGCTGGCAACAGATCCTGCCGGATGCCTTCCTCGAATCAGTACGGTTGCTCACGTATGACTGCCCGGTGGTGGGATGTGGTCAGATCTTCGCGCAACGCGCAACGCTGGACGAGCACAAGAAAGCCGATCATCCACTCCCGCATCTGTGCGAGGTGTGCCAGAATCAATTCACTACACGGGAGCTCTTGCAAATCCACCTGGAAGAGGCACACAAGAAAGATGAAGCCGTTTCCGTGGAAACGGTAGAAGCAGATCCGTCGGTCCGGGTCCCGATCGACGGCCGTCGGTCGGCTATGGAGGCCTGGGATTCGGTCCTGGAGCAGCTGCAGATGGAGATGCCGCGCAGGAGCTTTGACACCTGGGTCCGGGCATCCAAGCCCGTCCGTTTCGATGGCGCCGTTCTACAGATCGGCGCCCACAACGCCTACGCGCGCGACTGGCTGGACAATCGGATCCGGAGCACAGCCGAGCGGCTGCTGGTCGGGATCCTGGATCGCAGCGTGGCGATAATTTTTGTGGCGATGGAGGACTCGTGACCCGGCGCCCGTCTGAACGCTCGATGGCAAAGAAACCTACGCAACCCACGGAAGATACCTTGATCAAGAAAGCCCGCCGGCTGCCGTTGTTCGGCCCGGGCCTGGTGATCAACGTGCCGCTGCATCTCTTGCCGGCGTATTTCGAGCTGTATGGCCTGGAGCCGGTGGGGTGGAAGAATCCCACGCTCCTGGTCAAGCGAGTAGGAAGAAAGAAAGATGAAGAAAAGGAAACTGAATTACCCGATCACACACGTTGAACTCTCGCCGCGCGAGGCGCGCGGCGTATTTGAGGCCATCCGCTTTTACACACCGGAGGAGGTCTCGCTCTCCCGCGCCTGGATCGTGTTTTGGATCCTGGTGGGTGTAGCGATCGGGCTCCTGGTTGTGTGGGGAGGCGGTTCATGAAGCCCCAGGACTTTTTCGACCTCGTCCGTGAGATGCGCTCCAGGCAGATCGCCTGGTATACGGATCACCGTCGGAGCGACCTGATCGAAGCAAAACAGCTCGAGAGGCAGGTGGATGCGGCCCTCCAGGAGGGGTTCGATCCAGACCAGCCCGATGTGCAGCAATTGGATTTTTTCGAAGGAAAGCAAGGAAGGTGAATGATGTTGGAGTTGATCCTGACAATCCTGAGCTGGCTGGCGGCGGGCCTGGTGGCCACCGGTGTCACCATCGGAATCTATGCATTTCTCTTCGTGAAGAAGGAAGGTTGAGATGCATTGGTTTGTCATTGCCGTTCTGGTCCTGGTCGTGATCATCTTCGGCGTCTCCTCGACCGCGCAGTCGTACGCCACGGCCCAGCAGGCCAAGGCGCAGATCGAGACGGCGCAGGTTGCGCAGATCAATGCCTGGGGTAATCTCATCACGATCCTGACGCTGTCCCTGGTCATCGCGGTGGTCCTGGTCATCCTGCTCGTCGCGCTGTATTGGTTCTTCGCTCGGCCAAGGATCGGGAAACCAGGGAGAGGTTCAATACATGAGATTGGCGACCGCCCGGCGCCCACGCTGGACGCCGGCGCGGTCAACACGCTGGTGCAGCTGGAGGTACTGCGGACCCTGCGATCGATGAGCGGCGATGGCTCGCCAGCCTTGCTGCCTCCACTGAAACAAGAAGAGGAAGATCTTCCTGCTTGGCTTCGGTGAATAGAAAGGAAATCAAATGTTCAGCTACACATGGAATCAAAACTTTTACAAACTACTGGGTCTTTTCTTCATCCTCCTTAAGCTCATGGGCCTCTTCCCCTGGGCCTGGTGGTGGGTCCTCACGCCTCTCTTCCTGGATGTGGTCCTGGAAGTGGCGGAACACATAACCCAATCCAAGTCGATCAAGAAGGAAGCGGCCTGATTGGAAGGATGTTCCATGCGAACCATCTTGATCCTCATGCTGGTCCTGCTGGCTGGCTGTGTCAGCACGCCCGCCAATCCTGACCTGTACCGCAGTGTCCAGAGCAGCCGGGCCACCTCGGATGCGGCGGCCCAGCAAGCCTATTATCAAGGCCAGTTTTTGACCGCCACCGCTGAGGCCCCGATCATCCGGATCACCGAGACGGCGGCGGGGCTGGCCATCCAGCAGCAGCTGTGGACATCTACGGCCCAGAGCGTCCAAAGCACGGAAACGTCCGCCATGACGCAGACGGCGATGGCCTGGACGCCTACCCCGAACGCCACGATGACCGCAGTCTTTGTGATGGCTGCCGCCGAGGCCACACAGATGGCCAACAACATCGAGCGGGATAAGCTCGAGCTGCAGCGGCAGCAGGATATCAATGACTTCAAAGGCAAGCTGCCGGCGTATGCCTTCGTGATCGTGGTCCTGGTGCTGGCCATTGTGCTGACGTTTGTCAGCCGGCGCGAGCGCTTTCGCCCGATCCCCCTGGACGCGCGCGGCAATCCACATCCGATGCTGGATGTGGTCGAGGGCACCGCGACCGACGTAGATCGCAATCCAAACTTCCGAGGAGATCTCCGGGACAACCTGTGGAAGCAATGGCTGCGCAAGAAACTGGATCTCCCGCCTCTTTTGCCGGAGGTCACAGCCCGGCGCCAGGACGAGACCACGCAGCGGGACCAGATGCTGGACCTGGGCACGCGCGGCCTGCCAGGACCGGTGAGCGCGCAGAACGCTGCAGCCAAACGCCTGGCAGGCCAGGAGATGATGAAGCAGCTCTCGGCTTCGAACCTGGATAGCCGCTTCCGGATCCTGGATGAAGAGAAGGCCGGTCTCGATGTGGTCAACGGAGACGTGGTGAAAGTGCTCGACCAGGAGTGGGATCAGGCCAAACAGGAACGAGGTGACGCATGAATATGAACCTGATTGCGCCTTACGATCTGGCGACGCGCGTCGCATACAAGACGATCACCCTGTTGATCAACAGGAAAGTGCTGCTGTACCCGACAGGCCTGGTGTTCTGTGTGTGGCGCCGCGGCGATCGTGTCATTGTGGCGTTCAATCCCGAAGCGATCGAACTGAAGCGAATCAATGAAGATTTCGTGCATACATTATCGACACAGCTCGATGGCCGGCTGGTGATCCGCACCAACAGCCGGGGTATGTTCCTGCAAATCAAGGTGGAGGTGCCGCCTGCGCCTGCCCGCCTGGTCTCGCAGCCGCTGGACCTGGGTCAGCAGCCAAGCCCGTGGCATCTGCCGATCGGCGCGACCCATAAAGGCCCCCTGTGGATTCCCCTGATGGGTGGGATTTCCTTCCTGATCGGCGGATCCACTGGCATGGGCAAGACGGGCCAGGAACATGCCTGGATCCAGGCCCTGCTGCATGGGGGCAAGACCTTGGTGTACGCCTGGGACGGAAAGCACAGCATCGAGTTCATCCGGTACGCAGATCATTCGAACTTCCACCTGATGTTCGAAACGACAGAACTGGAGCAGCTGCAGGCGCTTCTCCACAATCGGGAGCGTCAGCTGGCTCGCAGTGCGTCAGTGAATATCCTCATGCACAACGAAAAACATCCCGGTGATTTCATTCCGCCGATCGCGCTCTTTGTCGATGAGGCAGCAGACTTGCCGGATTCGGCGAAGATCTTACTCAAGCAGATGATCCGGATCTATCGCTACGCGGGGTTGTATCCCATTATTGCCACCAACCAGCCGACCCAGGCCGAGATGTTCGCCAAGACGAATCTCTCCACGCGCATTGCCTTCCGAGTCCCACACCATAATGACAGTATCACGATCCTGGGCAGCAAGGGCGCCGAGGCACTGCCCGACGAAGTTGGCCGTGGGATGGTCATCTGGAGGGGACGACTGGTTGAGTTCCAGGCTTTTCAGGTGACCTACCCCGACGTTTCGGATGCGGCGCGCGAGCTGATCAGCGCTCGCATGGACAGGGAGCAAGGAGCAGAGTCAGCCAACCAGACGGACGAGATCGCCCAGTTGGCGGAATCCATCCGCCCTGTCTGGCGTGCGGGCATGAGCGGCAGGGCGGTGGGTGAGCTGCTGGGCAAGCCGTATGGCGGAAGCTGGCACAGGAAGATCAACGAAATTATCGAGTATCTGCGCGCTACTACTGCTACTGCTACTACCGAGCCCACTGATTTGGGCCTGGAGACGGCCTAGAAGCCGGTAGTAGTAGAACAAGGAAGGAAGATTCAACATGACTACCATTGTGTGCCCATGCGGGCGCCCGAACCATCTGAACGGGAAGAAAGCCATCAAGTGCAAATGCGGCCGGGCTTTGACGGTCCGGATCCAGGAACCGCGCGGCGCCAGGCGCCGGCGTAAATTCAAACCCTTCGTGAAGAAGAAAACCGGTCAGACAATCAAGTCGCTCCAGGGCTTATTCATGGGCGCGGGGTTCGTCGTGCTGGTGATCACGGCGATTGCCTTGGTCAGCATGGCCGGGAGATGAGCGATGAAGCAGCAGAAGCAGAAAAAAAAGCCAATCTCGATTGAAAAGGCGATCCTGCTCCTGGCGGCCGGCTTTGCTGCCTACAACTTCGGTCTCGCCGGCGGGTACGTCGAGGGCAGCTCCTTCAGTGTTGGCGGGTTGATCGCGGGCCTGGTGGTCAACATCACTCTGGCCCTAGCGGCCAGCCGCTTCGGCGGGCTGAAAGGCGACAAGCGAACCAGGCAGGCTGTGACGGCATTCATTGGCATGCTGTTTCTCTCGCCGGCATTGGTATCGCCTGTCATCTTTTACCGCTTGCCTGATACATTCTTAGGTGTCTGGTGGCTGCGCGCCCTCTGGGCCGTGGGATGGCCCCTGGTGGCTGACCTGGCGATCGTGCTGGCCGGCGCGGTGAGCGGCAAGGGCTTGATCGCAGTCTCCACGGACAGCGCGCAGGGTACGACGCAAGGCCGCGGCGGTGCGTCGCAGTCCAAGGCAGTCCGGCAGAAATACCCACGCAAGTGCGACCATTGTCCGGAGATGCTTCGCACTCCGAATGCAGTGGGCGCACATATGAAGAAACATCATCCAGAGTTGTGCAAGCCAAAGCCCAGGCTCGCCGATGCACTCTTCACCCCGGTGGAGAAGAAGCAATGAAGATCATCTACAGCATTTGGTTTACCGGCTTTGGCATCTTTGGCTGCATTGGCATCGTCCTGGGCGAGGATGAGATCACCGGCCAACGTAAGGCGTACATTGGCAATGGGCTCAATCTCGGCGAGCTGCTGGACGAGCAGCGTATCGTTGCAACCGGCTCGAAGCTGCCGGTCGACATGGTCGAGAGGATTGCAGCGTGGTTGAATAAAAGAAACGCTGCAGATCAAGCTGGTCAGGAACAAGGAGGTAATTCATGAGTCGTCGTTTTTCAGCTACGCAGCAAACCACAGTCCGAGATCTGCAACGGATCATGACCAGGATCAATGTGACGTCCCTGCGAATTGAACAGGATGTCATGGGCGGGGGTGTCAAAGTGATTTTCGACCGCGCCGGCAAACGATATGTGCGCGAGTGCAAACAATGGCCAGATTCGATTGACAACTTACGGGCCATTGGATTGCAGATCGATTATCTCTATCGCGCCCTGGAGGTCTATGGCGTCGAGATGAGCGAGACATCGTTCGATCAGGAATTCGATACGATCTTCGGCGGCCTTCTCGCTACCCCGGATGATACTGCTCTGCTGCTAGGGAGTGGGAAAGACGCTTGGTGGAAGATCCTGGGCACGAAGCCTGATGCGACCAGGGAGGATATCCGGAACGCCTTTCGGGCTCTTTCCAAGGTACACCATCCTGACGCCGGTGGTCAGGAGGAGGATTTCAAAAGACTTCGCCAAGCCTATGATGAAGGCATCAAGGCGGCAAAAAAGTGAAAATGAACAGACCTGTGCTACGTTATCCTGGCGGAAAATATTTAATTGCCGAGTGGGTCATCGGTCATTTTCCCTCGCACAATTTATACGTCGAACCGTTTGGCGGAGCAGAATCCGTGCTCATGGTCAAGCCGCGCTCGAAGGGAGAAATCTATAATGATTTGAATGGAGATGTAGTCAATGTATTTCAGATCCTCCGCGATCCAGACCAAGCCAGTCGGCTGAAAGAACTTATAGAACTCACTCCATTTGCCCTGGACGAATACAGGAGGGCGTATGAGTCTTGTGAGGATCCAATCGAAAAAGCACGCCGGATGATCTTCAGGTCTTTTGCTGGAAAAGGAGATCCTAATGAACAGTCTTGACGACAACACCAAGAACTGGGGGATTGTTGAGCTGATGGGGCATAAGGTCGTGGCCGGCCAGGTCTCGAAGAGCGAGCTTCTGGGCGCACCGCTGCTCCGCGTCGACGTGCCGGCCACCAGCCTATACCATGAATTCACACAATTCTACGGGGAGGCCGCGATCTATTGCATCACATTTGTGAGCGAGCAGGTGGCGCGGCTAACCGCCGAAGAGACCAAGGTGAATCCGGTCAGTGTGTACGTTCCAGAATTGGTGACGAAGGAAAAGTTCGATCAGATCATTCGTCAGTACAAAGAGCAGATCGAGCGCCTGCGCGCGCTGCCGGCCGGGCAGCCGAGCGAAGATCTGTGGGATGAAGACAATGACGATGATCCCGACGAGGAACGATGACAACCATGATCTTGCTTTACCGTCGGCTCCTCAACTTCCTTTGGCGCATGCATGAAGAGAGTCTCTGGCGCCGAGGCTCAGTGAAATGTGACGGCGGTGAAGGCAACGTCACTTGGCACAAAGAGAAATCAATCACCATGAATGCAAAACAAATCGACAACGTGATGAGAGTGCTCCTCGACGAGGAGGCTCACCAGGCTTTCGCAGCAGCTGTCGATACGCATGAACCGGCGATGGATCCGGATGTCGTTGAGGAGCTCGAGAAAGTCGCAGAAACGTTTCGGCGGAAACGCCAGGAGGAGGTCAGCGTGATCGTGATCACCCGGCTGGCGCCACCGGATACGGGCCTGAAATGTTTGCACGAGGGCAAGTGGCATCTGCTGATCAACACGCTGACCTGGATCAAGCTGAAACAGCGGATCTCCGGCATGTCTCTTCAGGCGCCGTTCCCGCTGCTGGGCATCCCGGTCGTGGAGGATGAAGAGCTGGCACGGCAGGTGCTGATCAGCGCGTACATAGACGGGGGAGGGGCGATCCGGTTTGATGGAAATGAATCAACAAAGTAGCAGGAGAACCATGCCCAAAAAATATTTAACTTACCAGGAGCAGGTCTCTTATCTGCTGACCTTCCTGGCCATCCTAGTCCAGCGCGCGGGCGGTCAGATGACCATCGAGCATTTGAGCGAATTCTCCAGCTCAGCCATGGGCCTCAGCATGAAGCTAGACGTCGAGAACGATCGGGTCACGCTGAGCTCGAGTTACACACCGGGCAATAGCACGTCGAAACCTTTATGACTTGAAAGGTGATAATCATGGACACTGGAGAAGGAAAATTTGAGCAAATGCAAGCCGATGATCAAAAGAAGCTTTTGGAAAGAATAAAGGCCTTGGAATCGCAATATCCTGATCACGGCGGTTGGTTTCGAGAGGGCGAGATCATAGAGATACGCGGAAGTACTTTCCGCATTCAGGCAGTAAAACCAACGGGATTGCGCTTGAAACTTTTGAGACGAGGTAAAGCATGACGCACTGGAATCGATCAATAATCAACGTCACCAGCGGCTATGGTAACAACACGCGCCAGCCGTTCGTCGAGATCAAGACTGAAAAATTGAAGGAGCCCCTGCAGCTGCTGCCTGAAGAAGCGCGCGACTTGGCGTTGAATCTACTGCAAGCAGCAGAAGCCGCAGAGCAGGATGCTTTTATGTTCGAGTTTGTAAGCAAGGATCTAAAGGCAGGCGAGAATGCGGCTGCCAATATCATATTCGAGTTCCGGAATTGGCGCGACACCCATGGTCAGAATAAATAGCCGGATTTTCCACTAAAAAATGGCTGAGAAGAAATTACTCGAGCAGCTCGCCGATAGAATTCGGATGAAACACTATAGCCGCAAGACAGAATCGGCTTACGTTGAATGGGCACGGCGGTTCATTTTGTTCCATGGCAAGCGGCATCCACGCGAGATGGGTACCAGGGAGATCGAGGCCTACCTGAATTACCTTGCGAATGTGCGCCGTGTGAGCGCATCCACACAGAACCAATGTCTGTATGCGATCCTGTTCATGTACCGGGAAGTGCTGGGGGTGGAAATTGGGAACATCAATGCAATGCGCGCGAAGGAAGGGAAGCGCTTGCCAACGGTGCTGAATCAGCAGGATACGTTGCAGGTCTTGAACTGTGTCGATGGCGATGTATTCAATTTGATGGCTCGGCTGCTCTATGGCGCGGGGCTGAGATTGAAGGAGTGCCAGCAATTACGGATCAAGGACGTTGATTTTGGAATGAATATCATTACGGTCCGGGGTGGAAAAGGGGATAAGGATCGGACCGTGCCACTGCCGCGAAGCCTGGTTAAGCCCTTGATGGATCAAATGAACATTGCCCGCCATCTATGGAATATCGACAGGCAGCGCGGGATGCCAGGTGTTTACGTCCCGGATGCGCTTGAGGTGAAATATCCAAATACTAGTTGTGAGTGGGGATGGTTCTGGGTATTTCCAGCCCAAAGTTACAGCGTGGATCCTGTGAGCAAGATACGCAGGCGGCACCATCAGCACGAGAGTGAGTTGCAGCGAGCCATTAGAGCTGGGGCCATCAGGGCGGGTGTGGTAAAGAGGGTCACGCCTCACATTTTCCGTCATTGCTTTGCAACCCATTTGCTCTGGAAAGGGTACGACATTCGGACTGTCCAGGAGCTGATGGGGCATAAGAGCATAAAGACCACGATGGTCTATTTGCACATTCTCCACCCAGGGGGCTGGAAAGGCGTGGAAAGCCCGCTGGATAATGTTCCGGTGGAGAGTATTATCCGTCAGTAGATGGATAAGGATAGTTAGCTGGCTCATTCCCAGCAAGGAGAAAAAATGAACGAAGATAAAGTACAGCTCGAAGTTACAAATGATCCCACAACCGCCCGCAGTATCATTCAGGCACTCGTCAAAGAGTTGCGCGGCAAAGATGGTAAGCCTGCAAATCGTGAAACTGCGCTTGCCATAACGAAGTTGCAAGAAGCGGCTTACTGGCTCGGCGAAGCTATGTTCGGCAGTGGTGCCAGCTAACAATGCGTGCAGCAGACGTGGGGCAGGCTGGGCAATTTTTGGACAGTCGGTTATGCCCCACGCTGCTAACGCTCGCCGTTAGCCCGCTCTCGAAAGGATAGGTAATATGCAAACAGTTGACCCCACTATACTTTGTCTTATAAGCCTGCTGATCCTTGCGCTTATCGGTGTGTCAATGCGGGAAGTGGACTGGTCAAAAGAGAATCGCCGTAGACCGAGCAGGTTTGCTCAAGAAGCAGCGAAGCGTGCTAACAGGCGCTTGCAGAACGGACGCAGGGCAGGCGCGGCGAAACGGAAATAATCTATTAGTGCCTTGCGCCGCTAAAGCGCAGGGTCGTTAGAAGAGAAGTAAGAATTCCCGTGGTCTTTGAGACGTTCTAGATAAATTCCATTATGTAGAGTGTAAAACATGAACGAACAGGCTGAAAAATATCTCAAGACTCTGGACCGCCTACCGAATACGCTCAAGACCTACGGCTGGGCTCTGTCGTATTATTTCCGCCTGGCCGGCGAAACGCTGGGCGATGAAGCGTATGAAAGCTTCCTGGCTCAGATCCGTCCCCTCTCCCCCTCCACCAAGCGGGTCCTGCGGTCCGCCGTCATGGGCCTGTATGCGTATTGCGAAATCGGCGACCCAATCAAGCGCGAGAAGTTGAATGAGCACTACACACGGAAGATCAAGACCAAGCCGGTCACCTTCGATCGGGACGGGGTCGAAACGATCATTGCTCACTGCGATACGCTGCGCGCCAATCTCATGGAGCTCAGAGATCGAGCCTTTGTTCTCACCTTGGCGGATACCGGCTTTCGGATCTCGGAGCTGTGTAGCCTTCAGCGCGGCGATATCGATTGGAGGGATGAGCGAGCAGTGATCACCGGTAAAGGTGAAAAAACCGCCGTGGTCCGATTTTCGAAGAGGTCTATCGCCGCGCTCAAGGAGTATCTCTCTGCGCGGGCCCAGCTGGATGGTGGGTCCGGGAAAGCGCTGGAATCGCTTCCGCTGTTTGCCCAGCATGGAAAAGTGAAGAAGATCAAGCCGATGACCATCGACGGCATGCGCAAGGCAATCAAGGTGCGCATGCAGGAGGCGGGCGCCCGAGTCCGGATCCATGATTTTCGACACTACTTTGTGACCGTGGTCATGCTCTCCAGTGGTGGCAATCTGAAGATGGCGCAGGAGCTGGCGCGCCATGAAAGCACCGTAACCACACAGCGTTATGCCCATTTCTCAAATACTGAGCTTGACGAGAATTACGAAAGGATTTTCAACAAGGCATAGCATGGCCAAAACGACAGACCCGGAGAAGAACGCCAAGGATAAAATATTCGCTCAGTCATTGCCGAGCCGGATCAAAGAAACTGCCTGGTGGCTCTACCAGCACGAGCTGGGCCGGATCGATCCCGCGGCCGGCCGGCCTTATTCTTCCAGGAAAGCCTTGTCCAACACATTGATGTGGATGGATGAGCAAAAGCTCCTGCTTGAGGTCTTGAAGATAAGGCCGAATGAAATGCAGCGGCGTATGCTCCAGATGCTTGCGGAGGGCATGTCCCAAAAGCAGATCGCGCACGCGCTGGGAAAGAATGTCCAAACCACGCGCGTGCACTTCGCCAGGCTCAGGACCCGGCTAGGTGCCGAGACGTTGTATCAGCTTATGGCCACGGCTGTAGAAAAAGGCTGGGTGAAACCGAAACCTTACAAGGAAGAAAAACCAGGCAAGCAGCCGTAAACGTTTTCGACATGTTTCCGCATTGAAAATTCGTGCTTGACTTTTGCCCTCAAACATTGTATGCTGTTCTCAACGGTCCGTTGGCTGCCCCCCTCAGCCTGCGGGCCGTTTCCCTTCTTAATTTCCCGGGTGTAATTTATTGCAGACTGGCGTGAGAGGACACAATTCATTATGATGGCAGAAAATTCTTACAGCGTCGGCCCACGGAGAATCTCATGCCCCCAAGCCTTTCCCCTTTCGCCCCGCGCGGCGCCACAGATGTGGCGCGCGAACCAGTGATCTGTCAGCGATGCAGCAGAGCCTTTGCTAATTTTGTTCTTGAAGAGATCCAGGGAATCACGCAGCTGCGCTGCGGAGACCTGCTGATCACCCGGCAGGAGGCCAATTGCCTGCACTGTGGCTGGACCTTCCACTGGAATATTCGCGAACGGGACGTTGAACGGATGGCGCTGGTCTATGGCCAGCTCATGGCCGCGTACATGCCAGAGTAGCGTGCTATAATCTGATCGTTAATTGCGGCGCGATCGCGTCACGCATCCATGAGGGATTGCCAGCTTACCCACCTGGCCGCGGCGTTTCCACGGAAACGTTGTGGTCGGGTGATTTTCTTTAAGTGGCGGTCCCAATACCCAAAAGGAGATCCAAATGAAACTCAGATCTGTCTTCTTCGTGCTGTTGACCGCCCTCCTACTTTCGGCCTGCGCTGTGCAGGGCGTGGCCCAGCAGGTGGTCGAGCTGCCCTCGCCGATCCAGCTGGCCATCCTGGCCGGCGTGACGTTCGTCGTCGGTTTCATCTTCACAAAGATTGCCGAGGCGCTGCCCTTCCTGAAGGACTTTCTTGGCCAATACGTTGATGAAGCCTCTGTCGCCGTTGCGGGCGCTGCGGTCCTGTGGATCCAGAATCTTTTGAATGCCGTGCCGCTGGAATGGGAAGGCGTCGCCAATGCCGCGCTTGCATTGATCGTCGCGATCCTGGCCGCGATCGGACTGATCAAGACCGCTCGCAAAGCCCAGGTACCGGGATTTCGGGGATAGCCGACGGTCCGGGATGTATCTGCCGGGCATAGACACTTCTCTTTGGGACGCAGGGCCAAAGCCCTTCATGAATATCATGAATTGGGCCCAGTATCCCTGGCACTATGCCTTCATCAAAGTCGGGGAGGGCACGTTCATCGACCCGGCTTTCCTCAGGCAGTGGGCTGCCGCCAAAGGGCACATCTATCGCGGCGCGTATCACTTCTTTAGACCGGCTGTCGACCCCAAGACCTCGGTGGCGCGCACGATTGAGTATCTTGGCGGCGACCTGGGCGAGCTGCCCCTGGCGCTGGACCTGGAAGTCACAGACGGCCGGGCGGATGTGCTGGATCGGGCCAAATCCTGGATGGCCTGGTATGAGGCCCGGACGGGCGTGAGGCCGATTTTGTACACCAGCCCGAGCTTCCTAACGGAGAACTTCGCCTATAGGTATACCTATTTGAAATCCTTCAAGCTCTGGCTGGCGCAGTATTACTATGATAAGTGGGAGCCGGCTGCCGTCAGGGATGCAAAGATCGAGCGCGTGCTGGCCGGGCAGGACATCCCATCCTGCCCCAAGCCGCCCGCCCCGTTTGAACGGGTCTCGTTCTGGCAATGGACCGCCTTGCTCAAGCCGCACCAGATTGGCGGGTACTACATGGGCAGCGATGGCAAAAAAGAGATCGACGGCATCTTTTATCTGGGAACATTGACGGACTTGGTGGCCGAGTTCAATCTGCCTGATCTGCCTGCCCTGCCGCCTTCTCAGAATCAGAACATGACCGTGAGCATCCATTTTGCATAAGGAGAATGCAATGAGCTATATGAAACTTGTCTCGAACGTCTCGACTGAGTGGCGCTCCCTGCGAGCGCAGACCAATTACCCGACCGTCCCGCACATCCTGGGCGCGTCCGGCGAGTCCAGTCGTCTGCTGGCAGGCAACCATGCCAAGGCTACCCTGGATGCTTTCTATGTCTATTCGTCAGACGTTATCGTCAATGGCACACTCCAGGCCAGGGCAAACGATAAATGGTGGCTGGTGTATGAGGCCAACGGGACAGCCATTCCAAGCACGACGCCCAAATGGATTGCGGAGATTCACAAAGGCCAACGCTACCTGAATGCCACGCAAGTAGACGATGATGACCCGCCCCCACCGCCTCCACCCGCCAAGACCGTGACTGGCATCGTGATTGATAATCCCGCCAAGGTGACGATCAGCTACTCGGATGGCTCGGTACAGACATTCCCGTGAGAGTGCATATTCACTTCGATGAGCCGGGGACGCTCCCGGAACAGCGCGTACAGCTCTACCAGCACAAGGATGACCTGGGTGTGTTGGGCAGACTGCGCCTGTGCGTGCCCTGCCCGTGTATCTTCCCGATGTCCGGGGATGCCAAGACGGAAATCACTGAACAGTGGCAATACTACATGCGTGCCATCAACTATGGTATGTCCGTCCAGCATGTCGCCGCCCTGTTCGGCTGGAAGAAAGCCTTCACGAACCGCCAGGACGAAGTCCGGGCGGACTGGCTCCAGCGCAAAGACCTGGATAAGGACAACCCGGATTTCGACAAAGTGCGTACGACGGCCCTCTCGGTCATGACTGGCGTGGAAGCGGGAAGTCTCCTGAAGGTCACGATGCTGGACGGCAATAAGCCCCCGCCCTTGAAGCCTGGCCGGAGCTACCCAAAGTCGGTCAGCCAGATCAACCCAGACGATTACCTATATTTGCCACGTACCCATCGACATCTGTTCTGCGTGGCGAATATCGTCAACGTCGACGGCGAGTACGTGCCGTGGAACAACGGCGCGGTGTATGACTGGATTGGAGACGGGAGGCCATATACATTCTTCCCACACGTTTCCCGGTTCGACGTGTATTACTCGCTGAAATACCTTATCAAGCTGCCGGCAGGATCCCAGCCGCCCAGCCCTTATCTTTTCATCCCTAAAGAAAGGACATAAGAAAATGTCTCAGATTGATGCAGTCATAACGATCGATCCCAGCACTCTGCTGAAGCTGGATCTTCACGACCTTTGCGTGCTGGTCGTCAACAAGATGGTTGAGGAGGGAATTACAAAACACATTTCTTTCATCAGCCCCGAGGACAATCTCACCTTTGGACTGAAGGAAGATGGCAAGATCCCCAAGGTGACGATTGAATGGGTTGATGCATCGGAGGCAGAACCGACAGTAGAGTGAAATTAGACGCGATTAGACGATGCCGCCCAAAAAACGCCTGACCAAGAAACAACGTGAGGTCTTGCTGGCCTGGATCGCCGAAGGTCTCGAGACCGATGAGATCAACAAGCGCGCGGCGAAGTTCAAACCTCGCTTCAAAGTCACGCGCCAGCAGGTTGATCATTACCGCAAGACGCGCGCCGTCAAGCTCGAAGAACTCCAGCAGTCCGGAGAGTCCGACGCGCTCAAAACCGGGCTGGCGCTCAAGGAGAACCGGGTCGCGAAACTCCAGCGCCTTGCGGATAAGATGCTGGCAGATCTGCTCGAGCAAGATAAATGGTGGCTGCTGCAGGTGAAAGGGATTGGCCGCGGCAACGATTATGAGCGCATCGAATACTATGAATTCAACAAAGCCGAGATCGATGCCCTGCGCGGCGTCCTGGATGATATCGCGGCCGAGGTGGGTGAGCGCGTCCGCAAGACCGATCTGACCAGCGCGGGCCGCCCCCTGCCCCGCCCCGGCCTGGATTTGAAGGAACTAAGGAGCCTGTCTGATGATGAACTCACCGTCCTTGAGCACGCCGCCGAGATCCTGGAACGCGGTCACGCTGCTCAAGACGCTGCCAAGCCGGATCGAGATCGAGACTGAACGCTGCGCGCGCAGTCTCTCGTATTACATCCCGAAGGCCTGGCAAATCGTTGAGCCGGCCACACGGTTTGTGGATAACTGGCATATCGGCCTGATCGCCGAGTACCTGACGGCCCTGACCCGCCTGGAGATCCAGAATCTGATCATCAATATCCCACCGCGGCACATGAAGAGCCTGCTTACGGTGGTCATGTGGCCGACCTGGGTATGGATTACCATGCCATCGTCGCGCTGGCTGACCGGTTCCTACTCACTCGGATTGGCTACGCGCGACGCGCTGAAAAGCCGCCGCATCATCCAGTCGGATTGGTATCAGCAGCGCTTTGGCGATGTCTACCAGCTCACCGGTGACCAGAACGTGAAGAGCCGGTATGAAAACGATCGGACCGGGTTGCGTATGGCCTTTGGGATGGACACCGCCTTCACGGGTGAGGGCGGTGACTTCATCGTCGTGGACGACTCGCTCAAGGCCCAGGATGCCGACAGCGACACCGAGCGCGAGAAGGTCAACCAGACCTGGGACGAGTCACTCTCGACGCGGGCCAACGATCCAAAGACGGTCCGCCGGGTGATCATCGGCCAGCGCCTGCACGAGGACGACCTGCCCGGCCACGTGCTCGAGAAGATGAAGACGGAGGGGGCGCACCAGTACGAGCTCCTGTGCCTGCCTGCCCGCTATGAGCCCAAGCGCTTCGTCTCCGGGATCGGGCTGGCGGACCCGCGCAGAAACATTGGAGATCTGCTCTGGCCCGAGCATATCGCCAAACCAGAGCTGGCTGCAATGGAGGTTGACCTGGGCGAGCGCGGCACAGCCGGCCAGCTCCAGCAGCGCCCGGCGCCGGCAGGCGGTGTGATTTTCCTGCGTAAGTGGTTCGACGCCAAGAACCGCTATGACCCAAGAGATTCGAGTGTTTTTCAGCGCAGTGTCGCGCGCTGGGTCTTCTACGACACGGCATTTAAGGACAAGGAGCAGAACGACACGAATGCCCGGATCGTGTTCGAGCTGACACCCGATTACCGGATCCTGCTGCGGGAGGCCTGGTGGCAGCGGCTGCAGGTCCCGCAGGTCACGGCGGACGTCAACGACAATACCCTCCGCTGGAACTATGACGGCAAGCTGCGCGGGACCGTGGTCGAGGATAAGGGCAGCGGGATTGCCGTGCTCCAAACCCTGCGCCAGGGCGCCTTGCCGGAGGTCGCTGCACTGCTGATAGAGTTCAACCCAGGCACGGTTTCCAAGACGGAGCGCGGCCGGCGGGCCAGCCAGTGGTGCGAGCGGGACTGTGTGCTCCTGCCCGTGCCGGATGAGTCAGTCCCGTGGCTCTTCGACTTCGAGGAGCTGCTCTTCAAGTGGCCCGGCACTAAGATCGACGACCCACAGGACGCCTTCACGATGGGCATCCTGTTCCTTGAAAATCTTCTCGCTGAAGGTTGGAAACTGCGCCTCGGCCTGAAAGGATGAAAGCATGCCCGTCAAGATTCGCAAACTCAAAGGCGGTAAGTTCCGTGTCCGGATCGGCCGGCGTGTCCTGGCGAAACGCACCACCAAGACCAAGGCCATGAAGCAGGCGCGGCTCCTGCGCGCCATCGACCATGGATTCAAACCCCGCCGAAAACGCAAACGAGCACGGTAGCTTATAACGGAAGGATGTACTTATGGCAGCAGTCTTCGGTGACACCGCACAAACCTACTGGCAGCGCGTCGCGCTGATGAAATCTCTCGCGCAGGCGCAGGCCATCCTGCCCTCGGCCTGGTACGAGATGCTCGAGGAGTATTACCTCAACAACGGCCTGTACGACCTGGTCAGCCAGGCCTTATTCGATAACGCCATCTGGACGCCAGGCATGAAGCCGCTCAGGAACCCGGCACATCGCGCTGTGGAGTTCTACGTCTCCAAGCTCTGGCCTGGTCCGCTCGAGCGGGCGCTGCCGATCGTCGCGGAGAACAAGCGGATCGCGGAGCCGATCCAGAAGATCTGGGGATGGTCAAACTGGGCCTCGCAGAAGCAGGTCGCCGCGCGCTGGCTCTCGAATTTCGGCGATCTGTTCATCAAAGTGACCGAGAAGACCGAAGCCAGCCAGGTGACCCGCGTGTACTTGGACCCGATCAAGCCGAAATATGTCACGGACCTGGAGCTCGATGAGCGCGGCTTCGTTATGTTCATTCGCATCGATGTGCCGGATGGAAACGAGATGCATACCGAGGTCTGGAGCAAGAACTTTGGGGGATATCGGTTGTGGAGGCACAACCGCGCCCTGGAGACGCCGATCCATCAGCTGGGCCAGCCGAAGGAAATCAAGCTATTCACAGATCTGGGTTTTGACTTTATCCCGATCGTGCATGCCAAGTTCCAGGACATCGGCGAGAGGCGCGGCATCGGTTGTTTTGTGCATGCGCTCGACAAGATCGATGAAGCCAACCGCCAGGCGACGCGCCTGCACCAGATCCTGTTCAGGTACAACAAACCCACCAATGCCGTTTCCGCGAACGCCATGGATCCCAGTGGGAAACCGCTCCCCCCTCCGACGATTACCGGCCGGGAGGGAAGCGACAGCTCCAAAGGCGACGCGTTGAAGCTGGGAGACGATGATCTGTTTCTGCTGCCTGGGATGTCAAAGCTCGAGCAGATGGTCCCCAGCCTCAATTATGCCGATGCCCTGGCCATCCTGAACGCCCAGATGCAGGAGCTGGCGCGCGACCTCCCCGAGATCCTCTATTATGAGTTGACCGAGAAAGGCGATCTGTCCGGAGTGGCGCTGCGGACGATGCTCCAGCCGGCAATCGATAAAGTCATCGAAGCACGGGGCAATGCCGAGCCAGCCCTGGTCCGTGCCAACCAGATGGCGCTGACGATCGCCGGCGTGCACGGGCTGGATGGCTTTAGCAACCTTGGGGAATTCGAGAGCGGTGACCTCACCCACACCTTTGCCGAGCGCGAGGTGATCCCGATGAGCCCGAACGAGAAGGCCGAGCTGATCACATCGCAAGTGGCTGCCGGCATGCCGCTGGTCACGGCCATGAAGCTCAATGGTTTCAACGACGAGCAGATCCAGGAGATGACCCTGAGCGATGAGTATCGCCTGCGCATCGAGAAGCTCCTGTGGGAGGCGTCCGAGAAAGCAGTGGCTGCCGGCATCCCGATCGAGACATATCTCCGCCGGCTGGGATGGACGCAGCAGCAGCTGAGCAATCTGGGCACGCAGCGGCTCGCGGCCATCAAACTGCAGCAGGAAGACCGCGTGCCGGCGGTGAAGCAATAATGTTACCGGTATTGCGAGCAATCGTGAAGGAGTAGGAATGCCAGACCCTGCAAAGAACCGTGTGCCCCTCGGCCGGCCCCTACAGCTGACGGACGAGCAGCTCGACCAGCTCGCCCAGGTGACCCCCGAGGATATCGAAAAAGCCAAGGCCTTTTGGCGGAACAACGCACCGCCGAAGTTTGCAAGCCTCCTCGATGCCCAGACGATTGAAGAGGAAGAAGAGCAGTGACCTTCCCTATCCAAACAAATGTTCTAACATCCCGCTATGGGTGGAATGAGGCCACAGGCCGGTACATTGATTTGCGCACCGGTCAATTTGTGCGTTTCGCCGATGTGCGCGACGCGCTCGAGTCGGTGATCGACGCGTCGGCAATCCGGATCAATGTGTTGACGAAGAGCCTGGTCGACGGCCAGATCTCCCTGGCCGAATGGCAATCGGGCATGCTGGAGCAGGTCAAGCTCGCCCACACGGCCTCGGCGGCCAGCGCGCGCGGAGGTTGGGCTCAGATGAGCCAGAGCGACTGGGGTGCAGCCGGGCGGTTGATTCGCACGCAGTATGATTTTCTCCGCAACTTCTCCGACCAGATCGCCAGCGGAGAGCAGCTCCTCAATGGCACCGCCCTCGTCCGGGCTGATATGTATGGAGATGCAGCGCGCGGCACGTTCGAGGAGATGCGCCGGCGCTATGAGCGGACGATGAATGGCATGGAATTTGAGAGGAGAGTGCTGGGCGAGGCAGATCATTGCCCGGACTGCCTCGATTATGCTGCGGAGGGATGGCAGCCGATCGGCACCCTGCCGGCGATCGGGGATAGCATTTGCCTGACCAACTGTCACTGTACGTTCGAATACCAGACAGGAACTCCCGACATAGAGGAGAGCGAGGCAGAATGATTGTCAGCTTCCCTTCCCTGTTGATGGAATTCCAGATCCTGATTGAGCTCCCCAAAGGCACGCCGGCAGCCTGTGGCCATTTGGTGGCCGGCCACAAAGTCGAGATCGTTGCGCCCATCCAGATGAAGATCGACGATTACATATTGGTCGATCTCCAGACCCGCAAAGTGGAAGAGATCCGGCGCCGCGGAATTGTGATCTGGCGCGCGGCCTGTGTGAATTGAAGAAAGGAGTCTCCATGGCCCCGACAATTTTTCTTGCCATTGCTTTATTACTCATGGCGCTTGAGCGATTTGGTGTTGCCGTCCCTGGCTGGCTGACGGGGATCTTCCTGGCACTGGCCGGCATCCTGCTGCTGATCTAAACGAAACATAGTAAACATTGCATGGCATCTTCCAATGATGCTATAATGCGTTAGTCAATTGCCCGCTGGGGCATTCATGAGGGATTGCCGGAAGACCCAACCGGCCACTGCGCAGCCGCAAGGAAGCGCTGGTGGCCGGTTTTCGTTTTAATCTCCCAATCCTTACGCCACACGTGAGGCGGAAAAAACACGGAGGAAGAAATGCTTTTCGATTGGCTGTTCAGTGGTTTGTACTTTGACAAAGAGTCTGGTGGTGGATCCGGTACGGACGACGGCGCCGGGGATCCGGCTGACAAGAAGAAAGAAGCGTCAGCCGAAGATCCAGAAGCTGGAGACGATAAGGACAAGGTAAAGGCCAGGGATGAGAAGAAATTCACCCAGGCCGAGCTAGACCAGATCGTCAAGGACCGCCTGGAGCGCGAACGGAAGAAAGCCGAGGCCGAGGCCGAAAAGGCCCGCAAAATGGCTGAGGCCGATGCGCTCGAGAAGAACCAGGAATGGCAGAAGCTCGCCGAGCAGCGCCAGGCGCGGATCGATGAACTGGAGAAGCAATCGGCAGAGCTTGAGCCGTATCAGGCCGAGGCCAAAAAGTACAGGGCTGCGCTCGAGGACCAGTTGAAGAAGGTCAAGGAGAAGCTGCCGAAACACCTGCTGCCGTTGATCGAGAAGTTGGATCCCGTGGAGGCGATGGCGTACATCACCGAGCACGCGGAAGAGCTGGGCGTCAAGCCGTCGACCTACAGCGAAACGCCGGATGGAAAAGAGAAGAAG
>Ga0209341_10001473_pt1 | contig 23383 bp, 25 predicted proteins | sample RifCSP13_2_FD_184020 | JGI IMG/M metagenome (GOLD analysis project Ga0209341, IMG submission 184020) | Soil microbial communities from Rifle, Colorado - Rifle CSP2_sed 13_2 (SPAdes) (version 2) | ecosystem: Environmental > Terrestrial > Deep subsurface > Rock core/Sediment | place: Rifle... | reverse complement strand
CTCGCCGACGCGCAGCGGACGCCGGTCGTCTGATTCCGGCCTGACTCGGCGGGTGACTGCACGGACACGGGCAAGTAGCTCGCGAAAGCCGAAGGGCTTGACGAGGTAGTCGTCGGCGCCGAGATCCAGCCCGAGGACGCGGTCGATCTCCTCTCCCTTCGCCGTGATCATGATGATGGGGGTGTCGCACCGCTCCCGGAGGCGACGGCAAACGGTGTAGCCGTCCACGTCGGGCAGACGGAGGTCGAGCAGGAAGATGTCGGGCTCCGGTGCCTCCAGGGCGCCCTCGCCGGTGGCAACCCGGCTCACGTCGAAGCCTTCGCGGACAAGCCCCTCCGCCAAGGGCTCGGCGATCGCGTCCTCGTCTTCGACGATGAGCACTTTCATGGCAGCGAAGGGTCATCTTCGACCCTCTGAGGCTCCTTGTCGGCCGATCCTTGCCAAATCTTTACCTTCACGCCCCCGAACGCGTGAACAGCCCTGGCCGTCCTCTTGCCCGCGGTCTCTTACGGTGAGGGGCAGACCGACCGAAGGAGAGGATCTATGGGGCGCACGAACGCACTCGCGGTCTCCGTCCTCCTTGCGCTCGCCGGAGTCGCCGGCACCTACGCCACGATCCAGACGCTCGAGGTGGGCAAGCAGGGTCAGAGCGCAGCGCTCGCTCCGGGCAACGTCATCGCGGGCCGCGAGCAGAAGCTCAACCGTTGGGAAGATCAGCTGAAGAGGGCCGCGAAGAAGAGGCCTCCGGGCCTCCCGGGCATCCCGCAGTACGGGCCGGTCGCGATGCCAAGCGTGGCGCCCGTAGGAGTGAGCGATCCGGCGCGCGTGGCCACGCCGAGCGCAGTGAACAAGAGCGTGCCGAAGACGACCGCGCCGAAGCCCAAGAAGCCCAAGCCGAAGCCGCCCGCCCCCGGCGATCCGCCGATCATCTACGTGCCCTCGGACCCGACCATCGTGTACACGCAGCCCGTAGTCGACAAGACCTGCTCGGAAGCTGAGATAAAGGCCATCAAGCAGCAGGTGAAGGCACAGGTCGCGCCGCTCGAGGCGGAGAAGGATCAACTGAAAGCGCAGATTGACCAGATCGAGGCCCAGTACAAAGCCGAGGAAGTGGCGCTCCGGGCACAGCTGGAGCCGTTGAAAGCGCAGGCCGATGCGCTCGAAGGGGACGCCAAGAAGCAGTTCAAGGCGACCTACATCGACCCGCTCGAGGCGCAGCTCAGGCAACTCCGGGAGCAGAAAGACGCGCAACTCGCTCCGCTCAAGGCACGCCAAGAGGCGCTCAAGGCGCAGATCGAGCAGGCGTGGACCGACGCGTTCGCGAATCCCGACTGCGGCGGAGCCTGAACCCATGACCGGCGAGGGCCCCGTCACGAAGCCACCAGGTGCGGGCACCGGAGGACGCCGGGGGGGCTCAGCTCCTCGGCTCTACGCGTTCGGCGTGGCTCTCGTGCTCTTCTTCATGTCCTGGGCGGCGATCGCAGCCCGGCCGTGGCAGCCGAAGCCCGCCAAGAAGGGCGATCCGAGGGTGCTCGCGCTTACCGCACGCGAGAAGCAGCTCCGTGGCGAGGCGCTTGTTCTACAGCGCAAGCTGAAGCGCCAATGGGCCCTGTACCAACAGAGCCTCGAGCTCCGCAAGAGTCAGATTGCGGCTGCTCGGTGGCAACACGAGCAAGCGGTCGCAGCGGCAGCCGCAGCAGCTGCGGCTGCTGCTCGTGTCGGCCAATCGAAGGCCCCGACATCGCCTGCAAGCGCGCGCTCCACGGCGACGCCGGCGCCGGCGCCGGGCGGCTCCCCGAACCCAAACCCCCCGCCCGCGCCGGCGCCCACCTCGGAACCTCCGCCTCCGGCCCCGATTGTCGTGCAGCTCCCTCCGGAGGTCGTCGTCGTCGAGCTGCCTCCGGTCACCGTGTCGTCGACGTCGTGACGGCACCGCTTCTCTCTGGCGTCGCTGTGCGGAGCTCCGCGCTCCAGCGACACGCCTTCCGGGCCATGGGAACTGACGTGGAGTTCCTGGTCGAGGCCAAGCCGAGTAGCGAGAGCGCGGAGGCACTGGACGCAGTCGAGGCGGAGTTCCACCGGCTCGACGCGCTCCTCTCACGCTTTCGCGCTGACTCCGAGCTCTCCGTGCTCAACCGCTGCGGAGCACTCCACGCGGGTCGCGAGCTCCTCGATGTCGTCGAGCTGGCGCTCGCGGCTCGCTGGCAGACGCGTGGGCGCTTCGATCCCACGATCCACGACGCCGTCGTCGCAGCGGGCTACGACCGCTCGTTCGAAGACCTCCCGCGAGACACGGACGAACGAGCTCCGTTGCGCAGCGTGCCCTGCGGCGGTGGAGTCACCGTCGATCGGGCTCAGAGCCTCATCGAGCTCCAGCCGGGCTTTCGGCTGGATCTCGGCGGAATCGCCAAGGGATACACGGTCGATCGCGCCTGCGACCTCCTGTCGCCCCTCGGCGCTTGCCTCGTCAACGCCGGCGGCGACCTCGCGGTCCGCGGATCTTTCCGAGGTGGCCCGTGGCCGGTCGGCGTCGAGACCGCGACCTCGACGATAACGCTCGCCCTCCGCAACGGTGCGATGGCGACCTCGGGACGCGACCGGCGGCGCTGGCGGCGCGGCGGAGAGGAACGACACCACGTCATCGACCCGTCCACGGGACTTCCGTCCGAGACGGACCTCCTACGCGTTACCGCCGTCGCGAGGACAGCCGTTATCGCCGAGGTTCATGCCACGAGCCTCTTCCTCGGCGGAGAGCGAAGCGCAGTTCGCGAGGCGAATGAGCTCGGCGTTCCGTGTCTGCTGGTCACCGAGGACGGCCGGACCGTCCGTGCAGGAGGGCTAGCGTGAAGAACGATCCGACGTTCTGGATCCTGGCGCGGGCATCCGGCTTTACCGCCTACGGGCTCGTGACAGCGTCCGTGCTCGCGGGCCTCGTCCTCAAGGCGCGGCCGTTCGGCCGCGGTCTCAAGGCGGCGACGGTGACCGACGTCCACCGCTTCCTGGCGCTCCTTGGATTCGGTGCGATCGCCGTCCACGGCGTCATGCTCGTGCTCGACTCGACTGTCCAAATCTCGCTCAAGGCTCTCGTCGTCCCCGGCCTCATTCCGTACCGCCCGCTCTGGACGAGCGTCGGGGTCGTGACAGCAGAGGTGATGCTGCTCGTGTACGCGTCGTTTTCCCTGCGCAAGTGGATCGGCACTAAGAACTGGCGGCGCCTCCACTGGGCGACATACGGCGTCTTCGCAGCAGCGTCCGTGCATGGGCTCGCGAGTGGAACAGACAGTGGCCGCATGTGGGCCGTCGCGCTCTACCTCAGCGCGATCGGAGCGGTCGTCGGCGCGGTCGCGTGGCGTGCACTTGTCCCGCCGCAGAGAGAGGTTCGCCGCCCGCTTCGTGCCGTCGAGGAAGGCCAGCCGGCGTGACCGAAAGCTGCGGGGCGAGGCGGCGAGCCGTGCGAGGACTCGTGGGTGCGCTCATGCTCGTGGGGGCGACGGCGGCAGTGACGGCGGCGAACATGAGCCTCCTCCTCTATGCGGATGGCCATGGCGCTCGACCGGGCCCGCCGTATTCGCGTGCGGAGCTCCGCCCGGCGGCGCCGGTGCTCGTAGCACGCGAGCCTGGGGCCCAGGGGGCCGCGCGGGAAGCCCCCGGTCAGGTGACGGCTGACCCGGTACCCCAAGCAACGGATTGGCCGAGGACGCAGCGCGCGACCGCCGATCGCGAGTCGAGGCCATCGAGGTCGTGGGCGCAGCAGAACGTGGGTGAGCGGACGGATAGCAGCGCCGTCCAGGAAGTGCGGCAGGCGCCGGGCCAGGAGCAGCTGAAGCCCGCGGAGGAATCCGATCGCGTGCAAGGGGAGAAGACGACGGACTTCACGGGCGAGGCTCGTGAAGGAGACGCGGCGCCCGAACCAGGGCAGCAGGAGCTCGACGCAAGGCTCGCCGGGTCCGGGAAGGGGCAGGAGCGGCCTGCAACCGCCGCACCGGCCGGCGAGTATGACGACGACTGACCGCCGGGAGCAGGGCGCGGGGGCGATGGCGCACCAGAAACGGGTGCCGCGATTGCGCACGATCGCACGCCTGAAGCTGGCTCGGGGAAGGTCGGAGCGGAGTTCCCGTCCTTCCGAATCCTTACGTTCGGTCTTCCGAATCCTTCCCCGATTCGAGTCGTTGACGTGACCGGTTCTCGGTACGGTGAGACGGATCGACGGGAACCGCTTTGCGGACCGACTGAGGTATTCAGGCGAGAGAGAGCATTCAGATGAGAGGACTCATGCGATTCGGACGGCTGGCACGCACGACCATCGCTCTCGCCGTTGGGGCGGGCGTCCTGGTCTCGATGTCGCTCGCCGCCGGGCTCGACGTCACCCGGGGATCGATCACGGCGGCCCAGTACCAGTACGGAGCGAAGGTTACGGTCTGTCACCGAACTCATTCCCAGACGAACCCCGTGGTCATGATCTCGATCAGCCGGGCGGCGCTTCCTGCCCACCTCGCGCACGGCGATGCGGTCGCTTCGGGTCCGTGCCAGCTCCCGGTGGCGCTCCCCGTGCAGCCCACGACGAGCTCGACTCAGTCCTCGCACAGCTCCTCGTCCACAGAGGTCTCGAAGTCACCGAAGGCCTCGAAGACGACGAAGAAGTCGACGCCTATGAAGCCGACAAGGGGCTCGGAGCCAACGAACGGCTCGAAGCCGACGACCGGTTCCCAGGTGACCGCGCCCGTCTCGGCTCCCAGCCAGGGCTCGAGCCCGGAAACAGCGTCCGGCAGCGCTGGCTCCGCGTCCGGCGGCTCGGGGTCGGAATCCAGCAGCTCTGGGGCGGCGCCCGGCAACTCCGGGTCGGCGCCCGGACGTTGGGGCTCCAATCCCGGACGCCCAGGGGCCGCGCCCGGCAACTCCGGGTCGGCGCCCGGACACTCGGGCTCGAACCCGGGCCGTGGCAACGGGAACGGCAACGGGTGAAGTAAGTAGCGGCCAGCCGCCCGGTCGCGACCGTCACGGCGCCCGCCGACACCGCACCACACCGATCATGGTGCTGCTGTACGCGATCCCTGCGAGACCAGCTTCTCGGGGTCGCCGACCTTGACGAGCACACGACGTGCACCGACGAGAGGCCCCGGAGCCGCTGGGCGAAAGCCCTTCAGCCGGATGCGGAACGTGGATCCTCTCCCGAGCTGACTGTCCAGCTCGACTGTGCCTCCGTGGGCCTCTGCGACCGCCTTCACGATCGCGAGCCCCAAGCCGGTCCCGCCGTTCGTGCGTCCCGCGGACCGGTTCACGCGAGAGAACCGCTCGAACACACGAGTCTGCTCCTCAGGTGCAATACCTGTGCCCGAGTCCGAGACCTCGAGGCAGGAGGTGTCGCCTTCTGCTCGACCCACGATCGAGATGAGGTCTCCGTCGCTCGTCGCCTTCAGCGCATTTTCGACCAAACAGTCGAGAGCGAGGGCAAGACGTTCCTCGTCTCCCACGATCTCCCCCTCCGGCTGCACGACCACCCTCCAATCCCGCGGCGCCGTTCCGGTCCACCGTTTGGCCGACGTCCTGATCAGGAGCCCGACGTCGACCGTCTCATGCTCCAAGAAGTCAGGGTGGCTGGCGGTGGCGAGGAGGAGCAGCCGATCGGAGATCGCCGAAATGCGTCGCAGCTCCTCGATGACGATGTCCACGTCCTCGGATGTCCGCCCGTTTCCGCCTGCACGCGCGAGCTCGGCGTGCCCCAGTGCCACCGTGATCGGTGTCCTCAGCGCATGGGATGCGTCGCGTATGAAGTCCCGCTCGCGCTCGGCAGCGCGCCGCCGCTCCTCGGTCGCTTCCAACCACCGTCGGGCATGCCACACGATCACCACATACATCGCGGCCATCAGCGGCACTTCCGCCAGCTCGTCGACGCCCGCGCCCTCGTCGAGGACGACCGTCGCGAGCGCAAGTCCGGTCGTGATCATGACGATCGCGAGCACAGTCGCCGTTACGGGCACCGACCACGGTCGCGCGACGTAGAGGAGGGCAAGGCTGACCCAGACGAAGTGGAAGGGGATCGTCTCCCAATTCTCGAGCCAGAAGATCGCAGTGACGTTCACGGCCGCGAAGAGCGCCCAGGCCGCCTCCAGCCAGTAGCTACGCAGCAGCCGCATAGCAGTAGCCGACGTTGCGAATGGTCTCGATGACATCGTCACCGAGCTTGCTGCGAAGGCGTCGAACGTACACGTCGACGACATTCGTGCCCGGATCGAACGTGAAGCCCCACACCGAGGCAAGCAGCTCCTCCCTCGTGCACACGTCCCCGTCCTTCCGCATGAGGTACTCGAGGAGGAGGAACTCGCGCGTGGAAAGCTCGATTCGCTTACCCTTCGAGAGCGCGACTCGCCGATGCAGGTCCAGCCTGAGCGGCCCTCCCTCGAGGAACCGCTTTCCAGCGAAATCTCTCGAGTGGCGGACACGCGTTCGGATGCGCGCCATGAGCTCGGCGAGAACGAAGGGCTTGGTCACGTAGTCCGCGGCGCCGAGCTCGAAGCATCTCACCTTCGACTCGACATCGGACAGCGCCGACAGCACGAGCACCTCCTGCTCCGGACGCAACTCGTAGATCCGCTCGAGAAACGAGAAGCCGTCGAGCCCCGGTAGCAAGAGGTCGAGAAGGACGAGATCGAACGACTCGCGCTCGCACGCGTCGAGCGCCGACTGACCGTTCGGGACGCACGAGACGGCGAAGCCGCAGCTGGTCAGGACCCGTCGGAGGAAGCTCTCGATCCTCGCTTCGTCCTCCACGACCAGGATCCGGCTCATCGCACCCTTTGCCCTCCGGCCGCCGGTGCTCCCCCAACGGGCCCCAGGGGGGCCGCACTCATGGCGATGTGCCGGCAGGCGAGAGCGGCCCAGCAGCTAATGCGAGGTGGCTCGAGCGAGGTGCGTGGCCCGGCCTGCCGCAGCCTTGGTGCCTCCTAACTCCCCGTAACGAGCTGGATTCTGGACACATCGTGACAAGAGAGTCAAGTTCCATGAAGCGGATGTCATGTGACAAAGGCGTCATGCATGCCCGGCCGCCCGGGCGAATCGCTCCTCGCAGAGCCGCGAAATGCCCGCATCCACGTGCTCCTCGGGGTCTGCTCAGCCCGGATGCAGGGGCCGTGAAGGGCGAATTACATCTTGCTGACAGCCCCGTCATCTCTCCTTCGGCTGACGCTCCAGCGGCCCATATTTCCATCAACTCGGACCTCTGCAGCGTGTTCGCCGGCCCGCCTCCGAATTCCGGGAACGTCCATGCAAAGCGAGAACGAAGAGTCCTTCCGAACTCGGGTGAGTCCGAGAGTCAGGCGCATGCGGTCCCTCCTGGCCCTGCTCGCACTGACGATGCTCTTCGCCCCCGTCACACACACGTCGTCGGCGCCGGGCCGCAGCTTCTTCGTGGGAGTCGACGAGGACTCGCCGAAGTGGGGACGCTCTCGAGCAACCGTCGCCGCGGCTTCCACCCTCGGCCTGAAGGCCATTCGAATCACTGCAACGTGGCGACCCGGCGAGTCGCGGCTGTCCGGTGCCGACCGGTCGGTGCTGGACGAGGCCATCATCGGCACGCAGCCGCTACGGGTTGTTGTCGCTGTGTACGGACGCGCAGACGACGCTCCTCAGGACGAGATCGCACGCAACGACTACTGCAGCTACGTCACCGACCTCCTTCGCCGGTATCCCGCTGTGCGGGACGTGGTCGTCTGGAACGAGCCGAACAGCGCGCGGTTCTGGCAGCCTCAGTTCAACGCCGACGGGACGAGCGCGGCACCGGCGGCCTATCAGGCCCTTCTTGCCCAGTGCTGGACCATGCTTCACGCGGTTCGTCCGGCCGTAAATGTGATCGCAGCGAGCGCCCCCCGTGGGAACGACGATCCTCGAGCTGGGAGCGCCGCTTCGCACGCCCCAGGCAGGTGGTATCGGGAACTCGGAGCCGCCTACCGGTCGAGCGGTCGACGCCAGCCGATCTTCGACACCGTTGGCCACAACCCGTATCCCGACTTCTCCTCCGAGCGTCCCTGGACGCGCCACCCGAACTCGAGGTCGATTGCCCAAGGCGACCACGAGAAGCTGACGCGGGCTCTCGAGGAAGCTTTCCGCAGTACGGGACAGCCGCTGCCCGGCCAGGGCAGGGTCAGCATCTGGTACATGGAACAGGGATTCCAGACCACGATCGACCGCGCTAAGCAGCGCTTCTACACGGGCAGAGAGACCGACTCCTTCGCCTTGCCCGCACGGTCGGCAAGCGCGGGAAGCAAGCAGGGCCTGGCGCCGGATCAAGCGACGCAGCTAGTCGATGCGATCAGGCTCGCGTACTGCCAGCCCAACGTCGGCGCCTATTTCACCTTCCTACTCGCCGACGAGCGGGATCTCTACGGCTGGCAGTCCGGAGTCCTCTGGGCCGACTGGACGCCGAAACCCTCGCATTCCGCGCTCATGCACGTCGTCCAGGAGATCAACGGCCGCGCCGTCGACTGCGCGGCTCTCCGCCGGTCGACAGCGCTTCCACCTCCCTCGACCGAGACGCGGCTCGAGCTCTCGAATATCCGGGTGACCGCGCTGTCACCGCTCTCCGCGACGATCGCGTGGCGTACCTCGATCCCGACAGGCAGCTGGCTTGCATATGGACCCGACGAGGGCGGACCCACGCTCTGGCATGTGGCCGACGGCTCTCGCCTGAGCCACAGCGTCACCCTCTCGGGGCTCTCGTTCGCCACGGCTTACCGGGTATGGGTGAGCGCGGTCGGCCCCGACGGTCAGGAGGCGGTGGGGAGGTTCCAGTTCAAGACGCCGGCCCTGTCCGGACCCGTGCGCGCGTCGGTCGCTCGACGAACAGCGACGCTCCTCGTAGAGAGCGAGCCCTTCTTCCCGCTCATGGTCTGGAGTCAGTGCCCAGGTGACTACGGGAAGAGCCTCGCCGTGGGGGTCAACCTCTTCGCGGAGAACCCCTGTGGCGACCTGCAGGATCAGCTCGACGCGCTCGCCGGTCGTGCTCTCTCCGCGGGAGTCTCGGGCAAGCCGGGTGGGAGCGGCCCCGGCCTGATCGGCTTCTTCCATCCCGACGAAGCCGACGGCTTCGGCTTGAACGCGTCGATGCTCCCCGAGGCGCCATCGGGCACTGACACCGGGGTCAGCTTCCTCACGCTGACCAACCACTTCTATTCGGGCGCCGAACCGCTCGCGTGGGGACGGGACATGTATCCAGGCCTGATCGCGGCGGCTGACGTTGTCGGCTTCGATCTCTACCCGCTTCAGGAGTGGTGCAGACCGTCGCGCGTTCCCGACGTCTACTTCGCCCAACAGGAGCTCGCCGAGTTAGCCAGAGGCAAGCCGACCTACCAGTGGATCGAAGCTGCCGAGTGGCGCTGCCCAGGTGGTCAGACCGCCGTCACGCCGGCGACCGTTCGCGCGGAGGCGTGGCTCGCGATTGCCGGGGGAGCGCGCGGGCTCGGCTTTTTCCCCGCGAACTGGTCATCGGAGGTAAGCAAGGCGATCGCCCGCATCTCACGCGACATCGCAAAGCTCGGGCCGGCGCTCTTCTCACTTCCCGCCCGGCCGGCCACGACCTCGCAGAGCGGACCGGTCAAGGTCGGACTGCGCAGCTACCTCGGTGCGCTGTACATCATCGCCGTCAATTCGAGCCAGGTACCAGCCGAGGCTTCGATCCGCGTTCCCGGCCTGAACGGACGGCCGCTGACGGTCCTCGACGAGGGGCGCAGGCTCGATGTGGAAGGCGACGTGTTCTCCGACAGCTTCGCCCCGCTCGCAGTGCACATCTACATCGCTCCGCCGCCTGGTACCTCGTCGTCCGGGCCCTGAACCAGACGCGTGCATCGTTCGGTCGTGCGTTGCTGTCCAGTCGGCCGCGGTTCCGCACCACCACGGTTACGCCGGGGCTGCCTGTGCGGCCCAGCGCAGGTCCTCGTCGAGCGCACCCGCTTCGAGCAGCCGCGAGAGCTGGCCGAGGCGGATGTAACGGTGGCCTTGGAAGTCGTCGAACGTGAGACCGACCGTCTCGTAGGCGCGGGCGAGCTCGTCCACTCCCCGCTCCGCAGTCCATTCGAACCGGCAATCCGGGAAGGTCGACTCGAACTTCGAGAAGTCCACGCGGTAGCTGCGCGGGTCGGAGGAAGCGCCCTCGGCGAACGCCACCTCGCAGTGGGGAAGACGTCCTTGCACGATCTCGGCAAGCTCGCGGACACGGTAGTTCTGGTCGTCGGAGCCGATGTTGAAGGCCTCGCCGCGGACCACGTCAGCCGGGGCCTCGACCAGGACCAAGACCGCGCGAGCGATGTCCTCGATGTGGACCAGCGGACGCCACGACGTGCCGTCGCTGCGGAGTCGGGTCGCGCCGGTCGTATGGGCCCATGCGACGAGGTTGGTGAGAAGTCCTGGTCGCCGAGCTCGCGGAGCGCCTCCTCTGCAGCGATCTTGGACTTGGCGTACGGCGTCAGCGGGCGCAGCGGCGCGTGCTCATCGAGAAGATCGTCGCCTTCGGTCGCGCCGTACATGGCGCACGACGACGCGAAGACGAACCTTCGCACCCCTGCTTCCTTGCCTCTGGTACGTGTTGGTCAGTACTGCAGGCCCTCGCCGCGGGCGAGCACGCGAACCGTCTGCCACAGGATTCCGAGGTCGTGGCGGACGAGGCGCGCGCCGCTCCACGTCTGGCAGGCCTCGACGTACGCGAGATCGAGCTCGGCGTAACCAGAGGGTTCCGTGATGCCTTTCTGCACCTGCGCCGGGCCCGTCCACCCAGCCATGACACGGTTCCGGTAGTCGTACCCGGCGGCGACCTGGTCACGAACCATGGACGGCGGCCACGGCCTTGGCCCGACGAGGCTCAAGTTCCCGCGGAGGACGTTGAAGAGCTGCGGCAGCTCGTCCAGGTACCAGGGCTTCAGGATTCGGCGTCCGGCCCACGTGAGGTTCCCCGGGTCGGCCTCGAGCAGTCGCGCATGCGCTTCCGCCCCACTCTGTCGCTCCAGCACGTTCCCTCGGAGCACGCGGAACTTGAGCAGGTCGAACTCGCGTCCTCTCGAGATTCGCCGCTCGCGATAGAGCCACGGCCCGCGGTCAGCTCGCGCCAACAGCATGTCGAGCGCCATCGCCACGTAGACGACCGCGAAGACCGGAGCGAGGAGCAGCAGTAGTGCGCCTGCGAGCACCTTGTCGCTCAGCCACTTGAGGAGTGGGTACGGAACCGGCTGCGTGTCCACTGCACCGATTCCTATCGCCTTGCCGTCCCGCGTGCACGGCTCTAGGGTCCGGACATGTCCGGCCGTGACCCGTCGATCGGCATCGGCCGGGAGCGTCAGTTCGAGGTCTACGTAGGCGGTGCCCGCGGTATCAGGCCACGGGTGCCGGTTTCCGTCGAGCGGTTGGAGCGTCGGGCGCGGGAGGCGATGACGCCGGAGGCCTATGCGTACGTTGCCGGCGGAGCCGGGACCGAGGAGACGATGCGTGAGAACCGGGCCGCCTTCGAGCGCTGGCGCATCGTGCCGCGCATGCTTCGGGACGTCTCGGCGCGAGATACGACGGTCGAGCTCTTCGGCTCACGGCTGCCGAGCCCGTTCGTCCTCTGCCCGATCGGCGTTCTCGAGATGGCCCACCGCGACGCCGACGTCGCGGTCGCGCGGGCCGCCGCCGCCGAGGGCGTGCCGATGATCTTCTCCAACCAGGCGTCGCGCCCCATGGAGGAATGTGCGCGGGCGATGGGCGACGCGCCCCGCTGGTTCCAGCTCTACTGGAGCACGTCGGACGAGCTCGTCGCCAGCCTCGTCTCCCGGGCGGAGGCATGTGGCTGCAGCGCGATCGTCCTCACCCTCGACACGACGATGCTCGGTTGGCGGATCCGCGATCTCGATCTCACCTACCTGCCGTTTCTCCGCGGTAAGGGAATCGCGCAGTACACGAGCGACCCGGTCTTCCTCGAGGGCGTTCAGGAGACGCTGCGCGAGTCACCGCCGCCCGGGGGCCGCGTGACGCTTTCCGCGCTCGCCACGCTCTGGGAGCTCGCGGGGGCACACCCGGGGTCGCGCCTCGAGAATCTCCGGTCCGGCGTGGCGCGGGCGGCCGTGCGCCGTTTCGTGGAGACGTATTCGCGCCCGTCACTCTCGTGGGACGATCTCGGGTTCCTCCGCGAGCGAACACGCCTTCCGGTCCTGCTCAAGGGCATCCTCCATCCCGCGGACGCGGTCGCCGCCGTCGAGCACGGGATGGACGGCGTCTTCGTCTCCAACCACGGCGGCCGGCAGGTCGACGGCGCGGTCGGGACGATGGACGCGCTGCCCGCGATCGTCGACGCCGTCGCGGGTCGTGTTCCCGTGCTCCTCGACAGCGGCGTGCGCTCCGGTGCCGACGCCTTTCGCGCGCTCGCGCTCGGCGCCGACGCCGTCGGGCTGGGGCGCCCCTACGTCTGGGGGCTCGCCGCGGGAGGCGAAGCCGGGGCCCGTGAAGTGATCCGGAATTTCCGGGCCGACTTCGACCTGACGATGGGTCTCGCAGGCTGTGCCTCGATCACCGATATCGGGCGCGAGTCCGTGGCGCACGCGGGCTGAGCCCATGACCGAGTCGGAACAGCTCCGCACGCTGCTCGGGCGTTTCCCGTCCGGCGTCTGCGTGGTCACGGTTGACGCGGGCGGACAGCGCCTCGGGTTGACCGTCGGGTCGCTCGTCGGGCTCTCTCTCGACCCGCCGCTCGTGGGTTTCGCGATCTCGAGGGAGGCCGCGATGCACGAGCTCTTCCGCGAGGCGGGCGGTTGCGCGATCTCACTGCTCGCCGAGGGCCAGGACTGGCTCGCGCAGCACTTCGCGCGCGGCGTGCCCCCGATCGCGATGTGGCACGGCGTCGCGGCCGAGCCCGGCGCGGCCGGTGCCCCTCTTCTCGTCGGCGCGCTCGGCTGGCTCGAGTGCACGCTGCGCGAGGAGGTCGCCGCCGGGACGCATACCTTCTTCGTCTGCGACGTGCGGCGGGTCGAGCTCGGCGAAGACGCGCCCGCGCTCGTGCGCGTGCGCGGCGAGTATTCGGGCGCATGACGGACGTCGCGGCCGTCATCTTCGACCTGGACGGGGTGCTGGTCGACTCAGAGCACGTCTGGGACGAGGTGCGCGAGGATCTCGCGCGCGAGCGGGGCGGCCGCTGGCACGAGCGCGCGCAGGCGGACATGATGGGCATGAGCTCGATCGAGTGGTCGCGGTACATGCACGACGTCATCGGGCTCTCCGAGTCCCCGGACGAGATCAGCGCCGAGGTCGTCCGGCGCATGGAGGCCCGGTACGCGGAGCACCTCCCACTCGTGGACGGCGCCGTCGAAGCGGTGGAGCGGCTGGCGCAGGCATTCCGGCTCGGGCTCGCGTCGTCGTCGAACCGGCCGATCATCGAGGTCGTCCTGGAGCGGGCAGGCCTCGCCGGCTTCTTCGAGGCCACGGTGTCGTCCGAGGAGGTGGAGCGCGGGAAGCCTGCGCCCGACGTCTTCCTCGAGGCGGCGCGCCGGCTCGGCGTTCCGCCCGAGGCGTGCGCTGCGATCGAGGACTCCGGGAACGGGATTCGAGCTGCACGCACGGCGGGGATGTTGGTGATTGCGATTCCAAACCGTCGCTATCCGCCACCGGCCGACGTGCTCGCGCTAGCCGACGCCGCCGTCGGCTCGCTGAAGGAGCTCGACGGGTCAGTCATCAGCCGACTCGAGCCCTGACAAATCGAGCCCTGACGAATCGAGCTCTCACGACCGATGCGCACCGCGAGTAGGCGCGGCGCACCGAAGACGTGGCGCCGCATCGCCTTGTGGCTCTGAGCCACAAGGCACTACCGGACCGGCAACCGTGACGGTTCCCTGCGCGAAGCTCCGTCGCAAATGGAAGAGGGCGTCAGCTACGCAGAACCTTCGGCGCACGGCCGACGAGGAGGTCGGAGACGACGTCGTCGATCTTCTCCCGACGTCTCTGTCGACGCTCACGTTCCATCCGCACGATCCTGCGGACATGCACGTAGCTCGGCCGCGGAAGTCCGAGCGCCGTTGCGACTTCGCCGACGCGTCGGCACGTCTCCGCGATCGGCTCAGTGTCGTCATCGACGCGTCGGATCGCATCGAGCAGCCGCTGGTCGTATCGAGGTGCAGCTGCCGGCATGCGGCGAGTGTGCCTGCGCATTGCCCCTCCTCTGTGCCAAATCCGCACCAACCCTCGTGCCGCAGCGGACCCCGGTAGACGCTGGTCTTGTGGCTCAGAGCCACAAGGCTTCAACTCCCGAACGATAAGACCGCCCGAGCGCACGGCGACCGCCGCAAGCGGATGCTCGGTCGCCTGTCCGCAGTCTACGATGGGTTATTCGACTCGGCCGAGGAGCACGCAGGCGTTGTGACCCCCGAGGCCCATCGCGTTCGAGAGCGCGACGTCAACCTGCGTGCGCCGCGCCTCGTTCGGCACGTAGTCGAGGTCGCACTCGGGGTCGGGCGTCCGGTAGTTGATCGTCGGCGGCAACACGCCCTCGTGCAACGCAAGGACGCACATCATCGCCTCGACCGCGCCGGCAGCCCCGAACAGGTGTCCAAGCACCGACTTGGTGGACGACACGGCGAGGCTGTACGCATGCGCCCCGAACACAGCCTTGATCGCTTTCGTCTCCGCGAGGTCCCCCTGTGGTGTCGAGGTTCCGTGCGCGTTGATGTAGCCCACGCGCTCGTACTCCACGCCGGCCCGCGCCAGCGCCGCATGCATCATCTCCGCGACCCCGACCGACTCGGGATCAGGCTGCGCCATATGGTGCGCGTCATTCGAGGTCCCGTAACCGAGGACCTCCGCGTACACCCGCGCCCCGCGGTCTCGGGCCCGGTCGAGGTCCTCGAGCGCCAGCACGCAGGCGCCCTCGCCCATGACGAAACCGGACCGCGTCGCGTCGAACGGCCGTGACGCGCGGGTTGGGTCCTCCTCCTCGGCGACCAGCCCTCGCATCGCGCAGAACCCGGCCAGGATGACGGGATGCATGCACGACTCGGTGCCGCCGGCGAGCACGACATCGGCGTCGCCGCGGCGGATGAGCTCCGCCCCCTCGCCGACCGCGTGCGATCCCGTCGCGCACGCGGAGACCGGCGCGTAGTTCGGGCCGCGGATCCCCAGGTCGATCGCGATCTGCCCGCTCGCCGAGTCGACGAGCACGTTCGGCAGGAACCACGGCGACACGCGGGCGTGCCCGCGCTCGCGGAGAACTTCGTTCTGGGCGAGGACGCCCATGACCCCGCCGATTGCCGAGCCCACGAGGATCCCGGCCCGGGCGGGATCGACGCCGTCGACACCCGCGTCGGCCCACGCCTCCCGCGCGGCGGCGACGGCGAGGACGACGTTCCGCTCGAGCCTCCTCGCGTCCTTCGGCCCGACGACGGCCTCGGCATCGAAGCCCTTCACCTCCGAGGCGATGCGGACGGGGTAGCCCGTCGGGTCGAACGCCTGGATCCAGTCCACCCCGCTCCGTCCGGCGACCGCCGCCTCCCAGGTGGACCGCGCGTCGAGTCCGAGTGGCGTGACCGCCCCGAGGCCTGTGACGACGACACGCCGCATGGAGCCAGAGCCTAGCCGCCTTGTGGCTCAGAGCCACAAGGTAGGTTCAGCGCATGGTCCGCCCCCGCCGTCGCCTTCCGAGCGGTGAGCCGGTCGAGCGACCGGCCGAGCTCGATCCAGCGGTTCCGTTCCCGCCGATGGAGGCGGAGCTCGTCCGGGAGCTTCCCGAGGGAGACGGGTGGCAGTACGAGCCGAAGTGGGACGGGTTCCGTGGAGTCCTCGAGAACCTCTCGGGGGAGCTCAGGCTCTGGTCGCGAAACGCGCGCCCGCTTCTCCGCTACTTCCCCGAGCTCCGCCCGCTCGGCGAGGCGCTGCCGCCGCGCTCGGCTCTCGACGGGGAGGTCGTGATCGAGCGCGACGGCGTCCTCGACTTCGACGCCATGCAGACGCGCCTGCATCCGGCCGAGAGCCGGATCCGCAAGCTGTCATCGGAGATCCCGGCGCGCTTCGTCGCCTTCGATGCGCTGGTCTGGAACGACGAGGAGGTATGGCGACTCCCGCTCTCGAAGCGCCGCTCGAAGCTCCAGCGAAGCGCACGACGGTTCGGGCTCTCTCCTGCAACCCGCGACCGGGCCGAAGCCCTCGGCTGGCTGGAGCGCTTCGAGGCGATCGGGCTCGACGGCGTCGTCGCAAAGCGTCTCGACCTCGCCTACCTTCCCGGGTCGCGCGACGGCGTCGTGAAGGTGAAGCCGGAGAAGACCGCCGACTGCGTCGTCGTCGGGCTGCGCTGGAAGTCGCGGCCGGACCGGATCGCGACCCTCCTCCTCGGCCTCTACGACGAGGACGGAGAGCTTGACTACATCGGCTCCGCCGCTGTAGCGCCCGCACGACACACGGAGATCGCGCGACGTGTCCTTCCTCTGCTCGAGAAGGCGCCCGAGCGGCGCTTCTCCGAGCCGAACCGCTGGGGAGGCGGCGAGCTCGAGGAGGCACCGGTGCGTCCGGAGCTCGTCGTCGAGGTGCGCTACGACAAGGTGCAGGGCAACCGGTTCCGCCACGGGACGAAGCTCCTCCGCTTCCGCGACGACAAGGACCCGGCACAGTGCACGTGGCGCGAGCTGCGCCCGACCCCGCGGAAGGGCGTGGCCGTCACGCTGCTGCTCGAGTCTTAGCGGAGTCGCCGGTTGAAACGAGCGAGGCGAAGTCCGGGGACGACCTCGACCTCGTCCGTCTGCTCGAATCCCGCTCGGCGATAGAGCGTCTTTGCCGGCTCGTTGTCAGCCCCCGTCTGGACGATCGCGCGCGTGACACCCGGCTCGGCGGCGAGGGCGGCGCGGACGAGGGTGACGCCGATGCCTCCGCGAAAGTACATCGGATCGACGACGAGTCGATGGAGGTCGATCGTCTCGCCAAGGCACTCGCTGGAGCGCGAGGAGCTGTTTCGCCGTCCGACTGTCCGAGAGATCGAGGCTGACGAGCTCCACGACGTCGCCCTCAGTCCCGTTTCCGCGCCCGGGAAGGCTGCACGCGCGGCGGCTCGCCAGGCATCTTGGGGAAGTTCGGCGGGTACGGTGCCTCGCCGACCCCGTCCTTCTCCTCGCGCTCGACCCACTCGAGGAGCACGCGCAGATCGCACACGGCGTCGTCGATCCCGGCGTGGACGTCTCCTATAGCCGCGAAGCGGGCTGGCATCGTCGTCATCGTGAAGTCCTCGGTTTCGACGTCGGGAAGCTCCCCCCACGTCACCGGTGCCGAGACCGCGGCGTCCGGCCTCCCCCGGACCGAGTACGCGGACGCGACCGTCCGGTCGCGCGCGTTCTGGTTGTAGTCGATGAACACACGCCGCCCGCGCTCCTCCTTCCACCACGCGGTCGTCACCTTCCGCGGCAGGCGCCGCTCGACCTCGCGCGCGAACGCGAGCGCCGCCCGCCTGACCACCGGGAACTCCCAGCTGGGCTCGATGCGACAGAAGGCGTGGATGCCCCGGTTCCCGGACGTCTTCGGCCAGCCCGTGTAGCCGATCTCGGCGAGGACCTCGCGGACGAGAGCGGCGACCCGCTTCGCGTCTTTGAACGTGGTCCCCGGCTGGGGGTCGATGTCGATCCGGAGCTCGTCCGGATGCTCCGTGTCGCGCCGCCGCGAGGGCCACGGATGGAAGTCGACGACCGCGAGATTTGCCGCCCACACCACCTGCGCGAGCTCGGTGACGCACAGCTCGTCCGCGTGCCGACCCGATGGGAACGTCACACGCGCGGTCTCGACCCAGTCGGGATGGTGCTTCGGCACGCGCTTCTGGTAGATCACCTCGCCGGTGACGCCGTCCGGGAAGCGGCGAAGCTGGGTCGGTCGCTCGTACAGCGCGCGAACGATCCCCCCTTCGACCGCGATGTAGTAGTTCGCGAGGTCGAGCTTCGTCTTGCGCGCCTTCGGGAAGAGAACCTTGTCCGGGTTCGTCACCTTGACGATCCGCTCCCCCACCTCGAGCTCGACGAAAGGCGCCGCCATGCGGGCACGCTACAGGTGGGGCGCTGCGGCTCGATACAGGTGGGCATCGCGGCCGCGAAGCGGACGCCTTCAGGATCTTCGCGCGGCCGGGATCCGCGCGAGCGGATCCCGGTCTTGCGCGGGCTGCCTAGGTCGGATAGCTGATATCGGGCGGCGGCGGTGGGACCGGCGGCGGCGTGACTCCGCGCCTCCGGCGGACCTCGATTGCCGCGGCAATCGCGATCGCCACAGCGGCGATGGCGATCGTCCAGAGGCCGATCTGGTTGGCCGTACGACGCGCGTTCTCCTCCCACTCTCCGCGGAGGATGAGATCCGAGGGGTTTCTCTGGGCGATGAGGTCGATTCCGTCGGGATAGCGCGCGGTGTGCTCGGACTCCCACGTGTCTAAGGGAAGGAGAAGCGCGATCGTGACGCCGATCGCGCCAACGGGCGGGATGAAGATCGCCATCCGGGCAGGAAGGAGGAGCCCGAGGACGCCGATGAGCACGATGAGCGCAGAAACACCGAACGAGAGCAGGTAGATCGCGGCCACGGTGGTCCGCGCCGGGTCGGCGAGAACCTCGGCTCCTCTCCTTGTCACCTCCACGGACGGCTCGTCGAGCAGCAACGAGAACGCCATGAGCGAGACGAAGAAGAGCGGGGTGGCGAGGACGCCTGCGACGGCGAGCGGCGCCCTCGGAGCTCGACGCAGCCGGCGCACGCTACAGGCGCCCCGACTCGATGACCCGCTGTAAGAACTCGCGGGTCCGCGCCTCGCGCGGCGACGAGAAGATCTGCCGGGGAGGACCATCTTCGAGGATGACCCCGTCGTCCAGGAAGCAGACTCTGTCGGCAACCTCTTGCGCGAAGCTCATCTCGTGTGTCGCGATGATCATCGTCATTCCTTCGTCCGCGAGCGTCCGAACGAGGGCGAGGACTTCGCCAATGAGCTGCGGGTCGAGCGCGCTCGTGATCTCGTCGAGGAGCATCAGACTCGGGTTCATCGCGAGCGCCCGGGCGATCGCGACGCGCTGCTGCTGGCCGCCGGAGAGCCGGTCCGGGTACTCGTCCGCCTTGTCCTCCAGACCGATGAGGACGAGCAGCTCACGCGCCCGGTCACGCGCCTCGGCCTTCGGCAGCTTGAGTGCCTGTATCGGCCCCAGCGTCACGTTCTCCATCACGGTCATGTGCGGAAAGAGGTTGTACGCCTGGAACACGATTCCGATCTTCCGCCGGAGCTTGTTCACGTCCACCTTCGTCCCGGTGATGGTCTGGCCGTCGACGACGATCGTCCCCGCGTCGACGCGCTCGAGCAGGTTGATGCAGCGGAGGAGCGTCGACTTGCCCGACCCCGAGGCCCCGATCAGGCAGACGACCTGGTGCAGGTCGACCGTCAGGTCGATCCCGTGCAGGACCTCGAGATCGCCGAAGCGCTTGGTGACGGCCTCGAGCGAGACGAAATGCGAGTTGGCGCCGGTCACACCGCCTGCGCCCGTTCGCGCAGCTCCCGCTCCTTGACGAGGTGATCGGTGAAGCGGGCGAGCGGGATCGTGAGGATGATGAAGAACACGGCCGCGACCGTGAAGCCGGCGTAGTTGAAGTAGTCGGAGGAGTAGAAGCCTGCCTGCGCCGCGGCCTCGGTGAGGCCCAGGACCGTGATGAGGGCGGTGTCCTTCTGCAGCCCGATGAAGTCGTTCAGGAGCGGGGGGATGACCCGTCTGACCGCCTGCGGCAGGATCACGAAGCGGAGAGCCTGCGTGTAGCTGAGGCCGAGCGACCGCGCGGCCATCCGTTGGCTCGGATGTACCGACTCGATACCCGCGCGATACACCTCGGTCACGTAGGCGGTGTAGACGAGGGTCAGCGAGACGATCCCGTACACGAAGAGCGATCTGTCCGAGATGCCAGTGATGTTGAGCGCCGGCACGCCGAGACCGACGATGAAGAGCACGAGAATGAGCGGCGTCCCACGAAAGATGTCCGTGTAAACGATTGCGATCGCGCGCAGAGGGGAGAGAGCCCGGCCAGGCAACCCACGGACGATCGCAACCGTGAGGGCGAACACGAGCACCAGCGCCTCCGCGATCACCATCAGCTTGATGTTGGTCTGGAAGCCGTCCCAGACCTGCGGCACCGCGCGGAGGAAGTCGAGCGGGCTGAAGAACGCGTGCAGGAACTTCCCCACGCTCGACCTCCGCCGCGGCTAGTCCGTTACTTCAGGATCGGAACACGTGTGAACGGGAGCCACTTCTTCTGGAGCCGAGTGATCGTCCCGTTTGCGCGAAGTGTCCCGATCGCCTTGTCGAGGAAGGGCTTGAACTTGCTGCCTTTCTCCATAACCGCACCGTAGAACTCGTTCGTGATGATCTGCCCTGCCACTCCACCGTACGCACCGGGTTTCTTATTGCTCTGCGAAACGACGATCGGCACGTCCAGGATCAGCGCGTCGCAGCGGCCCGCCTCGACTGCGTCGAACGCAGCTGTCGAGGATGCCGAGTAGACGAGCGGCTTCTTCGCCGGGCGCAGCTTGTGCTGGATGTAGCTGAGGCCAGTCGTGTCTTTCTGGGCGCACGTCTGCAGGCTCTTCAGATCGGCGACGCGTTTCGGCTTCGCAAGGCCTTTGCGGATCAAGACGCCTTGGTTCGCGTCGAAGTAGGGCGCGGAGAAAGCAACGACCTTCTTCCGCGCTGCCGTGATCGTGACCTCCTCGAACGCGAAGTCGTACTTCTTCGGCGCGGGCGAGAAGAGGCCGCCGAAGGGTGCGCGGAGGTACTCGACCTTCGGGATCTTCAACTGCTTCGCGATCGCCTCCGAGAGCTCGTACTCGAACCCGGACGGATTCTTGATGGTCGTACCCGACGCCCTCCCGTTCCAGAAGCCCGGCGCCGGCAAGTCGAAGCCCACGATGAGCTTTCCGGGCTGCTTCGTCGGCGGCGTGCTCTGCGCGGAGGCGGTGACGGCGATGGCTGCGCCCGCGACAAGGGCCGCGGCGAGCATGATGAATTTCACGACATCCCTCCTTGTCGGTGATCCAAGAGCCCGAATCTACCGCGCAGAGAGCGTTTCCTCCAGCGGATCGTCTTCCGGCGTATCGTTAGCGCGTGATCGAGGAACCAAGGAGCGTCGACGTCACGCTCGAGCCGCTCGACGAGTTCGTCGTCGTGCAGCCGGTATCGGACGAGACCGAAACGCGAGCCGGCCTCATCCTCCCGGCATCGGCGACCGAGGCGGCGCCGTGTCGGACCGGCATCGTCACGGCGGTAGGCAGCGAGGCGAACGGGATCGAGCCGGGCGACAAGGTGCTCTACCCGCGCGAGGCGGGCTACGACGTCCGGCTCGGGGGGATCGAGGTGAAGGTCCTGAAGCGCGAGGACCTCATCGCCCGCGTTCACGACTAGATCCAAGACGACCCGACCACACGTGCACCGCCGAGATCTCCAGCTGCTCGTCGGCGCGATCTTCCTCTCCGCGCTCGGCGACTGGCTCGCGCTGACGGCGCTTGCCCTCCTCCTCGAGGAGACGACCGACTCGGGCCTCGCCGTAGCGGCGCTCTTCATCGCCCTGTGGGCGCCGCTCGTCGCATTCGCGGGTCTCGCGGGCCTGCTCGTCGACCGCTTCGACGCCCGGCGCGTGCTCGTGGCGGCATCGGTCGTCCAGGCAGTGGTTGCGGCGGGGCTCGCCTTCGCCGACGGTCTCGCTCCGATCCTCGCGCTCACTGCCGTGCTCGGAACCGCCAACGCGGTCAGTCAGCCGGCCGAGTTCGCATTGATTCCGGCCGTCGTCTCGCGGGAACGGATCGGGGCGGCCAATGCGCACGTGGAGACCGCACGGTTCGTCGGGTTCGCCGCGGGACCGCTCCTCGGCGGAATCCTTGCCGGAGCGGGCGGGACGCGCCTCGCGCTGCTCGTCGACGCGGTGAGCTTCCTTGTCATCGCGCTTGCCGCAGCCGCGCTCCGCGAGCGTGCGGGAGCGCGCGCCACGGCTGCGGAGGGAGAACCGGTCGGGCGCGCGCGGGACGGAATCGTCTTCCTCGCCCGCGACCACCTTCTGCGGCTCGTCATGCTCGTCGCCTTCGCCTCGCTGCTCTTCATGACGGCGTCGGCACCCGCGGAGGTCTTCTTCGCCAAGGACGTGCTCGACGTCGGGGATGCCGGATTCGGCGCGCTCTGGACCGCGTGGTTCGCCGGCATGGCGGCCGGCGGTCTCATGCTCGCGCGGAGGGTGCCGGGAGGTTTTCTCGCGGGCGCGGCGCTCGTCGCGATCGTCATCCAGAGCCTCGGGCTCGCGGTGCCGACCTTGTGGCTCGTCTTCCCGTTCGCGCTCGCGCTCTACGTGGTGGGGGGAGCGGCGCACGGAACGAAGAACGTGCTCGTGCGAACGCTCATGCACCAGCGGGTCCCCACCCGTCTGCACGGACGAGCGTTCGCCGCGTACAACGGCCTGCGCAACGGCGCGGAGATGGTCGCGCTCATGCTCGGCGGCCTCCTGGTCGCGGCGATCGGCGCCCGCTGGACGCTTTTCGTCGCCGGCGCCGTGCCCGCCGCAGCAGGCCTCGCCGGTCTCGCCGCCTACCGACGCATGCGGGTTCGGGAGCTTCAGCCCGCATCCGAAGCGGTGTGACGGAGAAGGAGGGATTCGAACCCTCGAGGCAGGGATTTTCCCCACCTAACGCCTTAGCAGGGCGCCGCCTTCAGCCACTCGGCCACTTCTCCGGGCGCGCTCAGGATATCGGACTGCCTTGCGGGTCTCTGGAGCGCAGCGGGGGACGTGGCTACCCTGTGTTGCTCGGAGGGGTGCCGGAGCGGTCGAACGGGGCGGTCTCGAAAACCGTTAGAGGTGCAAGCCTCTCGAGGGTTCAAATCCCTCCCCCTCCGCTCTGCAGACGGGTCTGGCGCGGAGTTGTCCGCCCAGACCCTGCGTGCTGCGGTCTCCATGACCGTCGCATCCGTCCACCGAGGTCCACGGGGATCCACAGAAGTGCACAGAGGACGGTCCTTACTGGCGAACAACTGGCGAACGGCGGCTCGTCGCGCCGGTTTCTACGGGGACAACCTAAAGGGCATCGGCGAACGCCGGCCCGTCACGCCGGAGGTCGCGAGTTCGAGTCCCGTCGCTCCCGTTTCTCAAAGTGCCTGCAAAAAGGCACTTTACCGGCGCCGTGAGCGGGCTCCGCACGCTCAGTCCTCGACGAGGGCGTCGGCGACGAGCTCGACGAAGTCGCGCGCCCGCAGCGATTGCCCTTCCGCCGCTACCTGGCGCGCGCCGTCCGCGAGCATGGTGAGGCAGAACGGGCAGCTCGTGACGACGGTGGTCGCGCCGGTCTCCGCGGCCTCGCGGGCGCGGATGCCGTTGATCCTCTCTCCCTCCTCGTCGCTGTAGGAGGCGTGGCCGCCACCCGCGC
>Ga0209341_10001472_pt1 | contig 23384 bp, 25 predicted proteins | sample RifCSP13_2_FD_184020 | JGI IMG/M metagenome (GOLD analysis project Ga0209341, IMG submission 184020) | Soil microbial communities from Rifle, Colorado - Rifle CSP2_sed 13_2 (SPAdes) (version 2) | ecosystem: Environmental > Terrestrial > Deep subsurface > Rock core/Sediment | place: Rifle... | reverse complement strand
AAAGGGGGGACAACCTCTCCTAGCATCGGCGCCGTGACCACTGTTGCCGACGTTCTCGCCTCATTGGCGGCCACGATCCGTCCCGAAACCGCAGCCAGTTGGGACCCGGTCGGGCTCCAACTCGGAGACCGCGATGCCGCGGTGGCGTTGATCGGCGTATGTCACGAGGTCACCGAAGCTGTGGTGTTGGACATCGAAGCGACGGCCGTCGATCTCCTGATCACCTATCACCCCCTTCTCTTCGCACCGGTCAACCGCCTGCTCGACGGTCGTTCGCCCGTGGCCCGAGCAATGCGTCTCCTCCGGGCCGGGATCAACGTGGCGGTGGCTCACACCGATTTCGATGCCGCGCCGGGAGGGGCTGCCGACTCCCTCGCCCACGCCCTCGGGATCGCCGACCCGGTCCCCTTCGGCGCCGATGAGTACGAGGGACGGCCCGACATCGGACGGGTGGGCGGTTACCGGGGCAGTCTCGGCGACCTGGAGCAATTGGTGGCTCGGACCCTGGGGTCGTCCTCGCAGCGGGTGTCTGGCGACCCATCGGCCGTGGTGAGCAGGGTTGCGGTCGTGCCCGGTTCGGGCTCGGACCTGATTGCGGAGGCCTCGCGACTTGCCGACGCCCTTGTCACGGGTGACGTCGGCCATCACAAAGCCGTCGCCGCACTGGATGCGGGCCTGTCAGTCATAGACCCCGGTCACATCGCAACCGAACGCCCCGGGTTGGGATCCCTGGTCCACATGACTCGTTCCCTCACGGGGGTGGAGGTGGTCGACCTGACCCATCTCGACCCACAGACTTGGCATTGAGCCACAGCTACCCTCCCGCCTCAATGGAGACCACGAGCCTTGCCGATTTGCTCGATGTCCAGGACCTGGATTCTCAGATCGATCGTCTCCTCGACCGGCGCAAGTCGCTACCCGAGCTCAAGGCCTACAAGGAGGCGCACGAGACACAACTCTCGCTGGAGAATGAGTTGGCCGAGGCCTCCGCAGCCCTGAAGACCATCGAACTCGACTTCGACAAGAACGAAGGCGAGTTGGAAATGTTGGAGAGCAAGCTCACCGAACACGAGACCAGGCTCTATGCCGGTGGGATGAGCGCCCGTGAGACCGAGTACATGCGTCTCGAAGTGCAGAGCCTGAAAGGGCAACGCTCGGCGATGGAGGAGCGGGTGCTGGCGCTGTTGGAGGATCTGGATCCGGTCCGCGACACCGTCCAGAGACTCGTTGCCGAAGGAGCGGCCGTGGGGTCGGCCAAGGAGGGCCTGGAGAAGGTCATCAAGGCCGAGTGGGCCCAGATCGACGCCGAATTGGCGCGCAAGGAGGAACGGAAGAAGGAGGCCATCGCCCCGATCCCGTCGGATCTGCTCGAGATGTACGAGAAGCTCCGGTTGTCGAAAGAAGGGGTGGCGATAGGAAGGTTCGAGCACGGCGTCTGTGGTGGATGTCACATGGCGCTCTCCGCTGCCGAAGCCGTCGAAGCGCTCGACGCCGAGATCCCACGGTGTGTCCACTGCCGTCGGATCCTGGTCCCTTGAGCGATGCTCCTCTGGCACGCGGGGGCAACCCTGTGGCTATTCCGATGGATCTTTCGGGACCCCAAGGTCGATGTGAGGTTTCTCCTCTTCGGGGCGTTGCTCCCGGATCTGGTCGATCTGATGGTGGGGACCATCATCCTTCCCGAGCGCTTCTCGACCGGCGAGATCTACTTCCACTCCCTGCTGGTGCCGACGTTGTACACCGCGGTGGTCTTGCTCACCACCAGGCGAGGCCGAAGACGTCGCGCCTTCATGGCGGTTGGAGTGGGCTGGCTGTTTCACCTCCTCCTGGACGGCCTGTGGATCGACCCCGAGGTCCTCTTCTGGCCGTTCTTCGGCTGGGACATCACGGCGGGAGAGATGCCGTTTTGGCCCTCAGCCTGGCAGCGGGCGCTGGGCGATCCCTGGCGTTGGGTGCTCGACGCGGTGGGTCTGGGCTATTTGATATGGCTGTGGTTTGCCACCGGGCTCACCGATCGGGAGCGACGGGTCACCCTCTACCGCACAGGGCGCATCCCCGACCTGGTTGCTGAGGATGCCTAGGCAGGCTGCCCTCGCTCTTCTGGTGTTGATCGTTCTGGCCTGCGGCGGAGGCGAGGACACCGAGACGTCGATCACCCGCGGCCCGGGCGCCGGATCTGCCGCGGCCGCGGTCGAGGAGCTCCACGGCCTTCTCGTCGACGGCGACTTTGCGGGGGCCAGTTCTCTGGCCATGCCCGGTCAGGCCGTCCTCGCCTCGTTGGCTGAGGGCGCCAGCGCTGGTGAGGTTGCCGATGCCTTGCAGCAAGGCGATGAGGCGATCGCCGCCAACTTCTGGAGCGGGTTCGCCCAGGGATTCGGCGAGGTGTTGTCGGGTGAAGTCACCGTTGAGGAGATCGGCCCTCGAGACCAGTCGGGTGTCGAGTTCTACCTGGTCAGCTTCACCCCGGGGTCCGGCCAAACACAACGTCTGGTGACCCAGGATGTCGACGGGCATCGCTTGGACCTGTTTGCCTCTTTCGGGGCGGGTCTGGCCGATCGCCTCATTTCCCCGGTCGAGATCCTCGTCGAGTCTCCGACCGGAGACAACGGGGTGGTTCTCCGGGCACTCAAGGGGGTGGTGCCTTCCCTTCTCCTGGCAGCCTCCGATGAGAGCCTCGGCCCGGAGGCAGTTCAGAACGTGCTCAAACTCGTGGAGATAATCACCCGGGTCGGCTGAAACGCCTCGCCGTCACAGGTTGCGCAACCTTGGCAGGACGTCACTGCCCAGCAACCGGATCAGTTCGGGCTGGTCCAGGGAGCCCATCTGGAAGGTGAGGATGTCGGCGCCCAGATCGTCGACGAGGGGGCGATAAGCGGCGACGATGTCATCGGGGGAACGCACCATGGTGTACCGGCCCAGGATCTCGTCTCGTGGCATGAGGTCGGCCATTTCTCTCAGATCGACCGGATCGACCGCCTCCAGCCGTCCGGGTGCCCGCAGCCCGCGCCAGGAGTAGAGGGCCCGCCAGGCCTCGTCCTCGCTGTCGGCGAGGATCGCCCATCTGGTGGCCAGGATGATGGGCTCGGGGCGCCCCGCCGCGGCTGCCGCCCCTCGTGCCGGCGTCACCACCTTTTCGGCAGTCTCAACGGGGTCTTTGACCGAGGTGATCACGCCCTGGGCATGTTGGCCGGCGAGGGTCGCCGATTTCGGCCCTCCTGCCGCCATCAGTATCGGGACCGGGCCCACCGGTGGGGAGTAGAGCTTGGCCCGATCGGTCCGGTAGTGCGTGCCCTTGAAGGTCAGCTTCTCCCCGTCGAGCAGACGTCGCATGATCTCGAGAGCCTCCGACATGCGCTCGTTTCGCTCGACGTAGTCGGGGAACTGGTATCCGAGCGGGCCCTCGTTGATGTTCTCGCCGGTTCCCACCCCGAGTGTGAAACGGCCTCCGGAGAGGCGGTCGAGGGTGGCCGCGGCTTGGGCCACGACTCCGGGGTGATAGCGGAATAGCGGAGTGGTGACCCCGGTGGCGAGCTCTATGTGCTCGGTGACGGCAGCCATCGCTCCCAGGGTGGAGAAAGCGAACCCGGCCGCGGAGGAATCGTCGACCCAGGGATGGAAGTGCTCGGACACGACCACCATGTCGAATCCGGAGTCCTCGGCGATCCGGGCATGCTCGACCAGGACCTCGGGCTGCCACTGCTCGTGGCCGCAGAAGTAGGCGAACTTGGTCATGGTCGTCCCTTCGAAGCCGTGTCCGTCCCCACCCCCCCATTCTCGCGCGGGGATCGCGGCCCATAGGCCGCGATCCCCGCGCGAGAACAGGATGCACGCCCAACCTATTGGTAGGAGACGAAGACCGGCACCGGCTGTTTGGCAATGGTGTAGGCGGGAGTTGCGGTCACCGGGTCCATCTCGAAGAAGTTCTTCCAACCCCAACGCCAGTGGGCTTGCTCGGTTCCCTCGGTGAGGACGGCGTAGGTGTCGTCCTTGGTGGGGATCGGCCCCTGGCCATCCATCTGGATGACCATTTGTAGCTCCGGCCTCTGCTTGAGGGTTTCCCGGTCGACGATCATGCGACTAAGGAATTGTTGGATCAGGAGCATCTTCTGGGGCAGGGCGTTGTCCCGCACCAGATCGGCCAGCCAGTCGACCACGGTGTTCACCTCGGCCGCGGTGACCCGGCCGGTTTGCACCAGGTGGACCTGATCGGATTCGATCCGCCATTCGGGGTCGAGGGCGAGACCCACGAACGGGAGCTTGAGCAGCTCCTCATATTGCTTGGCTTGGGTCAGGAAGTCCTCCCGACCCGGTTGCAGGTCGAGGACGATGTACATCCCGTTTTCCTCGGCGACCCGCACCCATTCGTCATAGGTGGATATGGGCCATTCGAAGCTGTAGTCGCTGTCTTCGGTCGCCTTGGCGCTGGCGACACTGGCGATCATCTCGAATGTTGGGATGATCTGATAACCGTCCGCCCCGTACTCGGCGAGGAAGGGCTGCATTCGGGCGAGGGTTTCCTCCGGGCCCTGATGGCCGAGGACGCCCAACCCGGTGGTCTCGGGATGCCCGTAGAACGCGACGTAGCGGCGGGGCTGGTCTTCGGGATAGACAGAGAACCCTCCACCGGGGACCTGTTGACCCCTTACCAGCACTGCCATCTCCCAAGGATCGGCCTGGGGAACACTCCCGACATAGCGGATCGATTCGGGGCTTCTCCCGGCGAGTGCGGTGCTCACTTCAGGGTGGCCGAGGATGTCGGCCGGGTCATAGGCGACGACGGCGGCGCCGACGGCTCGCCCGGTGCCTGAGGCGGAGAGGATCGCAACCGGGCTCGATGCGTCCATGAGCCAGATCGATTGCGCCTCGTTAGGTTGCGCCAGGCCCTCGAGGATCTGAATGGGCTCGAATACCGGCACGACCGGAGCCGAAGTCGAGGTGGGGGAGGTCTGGGGAAGCACCGCCCGGTCCCGGGCGTTTATGGCGCCGACCGTCTCGACGATTGTCGAGGCGTCGGGGGTGGAAGGGAGACGCAGTTCGTCGGTGATGCCGAGGGCGAGCTTGGTCTCTTCGATGGCGCTGCCGATGCTGTGTCGCAGGACGATCGCGTCGGGAGGGGTGACCACTTCGAGATCGCCGATCAGATGGACTCGAGTCGGCTTGAGCCTCCCCAGCTCGGCTGGCAGCTGGTCGTTGGGATGGAGCAGTGGCCCGCCCAGGGCAGCGGCCAATTGGGCTGCTGCGGCGACCTCGCTGACGTCAGACTCGCCGACCACCACCACATCGTTGGCACAACGGAAGATCTCACCTGACATCGCGAGAGCGTCTCCTGCCACCGTGCCAGTGGCGATGGGGGCGGTGCCGCCGGTGACCTGCACACACTCCCGGTCGGCGGGCGTTGTGGATGTCACTTCGGTGGCCGGGTCGGTGGTTTCAGTGGGGGTGTCACCGGCGATGATGCTGCATGACACAACCGTCAGCGCGACGAAGGCGAATCGGATGGTTTTCATGGGGAACCGCGAGGCAGGGTAAACCTGGTCCGGATTCAACTTCGGCGTTGTGTCAAGGGTGGTCAGAAGAGGGTTTCCGGCTCCGTCTTCTCCAGCAACTCCGGGCCGTTGTTGCGGACCGAGTTCACCTTCTTCGAGACCTGGTGCTCCATGATCAGGTCAGGGTCGATGGCCCGGATCAGCGTCCTTGCGGTACCGGTGTCCCGAAGGTCTCGGTCCAGCCAGGCGTCCCAGGATTCGGGCACCAGCGAAACAGGCATGCGGTCATGGATGTCACGGATCACACCGGCAGCCGAGGTGGTGATGATGGAGCACGATCTATCCCATAGGTCCCCGATCTTCCTTGTCGACCAGATCCCGGCGAACGCCATCGGGAATCCATCGGCCCGATAGACCCAATGCGGGGCGCGTCCCCGATCGGCCGGCTCCCATTCGTAGAAGCCGTCGGCAGGGATGAGACAGCGGCGACGGGCAAACGATTCGCGGAAGGCGGCCGAGGTGTCAACCGTCTCTGCCCGAGCGTTGATGTGGATCTTCTTGTCGTCTTCGGCGTAGTAGGGGACGAGACCCCAGCGCATCGTGTCGAGGAACCGTCTTCCGTCACGCTCGGCGATCACGTAGATCGAATCCGTGGGTGCCACATTCCAATTCGGGGCCAGCGGATCGGTGGCGACATCGTCGACTCCGAAGTACTCGGCGTAGAAGTCGAGATCCCCGGTTATGGAGAACCGCCCGCACATGGCTCGGACCGAAGCTAATCGCTCCGCGGGCTCTAATCGGGCCACCCCAGGAATGCTGGACTTATCCTGGGGCGACGTGATAGCGGCCCCCCGATTGCAGACTGCCGCCGACCTCGCCCGGCCGGTGCCTGAATGCCCACCGGACACGAGCGTGATGGAGGCTGCCCGTCTCATGAGCGGGGCCGGCTCCTCGGCGATACTGGTGCGTCGTGGCGACAGTTACGGCATCGTCACCGATGAGGACTTTCGGCGCCGGGTGGTAGCCGGCGGTCTCCCCGGAGACACACCGATATCTGAGGTGATGAGTGGAGGGGTGCACACCGTCACCTCGGATCGGTTGGTCGAGGACGTCGTCATCGAAATGCTCCGAACCAACCACCACCACCTGCCTGTCACCGACGGCGGTCGTCTTGTCGGGCTCGTATCCCATCTCGACATTCTCGACGCCGAGGTCCTCGAGCCGTTCCGGATGGTGCGCGAGATTGCCGCCGCAGGGAATCCTGTGGCGCTGGCGGAGATCGCCAGAGATGTGCCGGCCTCGGTGGCAGCCACGGTCAAAGCAGGGTTGACTCCGTTCCGTGCGACCGAGGTGATGAGCCTGTTGGTCGACGCCCTCACCCGACGGCTGCTCGAAAATGCCCAAGACGAGGTCGGTGTGCCGCCCTGTGCGTGGGCTTGGATCGCCCTCGGCAGCCACGGTCGCCGGGAGCAGGCCATCGCCACCGATCAGGATCATGCCCTGATCTACGAAGACCCCGAAATGGATCCCTACTTTGCCGATCTTGCGGCTCGGGTGGTCGAAGGGCTGGAGGCGTGCGGCATACCCCGCTGCGAATCGGGGGTGATGGCATCCGAGCCCGGATGGCGGTTGCCTCCCGATGAATGGATCCAGCGCACCCGCCGGTGGATCATGGAACCGGCTCTGGAGCGTGCCTTCCTCGGTGAGATCGTGTTCGATTTCCGGCAGATAGCGGGTGAGTTCCCGGGGGAGGCCACGTTGGGGCAGGCTCTGGAAGTTGCCCGCCGTCACCCGCCCTTCATCCACCGGCTTGCCGTGTTGGCGGTGAAGCACCGCATACCGTTGCGGCGATTCGGAGGGGGCATCTCGGCGCCGGGCGGCCGGGTGGACATCAAGGACGGGGGCCTGCGCGCTCTCACCGAGTTTGGCCGGCTCTTCGGGATCCAGGTGGGTTGCATGTCCTCCTCGACCAAGGCTCGCCTGCAGGCAGCCGCCGCGGCCTCGGTGGTGGAACCCGAGGAGGCGTCCGCCCTCGATGAGGCCTTGACGGTGCTGATGGAGGTGCGGCTTCTGCATCAACTACGCCGCTGGGAGAAGGGGGAACCCATAGATGAACAGGTGCGTATCGCCGAGTTGGGGAGAATCGAACGGGTCCGTCTGGCTCAGGCGCTTCGGGCGGTGAGGTCGGCGCAACAGTCCTGGGAAGCCCGGCTCGCGACCACCTGAACCGTGCCACGACCATGCCCCGGGTCGGAGCCTGCCAGGATCGCCTACAGATGCTTGCCGCTCTGAATATCGCCGCTGTCGGATTGGGGGTGGGCGCCGGGGGCCTTTCGGCCACCGTTGCCGCCCTGGCGATCAGCGCGCTTCTCAGCGTCTTGGGCCAGGAGAGTGGCTCAGACATCGGGTTGTTCGTGGGTGTTGTCGTGGGTCTGGCGGTGGCGGGCTGGGTCTCAGGTCGCATGGCCCGCCACTCGGAGCGCTTCCATGGTGCGGTGAGCGGCCTGCTGCTGGCAGGCCTGGTTATCGTTCTGGCCCGCCTCGGAGGCAGTCCCGCTTCAACGAGCTCCGTGCTCGCGCTGGCGTTGCTGTCGGCGGTTGTCGCCGGGACGACCGGCTGGCTCGCCGGTAGACGAAAGCGGGCAGCGTCGTAGAATCGGGGTTGCGAGCCCGTCGGACGGCCGCGGTCGCGAGACCGAGGAAAGTCCGGACTTCACAGGGCATGGTGCTGGGTAACACCCAGGCGGGGTGACCCGACGGAAAGTGCAGCAGAAAGCAAACCGCCGATGGCCCGCATTGCGGGGACAGGCAAGGGTGAAACGGTGAGGTAAGAGCTCACCAGCGCCCCGGGCGACCGGGACGGCTTGGCAAACCCCACCCGGAGCAAGGCCAAACAGGGACGCCGGTGGCCCGCCGATCAAGTCCCGGGTAGGCCGCACGAGCGCACCGGCAACGATGCGCCCAGATGGATGGTCGTCCACGACAGAATCCGGCTTACAGATGGGCTCGCAGAACGTCGAGGGGGCTCCCCATCGGGAGCCCCCTCGCTGTGTTCACCCAATCTCGTAATCCGGGGCTGCGACCAGATGGCGGAATAGTCTGCCAACGAGAAACCTCCGACCTCCAACGCTTGTCCAAACTCAAACCCGTCAAGGGAGGCAGACCTCGTGGTAATCAACAAGTACATAGCCGAGTTCTTCGGGACATTCATTCTGGTGTTCCTCGGCTCGCTGGCCATATTGGGCAACCTCGCCACCGGGGGCCCGGTCCTCATCACCGTCGGTCTCGGGTTCGGGTTGGCCCTCCTCGCCGGAATCTGGGCCGTCGGCCATGTCTCCGGGGCTCACTTCAACCCGGCGGTGACCCTTGCCATGCTGCTGGAGAAACGAACCTCGTTCAGCGATGCGATCGGGTATTGGATCGCCCAATTCGCCGGCGCCGGTGTTGCCTCACTGGTGGTGTGGGCTGCATCGAACCGTCTGGCAGTGGCCGAGACGGTCACCAGCTACAAGAAGCTCTCCACGGGGATCCTGGTCGAGGTGACTCTCACGGTCGTCTTTGTGTGGGTGATCCTGGCCGTCACCAAGTCCGGGGCCTCTCACGCTCCGCTCGCGATCGCCCTGACCCTGGTCGCGGCCCACATCGCCGGTATCCCGTTCTCGGGTGCCTCGTTGAACCCCGCTCGGTCATTCGGACCGGCCGTCGTGTCCGGCGATGTCGGCCAACTCTGGGTGTACATCGTGTTCCCATTGGTAGGGGGCCTGATCGCCTTCGGGTTGTACCGGTTGTTCTCGGTGGCTGAGAGCTGACCGATACGCGGCCCATCTTTGACTCAGGAGAAGAAGGGGTCCTCGCCGAGGTCCTCGAGTCCCATCACCCACCCGGCGGGGAGCGACCAATGACGCGCCCCTTTGATCATCGACTTCAGATAGTCGCTGTCGGGCCGGCTCTCGCCGTTGGGTGACCCTTTGGCCACAAAGGTGAGGCAGTCATACTTGTTTCCCTCACGATCCACGGCTTTCTGTTCCCAGCCGGCGACGCGACCTTCGGCTTCCTCGGCCTCGGTGAGGGCCGCGACCTGGCTGTCCGGGATCTCGAACACACCGCCCCACACCGTGTGCGCCGGGTCGGGGATGAGTGAGGGGATGGCAACGTCATCGTCGGACTGAACGAAGGTGAGCTTGGTCTCGGGAAAATGTGCCGTGAAGGCAAACCTGGCGCCTGGGGCAACGGCCTGGAGGTGGTCGGGATCCAGGAACGCGGTGTAGGCGAAGTAAAGCGTCGTTCTCCTCACGGGCACCCAATTGTACCGAGCGTTTCACCCTGACCAGTTCAAGTCGTTCTTGCCCACTGGTCCGTGGACCGTAAGCTCATGCGCCGCAAGATGGCAGACACTCCGAATCAGGCAAGGCCATGACCGATCAGAATCGACTGAGTCGACAACAGACCAGGTCGCAAAACGAGTTGCTCGACCTGGAGAGGATGTTGCTCGACCCTGAGGTCAGACACTCACGGGTCGCCGTCGAACTGCTTCTGCATGCCGAGTTCAAGGAGTTCGGCAGCTCGGGGCGGGTGTATGACCGGGAAACGATGATCAAGATGATGAACCGGGAGACGTCCGCCGAAGTCACCATTCGCGACTTCTCCGCCCGCATGCTCTCTCCAGATGTCTGTTTGGTGACGTACCGCTCGGTAGGGGAGAGCTACGAGGCCCGACGCAGCTCGGTTTGGGTGCGAGACGCAGGCCGGTGGCAGGTGGTCTTCCATCAGGGCAGCAAGATCCCCGGACGTCTTGCCCAGGGCTGAGCCCTCCTCCCCCCGGGCATCGGCAAAATGAGGTCGATGCGCCAATGAGGCGATTCGAGTGGCTGCTGGTGTTCGGCGCGTTGTTCGCAGTGGGGTGGCCGGCCGTGTTTGGAGTCCGCACTCGACGCGGGATCGTCGCAGTGGTCCTGCTCACCGTCTTCGTTCTCCACTGGCAAGTCGAAGGGCTGCGTTGGCAGATGATCCCTCTATACGGAGCGGCTCTTGGCCTGGCGATTGGCGACCTCGTCGTCGTCGAGCGGCGTCTCGATTGGACTAATCGCATTGCCCGGGGAATCTTCGGTCTGGCTGCGGTTGGGCTGGCAGCGATTCTTCCTCTCGTGCTTCCCGTGCCCATCTTGCCGTTGCCGTCAGGCCCCGAGGCGATCGGGACCGTTACTTTCGATCTGGTCGATCCCGAGCGCCAGGAGACGTACGGGCCTGCTCCCGGGGGCCCGCGCCGGCTCCGGGCCCAGGTCTGGTACCCGGCCGACCCGGGGGAGGTGATCGAGCCGACCCCGTGGAGCGAAGATTGGGATGTGGTGTCGCCTGCGGTCGCCACTCTGCTCGGATACCCAAGCTGGTTCCTGAACCACACAAGGCACACCGAGTCCCATGCCAGTCCGGGGCTGTCCGTGGCGGCAGGCACCTTCCCCGTGGTGATCTACAGCCACGGTTGGACGGGTTTCAGAAGCAACGGGGTCAACCAGATCGAGAACCTGGTCAGTCACGGGTACATCGTGATTGCCGTGGACCACACCTACGCCGCGGTGGCGACCCGATTCGAGGGTGGGGACGCGGTTCCTTATGACGAGAAGGCGCTGCCCGACAAGGAAGACTCGACTGAAGAGGAGTACGAGGAGGCGAGTCGGAACCTGATGGACGTCATGGCTGCCGATCTGGTGACCGTTCTCGATGCGCTCGACGAGGGGGAAGCGGGGCCATTCGGCACCCTGGCCGGAAGTGCCGATGTGACCCGTGTCGGGATCTATGGCCACACCGCCGGAGGTGGTGCTGCCATTGAAGTATGCCTTGTCGACGAGAGATGCGATGCGGTCCTGGGCTTGGACGCCTGGGTGGAGCCGATCTCCGATCGGGTCATTTCGACGACAGCCACCCGCCCCGCGCTCTTCATGAGGTCGGACGAGTGGAGAGATACCGAGAACGATGGCGTACTGAGAGGAATCGCCGAGCGCAGCGAGAATGTCACCTATTGGATCGGGGTCGAGGGCACCAACCAAAACGACTTCACGTTGGCCCCCCTCCTGTCGCCCGTGAGCGAGCAACTCGGGCTCACCGGGCCGATTCCGGCGGGCCGGGTCATCCCCATAGTCGACCGGTACCTGCTCGGGTTCTTCGACGTCTTTCTCCTCGAGACAGGCTCGGCGGCACTGGACACCGCCAGCTTCGACGAGGTCACAGTGGAGGTGATCCGACCGGGCTGAACTTTTCTGTGAGGTTCTTCTTGCCCCCACGAGACGCTTCCCTCACAGAGGCGCGCTCAGTCTTCGGGAGTCTGCCGTGTGTTGCCCGTGACTTGTTGACCGGGCTGCTCGCCGCGTTGGATGGCGTCGATGGTGGCCCCGAGTATCAGTGCGTCGGCCTCACCGATGATCTTCCCCACGACGACTCCTTCGGGGTCGATGAAGAAGGTCTCGGGGATGCCGTACACGCCATAGGCGATGGCGGTTCGGCTCCCGGGGTCGGTCAGATAGGCGGTCGCATCGGAGGTACCGGCCTCGGCGAGATACTCGAGAGTCTGCTGGAGTTCCTCGTGATAGGCGATCTGGACGAAGCTCACGCCGGCGCCGGAGAAGGAGTCCGAGGTCGCCACCAGGTCATCATGCTCGTTGCGACACTCGGGGCACCACGAGGCGAAGAAGTTGACCACCACGATCTCGCCGCGGAGGTCCTGCAACGACACCTCCCCGTCGCCGTCGAGGGTCTGCAGGTCGAAATCTGGAGCCGGAAGACCGATGAGTGGGGAATCGACCAGACCGGGGTCGGCTCCGAACCGAGAGGCGAAGACCACCGCTACCACCACTGTCGCGCCGATGACGCCAATCCCAACCCATTTCAAAGCACCGCGCCTCATGTGCAGGCCGCTCCGGAACTGACCCGCTCGAGATCGGCTTCGATCTCGGATCGCGAGGCGTCGGGAAGCGCTGGATTGTCCAACACCTCTTCGAAGAGAAGGGCCGCAGTTTCGGCGTCCCCGGCCCCACACCACTTCACCCGCCCCTTGAGATACAAGGCGACGGGCGAGCCGGGCTCGATGGCCAAGGCCTGGTCGAGGAGACGGATGGCGGTTTCCACCTCTCCGTTGCCCTCGTAAGCCATCCATCCGAGCCGTGTGAGGGCGGCCGCCGCCTCGACATTGGTGGCTTCCGTGCTCTCTGCGACCGCGAGATAGTGGGGAAAGGCCGCCCGATAGTCACCCTCCTCGTAGTAGCGCTCGGCCAGGGCAAGGCGCATTCCGTTGATTGCGGCGTTGTCGAGGTTGGCGGCAATCACTGCCTCCATTGTCTCGTTGCTGACATCGGCGAGGTCCTCGGCGGTGAGGTCTGCCACCCCGGCAGTCGCGCCTTCTCGCTCCTGGAGGAAGTTCCCCGCCACCCCGACGATGATGGCGAACAACGCCACCAGGAGGGCACCGCCGATCAGGATTCGCTTCTTGCTTCGGGGCGAAGAGGGTGTGATTGCACTCGGGGTGGGGTGACGCCGCCACCAAACGATGACGCCGATTCCCACTGTCACCGCGACGAGTGGCGCCACCCACAGCCAGAGAGTGGCACCGGAGAGGGGCGGGTCGAGCAGGATGGCGCCGCTGTACGAAGAGAGCAGGTCATCGATGATCTGCTCGTCGGTGGCACCCCCGTCGACCTTCTCGGCGATCAGGGCCATCATGTCACGAGCCATCGGAGCCGGTGAGTCGGCTATCGACTCGCCCTGACAGACCGGGCACCGGATCCTGGCGCCGATCTGAGCCACCCGGTCGACGTCCACGGGTTGTGTCGAGATCATGACCGCGAGCACCACGCCCATGACAATCATGAGGGCGACGAGAAGTGCGTTGCCGAGCCGCTCAGACATCGGCGTCTTGAGGCTCGGGCACAGCGGCTCGTTCCTTGCGGCGGACGGCCAGCGACCAGACGCCGCCGGCGGCAGTGGTGAGTCCGCCTAGCCAGAGTGTCCACACCAGGGGGCTGGTGTCCAGCGAGAGTCTGACCTGGGTCGAATCGAGCCCGCTCAGGGTGACATAGAGGTCCCCGGAGGGCTTGCTCATGACCGCCGGGGTGAAGACTGCGAAGGAATCCGCTCCGTAGAGATTGACCCGTGGCTCCAGCACCCCGACCACACGATCGTCTCGAATCACCGTTAGTCGGGCGCCCTCAACGACCCGGTTCGGCTCCACCCGTCGAAACGGCGCGTCGTAGGTGATGACGTACCCGGCGAAGTCGGCGGACTCTCCCGGCTCGAGGTCGACCCTGGAGTGGAGGGCCAGGTTGGAAGCGAAGGCGATCCCGATTGCAACCAGGACCACTCCGATGTGGCTCAATTGGCCCGCCCAGAAGGTCTGGTCGCCACCGATCACCGTCTTCATCTCGGTGAGGAATGGGCGCCCTGTGCGTCGGGTCCGGGTGACGGTCATCTCGATCAGAAGGCCGACGATGGCGGAGGCCACGAAAGTCCCGAGCACCACCGCCAGCACCACCCAGCCGACCCGGGCGACCAGGGCCGCCGTGAGAATCCCTGTGGCCAGCGCGAGCAGCGTTGGCCCGCGCAGTCTTCGCCAGAGCAGCCCGGGGGCGGCGCCTCGCCAGGGGGTCACAGGGCCGAATCCCATAACCAGGAGCAGTAAGAATGAGAGGGGCACCGCGAGACGGTTGAAGAATGGCTCACCGACCCCGACCTGGGTCCCGGTGAACGCTTCCACCAGCAGCGGGTAGGTGGTTCCGACGAGGACGATGAACCCATAGACGGCCAGTAAGAGGTTGTTGAGAAGGAATGTGCCCTCCCGGGACACGAAGCTCTCGATCCGTGGTGACGAGGCGACCAGGTGGGCTCGCATCGTGAACAGGGCAAACGACCCGACGAGGACCAGGACCAGGAACCCGAGCAGTGCCGGGCCGATCGGGGACTGGGTGAAGGAATGGACCGAGTTGATCGTGCCCGATCGGGTGAGAAAGGTGCCCAGGATCGTCAGCGAGAACGCCGATATGACCAGCACGAAGTTCCAGGCCTGAAGCATGCCCCGGCGCAGTTGGACCAGGCCGGAATGGAGAAAGGCGGTGGCTATCAGCCAGGGCATCAGCGAGGCGTTCTCCACCGGGTCCCAGGCCCAGTACCCGCCCCAGGAAAGGACCTCATAGGCCCACCAGCCACCGAGAGTGATCCCCACGGTGAGGAACGACCAGGCGACGAGGGTGGACCGGTGACTGCGGCGGAGCCACTCCGGGCCGCGGATCCCCAAGGCCAGGGCGCCGATGGCATACGCGAAGGGGACCGAGAGCCCCACATAGCCCAGGTACAGCATCGGTGGGTGGATGGCCATGAGAAGGTGGTTCTGGAGGAGGGGGTTGGGGCCAGGTCCGTCGAGGGGGACATCCATCGCGGCCAGCGGCCAGGGGCTCGAGGCGGCGCAGCCCGAGGCCGCCGCGCTGACGCAGACTTCGAACGGGTTGGCGACGGTGATCATCAGCCCGAAGAAGAAGAACCCGACACCGCCCATCACCGCCAGCGCGGCGGCACCCAGAGCGTCGGGAGATCGGCGATATCTGACGATCATGGACCAGGTGAAACCGGCGAGGATCAGTCCCCATAGGATGATCGAGCCCTCGAGAGCCGCCCAGGCCGTGGCCACGTCGAAGGGAAACGGGGTCGTCGTGGCGTGATGGTTGGCGATATAGGCGAGGCTGAAGTCATCGGTGAGAAGGCCGATCTCCATGGCAGCCATCGCCGCCACCGCACCAGCCAGGAGGAGACGGCCGGGGGCAACCAGGTCCCCGACCCCGCCCCTCGCCACAGAGATCCCGCGGACGATGAGGAGGGTGGTGCCGGCCAACGCTGCGATCACACCAGCCGTGCCGAGGAGGGAGATCATCAGCCGGCCGGGTAGGCCCCGCCCTCTTCGGGGACCTCGTAGTTCTCGTCATGGCGGATGAGGACTTCGTTCGCCACGAATTCATCACCAGACCAGGCGCCCTCGAGCAGGACCGGTACCTCCTCGGCCAGAAGGTCAGGGGCTGATTCGGTGAGGATGACCGCAACCGTGGCTCCACCGTCGGTGAGGTCGAAAGCGACCTGGTTCTCCGTCTCTACCATCGAGCCGGCGACCACCGTTCCCGCCAGGCGGAACCGCTCTCCGTCGGGGAAGTCTCCCTTCTGGGCCACAGCCTCGGTCGGATAGAGGTAATAGGTCAGGTTCTCGCCGAGGCTGGTGACGGTCAATCCAACGACCAGGGCGATCACCCCGGCGATGCCGAGGAGCACGAAACGTCGATGGGCCACGGATTCAGTTCCCGGCTCGGCGTCTTCGGAGATAGAGGTAGGTGGCGTACCCGAGCATGACGCCATATGAGAGGACGAAGGTCCCGATCACGATCATCTGGTCAGACATCTTTGACCTCCGACAATCGCGGCGGCTTGACCGTGTCGCCGGCCAAAGCGTCCTCGTTCGCAACTCTCTCCTCGGCTTTGGCCACGTCGATCCTGGCCACGAGGAGGGCCACGTAGAGGATGGTGTAGGCGATCACATTCACCAGGATCGCGATTGCCATCTCTTGGGGCATGGTGGCCCCGTCGGGCCGGATCGACTGTGTTTGGTGAAGGGTTCGAAACAGGTTCACCGAGAAGTAGACGAGAGGGACCTGAATCACGGCGATGACCCCGAGGATGGCGGATCGACGCGCCCGCTCTATCGGGTCCGGGGTCGCCGCCCGCAGCGCCAGATAGCCGACATAGACGAAGAACATCACCGCGCTCGTCGCAAGGCGGGCGTCACCCCAATCCCAGGCTCGCCCCCAAACCGCCTTGCCCCAGACCATGCCCGTGAACAGACCGATGGCCGTGAACATGACTCCGAGCTCGGCGGAGGCCTCGGCAAGCCGGTCCCATCGGTTGTGCTTTCGGATCAGCCACATCGCCGAGCCAAGAGCGGTGACGCCGAAGGCGAGAAAGGCGAGCCACATCGAAGGGGCGTGGATGTTGATGATGCGGGTGAAGTCACCCTGAAGGGCATCGGTGGGCGCGGTCAGTGCGAACCAGAGGCCGATGGCCATCGCTAACGCGGCGACGGCGAGCAGAACCTTCACCCGTGTCATCTAGACGCCTCCTCGAGCGGTCGGGCCAGGCCAACGCCCGCCACCGCGAGCGCCAGGTCGGTTGCGACCAGAACCAGTACCCAGGGAAGGATACTGGCGTCTCGGGCCAGTGCCTCCAGGGTCTGCGACGCCCCGATCACGAGGGGGAGAGCGAGTGGGGCCACGATGAGGGAGGCCAGCGCGGTGCGGTTGTTGAGACCGGCGGTGACCTCTCCGGCGAGTGTCCCCAGTTCGGTCAGGCCGATGGCGACCAGCACCGAGGAGAGCACCACCGGGCCCAGCCAGCCGTCCGGCAGCCGTGGGCTGTAGAGGACGATCATGGCGACCAGGAGGACGGCGAGAAAGCCGGTCATCAGAACCGCTCCCGAGATGGTGCGCCCGGCAAAGCGGGCCGCGGGGTCGACTCCGAGTAGCGCATAGAGGTCACGCCGCTCCCGGTCGTCGTGGGCCGCCTGGCGAAGGGCGACCTGCATCCCGAACAGGATCCCCAGCGCCCAAAACACCGCCGGCCCGAGTCGTGACACGGCGGTCAGGTCGACTCCGAGCGTCAGGGGGAAGATCAGGAGGGCGACGACCGCGAAAGGGAGCACGATCCGCATCGTGTCACCGAGCCGGCGCTCGACCCTGAGATCGACGCGGGCGATCTCGATGGCCTGGCTCCAGAAGCTCATGGCTGTTGCTCCAGGTGGCCGAGTGACATTGAGAGAAGGCGGCTGGTGTGAGAAGCGAGCTGCCCGGCCTCATGAGACACCATCACGACCGCGCCCCCATCCGAAGTGGTTCGGGTGACCAGCGCTCCTATCAGCTCCTGGGCTTCGACATCGAGGCTGGTGAAAGGCTCGTCGAGCAGCAAGACGCGGGGAGCGGTGATCAGAAGACGGGCCACCTCGGCGCGACGCAGCATCCCGAACGAGCTGACCTCCCCCCTTCTGGCGGCCACGTCGTCCAGACCGACTACCCGCAGTGCCTTCGCCACCTTTTCGTAACTGGCGCCGACAAGAGCGGCGGCGTGACGCAGGTTCTCCTCGAGGGTCAACTCGGGGATCACGGACGGCCGGTGTGAGAGCAGCCCGATTCGGGACCTCACGTCGTATACCGCCGGGGTCCCCAACCCCGCTCCCAACACCGAGCCGGAGCCTATGGCCGGAGCCAACAATGTCGCCAGCACCCGGAGGAGGGTGGTCTTGCCCACCCCGTTGGGGCCGGTCACCCCCAACGAGTCGCCCGGGCCGAGGCTGAGGTCGATCCCACGAAGGACAGGCATCCCACCGAGTGAGACGCCGATTTGGCTGAGATCGATCAGGCGATCCACACCGGGAGTCTCACTGCCCCAATGGAGAGACTCAAGTTCGATCAGAGCGTCTCGAGCCGACCCGCCCGGCGAATGGGGAGCGCCAGCGTCCCGGTCGCATCGATGAGACGGATCTCGGTGGTGTCGAGCCATCTCCAGACGAGGTCGGCTTCCTCTGCCATCTCGACACTGTGCGGGACCTGGTGACGTGCGCCGTCCTCGAGCGTCGGGGCCGGGCGCAGAGGAGGGGTGCGGTCGAGACGCCAGGTGGCGACAAGTCTCCCGTGGTCGATCAAGACCCGGCAACCGTCCCGGCTCTCGATTTCACAGAAACCGAGATCCCCCAATGATCTCCAGATCCATCGCCGATCGATGGCCCTGGCCAGCGCCCGGTGACGATCTCTCAGCCAGCCCGCCTCCTCGTATCGATGTTGCCCTGCGAGTTGGGCCATCTTGTCGGCAAGGGGGGCGAGGAGGAGCTCCGGATCGTGATCGAGCCCCTCGATGAGGCGGTCGACGGTTGGTCGATAACCCTCTCGGGAGAGCGAGCCGTCGCAGGGGCAGAGGGCGACACCGAGCTGTGCCGGAGCGCATTGGGCGTCGCGGGTGGAGGGGGAGGCACGACACCGTCGAATCAGAGTCGCATCCCATAGGGCGGCCACCACGAGGTCGGCAACCGGCTTCGAGCGAAACGGGCCGAGATAGGCGAGAGCGTCGTCCTTGAGGGTGCGGACCACGGACAGTCTGGGAAACGGCTCACGGGTCACTTTGACCCAATGTGAGGTCTTGGGCGGCCTCGACCGGCGGTTGTGCCGAGGTCGATGGGTGTGGATCAGCCTGAGCTCGGTGACCTCGGCCTCGAGGAGCGTCTCGCAAACCACATGATCGATGGAGGCAAGCTCACGCATCAGGTTGCCGATGGTCCGCCTGCGGTCGCCGTAGAAGTACTGGCGCACCCGGGCCCGGAGATTGGTTGCCTTGCCGACATAGATCGGGGTGCCATGCCGGTCACGGAACAGGTAGACGCCGGGGCGCCGGGGGAGCGAGTCGCTGAGAGCGATCTTGGAGTAGAAGGCGGAGCCCCGCGCCCTTGGAAGCTGGAGGAGATCATCGAGATTGCTCACCCCGAGGTTCCCGGACCGTTCCAGCAGGGAATGGAGTACATGGGCGGTGGCCTGGGCGTCGTCGAGTGCACGGTGGATCGGAATGACCGGGCTCCGAAAGTGAGCGGCAAGGGTCTGCAGTCGCATGTTCCTCACCTCGTCACGCACCAGACGACGAGCCAGGGCTGCGGTGTCGACGGTGTCGTTGCCCAGCCGCTCGTAGCCGAGTCGACCGGCCGCGGCTTGGAGAAACGATATGTCGAAGCGCACATTGTGCCCAACAATCACCGAGTCTCCGATGAACTCCAAGAACGAGGGAAGGGCGGTGTGGATGGTCGGGGCGTCGATGACCATCGCCGCGGTGATACCGGTCAAGATGGTGATCGACGGCGGGATCGGGAGCCCAGGGTCCACCAGGGTGTGAAAGCTGCCGAGAAGCTCCCCACCCCGGTACTTGACGGCCCCGATCTCGGTGATGGCGCAGTTCTTTGGCGAGCCGCCTGTGGTCTCCAGGTCGAGGACACTGAACGTGACGTCGTACAGAGGTGTGGAGAGCTCGTCGAAACTGGGTTGGAGCAGGGCGGCCACGGCCGGTTTGAGGCTATCTCGAACATATGTTCGATGTCAAGCGATCAATGACCCGGCGCCGGCGCCTGTTGCCGCCGGGCCTCGTAGGCAAGCAGCGCCATGGTCACCGATGCGTTCAGCGAATCGGTGAGACCCAGCATCGGTATCGAGACCAGGTTGTCTGCCGCCTGCCGGGCCTCGGTGGTCAAACCCCGATGCTCCGAGCCCACGAGCAGCGCGATCGGCGCCCCGAGGTCTGCCGACCAGAGGTCAACGTCGGCGGAAGGGTCTGCCGCCACCAGGTGGATCCTGCGCTCCCGGAGCCAGACGATCGCTGATTCGAGGTCGGTCACCACGATCGGGACGGTGAACAGGGCACCGGTCGAGGAGCGTCCGACGTTGGGGTTGAACGGGTCGATCTCGGGGTCGGCCGCGATCACCGCGTCGGCGCCGACCGCGTCGGCAGTCCGCAGGATTGCCCCCAGGTTTCCCGGCTTCTCGACACCCTCGGCCATCAGGAGCAAGGTGCGGGGACCGGTCTCGAGACGGTCGATCCCCACGTCGAATTGGTCGAATACCGCGATCACGCCCTCGTCCGATCCCCGATAGGAGGCACGGGACAGGATCCGCGAAGAGCAGGCGAACAGGAGCGCGCCCGAAGAGCTGGCGGGGTCAAAGCGGTCCCGGTCGTAGTAGATCTCTCGCGGTTGATGGCCGGCGCCGACTGCCCGGGCCAGGAGGCGTGGCCCCTCGACGATGAACACACCGTTCCGATCACGATTTCTCCGATCGCGCAAACCAACGAGCGTCTTGATGCGGGGGTTCGCGGACGAGGTGATGATCTGATCCGGCATGGCTATCCGCTCCACGAATCCCAATGGACGATCGACTCCCGTGACCTTCGCCCTCGGTCGAGACTCGCCGAGCGCCGGTCAGGCGCCGGTTTGCCCACCGTCACCACTCCGATCGGTTGATGGTCCGCAGGCAGGCTCAGCAGCGAGGCCAGCTCGGGCAACGAATGAACACCAAGGAAACCGGCGGCGAGGCCCTCGTCGACCGCAGCGAGGAGGACCGCCATCAACCCGGCGCCGGCGTCGACCCACCAGTAGGGAACGGGCCAATCCATCTCCTCACCGTCGGGCCCCAGCTTGTCAGGTTGGCGATAACGCTCTCGATACACCTCTTCACTGACGCTGACCACGATGTGGGCCGGAGCTCTCGAGATCCATGGATCGAACCCTTTCGCCATGTAATCGCCCTCGTCGGCGAGTTGGGCGATGGCGAGTCGTGTTTCGGCATCGGTCACCACCACAAACCCGAGGCCCTGTGAGAAGCCGGCTGACGGAGCCCGCAGCCCGGCGTCGACAATGCGGTTCAGGCTCTCCATCGGGATTTGGTCCGGGAGGTAGTTGCGGACCATTCGGCGCCGGGCGATGACGTCTCGAAACTCCATGACTGACATCTTGTCACCGATGACGACGATGATGTCGGAGGCCGGTCCCACAATCCCCGGGAAACCGCTTAACGTGTGCGGACCTGGTGCCTGGAGTCGATCACGGAGGGAACCGAATGGCGGTCATGGGTCAGGGAACAGGCGGGTTCTCCGTTGTGTGGACCAGGGGCAAAGGGTGCTCCGAGCTGGCCGACCTCCTGACGGGTGGCCGTTCCAATCGGCTCTCCGGCGACCTGGCCGAGGGGTGCATCAACCACCGGGCCGACCTGCTGGTCTCACGACGTCTGCCCGGGTCCTTCGACCTGGTGAATGTCGCGGTTCCCCTGGCTTTCGTGCCCGAGAACGTGACGGCGGTGGTTGCCACCGTGGCCGGTGGACCACACTCCATCCTGGCCGCTCAAACCGCGGCTCTGGTGGGAGCGAGCCTCGGGGTCGAAGCCGAGATGGTTTCTGCATCGGGCCCCGGTGATGACCCATCCGCAGCTCAAAAGACGCTCGATAGGATCGCGGCCGTCGTGCCAGAGATCCGGGGGCGGGTTGTAGGGGTCGATGGGATCAGCAGCCTCGCCCACGATTTGGACGAGGGATCGTTGCTGGTGTTGGGTGCCCCGGGTGGCTCCTGGCTGCAGCGCTCGATGCTGGGCCCCGGGGCGCGTTTGAGAAGCAAGGCCCACGCTGGAGCGGTAGTGGTGCGCAGCGCTCCCGACCGGGTCTTCCGTTGGATGGGGGAGCCGGTGTTCGTCGGGCCGATGCGTCAGGCGAACGACACCCTGCGGATCCACGATGAGAGAGTGCTGGCGGTGGCAGATCAGGGGGTGCTCATCGGGTTGGTGCGGAGGGAGCGGTTGGAGGTGTCCGGTGACGATCCGGTCGCCTCCATCATGGAAGCGGCACTATCCGCGAAAATCGACGAGACCCTGGCGGAGGCGCGAGCGTTGGAGCCCACATTCGGCGCCGACCCGATCCCGGTGACGGACCATGAAGAGCACCTCGTTGGTGGCTTGTCATTGCCTGCGGCCTGAATCCGGCCAGAATCAACCATCGTGAAACTTGGGACCTTTCTGTGGGGCACCTTTTGGGTCGTCGTCGCCCTCGCTCTGGTGTTCCATGTCGTCGGCGGCTGGTACTTCTCCAGCGAGTTGATCCAGGATGGTTTCGCCATCCAGCCCGATGACCTCGCCTATCCCGGCCCTGATCTTGGACTGGAGCAGGTTTCGTACACGACACCACTCGGAGAGATGGATGCTTGGTATCTCCCCGCCGGAGGTCCCACCTGGGTCATCCACGTCCACGGAAAAGGGACCACCCCGGACGAGGCCGAACCGCTGTTTGCACCGCTCCAGGATGCGGGCTATCCCCAACTCGCCATCACCTATCGCAACGACGACGATCAACCCCAGGATCCGAGCGGCTACTACCAGTACGGGGCCACCGAATGGGAGGACGTGGCGGGGGCGGTGGCCTATGCCGTGGACAACGGGGCCGAGCACGTGGTGCTCAATGGCTATTCGACAGGTGGCAGCCATGTCATGGCCTTCATGTATCGCCAGACCCTCGAGCCGGTGAGCGGGGTGTTGTTGGACTCGCCGAATCTCGACGTGGGTGAGACGGTCGACTTCAACGCGGCGCAGCGTGATTTGCCTTTGCTGCCGTTCAATGTCCCTCCCACGCTCAGCGCGGTGGCGCAGTTCTTCACCTCGCTTCGGATCGGAGTCAACTGGAAGTCGTTGGACTACGTCGAAGGGGTGGACGTCTATTTGCGCCAACCCGTCTTGATCCATCATGGGACCGAGGATCAGTCGGTTCCGGTGAAGGAGAGCGTCGACTTCGCGGCAGCCGCACCGGACCTCGTCACCCTGATCCAGGTGGAAGGGGCGGATCATGTCGGCTCCTTCGACGCCGACCCGGGGAAGTACACCGCGGAAGTGCTGGCGTTCCTCGACCAAGCCGGTTGATCCAGCGCCTCCTCACGTAGGGTCTCCTCAATCGTGGGCTCCCAGGTGCAAACCGACACCATGATCCGTCTCGACAACGTCGCCAAGGTGTTTGCAGGCGCCAGCCAGCCGGCGGTGGCCAATTTGAGTCTCGATGTCGATCGGGGTGAGTTGGTGGTGTTACTCGGCCCATCGGGGTGCGGCAAGACCACCACCTTGAAGATGATCAACCGGCTGATCGAGCCGACCTCAGGGCGAATCGAGGTCGATGGCCGGGACGTGATGTCGGTCGCTCCCCACGAGTTGAGACGTTCGATCGGCTACGTCATCCAGGAGGTCGGGCTGTTTCCACATCGCACCATCGCCCAGAACATGGCGACGGTTCCCAAGCTCCTGGGATGGGATGCCAGCCGCATCGACGAGC
>Ga0209341_10001466_pt1 | contig 23436 bp, 17 predicted proteins | sample RifCSP13_2_FD_184020 | JGI IMG/M metagenome (GOLD analysis project Ga0209341, IMG submission 184020) | Soil microbial communities from Rifle, Colorado - Rifle CSP2_sed 13_2 (SPAdes) (version 2) | ecosystem: Environmental > Terrestrial > Deep subsurface > Rock core/Sediment | place: Rifle... | reverse complement strand
CGTCAGCGCGCGCTGTCGAGGACCTCGAGCCGATCCTCGAGCGCCAGGCGGGCCAGATCGCGCCGGAAGCGCACTCCCGCGGTGTGGACCAGGAGCGCGATGCTGGCCGCCGTGAGGGCCAGCAGGATCCCGATAATCTGGATGGCCGCCCCGCCGCTGTGGCCGAAGAAGCGCGCGACGTTGGCCGTGATCTTCGGATTCTCCACCGGGGCGCGCTCGTCCATATCAGTGGAAGTACACGGCCATGCCGGGCTGCAGGTTCTCGCGGATGGCCTCGAAGTCGGGCGCCTCCGCCCGGACGCTGCCGGGCAGGACGTAGCTCACGTCGCTGAGGGGCCCCACCGCAGGCCGCGAGTAGAGAACGGCCCCGCTGTCCAGGAACATGGCCAGCGGACCCAAGGCGCCGGGAATCTGCCTGTCCCCCGGCACCGGCCACCCGCGCTCGACGTAGACCCACTCCGGCACTGCCCAGCGATACGAGCCGTCCACCACCCGCGCCACCGACCGCTTGCCCAGCGGCGGGGCCAGCAGCACGACGTCAGGGGGCGTGCCCACGGTCGCCTCCTGACCCAGGCGAACGCGCATCTCGCGGAGCCGTGCCCCCTGGCGCTCCAGGCACAGGAGACCATTCTCGGTGTCCACCACCAGGTGCAGCTCCGTGTCGCCCAGCGCCTGCCGGCGCGCCAGCTCGACGGCGATAGCTAGGCGGTTCTCCTCCGAGGCCGCGATGGCGTCGACTCGCCGGCGCTCGGTTTCCTTCATGGCGGCGCGCATGCGCGCCAGCTCCCGGCCGTACTGCACGCGCTTGTACGCGAGGACGAGGTCCGTCAGGAGGAGGACGGCGATGCCCAGGACCATGCCCGTGACGATGCGCGGGTAAGCCTCCCGGAGCTCGCGCCAGCGCGGGGCCATTCTATGAGTACCGCAGGAAGTGCCGCAGGAATCGCTTGACGATTAGAGCGACTTCAGATACTCAACGAGGTCTCGCTGCTGCTCCGCGGCGAGACCGAGCCTACGAACCCGATTATAGTGTGCCACGACGTCGGCGAGCGTTGCTGCGCTGCCGTCGTGGAAGTACGGCGGGTGCTGCCAGAGAGCACGCAGAGGCGTCGTGCGATACGCCTTGTTTGCCGTGCGCGCCGCGTACGCCCCGTCGACGCCAGTCTCCGCAGGTGCGTGCAGTGTTCCGTTGTTGTTATCTGTGCCGGATCCACCAACGTGGCAGCTCTCGCACGTCCGGTCAAACAGCGCGCGTCCACGCTCTGCGACCGTTACATCGAAGCTTCCGGCCGGAGGTGGAGGCGCCGGCAGGCTATGCTGGTAAGCGCGCAGCGCCGGGAGCTTGGGACTGACCATGTCCGGCGAATGCTTGACGTCGATCCCGAGCCGCGGGTCGGAGAAATTGCCTTGCCCGCCCATTTGCGTGACGGCGACATAGGCATTCCAATAAGAGATCGGCCCCTCCGCCGTGTACGTTTCGTTCTTGACTTGGGCCAGGCCATACGCGGGCGGGAGGACGAGCGGCGTGTTCTTCCCGTCCTGGTTGTACCGCGGGTCGTATTTGCCGGGACCCCACGACGCGTAGACCGCTTTCTTGTCCGCAGACAGCACCGGCGACAGGGCAATGATGGCCCCCACATTCAGATCTCGGTTCGGCCAGCCGTCTTTCCGGCGGCCGATGCCGGGCATGACCGAGTCATCCACGGTGGAGTGGCAGAGCGCGCAGGTGACGCCAAGCCGCACGATGTGATTGTTCGAGTCCACGGTGGCCTGGATGCCCACGACGGCATTCATCTTGAGCAGCGCGACCGTCGTCGCCGGGCTCTTGAGATCGACCTTGCCGAGGATCCCCGGAGGCAGCACGTCCGCGTCCACCTTGAGCCCGACCTTGAGTGCCGTCGTCGGGTCCACGTTCTTCTCGACGACCTCGTGCAGGCGGAGCGTGTCGGTCCAGACTTGCTCGCCACCAAAGGTATCGAAGCGGAAGACGCGCTGGCCCTCGGCGACGAGGGCGGCTGATGTCTCCTGAGCCACCGCACGATCTGCCGTTGCCGCTGGGTGTGTTCCATCGGAAGCCGTCTTCGTCGTTCCGCATCCGCTGAACGCTGCTCCCGCTGTCAATGCGGCGACGCTCAACGTTGCCATACCAATCCTCCGCGAACGACGCGTCAGAGCTGCCGCGTGTGTTCTTTCGATTGCCATGTCGTCCTCCTCCTTCTGGTCAGGGCTTCCAAATGCATCCTCGTGCAGCCGAGGCTGCGCGATCCGTGTGAACTGAATGTCGAGCACCCTGCGCATCTTGGACATTTCCACGTCGTGCTCCTGTAACCGCCCGCTCTCTACCTACCGCTGCGAGTCCGACCTCGAGCTAGTCTGCGTTCCGCGGTGGGCCGCGTCGTCGTTGACGTTCAGCGTCCGCAGCATGTGCGCGAACGTCCGCGCCACCCCGTCGTAGCCGCTGCCGGGGACGATGCACAGGGCGTAGATCACGTGGCCATCGGACAGGCCCCGGGTCACGACCGTCACCCTCTCCTCCTGCCCCGTGACGGGCGAGCGGCCCGAGAGCACCACCGAGAAGGATGACGCTCCGTCGATCTGCTCTCGTCGTGCCTGACCGTCCTGGGCCCGCAGGTACGAGTTCGATCGGATGATCTGACGGACGAGGTCGTCGGTGGCGTCTTCCAGGCTCCCGGGCCACCGGTCCGTGTCCTCGAAGGGCGCGTAATGGCGCTCCCGGCTTGCGCGCTGGCGGTCCGTCTCACTCTCGAAGGGTGCGTAGTGGTTGACGATGACCCCGTAGAGCATGGCCTGTTGGCCGTTGCCTGTGTCGACGACGCCCCCGTCGGGCGCGATGGAAACGGCGTATCCAGAGTCGGACGCGTAGGCCCGCCAGTTGTCAGGGTGCTCGATGGTGAAGAACCCGTTGCGCTGCTCGAACCTCTGGAACCGCGAGGACGGCTGGTCCACCCGCACGTCGAACTGACCGCTGTCCTGGTTGCGGCCGTCCTGGTTCCGTGGCTCCTCCCACCGCTGCGCAACCGCCGAGGAAGCGGGAGAGCGTCGCCGCAGGTCGGCCCTCATGCGGTCGAAACCGCCCACGTCCCGCGACCGCGCCAACTGCAGACTCCCTGCCTGGTCCCGGATGCGCGCTTCACGATCACCAGAGGGCGGATGGTCGCTGAAGAACTGTTCCAGCTTGCCGGGATCACGGCCCTGCTGGCTGCGGAGGAGCTCGAAGAAGTTGGCCATGGCCACAGGGTTGTACCCGGCCCGGGCCATGATCTCCGCTCCGAGCTGGTCGGCCTGGTACTCGGCGTCGCGGCCGAACTTGAGAAAGGCGACGTTCAACCCCAGGCCGCCGACCGCGTTCACGATCTTCGACGTGTTGCCGCCGTTCTTCCCCAGCAGCCCGCCCAGTATCCCGAGACCGGCCTGGCTGAGATAGGCCTTCGAGGCCTGGTGGGTCCCGTGGCGCAGGGCCACGTGGGACATCTCGTGGGCCAGGACTCCCGCCAGCTCCGCCTCGCTTCGCGCCGCCTCGACGAGGCCGCGGTTCACGTACATCGGGCCGCCGGGGAGCGAGAAGGCGTTGATCGCGGAGGCGTTCACGGCCTTGATCGCGTAGGGATAGTGCGCGCCCGGAGCCTGCGCCGCCAGCTTCCTGACGATCTTGTTGAGGTAGCGGTCCACGTTCCGATCGTTCAGCAACGGGAGCTGCCGCTCGGCCTCCACTGCGGACTGACGTCCGATCTCGATGTCCTGCTCCACGCTGAACAGGTTGAAGCCGGGCGTCGCGCGGCTGGTCGCGGCCCGAGCGACGAGAGGCGCATAGAGTACGAGAGCGCTCGCCAGCAGGACTGACGGCGCCCGAATTGTTCTCTTCATCTTTCTGTCTCCTTGTGGATGGTGGCCCGGTGGCTCACAGGCGTGTCTCCCGGGTGAGCCTGACGGTCACACGGGTGCCGGTGCCCAGTTCGACTTCCTTGCCCTTGTTGGTCAGCACGAGGCCAGTGCCGGTCGCCCCGCCGATCAGGCCTCCGATGCCGGCGCCCTTCTTGCCGTCGACGATCCCGCCGACGATGGCGCCGGCGCCCACGCCGATCCCGATGATCACGGCGTCCCTCTTGTGGCTGTTGGCGGCGGTGATGTCGACCGGCCTCGTGCCGATGGAGTGCTCCTTGCCCTTGAGGACGAGCGTGTCGAAGGCGAGGCGAGCGAGCCCCTTGACGCGGCCCGACGGAACGGCCGCGGTGACCAGGCCGCGGACCTCGGTGCCCGCCGGCACGACCACTTTTTCCCCGACCCTGACGTCCGCGGCGAGCCTGGCCACGACGAGGTCCCCTGACCTGCTCGTCGCCGACGAGATCGCCGTCTCGAGGACGAGGGGAAGCGTCGCCCCTTCGGGGACCGTGACGGGGTCCGGCCTCAGGACGCGCAAGACCCTGCCCGACCGCTTGCCTTCGTTCGCGCTTGTGGAGTCGCTCGAGGACTGGCAGCCGGTGAGAAGCACCGCCGAGAACAGGACCAGGATCGCATTGAGACGTCTCATGTCGTCAAGCCTCTTTCGTATCCGCTCCGACACGCCGCGTGGTTGCGGCGCCGTTCGGCCGACAACGACCACACGCAGGCGAGCGCCGCAAGGTGATTCCCTAGACTCGCACTCATCTCCCGCCGCCTTCCTACACAGGTCGATCATCGCGGAAGACCAAGGGAGTAGCTGTCCCGAATTGCTCAGTCGCAAACACGAGAAGACGGACAGGGAAGGGCGAGAGCACGACCGCGCGCACTCACACGGGGCCGCCGGCCGGCGAGGACCGTCCACGGCGACAAGCCCTGGCCGCGCACGAGTTCGCTCGGGCCGTGCGCATTCATCGTCAGCAGACCCACGAGTTGATCTCCGTGCAGTACGAGGAGTCGCGCCGTCCCTGCTTGGGCCATTCTTGCGATCGCCACCACGACCTTCGGCGGGTCCCACGACCCCTGGATCGAGGGCGGCACGATGCCGGTCGTCTGGAAGAAGGTCTACGGGAAGGGCCGCGTCTTCTACACGTCGATCGGGCACACCGCGGACGTCTTCGAGACGCCGGAGGCACTGGCGATCCTCAGGCGCGGCCTGCTCTGGGCGGCGGAGAGCCGGCACGCCGTGACGCCGAACCTGCTTTCGCCCGTCTACCCGCGACGGTGAGACCAAGGTCCCGATCGGGTAGCTCCAGACGAAGCCCGGGGGGTGCAGGCGTCGCACCCCCCGGACTCCCCGACCGCGGCGGGAGTGGCTAGAACTCGTACCGCAGCGCGAACTGCATGCACCGGCCCGCGAGCGCGTCGCAGGTCGCGAAGGTGCCGTCGTAGCGGCCGAAACCCGACCGATCCGGGAAGGCATTGAGGGTGTACACGTCGTAGCTCGGCGTGTTCGTCACGTTGAAGATGTCCCAACGGATGCGGACCTTGTGGTCGCCGAAGCCCAGACGGAACGCCTTGGCGAAGCTCACGTCGATGCTGTAGTAGCCGTCGCCCCGCATTTCGTTGCGGAGCCCCACCTCGCCCGGCAGCTGGCGGCGGAAGAAGCCGAGCGCTTCCTCGGCGTTCACGAACGGGCTCGGACGGCCGTCCACGGCGTTGAGCGTCGTGGCGGTGGGCGGAAGCTCGCCGGGCGTCACGAGCTCCGCGTTGCCCTGCAGGTTCCAGTTGGTCGCCCAGCAGGAGCGACAGTTGAAGACATTCAAGGGGAAGCCGCTCGTCCAGCGCACCAGACCGGCGAACGACCAGTCGCCGATGAGCGCATTGAGGAAACCCGAGGCGTTGCCGCCGAACCGGCGGCCCTTCCCCAAGGGCAGGTCCCAGATCCAGTTGACGTTGACCTGGTGCCGCAGGTCGTAGTCCGAGTTGCCATACGTCGCGTCGGTGTCCCAGGAGTTGATCAGGAAGCCTGTGTAGCCGCCGCTGTCGAAGTTCCCGTACTCGTTGCCGCGCTCCGCCGACGAAGCCGTATCCTTCGAGTACCCCAGTGTGTAGTTGAGGTCGAACTGCAGGCCCTTGCTGTAGCGCTTGCGCAGCGTGAGCTGGAGGGCGTTGTAGTTCGAGCGCCCGACCGAGCTGACCGCCCCGAGCGCGTCGTACTGCGCGTTGAAGTAGGCGAAGGGTCCGTGGACGCTGCAGGCCGGATCGCAGAACTGATCCATCAGCCAGAGCCCCGTGGTGTAGTCCGGGTCGACGAGTGCGTACAGGTAGGCCACGCTCTGGGTGGCATTGAGGCCGGCCCCCTCCCAGCCCGCCATGTCGGGGAAGAGGTTCTCCCAGTAGGGGATCGGGGCGAGCGCCGCGAAGGCCGCCGGGTCCGAGTCCGCATCGAGGCCGGCCGACTGGTAGGCCCGGATCATCTGCTGCGCCGCCTGGAAGTACGTCATTCCGGACCTGGGGTCCACGAGGTCCATCGGCATCGCGAGATCGCGGCGAACGAGCTGGTCGCGGCCGAAGCGGCCGACGTACGCCGCCTCGATGCTGAAGTCCTGGCCGAACTGACGCGCGATCGCGAAGTTGACCACGTGCGACGAGGGGGTCTTGAGTGTGTCGTCGATGCTCCCGGTGATCTGGCCGGCGTAGAGCGGCGGGGTCGCGGGGAAGCCGCCCGGCGGCGCCTCCGGGATCGTCGGCGGCATCGTGTTGATGTTCACGAAGCGCACGGACGGATCTTCCTCGTAGGGATCGCCGAAGGGGCTGCTGAGGTTCGTGGACATCCCGAAGGCCAGGTTGCGGTCGAAGTTCCTCGCCAGCCCGAGCCCGACGCGGTCGAACACCTTGGTGTAGCCGCCGCGGATGACGGTCTTGCCGCCACCGGGGGTCCAGGCCACGGCCACGCTGGGTCCGAAGTTGTTCTTGTCGTACTCGTAGAAGCCCTTCTTACCGCCGTTCGCCGGACCGGCCAGGTCGAAGCTCACGATCGGGCTCGCGCTCGACGGGATCCCGGACCTCATGTTGGCACCGCGCTCGTCGAACCACTCGCCCATGCTGACATTGGGCGCCACCTGCTGGCCGTTCACCTCCCACGGCGGCGAGTAGAGGGCGTAGCGCAGGCCGGCGGTGAGGGTCAGGGTTGGGCTGATCTGCCAGCGGTCCTGGATGTAGAAGTCGTACTCGTTGGTGGCGTAATGGCGTTCGACGGGCGTGCCGACATCGAGCAGTGTCCCGTCCGCGAGGTAGTTGGCATTGAGGTTGGCCTGCGAGAGGACACCCAGGATGTTGAGCCAGGCGTCCGCATAGCCGGACTGGAAGGTGTCCGCCACTGCGGGGACCTGGCTGCAGCCCGGCGTCGTGCAGCCCGGCCGGCCCGGCATGTAGGTTCGGCCCACCCCGCTCACCCAGGAGGGGTTGACCGTGGCGCTCAGCCACGAGGTGCTGTCCCGTGTGCTCGGGATCCGGGTGAAGCGCATGTTGACGCCGGCCTTGAACGTGTGCGTCCCCTTCATCCAGGAGAGCTCGTCAACGAAGTTGTGCGTGGGGGTCGTCCGCGCGGCGGTGAACGTCTCGGCCGCGAGCGGATCGATGAAGCGGAAGAGCACGTAGTTGGAGGAGGTCTGGCCGACGGACGCGCTGTCGATCTTGGTGTAGCCGTAACGGAAGGTGTTCATCAGCGTGTTGGAGATCACCCAGTCGTGACCGACGGCGAGGCCCCAGTTCTTGAGGGTGTCTTGGCTCGCAGACGGCTGCCCCGGGAACTGTGCCGGGTCGTTGATGACGTCGTCCTGGGCGTTGAACCGCACGAACATGTTCTGGGCGTCCGTGAGCCTGGCGTCCACCCGGGCGATGTAGGTCTTGAAGTCGTTCTTGATCGGGGACGGGAAGCGGTAATCCATGAGGTTGTGTCCGTCGAGCCCGGGCTCGTTCGGCAACGGGAACTGGTTGAAATACGCGGACCCGGCGAGACTGGGCCCGATGCCCAGCGGATCGATGGCGGCGACCTCGGCGGGGGTGAGGCCGTACCAGCCGGGCTCGATCGCATGGGTCCCGGTGAGCCCGGCCACGGTCCCCCCGGGGCATGCCGCGGCGTCGGCGCACTCGTACTGCAGGATGCCGTCGCGGAAGGAGGCCGAGGGCACGCCTCGGACCACCGGCCTTTCGCTGTCCTCCTTGAGCTGCTCGTAGTTGAGGAAGAAGAAGACCCGGTCCTTGATGAGGGGGCCGCCCAGGGAGCCGCCGAAGATGTTCTTGTCCAGGAGCGGCGCCTCGTTGGGCTGGTCCGAGCCGAGCTGGGCCAGCTTGTTGTAGTACTCGTTGCTCGAGAAGGCCGTGTCCCGCCGGTAGAAGTAGGCCGAGCCCTTGAAGTCGTTGCTGCCGCTCTTGGTCACCATCGACACCTGTGGGCCGCTCGAGCGGCCGTACTGGGCGCCGTAGTTGCTGGTGCTGACCCGGAACTCCTGGAGCGCCTCTTGCGTGACGCGGACCGCCGAGTTGTAGGCGGTCTGCAGCTCGGGGTCGTTCACGTCGACACCGTCGAGGGTCACCGTCTGCTGGTCGGACCGCGCCCCGCTCACCGCGCCGAAGCGGGGGTCCACGTCGCCGTTATCTGCCACTTGCTGGTTGAACGGGACGTAGACCGCCCCTGGCTGCAGGCTCAGCAGCTCCACGACGCTGCGCGCCTCGACGGGCAGGCCGCTGATGGCCCGCTCGTCGATCGTGTTGCCCATCGCGGCGTCGGTCGTGTTGAGGAGCGGGCTTTCCGCCTGGACCGTGATCGCCTCCGCGATCTGGCCCACGCTGAGCCGGACGTCCTGCCGGAGGTTCATGTCGACGCGCAGCTCGATCTTGACGACGCTGGCGGCGCGGAAGCCGCTCAGCTCCACCTTGAGGTCGTAGAGGCCCGGCCGCAGCGCGACGAACTGGTACAGGCCGGACGCATTGGTCACCGTGCTGCGGGAGGCGGCGGTCGCGGCGTAGGTCAGCGTGACCGACGCGCCGGGCACGGCGGAGTCCTGTGGGTCCGTGACTCGCCCGCTGAGGGAAGCCGTCCCGGACTGCGCCCAGGCGGAAACCGCGCCCAGGCCGACGAGCGCAACGATCATGAGCGACGTTCTTCCGAGGAGTCTCATACCGCTCCTCCTTTGTCTTGAGGGGTTGCCGAACTCTGTCCAGGCGGATGGCAAGCCGCGTGTTTTACAACAGCAAGTCGCGTACCGGCTCGGTAAAGGCGATCCACGAGGCGTTAACTGTCTGATAAAAGGCAGGTTGTCAGTCTGCGCCCCTTGCGGAGAGACATCTCAGAATCCATGACCCTAGATTGGGCGGGAGCGGGCTCCAATAGGTTGGAGCTGATCCACCACCGCCCGGGCGGGTTCGGCGGAGTGCCCATGGGGCCACTCGAGGACGTTCAATCGATTGGGCGGTCACACTCGGAGATCGCGAGCATCACGTCAATGATGCAAATTCCTCACTGTCGTGAGCGGTGGGGGCACCGCTCGTCGGCCCGACCGTCCTTCTCCGGCGCCCGTTCTCTACTCGCCCTGCGGCAGCCTGATCCCCAGTGCCTTCACCAGGAAGGCGTACCGGTCCGCCGCCTCCTCGATGATCTTGCTCGTCGGCTTGCCCGCCCCGTGGCCGGCCCGGACCTCGATGCGTATGAGGACCGGCGCCTCCCCGCCCTGGGCCGGCTGCAGCGCCGCCGCGTACTTGAAGCTGTGGGCGGGCACGACACGGTCGTCGTGGTCGGCGGTGGTGATGAGCACCGGGGGATACCTCGTCCCCGGCCTGATGTTGTGGAGGGGGGAATACCGGATGAGGGTCTCGAATCCATCCTTCGTCTCCGAGCTCGCGTAGTCCGACTTCCAGGCCCAGCCGATCGTGAAGAGGTGGAAGCGGAGCATGTCCATGACCCCGACGATCGGCAACGCCGCGCCGAAGAGGTCCGGCCTCTGGTTCAGCACCGCGCCCACGAGGAGCCCGCCGTTGCTCCCCCCCGCGATGGCCAGCCTGAGGGTGGAGGTGTACCTCTCGCGGATCAGGTACTCGGCGGCGGCGATGAAGTCGTCGAAGACGTTCTGCTTGTTCTGGAGACGCCCCGCGTCGTGCCACTCCTTCCCGTATTCCCCGCCCCCGCGGAGGTTGGCGACGGCGTGGACGCCGCCCATCTCGAGCCAGAGAATCGTCGCCGGCGAGAACTGGGGGGTGATCGAGATGTTGAAGCCACCGTAGCCGGTGAGATAGGTCGGGTTCTGCCCGTTTCTCTCCAGGCCCTTGCGGTGGGTGATGAACATCGGGATCTTCGTCCCGTCCTTCGAGGTGCAGAAGTCCTGCACCGTCTCGTAGTCCTCGGGTCGGAAGGCGACCTTCGGCTGGCGGAAGACGGTGCTCGTGCCGGTGGCGGGATCGGCGCGGTAGACCGTGGTCGGGTAGGCGAAGGACGTGAAGGAGTAAGAGAACTCGGCGTCGCGCCGCCGGCCCTCCACGGTCACGTTGCCGAGGCTGGGGAGCGCGACCTCCCGCTCGAGGGAGCCGTCCTTGCGGTGGATCCGGAGGCGGTCGTGGGCGTCGATCTGCCAGACGACCACGAAGCGATCGCCGATCATGTTCGCGCTCGAGAGGACCCCCTTGCCCGGGTCCTCGGGTATGACGACGCGCCAGCTCTCGGGCATCGGCTTCGCGCGGTCGATCGCCACCAGCCGGTAGCGCGGGGCGTCCTTGTCCGTGCGCACGTAGAAGACGTCGCCGTCGTTGCCCACGACCTGGTAGTCGGCATCGAAGGCGTCGAGGAAGGGACCGATCGCGCCATCCTTGTTGGAGAGGTCCCGGAGGAAGACGCGGTTGCGAGGGTCGGTGCCCTCGCTCTGGTAGACGAGCAGGAAGCGTCCGTCGTCGGTGACGTCGGCGAAGAAGCCCCAGTCCGGATGGTCCGGGCGCTCGTAGACGAGCGCGTCCGCGTCCTGGGAGGTCCCCACATGGTGGAAGAAGAGCTTCTGGTTCTTGTTCACACCCGTGAGGGCCTCGCCCTCCTTCGGGGCCTCGTAGCGGGAGTAGTAGAAGCCGGAACCGTCCTTCTTCCAGGCGGCGCCGCTGAACTTGGACCACTTGAGCTGGTCGTCGAGGTCCTTGCCCGTCGCCACCTCACGCACGCGCCACTCGAGCCAGTCCGAGCCGGCGGAGGAGCTGGCCCAGGCCATGAGCTGCCCGTCGTCGCTGAAACCGGCGACGGAGAGGGCGATCGTCCCGTCCGCGGAGAGGGTATTGGGATCGAGCAGGACCTCCGGCGCGGCATCGAGGCTCCGCGCGCGATAGACGACGGACTGGTCTTGCAGCCCGTCGTTGCGGCTGTAGACGTACCACGGTCCCTCCTTCGAGGGCAGGCCGTACCGCTCGTAGTCCCAGAGCTGGGTGAGGCGCCTCTCGATCCGTTTCCGCTCCGGGATCGCCTCGAGGTAGGCGAAGCTCACCTTGTTCTGCGCCTCCACCCAGGCCTTCGTCTCCTCCGAGTTGTCGTCCTCCAGCCAGCGATAGGGGTCGGCGACCTTGGTGCCGAAATAGTCGTCGACGACGTCGGCCACCCGCGTCTTCGGGTACTCGAGTCGAGGGCCGGTCTGGGCGGCCGCGAGGGCAGGGAGCAGCAGCAGGGCGAGGAGCACGGACGCTTTCATGAAGTCCTCCGAAAGGGACAAGCTACCATGGGCCGCCGGGGGGCCTGTATCCGGGCCCCTTGAGGGGCCGCCCCGGGCGCGCGCCGGTGATCCTCCCCTCGTCGACCACAAGCTCACCGTTGACGGCGACGTAGACAACGCCCGCGCTGTAGTGGATGGGGTCGGCATAGGTCGAGCGCGCGGCGACCGTCTCCGGGTCGAAGGCCACGAGATCGGCGGCCATCCCCGGGCGCAGGATCCCACGGTCGCTCAGATGCGCGCGTGCCGCCGGAAGCGACGTCATCTTGCGCACCGCCTCCTCGAGCGCGAGGAGCTTCTCCTCGCGGACGTACGTGCCCAGGATGCGGGTGGCCGAGCCCCAGGCGCGCGGGTGGGACTTCTGCTGCGCGAAGATGCCGTCCTCGGCCACGGCGCCGGAGTCGGTGCAGAACGCCACCAGGGGATGCCGGAGGGCGCTTCGAACGTCCTCCTCCGCCATGGTGAAGCTTACGCGGCTGACGTTGGCATCGTCGGCCACCACGAGGTCCACCAGGGCATCGAGCGGGTCCTTCCCCTCCGCCCGGGCGATGTCCTCGATCGTCCGCCCCTCGTACTTCTTGAGCTGCGGGCTGAGCACGCTGATGATCAGGATGCGCGACGGGCCTCCCTCGTCCCAGTCCGGGTTCTCGCGCCGGAAGTCCGCCCGCACCCGGGCGCGGGTGGCCGGATCCCTGAGGCGCGCCACGAGCTTCTCGCGCCCGCCCTCACGCACCCAGGCCGGAAGGCTCGCGTCGAGGTTGTTCGAGCTGGCGGTCCACGGGTACTGGTTGGCGGCCACGTCCAGCCCCTCGGCGCGGGCCTTCTCGATTCTCTGCAGAACCGCCGGCATCCGGCCCCAGTTCCGGCGCTCGGCCGTCTTGAGGTGGTAGATGTCGGCGGGGATCGGCCCCTCCCGCGCAATGCGGAAGACCTCGTCGAGGGCCTCGTCGATGCGGTCCTCCTCGTCGCGCATGTGCGTGATGTAGGTCCCGCCGTACCGCGCCGCCACCCGGGCGAGGGCGAGGATCTCCTCGGTCGAGGCGTAGCGGTCGGGCACGTAGATGAGCGAGGTCGAGACCCCGAGGGCACCCTCCTCCATGGCCTGCGCCACGGCCGCCTCCATCGCCCGAAGCTCCTCCGGCGTCGCCCTCCTGTCCTCCAGGCCGATCACCAGCTCCCGGACCCCGCCCGCGCCGACGAAGGTCCCGAGGTTGATCGTGGGGCGCGCGCGCTCGAAGGCCCGCCAGTAGCCCTCGAGCGTCGTCCAGTCGGGCCGCACGCCGTAGCGGCGGTACGTCGCTTCGCCGTCCGCGATCATCCGTGGGCTCAGGGGGGCGATCGAGTCGCCCTCACCGGTGATCTCGGTCGTGATCCCCTGCGTGATCTTGCTCGCGGCGCGGGGATCGACGAGCACGTTGTACTCAGACTGGCCGAGCATGTCGATGAAGCCCGGCGCCACGACCAGGCGCGAGGCGTCGATGCGGCGCCGCGCCGCCACCCCGCTCAGCGCGCCGATGCCCGCGATCCGGTCGCCGAGGACGCAGACGTCGGCGCGGAACCAGGGCGCGCCGGTGCCGTCCACCAACCGGCCCCCGGCGAACAGGAGGTCACAGACGGGCGCGCTCGCCGGTCCCCCGTTCTCCGCCGTCAGCAGCGACGCCGCCAGCGCGGTGATCGTGATCGTTTTTCTCATTTCTCAGCGCCCTCCCCAGGCAACCTGGTATCCGACGAGGACCCAGTCGAAGTCGGCGCCCACACGCGTGACGAGGCCCGTGCCGCCGGCGATCTTGATCGACTGGCCACCGCGCACCGGGAAGGACGCCGTGGCGGAGACGCGGGTGTTCTCCTGTCGATTCGCGCGTGGAACCCCGTCGATGGTGGAGCGCCCTCCGAAGACGTAGACCACGTCGGCCGCCAGCCAGAGGCGCGGTCCGACGTTGTAGACGACGTGGCCCTGCAGCACGCCCAGGGGGTCCTGTTCCAAGGTGGAGGTCGACCGGTACTCGTCGTTCGCGGTGAAGAACGCGAGGCCGGCCGACCCCTCCAGCACCCAGCGGCCCGCGGCGTGGGAGACGCCGACCTCGGGCCGGAAAGACCAGCGGTTGGTCCCGAGATTGACGAGCTTAGTCTGGTCGTACTGGCCGGTCGGAACCGCGATCCGGAGGGAGGCCCCGAGGATCGTGCGCTGACGCCAGGTCGCGAACTCGCGACGGCGGAGGGCGGGCGCGCCCAGCAGGTTGACGGACAGCTGCAGGCGGGAGTCACCGAGGCCGGATCTCTCGACACGCGCGAACTCGCCGAGGTAGAGACCCTCGAGCGATCCCCACACATAGGGGAGGATGGCGGCGAGCTTGGCGCTCTTGCCGAAGAGGCCGAACGAGCGGACGTATCCGACCCCGGCGCCGTTGAGGTTCGCCGTCACGTCCTCCACCGGCAGAGACGGGTCGAAGACGACGTTGCCCCACTGGTAGCCGTAAGAGGCCACGAGGAAGTTCATGCCCACGGGCGCGTTGGAGTAAGCCCGCGGCTCCGGCTCCTGGGCGGGCGACGAGGAGGGGACGACCAGCAGCCCGAGAAGGAGAGCGGCCACCCGGAGGCCCATGCGGTCGGCTATCCTAGCTCAGTTGCGGTGTGGCCTCGGTGCGGGCTCGCCTGACTCCCTCGGTCCTCTCGAGCGAGCTCACGCGTGGCCTGAGCCTCCGCTCCCGAGCGCCGAAGATCCGCCTGAGCGACGAGGGCTCCCTCGCCCGCCTCCTCCGGGCCGACGGCCGGCGCGGAAGAGGAACAGGCAGACGGCGGCGGCCACGCCCAGGGCCGCCGCCTCTCCCGCGAGCCCGCCCAGACGCGGGTCCATCGATCGCGGCGCGAGGCCAAGGGCGACGAGGCCCGCGACGAGCACGCCGGCCAGCCCCTCGCCCGCGACCAGCCCCGAGGCGGCGAGGATCCCGGGATCGCCCTCCCCCGGTCCCTTCTTCGCCGCGCCTCTCTCGGCGAGCGCGCGCACGCATCCGCCCACGTAGAGTGCGGCCATGGTGGCGAGCGGCAGATAGACCCCGATCGCGAAGGCGAGTCCGGAGACGCCGCAGAGCATGGCCCCGACGGCGAGGCCGGCGCCGGTGAGGACGAGGCCCCATGGCAGCTCCCCCGCCAGGACGCCCTCGACAATCGTCTTCATGAGCGTGGCCTGGGGGGCCGGGATCTCGCGCGAGCCGAAGGTGTAGGCGCTGCCGAGCAGCATCACCGTCGCCGCCACCGCCCAGCAGGCGAACGCGGCGCCGATCAACTGCCCGAGCTGCTGGCGGGCGGGCGTCGCCCCGACGAGCCAGCCCGTCTTGAGGTCCTGCGAGATGTCGCCCGCCTTGCTCGCGGCGACGGCCACGATCGTCCCCACGGTGAGAACGCCCGCCCGGGCCCCCGGGTCCGTCCAGCCGGCGGCGGCGAAGACGGCGGCGGTGCCGAGGAGGGTCACGAGGGCGATCCCCGAGGTCGGCTGCGTCGAGACGCCGACGATCCCCACGATTCGCGCGGCGACGGCGACGAACAGCACACCGAAGACCCCGACCCCGGCGGCGAGCACCGCGCGCTTCGCCCCTCCCATGTCGCCCGCGAAGACGCCGGGGACGAGCGCCGCCACCGCCACGACGGCGGCGACGCCGCCGAAGACGAACCCCGCCGGCAGGTCGCGATCCGTGCGCTCGACCGGGCCTTGCCCGCGTCCGCCCGACCCGCGCAGCCCGCGGGCCACGGCCATGACGGCCCCCGCCATCGTGGGCAGGCCCCGCGCCACCGTGATGATGCCGGCCGTGGCGACCGCCCCCGCACCGATGTATCGCACGTACCGCTCCCAGACGGCGCCGGCGTCCATCGCCGTGACGAGGCGTTCCGTCTCCGGGTAGAGCGGCATCGGGAGGCGCTCCCCGATCCACGCGATGAGCGGCGTGAGGGTGACCGCGGAGATGAGGGCCCCCGCGACGCAGACGGCGGCCGTCCGGTAGCCGAGGATGTAGCCCACGCCGACGAGCGCCGGCGCCACCTCCAGGGCCAGCTCCGCCTTCGGCGGCAGCGGCAGGGCGGCACGCAGCTCATCGGGAATCAGGAACACGAGCGACAGGCCGAGCTTCACCGCCGCTCCCACCGCCATCCCGCGGAAGATCCACCCTCCCCCGACCGCCCCTTCGGTGGTCGCGCGCAGCACCTCCGCGCAGGCCGTGCCCTCGGGGTAGGGCAGCTCGTCGTGGCCCTTGACGATCAGCAGGCGCCGCAGGGGGATCATGGCCGAGAGCCCGAGCACGCCGCCGAGGAAGGCGAGGAGCACGACCTGCAGGTAGGGCGGAACCATGCCCCAGAGGAAGAGGGCGGGGATCGTGAAGATCGTCCCCGTCGCGAGCGAGGTGGAGGCGGAGGCGATCGTCTGCGAGAGGTTGGCCTCGAGGATGGTACCGCTCGCGCGCAGGGAGCGGAAGACCGCCACCGTCATCACCGCCGCCGGGATCGAGGCGGAGACGGTCATGCCGACTCGCAGCCCGAGGTAGGCGTTGGCGGCCCCGAAGACGACGCCGAGTGCGACACCGGTGACGACGGCCTTGACCGTGAACTCGGCCACGCCCTCGTCGCGCGACATGCGCGGGATCTTCCTCTAGCCTTGCCCCGAGGCGCAACGGCACTCTAGCGTTGGCTCTGGCTCTTGGACACGATCTCCCGCTGGAGGCGGCGGTAGGCGGCAAGCGCCTCGCACTCGTCGTCGAACTGGCCGAGAGGCTCGTAACGAAACCCGGAGACTTCGGCAAACCGCTCGGGAACGAGCGGGTGATCCCGCAGGTCGGCTCTCTCCCCCGTGGCATCCCACACGCGGTAGAGGTAGTAGGCGCGCCCCTTCCCCGCGATCTTGTCCACGAGCCACTTCGTCTTGCAGACGGGGTCCACGGTGAAGAACGTGCCGTAGGCGCTCAGCGGGCCCGGCCGATAGGGCCCCATCTCCGCCATCGTCGGCGGACGATCCGGGCTCGGGGCGTCGTCGAATCGCATCTGGCGGAGCGAATCCGCGACCGAGTAGCGTGGACCCTCGGTCTCCACGGAGACCGGGAAGCACGGCACACCCTCCGCCTCCGCGCGCAGGCAGGGCAGGAGGCGGTCCCGGACGTACCGCTCCACGACGCGGTCGATGGAAGCGGCGATCGGCTTTTCTGAGGCCCGAGACGCCGGCCGCTCGCCCTGGTTGGCCCCCGTCGCCGGCAGGGCGGCGAGCAACGAGGACGCCAAGCCGACTCCGGCACGACGGAGCAGCAGAATCACACTTCTCCGAACGAGGCGCTCCCGGGCCCCCGCCTCAGTTTAGGCCGGGAAGCGCGATCGCGAGCAAGACCCCTTTGGTTTCGTTACGATGGGGCACCGACGCAGCCGCGGGAGTCCGGGGAGGACGGCCATGAAGGTGGCGGTGACGGGGGCGAGCGGGCTCATCGGCAGTGCGCTCGTGCCCTTCCTGAGGACGGCCGGCCATGAAGTCCTTCGCCTCGTACGGCGCGCGCCGGTCGCGGCGGACGAGGTGGGCTGGGACCCCGCGCGGGGCGAGATCGACCGCCTGGCGCTCGAGGGGATCGACGGAGTCGTCCACCTCTCCGGCGAGAACGTGGCCGCGGGTCGCTGGACCGCGGCGAGAAAGGCGCGCCTGCGAGAGAGCCGTGTCGGTCCCACGCGGCTCCTCGCGGAGACCCTCGCCTCTCTCGCGCGGCGGCCGCGGGTGCTGGTCTCCGCCTCCGCGGTTGGACTTTACGGAGACCGGGGCGAGGAGTGGGTGACGGAGTCGAGCCCTCCCGCGGACGACTTCCTCGGCCGGCTCTCCGTGGCGTGGGAGGCTGCGACCGGCCCCGCCGCCAGGGCTGGCATCCGCGTCGTGAACCTTCGGACGGGGATCGTCCTCACCCCCGCGGGAGGCGCGCTCGGAAAGATGCTTCTGCCCTTCCGGTTGGGGCTGGGCGGCGTCCTGGGCTCCGGCCGTCAGTACGTGAGCTGGGTCGCGATGGACGACGAGGTGGGCGCCATCCGCCACGTCCTCGAGCGCGAGGACGTCGCCGGCCCCGTCAACGCCGTGGCCCCCCGACCGGTCACGAATGCGGAGCTGACGAAGACGCTCGGGCGCGTGCTCTCGCGCCCGACGCTGGTGCCGGCGCCCGCCTTCGCGCTCCGCCTGGCCTTGGGCGAGATGGCGGAGGCACTCCTCGCCAGCACGCGGGTGAGGCCGGAGCGGCTGGTGGCCACCGGTTACCGCTTCCTCTTCCCCGAGCTGGAGCCGGCGCTGCGACACGTGCTTCGCCGACCTTGAGCGGCCTCGGTGTACCTGGTCCGGGAGGAGGCGCTGCTCGCCTTCATGCGGGTGGTGGAGGAGGCGGGCTAGAGCTTTGCCTTCCCGACCCGCACCGTGCACCTGGTGACAGAAACGCAGCCGAGGTCGTCGGGTCCCTCGCCGCGACCGCCGAGCCGCCCGTCGGGATGACGTTGGCCCGATGCTAGACTGCCGTCGTGGGCCTTCTCTCGTCCTGGTCGCACCGGGCCGGCGCCGGCCGGGCGCTCGCCGCCCTTCTTGCCACGACATCCCTCGCCTGCGGGGGCGCCTCCTCCCCGGCCGGCCCGAGCACCGCCAACTCCTGCACGACGGTCGGACAGAACACCTTCGTCCGCGACACCTTGCGGGACATCTACTACTGGTACCGCGAGCTGCCCAACCTCGATCCCGCCGGCTATCCCTCGCCCGAGGCCTATCTGGAGGCGGTGCGCTACCGCCCTCTCGACACGAGCTTCAGCTACATCACGTCGAAGGCGGCCAGCGACGCGTTCTTCTCGGAGAGCCAGTTCATCGGGGTGGGCCTCTCCTTCAAGCAGACGGGCGAGCTCGAGCTGAGGATCGCGCAGGTCTTCCCCGACAGCCCGGCGGCGGAGGCCGGCCTCGCGCGCGGCGACACCCTCGTCTCGATCGGGGGCAAGAGCGTCGCCGAGCTTCTCCAAACGGGCGAGATCAATACGATCTTCGGCCCCGAGCAGGTCGGGGTCGCGGTCGAGCTCGTCTGGCGCGACGGCGGGGGTCGCGAGACACGAGCGACGCTCGTCAAGCGCCTCGTCACCATCCCCACCGTGTCCGCGACCGCGCTATTCGAGCTCGGCTCCATGCGCGTGGGCTACGTCTTCCTCCGCAACTTCGTCCGCCCCTCCGTCGAGGCCCTGGACACGGCCTTCACGCAGCTTCGCGCCGAGGGAGCGACCGAGCTCATCCTCGACCTCCGCTACAACGGCGGCGGCCTCGTGAGCGTCGCCCAGCACCTCGGTGGCCTCATCGGCGGCGCCGCCACCGCGGGGCAGGTCTTCATCCAGTACGTCCACAACGACAAGAACACCAGCCGAAACACCGTCGTGCGCCTCGAGAGCCTCGCGGCGGCCCTCGGGGTGACGCGCCTCCTGGTGGTCGCGACGCGCGGCTCTGCCTCCGCCAGCGAGGCCATGATCAACGGCATGCGGCCCTACATGGACGTCACGGTCGTCGGCGACACGACCTACGGCAAGCCGGTCGGACAGTACGGCTTCGACTTCTGCGACAAGGTCCTCTACCCCGTGTCGTTCGCCGTGGCGAACGCGCGGGGCGAGTCCGACTACTTCGACGGCATCCCCGCCGACTGCGCGGCGGGCGACGATCTCGATCGCCCGATCGGCGACCCTGGAGAGGCCTCGCTCGAGGAGGCGCTCTTCTACCTGCGGCGCGGCAGCTGCGGCGCGGGGGCGGCGGAGGCGGCGCGGGCCCAGGCCCGCCTGCGGGCGCGGGTCCCGGAGCCGCTGCCGCGCGACGGCTGGCGCCAGCTCGTGAACGCGTACTGAGGCGGGATCGGGCTACCAGTTTCGGGCCCGCAGGCCCAGCTCCCGCAGCCGCTCCTCGAGCGGATGCAGCCGTGCACGGTCGTCCGCGGTCACGGGGGCGAAGTAGTCCGAGGCGTGGAAGAGCCGGGCCTTCAGCAGGACCTCGGGGGCGAAGCGCGTCTCGGGGCGCAGGCGCGCCGCGGCGTCGAAGGGCTCGACCTCGAGCCGAGCGAGCCGGGAGTCACTCGGCAGGAGCGACTCCGCGATGTCACGGAGGCGGTCCCAGATCCCCATCACCGCCGTCCGCCGCTCCTCGGAGGGTGCTTTGTCCATCGGGATCCGGGCGTAGAGGTCCAGCTCGTATCCGACCTGAACCCTGTCTCCGTGGTGCATCTCCACCAGGGGCTCCAGCTCCCAGCAGGCGTGATTCTGCCGCGCCCAGACGCGGGTCTCGGCCGTGTCCACGCTCATGTCCTCGGCGAGCTTACGAGAGCGGCCCCGGACCGCCGGGAGCGACCTCGTCCCGGAGCCGCAGCGCCTGCGGGTTGCCGGGAGCGGCGGCCACGAGCCGGCGTGCCCACGCGCGCGCCTCGCGCATCGCCCCGCGGTCGCGGTTGATGGTGACCAGGGCCGCGAGCAGCTCAACGGAGCCGGGGCTGCGCTCGTGCGCCTGGCGCAAGACGGCGAGGGCGCGCTCGGTACTGCCGGTCGAGTGGAGGCCGATCGCCCAGGCATAGGCGAAGCCGGGGTCCTCCGGCGCCAGCTCGGCCGCGTGCTGCAGTTCGCCCAGGGCCTCGTCCAACCGCTTCTGCCTGACGAGCAGGAGGCCCAGCGCGTGATGGAGGGCGGCATGCCCAGGGGCGATTGCAAGGCCCCTCCTCAGGACCGCCTCGCCCTCGTCGTCGCGCCCCTCCGCGCGGAGAAGATCGGCGAGGTTCGCGTAGGCGGGGACGAACCAGGGTCCGATCCGGATCGCGGTCTCGTACGCGCGTCTCGCTTCCTCGTGCCGCCCGCGCCGCGCCTGGACGAGCCCGAGGTTCACGTGCGACTCCGGCCGCTCCGCGTTGGCCCGCTGCGCCTGGAAGAAGTCGTCGAGCGCGCGATCGAAGGCCATCCTCTGGCCGGCCGTCATCTCCTCCGGCGGCACGTCCGCGACGGGTACGACGGCCTCCACCCTCACCGCGCGCACGGGGTCGGCGAGCAGCGATGAGCCGATGCGCAGTCGCTCCCCCCGCTCGAGGGCTTCGAGCGCGGCGGCGGCGCCGAGCCGCACCAGTGGGTCGGGATCGCCCGCGGCCTTCTCGAGAGCGGGGAGCGAGGCCGGGCTCACGACGCGCGACAGCAGCGACACCGCCGTCGCCCTCGCGATGCCCGGCTGCGCGCCGTCGGCGGCGAGGGCGACGAGCGCGGCCTCCGCCCCCGGACGGAGGCGCCGCCCCGCGTCGAGGGCATGGGCGAAGTGGGGCGTCTCGGCTCTGCCCTTCGGGTACCAGCGTCGCACGGTCTCCGCCGCCCACCGGGCGGAGCGGTCGCGGTGACAGGCGGTGCAGGTGTTGGGCACGCCGAGGGCGACGCTCAGGTCGGGTCGCGGCACGCGGAAGGAATGGTCGTGGCGGCGGTCGACGACCATGTAGGTCTCGGTCGGCATGTGGCAGGCGACACAGGAGGCGCCCTTCGACCGGCGCGGGTGGAAGTGATGCCGGGGGGTGTCGAAGCGCTCGCGCTGATGGCAGCCCGAGCAGACGGCGTCGGGCGAGACCCGGACCTTGAGGCCGTGGGGGTCGTGGCAGTCGGAGCAGGTGACCCCGGCCCTGTACATCCGGCTCTGGAGGAACGAGCCCCAGCTGTAGACCTCGTCCAGCATCTGGCCGTCGGCGTGGTAGAGGCCGGTCTCCAGGAGCGCCGGGTGGTGGGTGTCGGCGAGAGGCAGGCCGTAGGTGTAGTCCGTAACCATGGTCCCCCGGCGCGCGTGGCAGCGGCCACAGGCCTCGACCTCCGTCCTCGACCCCGGCGGTCGATCGGGCTTCGCGATCCCCGTCGCGAGGTCGATCTCCCACACCGTTCGTTTGCGGTCGCCGAAGGCGATAACGAGACCATGGCTGCCTTCCGTCCGTCCGCCGCGCGCTTTCGCCCGCTCCTCCCACGCCACGTGGCGGGACCCGGGGCCGTGGCACGCCTCGCAGGAGACGTCGATCTCGGAGAACGTCGTGTCGAACCGGTCCTCAGCCGGGAGGTAGCCCTTGCGGAGGTTCGTCGAGTGACACTCCGCGCACTGGGTGTTCCAGTTCTGCGAGAGCTTCGTCCAGTGGAGCACGTCGCGGTGATCGACGCGCTCCCCGGGATAGAGATGGAACCAGCGTTGGCCGCCCTCCTCCCGCCGCCGGCTGTCCCAGGCGATGGAGAGGGCCTGGTAGCGCCCGCCGGGCAGCGCGATCAGGTACTGCTGCAGCGGCGCCACGCCGAAGGCGTAGGCGATCTCGTAGTCCTGGAGGGCCCCTGTCGGCCCGTCGGTTCGAACGAAGAAGCGGCCCTCCGTCTTGAAGAACGTGGAGGTGACGCCGTTGTAGGTGAAGCGGGTCGGGCCGAAGTCGCCGAGGATGGTCGTCTCGCTCGCCCTCTGCATGGCGAGGTCATGGTGAGAGCCGCGCCAGCGCCGCGCCTGCTCCTCGTGGCAGCTCGTACAGGCCTGCCCCCCCACGAAAGTCGGGGCGGCCGTTCCCGCCGCCACGCCCTGACCGGGGGAGGGCAGGAGCCACGCCGCGGCGGCGGCAACCGCCAGGGCGCCGGCCACGAGGAGGAGGAACGACCGGGGCCGCATCGCCCCAACTCAGCGCTTGCGCATGCGGATCTCGGTGCCACCCCGGTCGAACGCCACCTCGTCCATGAGCTGGTTGATGAGGTAGATCCCGCGACCGTGATTGGAGTAGATGTTCTGGCCCATGACCGGGCTCGGGATGTCGTCGGGATCGAAACCGGGCCCAGGATCGCGTACCACGATCAGCATCCCCCGCTGATCGTCGCACGCCACGCAGAGCTGCACGGTCTTCGCGGGGTCGTCGCCGCAGCCGTGGCGGATGGCGTTGGAGAGGGCCTCCCGCAGCGCCACCTCGATCTCGAACTCCTTGCCCACCGCGCAGCCCATCGTGCGCGCGGTCGCGAGTACCTGATCCACCACCGGGCTGATCGCCTCGTAGCGGCCGGGCACCTCGAGGTCGACACGCGTGATCAGGCGCGCCCCGTCGAACTCGACCCAGGGGAGGGGATCGGGCGTCATGAGCCTTGAACCGTCGAAAGGATACCCGGAAACGGGCCGACGGCGCGAGACGCAGGGCCGTCCAGCGGGATGGACGCCCGCCTCACTCTCGCACGAGGGCCCGGAACGCCGGGTTGGCGCGCGCGGAGAGGGTGCCGTCCGCGCGCCGCAGGACGAATCGTGCGGCGAGCCCTTCGCGCCGGGCGAGCGACGCTCCGTCCTCGGGCCCGAGGACGAAGAGCGCGGTGGCGAGCGCGTCCGCCCAGATCCCCAGCGGGTGAACCACCGTCACCGAGGCGAGGCCGTGGGTCACCGGCTCTCCCGTTCGCGGGTCGAGGATGTGGCTGCGTCGGCGCCCCTGCCCGTCCATCCAGAAACGGCGGTAGTCGCCCGAGGTCGCCACCGCGGCATCCACCATCTCGAGCACCGGGCCCGGGCCGTCGCCAGGGGGCGACTCGACCGCGACGCGCCAGTGTTCGCCGTCCGGCCGCCGCCCGCGGGCCACGACCTCGCCCCCGACGTCCACGAGCACGTCGGGGTAGCCCCGATCGGCGAGGGCGGAGGCGATTTGGTCCGCGGCCCAGCCGGGCACGATCCCGGACAGGTCGCACGTTGCATCCACCCGCGCCTTGACGGCCTGTCCCCGCGCGGGGTCGAGACGAAGGAGGTGGAATCCGACGCGCTCGCGCAGCGCGCCTAGCCGCCCGG
>Ga0209341_10001459_pt1 | contig 23476 bp, 29 predicted proteins | sample RifCSP13_2_FD_184020 | JGI IMG/M metagenome (GOLD analysis project Ga0209341, IMG submission 184020) | Soil microbial communities from Rifle, Colorado - Rifle CSP2_sed 13_2 (SPAdes) (version 2) | ecosystem: Environmental > Terrestrial > Deep subsurface > Rock core/Sediment | place: Rifle... | reverse complement strand
TCTGTTATTGTGTTTTTCTTAGAAATGAATCCAGGACAAACTAATGTAAAACTAAACAAACTGTGGGGTGTGTGGGAAATAACTAGGTTACATAAAACCTACCCATCAGTTTGTTATTCTCTATCCAAAGAGGTAACTTATCATACCGCGGGTGTCTCAAAAGATTACACCACGTTTCAATAAAACCATCTTTAAGCCAAAAATTTAGTTCCTGAATCTATCATATCTGACTATGTGTGTTGACCTTTTCACTGTCCCGTAAAGAGATACACAAAAGCCAATAGCGCTAACTAATAGTGAGCCATATTGAGCATATCTTATCTGATCACACATTTGAAGTAGGTTCATGTCTAGGCTGTTCACATCTATTGCCGATTCACATGCCTGTAGGTAGTTTCTCAGCAGTGAATATTCTGCCATGCCAATGACTACAATAATCATGCCACTGACGAGGATTAAACCTCGCATATGCTTTAAAATAAGTGGATGGAGAATATGGGAATGAATGTGTAATTTGGAAATACTCACTAGTGCACCATATTTAACACTAAATTCAAAGAAATTCATGACAATTCCATGAGGGAAAAAATCTGCTGGGTCTATATTGTGGAAATAACAGTTGGTTACAAAAAACTGTTAGACCCAAGCAGTTAATGATATTAGTATCATTAGCGATATTACATCTAGTCTGTTCACTTGCAAAAAGACATGAGACATTACACATTTTTGAAAATGAAATATGTGATTTTTTCAATAAATTCAATTAATATCCAGTAATTCACATTAAATACCATAAATATAATGTCTAATCGTGGATAATTTCGATCTCAATCTAAAAAGTAAGGAGACACCTACTGATGCGCAGCTAAAAAAACTACAAGAGTACTTTAACGAAATGCCGATAGGTGAAATTCTGACAGGTTTACACTTTGCAAAAAACAGATGGACTGCAAAGGATGCAGGTGTACTAAAAGTAGGACGTAAAAGTATAATCAATAGAGAAGTTCATGCCGTGACATCTGAACAAGCTCAATGGCGATTAAAAAACTGGAAAATGATGATTTCAAATTATAGAAAACGTGGATACAGTTATCCGACTATATCTAGAATTAAAAAAATTCTTCAAGAAATTAGTAATAAAAAATCTAAGTAGTTGCTTCTACACTCTTTGGTGTTGGAAGATTTGTAGGCAGATCTGGAATGGTTGTACGTACATGGCCTTCTAGTATTGACTGTGCTTCTTCCAGTATTGCCGTAGTGTCTGCGCTTCCAGTCTCTATTGCAATATTCTCATGTCCATTAACCGATGCACCTGTCATGATATCACCAAGTATGGCTGATAAATCTTGCATAGATGAATTTGCTTCTGGCATGAGGTTGCCAAGTCCAGCTCCTAATCCCTTGATTATAGACATGCATGGGCTTAATGTAACCACTACGTCTCCTAATTCTGAAATAGTGTTTAATCTAATTTGGATCTGTTCCATCGCAAGCTTTGCGCTTGTCACCATCTTGTTCATCTTTCTAATCTCATGTAATTCAGTAGCATATGCATTAGAATATTGTTTATCTTGAGTTCTTACTGCCTCAACAACTTTTTTGAAAATAAATTCATCTTTTTCTTTTAATTTTTTTGAAATTGAATCAAGCTTTACTATTTGTAATTGAAGCCTTTTTTGTGCTTCATCGATTTTTGGTTTAAGTGGAGTATCTGGTCTTACCTTATCGATTACTTTTTGTGATATGCTCTCCTTGTGTTGGTTCCACTTGTTTACAAAAGTCATAATTGTGTATCTAGGTCGAATTGATAATTTGGGTTTTAACCTGTCATGTGCCACGATTATGTGTAACTGTAGTTACAACCATGTGTGGTTACACACAAAGCTGTTTAGGAATTTACAAATAATGTTTCTAATTTCGAATTGTGAAATATTATGTATGGATTCTTTTACCCAAAGGTGAAGGTATAGATTTCAAAACCTGGCTTTGCAATTATGGTTAATGTATGAGTGCCTGCATTTTTACTTGAAATCAAATTATATAATCGATCGCCTGAAATATTTACTGTTCCATCTTGTACATCAGTTCCTGCGTTCTCAAATGTAATTGATTTTTCATCAAGTAAGACTTGCAGGACAGATTCATTTGCGGCCACTATGTTGACTGACTTTGCAAAATATGGAAGCGTTATCTTGCCATTTTCTGAAACAAGTTTCATTCTGTCGCCAAAATTTTGCCATTGACCTTCAAGGTAAAAATAATCGCGAGCTAATTTTTCCGGTAAAGAATATGTTACGATCTGATCTGGGTGGAATCCCTCTGAATTTCCAAGTTGATTTCTGCCAAATGCAAAATTGTATCCAAAATAAAGCTCTGGAGTCTGGGATGCAGTAAATTGGTGTTCTTCTAAATCCACTAGTGTTTCAGCTGACGCAGTATTCAAACCAAGAAGTTGATTTCTTTCTTGCAAAAGCTCTTGAATTATTTTTTCAGTCTCTGCATATCCTCCTTCACCGATATGATCATATCTGATGTATCCTTCAGAGTCTGTAATGTATTTTCTTGGCCAGTATCTGTTTTCAAATGCTTTCCATGTTTCCATATCATTGTCCTGTAACACAGGGTATGATATGTTGTATTGTTTTACTGCAGTTTGTACGTTGTCCAAATCTTTTTCAAATTCAAATTCTGGAGAATGAATTCCAATTATTAATAATCCCTGGTCAAAGTATTTTGTGTTCCATGCGGTGATGTAAGGTAAAGTCCTGATGCAATTAATGCAACTATATGTCCAAAAGTCATAAAGTATGACCTTGTCTTTCATGGCTTCCTTAATCTCTTCTGGAGTTGTATTGATATATCCTGATATGCCTACTAATTCAGGTGCCTTTTTGAATCTACTTTTGTCAATTTTTTGTATTTTTGTAGTTTCTTTACTCTGTGTCTGAAGGTTCTCATCCGGTTGATTTTGTGTTTTCTCTATTTGTGGCTCTAATGAAGAAAAATATGTACTAATCCCACCTATCGCAACTATTAGTATTATTCCCATTACAAGTGCTGTTTTTAATTCAGTTTTCATTTTTTCATCCTTGTAATAACAAATTATTTAAAAACGGAAAACTAGCTATCGCTGCTAACTGATTAGTATATACTAACACTCCTAAAATTATAATAAATAAACCCATGATTATTGAATAATATTTTAGATGCTTACTTAGTCCTCTAATTATTCTTGTAAATCTTGAAAAGAATATTCCCATTAAGATAAATGGAATTCCAAGTCCAAATGAATAGGAAAGTAACAAAGTAAACGATTGCCCTGGTGATGTTGCAGCTAAAGTAAGAATACTTCCTAGTATTGGACCTATACAAGGTGTCCATCCTGCTGCAAAAGCTAATCCGAAAAGAAATGATAAAGGATAGCTGGATTTGGTGCGATTTGGAAAGAATTTTTTTTCAAAATTTAGTTTACGTATTTTGGTTGACAATAACATAAAGGCGCCAAAACCAATTATGACAACACCACCTACCTGATTAAATCCAGAAATCAGATTTACTGCAGAGCTTGATAAGACACTGTTTAGAATTACTCCAAACACTGAAAAGACAACAGAAAATCCAAGAACAAAAAAGACTGTGTTTAGTACTATGTTTAACCTATTTGAAACAAGGTTTACAGTCCCATTAGTTCTTTGAAGTTCTGTTATTGTAGTCCCAGATAGATATGCAAGAAAAGCAGGTATCATGGGCAGTATGCAAGGTGCTAAAAATGAACCTAAACCGGCTATGGCTGCGATTACTATGGATATTTCTGGCATTAACTTGAATTGACTCTTTTTTTATTAATACATTGTTCCAAATCTACTCCAAATCAAAGATCAATTTTTATCCTTGATGTATTGACCAAATTTTATGAATAAAAGAATTATATTTGTTGGATTGGTCTTAGGTGCGATAATTGCTGTAGCTATGATTCTAAATTACATTTCACGTATGGCTCATGTCTAGAAAATTTTAAATTTCCGGCCTGCCTGTTCCAATACATCCAGTGATCTTTCAATATGATTCTTTGATAGCCATGCAGTAATGGAAATTCTTACTCTTGCTTTATTCATCTTAACTGTAGGATATCTAATTGGTTGTGCAAAAATTCCATTATCGAAAAGATATCTTCCAAAGTCTAGTGTTGTTTTTTCATTTCCTATTATAATTGGGATGATCTGACTTGATGAATTAATCTCATATCCTAAAGATCTTAAACCCGAATGCATAAGCTGAATATTTTTCCAAAGCTTTTTTCTTTGTTGTTCTCTATTTGAAGTAAATCGATCTAGTGCAAGTTCAACAAAAATATTTGGTAACGCTGAAGTGTAAATAAAAGATTTTGATTTATTTATCAAAAATTCAATTACTTTATTTTTTGAAGCAACGTATCCACCAAATGCTCCAAGTCCTTTACTCAAACTACTTACATACAGATCAATTTTTCTTTCAACACCAAAATGTTGACCAGTGCCAGTTCCATCTGAACCTGTAACAAAATCTCCATGCGCATCATCCAATGTCAGTATGGCATTATTTTTGGAGGCAATTTGCGAGATTTCTTTTAAATTTGCAAAATCTCCATCCATGCTAAAAACTCCCTCTGTTACTATGAACTTACGATGCGCTTTTTGACTGATCTTTCTCTCAAGATCTATCATATCGTTATGTTTGTAGATTGTAATTTTTGCACCTGATAATCTACAAGCTTCAATTATGCTTACATGGTTTAATTCATCACTAAGAATGTGATCGCCTCTTTGTGCGAGTGTAGATATTGTGCCTAAATTTGTCATGTACCCTGTAGGAAAAATCAACGAAGATTCTTGAGATTTGTGAATAGCAAGTTTTTCTTCTAATATTTTAAATGATGGAACATTTCCTGCTATCAATCTTGAGCTTGATTGTAATTGTTTATTTAAAATATGATTAGTAACTAGTCCAAGATAATCATTTGAGCAGAGATTGATCAGTTTTCTACGTTTGAATATGAAGTATGGGCCTTCGGTACTACCATGTAGTAATGTTCGATATAGATTCCGATCTTTTAATTTTTTAAGACTGGAATTTACAAAATCAAATTTATGTTTCAAGGCCTATTTGTGATATCATTTGAAAATCATCTTTTGGAGTGTTGCCACCAATTGTCAAGTATCCTCCAGTAATAATCCCATTTGCACCACCAAGAAGTACCTTTTCCTGATCATTTGCAAGATGGATCTCGCGACCACCTGCTATCTTAAGTATAGTCTTTGGCATCAAAAATCTATACACTGCAATTGTGCGAAGTATCTCTCCAAGCGATACTTTTTGTTGAGATTCAAGCGGTGTTCCTTTTTGTGGTACTAGTATGTTTATTGGACATTCTTCTGGAGCCAATTCTGATAGGTCGAGACCTAACTCTAATCTTTGTATTCTTGATTCTCCCATGCCTATAATTCCGCCGCAACAAAGCTCGAGCCCGTTTTTTTTCACAATTTTGGCCGTATCAATTCTGTCTTGATATGTGTGTGTAGTGCAAATATTAGCAAAGAAACTTCTTGCCGCTTCTAAGTTATGATTATATCTTTTTACTCCAAGATTTTTAAGACGAATTGCCATTTTTTCGGTGATAAACCCAAGAGAACAATTCACTTCTATGCCAACCATGTTGTTAACTTTTTGAACAATGTCACAGATTTGATCAAAATCATGTTCTGATGGGCCACGCCATGCACATACTAAACAGAAACTTTTGACGCCATCTTTTTTTGCTTTTTTAGCATTATCTATTATGATTTCCGACGGTAATAGTTTGTAAGTATCAATTTCTGATTTGTAAAATCCAGATTGGGAACAAAATGAACAGTCTTCGGAACAATTCCCTTTTTTTGCGTTAATCAGTGTTTCAACATCGACTAAATCACCATTAAATTTTCTTGTTATTTCATTTGCTGCACTTGAAAGATGTTCTAGATTCTCATCTGAAACATTAATGAGGAATCCTGCCTCTTCATAGGAAATCTCCTGACCTGAGAGAATTTTTTCTTTACATCTAGTTATAAATTCTAATTCTGAGCTCATAAGATGTTCTTTTTCATAATGTACTAATTAAGATTGTCTTGATTGTAAACCAATACAACTCATAGGGTTTACAATTTTTACGTGTGGTCTGGTGATTTTTCTAGTTTATCATGGTAGGACAAATGTGTCCTCTCTCAAGTTCATACCTCATTCCGCATTTATTACATGTCACAAACCTTGATGATTCTTTTCCACAACTGTGAATTTCATTTATTTGTAATATTTTTTTACAAATTGGACACTGACGGATCTGTGGCATAATAATCTGATTCACTTCGTAATATAAAAAAATATTAGTAGTGATCCCCGACAAAAACGATTGATACGTTATGCTTAATTATTACTATTATGAAGACTGCACATGGCGTCTAAAAAACGATCAAAACGATCTAAAAGATCAAAGCGAAGAGCTACTCCAGCGCCAACTCGTAAACAAATGATTACTGTTCACGCCGCCCTTAACAGTGCAAAAAGAGAACGCGATATGGCAAGAAGAGAAGGAAGGCGTTTGAAGAACTCGTTAGTTGTAAGAAACAGAATAATCAGAGAGATGGGCGTAAAACTCAGAAGAGCGCGAAGGAGATAATCAGATTACCTTCGTGACTTTTTTTATCGTATCTATGGTACCGTCAAGTAAGAAGTCTAATTCATTTTTCGAAATTGCAAGTGGCGGCACAAGCATTACAATGTTGTCAAGAGTACGGAGGTATAACTTGTGTTTTTTTGCTTCAACAAAAATTTTCTTATAAATTGATTTATCTGATTTAACTGCGATCTTTTTCTTTTTGTCACTTACAAGCTCAATTCCCATAAGCATGCCTTTATGTCTGACATCACCTACAAGATTCAATTCGTTAATTTCTGAAATTCGTGATTCGAATTGCTTGGCACTAGTTTGAATTTTAGAAATTAGTTTGTTTTTCTTATACATTCCAAGGTTAGTTAATGCTGTTGCGCATGCAAGGGGATTGCCTGTAAACGTGTGACCATGAAAGAAATGCCTCATCTCACTGTAATTGCCAAGAAATGATTCGTAAACTCTCTTATTAGTTAGAGTGACTGCAAGTGGCAAATATCCCCCTGTAAGCATTTTTCCATATGTTACAATATCTGGTCTGCTATTTTGTGCTTGATATTCTATAAATGAGCCTAACCTGCCAAATCCAGTTGCAACCTCATCTAATACAAATAATACGTTGTATTTTTTGCACAATTGACTGATTTTTTTCTGAAAGTTTTGTGGATAAATCACAACTCCTCCTGCTACCTGTGCACCGCTTTCCATAAAAAAAGCTGCAATATCATTATTTTTTGAAAATATGTTTTCTATTTTATTAATACAAAAATCCTGATATTCTTTGAAAGTAAAACCTTTTGGTATCCTGTATTTTTCTGGAGTTGGTGTTCTAATTACTGGGAAAAGTAATTTTTTAAATCTTGAAAAAAATAGTGGAACATAACCAAGAGACATGGATCCAACCGTATCACCATGATACCCATTTTGTAACGAGACGATTTTTGTTTTATTTTTTACTCCGATGTTTTGCCAATATTGTAATACCATCTTTACGGCAACTTCCATGGCCGTGGAACCATTGTCAGAATAAAATACCTTATTCATTCCAGGAGATATTTTGACAAGCTTTTCAGCAAGTGACTCTGCCTGATCATTTGTAAGGTTAAACAAAGATGAGTGTTGTAATTTTTTTGCCTGCCTTATCATGGCATTTACAAGTTCTTTTTTAGAATGTCCCCAGACATTACACCACATGCTTGCAACTCCATCAAGCAGTCTGTTGCCTTTTGCATCAATAAGCCACATTCCATCCCCCCTTGTTATTATGTCAAACTCTTTCCACTCTCTCATCTGTGTGTAAGGATGCCATACGTATTTTTTGGAATTCATTTAGTGCAACTCTGGCTTTGGCATTAATAATGGTACGGTGAACTCTTAAGGAATGTTTTGTAAAGGATATTGACCATGAAAGCGTATTTCATAACTGGCACTGATACTGGAGTAGGAAAAACTGTAATCACTGCAGGCCTTGCTGGCTCAATGAGAAAACTTGGTGTTAATGTAGGCGTAATGAAACCTATTGCTACAGGCATTACACAAAAAACAGGATTCAAATCATTGGATGTTGGTATTATTGTGGAAGCTTCTAGAACAAAAGATTCAGAAGATTTGATAAATCCTGTATTTCTGCCAATTCCGACTTCCCCATATGACGCAACAAAACTTTTGTCATTGCCTGTAGATATGCCACTGATCCTTACAACATTTACAAAATTATTATCTATTCATGACGTATTGTTAGTAGAAGGAATAGGGGGGATAATGACACCTATTACAAAAAATTTCTTTGTTGTTGATATGATAAAGGCAATGGATATTGAAACAATTATTGTAACAAGGGCAACTCTTGGAACATTGAATCACACTGTGATGACATATCAATTATGCAAAGATTTCGGTATCAAAGTAAAAGGACTTGTCATAAACAATTTTGATGAAAAAGGCTCAGCTGTAGAAAAAAATGCACCTATCACATTACACGAGATTACTGGTTTGGATATTTTGGGAGTGGTGCCCTTCATAAAGGATTACAACAAAATTGATGCAATGATTGAGATGGTAGGCAAAAAAGTCGACGTTGAGTCACTCATATCCTAAAAAGCTTAAGTTTTGACTGCTTTTTATTGGTAAGGAAACCAATTATGTCGTTAATTATATTCGAGAAAGGAAAATCTCCTATATTGTTGACGGTGTATATTCTGATTCCTATATCTATCCAATCTTCTAAAACAAACCATATGTTTTCTTTAATTGGTTGAATCTTGACAATCTCTTCTAATCTGTTTTTTATTGTAGGAAGATCATTTGTTTTTGGAAATGATATGATCAATGCATCTTGTGGAATTGTGTTTAGGGTTTTAATATCCGGTATCGCGATATCCACATAAACACTATTGGAAGTAATTTTTCGCTGACTTGGAATCAGTGCAGTGGTTAAAAGATAATGAATCAACCCTTCTACAAATATTCCTAGGGCCTCTGATTTGTTCTCAGCCAGTTTATCAAGTTGGTCTTCACATTCTTGATATATGACTCTTATGACTTCGGGGCTTTTGCCCTGTGCAATATCTGAAACAAGATACTTGCTATGCTTATCGATAGAAGTGTAAAGAATTTCCTTTATTTCCAACTGTGCAAAATATGTTATATCCTGTATTTCTTCTTTGCAAATTTGGATAACCCGATTTTTTTCATCTCTTCAGATTCTTTAATTACAGAATGATGCTGTTTTTCTTTATGCTTTTTTAGTTTTTTCTGGAGTTCTGGAAACTCATTAGCAAGTATCTTTAATGCATACAAGGCAGCATTAGCTGCCTTGTTTACTCCCACAGTTACAACGGGAGAACCAGTAGGCATTTCAGATATGGATAGAAGCGAATCCAGCCCCCCAAATGCTGAAAATTTGAACCGATCCGAACTTCCTGATTTATCATTGTATACCATTATGGGTACTCCTATTACTGGAATTACTGTGTGAGAGGAAATCATTCCTGGAAGATGAGCAGAACCTCCAGCGCCTGCTATTATCACTTTGAATCCGCTTTTTTCTGCATGTTTTGCATAATCTAAAAGCCTAGTTGGCGTTCTGTGAGCAGAAATGATTTGATCCTCATGTTTCACTCCAAACTCACCAAGAATCTCTGCAGCACTATGCATTATTTTACTATCTGAGCTTGAACCCATGATAATTCCGATCAGTGATTTTTTTGAATAACTCATAAGATCAAACGGGACTGAATTTTATTAAACTTTTAACTTCTTCAACTTTTTTGAGAAGCATATTAGTATCTTTTGTATCCTTTACATCTACTACGTTGAAATGTCCCATTTTTCTTTGTGGTTTTACTTCATCTTTTTGATACATCTTTAGATAAACTCCGTTGTTTTGCTCGATTGTTAATGGTTTGTATTTTCCTTGAAATTCTTGCGGCCCTAAAATATTGCACATTACAGTATGATGTAAAAGATCAGTATTACCAAGCTCTAATCCTAGAATTGCTCTCAGGTGCTGTTCAAACTGAGATGTTGAACTGGATTGCAAAGTATGATGCCCAGAATTATGTACTCGTGGAGCTATTTCATTAATGAGAACTCGATCGTCTTTTGTTACAAACATTTCAATGCCAAATACTCCTGCGCCGTGGAATACTTCCATTGTTTTTTTGGCAATGTTTTCGGCCTCTTCTGAAATTTTTTTATTAACTCTAGCAGGTGCAATTGTTAGTTTTAGAATATTTTCTTCATGAATGTTTTCTACTAGAGGATATGTTGCAATTTGTCCGTTTGTGTTTCTTGCAGCGATTACTGATACTTCCATTTGAAAATCAACTACTTTTTCAAGCATCATTGGCCTACCACTAAATTGTTCGTATGCATGTGTTACCTCTTCTGGATTTTCTATCCTAAAATTGCCCCTTCCATCATAAGCGTCTCTTCTAGCCTTTAGCATAACAGGATATCCAAAGGACTTGATCTTTTCCTTGGCCTCCTCAAACGAATTAATCTCCACAAAGTCCGGTACTGGTAAACCGTTTTCACGTAAGAATTTCTTCTGCATGTACTTGTCCTGAATAATCCTCAGAGTAGAAGGAGCCGGATTTATTGTCATCCCAGAATTTATCGACTCCAAAACCTCGCTATCCCCAGATTCTATCTCATATGTTATGATGTCTGACTGCAATGACAATTCTACAATGGCATTTTTATCTTTAAAATCTCCAACAATTTGTCTTGCACCAACTTTTGAGGCAGGACAATTTTTTGTTGGGTCTAATACAATCACATCAGAAATATGCTCCTTCATTTTTTTTGCTGCTTCTGTAAGCATCATTCCAAGCTGTCCACCGCCTATTATCCCAAGAATCTTTGTCAATGTAAGATCTATCTTTTCATGTCTTAAAATTGTTAACTATGAGTTGTTTTTCTATCATCTTTTTTACTCTGAAATTTTTACTTACGAAATTGTACCATAAATGGAAACAATTGTTTGACAAATATTTTTTCTTGAAAAAATAATTCCGAAGATGGAAACAGTTACATGAAGATTGTTACTATTCTTTAAATAGACTTTTGTAAGATATGGTTGCGTGATAGAATCTTCGATTAAAGTAAGAACTGGAATTCCAGGACTTGATTCAATATTATCTGGAGGATTCAGGGAAGGAAAAACAATCGTATTGTCAGGTCCTCCTGGTAGTGGAAAGACAACATTTGGAATGCAGTATCTTTATGTTGGCGCGAAAGATTTTGATGAACCGGTAGTATATGTCACATTAGCTGAAAGTCCACGTGAAATAAAAAATGATTTTAAAATGTATGGTTGGGATATTCAAAAACTCATTGATGATGGAAAAATGTTAATTATTGATGCCAGGCCTTTTAAAATGGAAGAAGGCTTTGTAGAATTAGACGACTCGCTTTACAGAGGAGAAACACTTCCATTTATGCACTTGACGCAACTAATCGTAAGCAGCATAAAACGAATAGGCGCAAAGCGCCTTGTTGTAGATTCTCTTACTGTCCTTGCAATGCAATATGCAAACAAATTCTATGTGAGGCAAGGACTGCAGGGAATGCTCCAAGCTTTAGAAGACAGACACTGTACATCAATACTGATATCAGAAAGCAATTCAACGGAGAGAATTCCAACAGAGTGGTATGTTGCTTCTGGAATTATTTTGCTCAACCATTCACAAAGAGAAAATGCTATGGAAAGAACACTGCAGGTTCTGAAAATGAGAGGAGTTCGCCACAGCGAACAAATCTATCCTATAAAACTTAGTGACACAGGATTACAACTAGTGCATCCAAAGCTGACGCCTTAGTTTATGGATGAATGCCTTTAGATTTAGACCAAACCGAATTAAACAACAGTCTCATTGATTGAACCATTGCAATAGAGTTAGTCCACATTGCCATCGAGTTTTGCGCAGGTTGGCTTGCGTTTTTCATAAAGAATAACACTGCGTCACCCATGACCATAAAACAAATGTCTTCCTTAATATCGACTGGCATTAATTTTATATCTGTTTTATCGGCTTCATCGAAAATGTAAAGAGTTTTTTCAGAACATGAGGTGAGTATTTTAACATCAGCTTTGGAATCATTTAAAGGTGACAAGAAATCTGAATGGTAAAATCTTAGAAAGTCTTTTTCAGAACCTAGAACAAGGATTTCTTCTGCTGATTTGGTAATCATATCTTGGATCTTACTATTAATTTGATTTGCACCCTGTAGCATCTGGAACTTTTCTTCCTTTGTTTCTATAGGGCCTGTGTTAAAATCTGGAATGCCATTCCATAACTCAACTATGTCTTTTTCTTGTTTTTCTAGCGACTTCACTCTCTCTTTTTCTGCGTTTACAAGTACCCAAACGGCTTTATCTAATGGCAAAGCTGAAAATCTTATTGGATGTTGGAATGTGGCAGAAACTATACCCTTATTTTGTAAGGTAGTAAGCAGATGATAAGTTTCAGTTCTTGGTATTTTTAATGCTCTACATGCTTCCGGAGCAGTCTTAGACCCGTATTTTCCTAAATATATGTAGACCTTTGACTGGTTTGCAGTAAGGCCAAATTTTGATAATTCATCTTTTAATTTCTCCAAAGATACTCTGTAATCATACATTCCAGAATCTGGAGTCGAATCAAACGCTGTCATTCCTACTTGTTCTTGTTCTTGGTTCATTCTATTTCCCGTGTAGTTGGTAGAATTGTTGGTGGGATATATTGTGCGCGAGTTAACTAGTTTTGATCGATCTGATCGTTTATGTGATCGAGTGATGTTAGTTTCTTCAATTTCAGTGCCTATTTCTTGTGGATCATCTAATTTTTTTGAGGGAATTTTATCAGATTTTGATTGTTCCATCTCATTGAGCACCTTCATTAATGATCGAAAAATGAGAGAATTGGGTATTGGATGAGGTGAATTTTAATGATAATGACTCAAGTGGCAATTCGTACCTGAAAATATCAGCACGCTTGATCCCGGTTTCCAGACTTGTTAAAGAAAGGCCAACTATCCGTTCTTTGATCTTTTGTGTATTGGCAACCATTGACTTTATTTCTTCTGAATCTTTGGAATTTTTCCCTATCAATCCACTCCCATTACGGATGGAAACCCTATTCATGTCAATCAAGTTTGATTTTTTTTCTTGCCTTTTTTTCATTTTTTGATAATCTCCTACTAGTTGTTCATTAAACTCTACAAAATCTGAGGATTTAGAAGCATTATCTACTCTGAGCTTCAAACCCATTATTTCTGAGCAAGCCTTTGTCTCCTTTTTTAAGTCTGTAAGATGATAGTCTCTCCTTGACTCGAATCCGTCAATTATACAGACTCCACATGTTTTTCTGTTCTGCATTAACTTTCAACTCTTTCCATACGTCTTGAACTATCTGTCATTGCATTCTCATCAACATTTGAATGTGATACTTGCTTTAGTTTTGCAGCAGCGCTTTTCAAGAAAGAAATTCGTCTATTTTTGTATGTTCTATCAGCACTTGCCATGCTTATCAATGCAGGAGTGCCATATCTTATGATATTTGTTACCTCTTCTAATGAAAATTGATCTAGTCTCTTTGTCTCGGATTTGAAGTTTGGTCTTATAAGTACGATATCAAGTGACGGAGTAAGTACAGCTCTTGAACCTGGTGGGAGATTCAAAAGTTCTGGATACAAATCGACCGAAAAACCAAGAAAACTTGTTATTACTTTTAAAGAATTGTATAATTCATCTATTACGTTAACCTTTTCCTTATCTAACTCATATACTTGGACTGCCTCGTCTATCAGGGTTTCCAAGGTCTTTATGACTTCGCCTAGATCTCCATCTATGTCTGTATTATCAGATGACATATAGGTCAAAAGGGTGTTTTTAATATAAAGAAGTTGTGTATGTAAAAAGAAAAAATTACACCATAATTGACAGTTATTTGCCTACGATGGCTCTGAGAAAGATTTCACTAAAAATTACCTATGATAAAAACAATATCTCCAAAAAGAAGCTGCACTACAAATCCTGCAGTTATGTAAAGTATGTACGGCATTCCTGGGGTAACCCATGTATCCAATTTATCACAAAACTCGGTATTTTCAGCGTGATGGAAAGAAAAATCGATTTTTTTGTGGTTTCCTTCTATTTTTTCAATTGAAAAACTGTATTTTGGGTTTTTAGCCCTGTAACCTAAAAATAAAGCAGATATCTTTTTTAATCTAGTTTCTTCAAATCCTTCAAAAATATTTCTATGTCTAGATATTGCAATTAGGTTTCGAAACAAATTCAAAAAAATTGGCGCGATAGAAATTATTATAGCATTTGTTAAAGTGGTTAATGGAGTAACTGTATTCTCTGACAAACTGAGTTGCGGTGCAAGCGCTGCTAAAACTATTAATCCTAGTGCATCTGCTCCTCCAAAAATTCCGACCCTCCAGATCAGAAGTGCTACAGGTGCAACAATTAATGAAATACCGATGTTTATTACAGAATTAGTTATGTTTGGTTCAAAGAAAATTAATACAATAGAAATTGCTCCAAAAACAATCCATAAAATATCATTAATTTCTCGTTTCCAGATGTCAATAGTTGTTGCTATTGATAACATTGCCAAAGCAGATAATATTCGAATATTGTAAATATCAAAAATAAATTCAAACATTAATGTACATACTCCTTATCTATTTTAGATGCAATCTATCTATTAATACAAGTAAAACCATATTTATCCTCGAGTTAAGAAATATCATGCCATTTTGTCCCGATTGCGGATATAAGATGTTGTCAACAGACAGATATTGCTATAACTGTGGAAAACAGGTTTTTAATGAATTCTCATCATTGTTTGAAAAAACCAGCTTGAAAACAAGTTCAACAAGTACTATTAAGATTAATGATATACAGGGACCTAAAATTGAGCCATCTCCAGGTTCATCTGTCTCAGAACAACAGGACAAAGAAAATAATTATTCTAAAACCGAATCTGAAATTTTGAGTTTGCCTTATTCTTGGACCATGAATAATATTGAAATAACACTTCTTGGCCTTGGTCGGGTCGAGGGTTATGAGCGTAACAATCCTTTAGACAGTAAAAAACAATTTGAAGTCATAATAAAATTCAGGAATCTATTGAAAACAAGTAATAAGATTACTGGTGGTTTTCTTGGATTTGACAAATTAAATCTTAAAACAGATGTAGGAAACATCTGGGACTTGAAATCCAGCAATGAAAATTTGACTCTTACTGGATCTTTAGATCCAGAAGAGGAGTTTATCAGAAATGAATCTGTTTTTGAAATAAGAGAAAAAGAACTTCCAGAACATCTCTTAGCTGAAATATTTGGTAAAAAATATGTATTTGCTATCAAACTTATTACAAATCGAAAAAACGAAGAAAACACTGAAAAGTATCAACTCAGATGATTTTACGGTTATTTTTTATCAATGACTCATGATTTATTTTTAGAATAATGCTGGCGTTTTTTAGGTCTGCGATGATCAAATTTGTTCATTAATAAAATGATTTATTAGATGATATGTGTCGACAGCATTATGCTGATAAAAGTACCAATAATCATTACATCTGTTTCTATACTGTTATTGGTAATATATGGAGCTGATGCTGCAATTGGAGGTGGCACTGGTCAGGGCTTTTTACCATTTGATCACAAAATCAGAGGTGTAGCTTTAGGCATACCATCTGTGGTACTTCCAATAATAGCATATTTTATCTCAAAGGGAGTTTCTTCTAAACCTCTTGGCGTTTTAATAATTATAAGCGGACTTTTGACAGTAGTTGGTTCTGTTGCATTTCTTGCAACACAAACCTCTGTTACTGAACCTGACAAAAATAGAATGGCAGAATTTGGTCCAGTAATCGCAGTGGGAATTTTTATAATCGCACTTGGTGTAATAAAAATCAAAAAATCCTTCAAAAGCCGCTCTGTTTCATAATATGATGTTTTGCGCGAAATGCAAAAAAGATGTAAACAAAACACATTCATGTGATCATAGTGATGATCAAGAATTCTGTGTGTCATGTTACACTGAACTTCATTATTATATGACAGAAAATGGTTAGAATATGCCAATAGATGGATTTGTACAGTGGGTTATTTCATTAGTTTCAGATTATTTGTATGTAGGAATTTTTATTGCTGCCTTGATAGAAACAATATTTCCACCAATTCCAAGTGAGGTAATATTTCCATTGGCAGGATACATAGTATCGCAGAATAACATGTCGTTTTTTCATGTAATAGGTCTTGGAATCACCGGAGCCGCTGGGTCTACTATTGGTGCACTAGTGATTTATCTTATGGCACTAAAGATTGGAAGAGAAGGACTAGCAAGATATTTGAAATATGTACGCATAACCGACAAACATCTCAAAAAGGTTGATGGATGGTTTGCACATCATGGCGAAAAAGTGATTTTATTTGGAAGGATGATACCTGGAATAAGAGAACTAGTCTCAATACCTGCTGGGTTTCTTAAGATGCGAATGATGAAATTCATTATCTTTTCATTTGCGGGATCTTGTGTATGGAGTATCTCCTTATCTCTGGCAGGTTATTATTTTGGTATTGCGTCTGTGCACTTTTTTGGATGAACCTTTTTATTGCAAAAAACATGGGTTTTATCTGTGAAAGCGTTTATTCTGACAGGTGGATTTGGAAAAAGACTAAAACCAATTACAGATTATGTACCAAAATCGCTTGTACCAATTAACAACATTCCTATCATAGAATGGCAAATCAGATATTTCGAAAAATTTGGAATAAAAAACTTTGTTATTTGTTCAGGTTACAAAAATGGACAGATTAAAGATTATCTCGAAGCAAGAAAAAATCTTGGGGCAAAAATCCAATATTCGATAGAAAAAACGCCATTAGGAACTGGCGGTGCATTAAGGAATGCATCTCGGTTTATTAACGAATCAAATTTCTTTGTGATGAACGGTGATGTAATAACTGATCTCGATCTAAAACGATTACAATCAAAACCAAATTCAGTGGCATCTATTCCTCTACGGACATCTTTTGGTATAGTAGATATTCTAGATGATAAAATCACAAGATTTCACGAAAAACCAATCATTTCAGATTATTGGATGAATGCAGGACTATACTTCCTCTCAAAAGAAATTATAAAATATCTCCCAAAAAAAGGAAATATAGAACAATCTACATTTCCGCTATTTGCAACTAAAGGCAAACTATCTGTCGTGAAATATTCAAAAGCATTTTGGTATTCTGTAGATTCACATAAAGATATTGAGGAATGCTCTCACAACATTATTGCAAGACATTATGATGACTTCATATTCAAAAAGTGATAATATGAGATTAGCATACGGTCTTGGGTCATTATTGTCTGTAGACGAAATTATGAGTTGCTCAAAAATACTGTCAAATTATAATCCTGACTCTGTTTGGATTCCAGAAACATGGGGAATGGAGGGATACTCCATGCTGTCTGCTGTTTCTCAAATAACAAAAAACTCTAAAATTGGTTCTTCAATAATTAACATCTATTCTAGAACTCCTACTCTTATAGCAATGGGAGCTGCAACTGTTGACCTACTTTCAAATGGAAGATTCATTCTTGGACTGGGAACAAGCAGTAAACCAATTATACAAGAATGGCACGGTCTCGAATTCACAAACCCAGTTCAAAGGATGCATGAATATGTGGATATCATAAAACTCTCACTTTCAGGAAATAAAGTAAATTACAATGGGAAATTATTTAATTTAAGAAATTTTACTTTACTAATTAAACCTCAAAGAACAAGCATTCCGATATATTTAGCTGCAGTAAACGAAAAAATGGTTGAGCTAACATGGGATATTGCAGACGGAGTTATTTTCTATTTAAGACCAATTACAGAATTAAGAAGTACGATTCAAAAAATGCAATCAAAGAAAAAAATTGACGTTGCATGTCAAATTATTACTTGTATTTCTGATGATTCAGAAAAGGCCATTGATAGAGCAAAAAGAACATTGGCATTTTACATTTCTGTAGGAGAGATTTACCGTAAATTTCTGGCAAAAAATGGTTTTAACAACGAGACCAGAAACATATATGAAGAATTCAAGAAATCAGGGCTAAAATCAAATCATGAATCTGTAACAGATGAGATGCTAGATTCACTAGTAATATGTGGTACGCCGCAAGAATGTGTAAAAAAACTAGCGAGAATCATTAATACTGGAGTTACTCTCCCAATAATACAGTTCAACCCAGTGGGTGATGTCATTACATCCTTTAAACTACTTACATCCACTTTATCAGGTGAAAACTCTTGAGAAAAGTAGCTCTTACGGGTTTTGGACTCACCGAATTCAACAAAGATGATATTGCTATAGACTCACTCATGCTTTCAGCAGTAAAATCGCTTTTTGACAGTGCACCAAACTTATCACAAAAAGACGTTGATGTAGTACTGACTTGCACGAATGACAATTCTAAATATCTTTCAAGTATTGTTTCCGAAATATCTGGGATCAGACCAAAAATTTCACACTCTGTAGAAAGCCTGTGTAATTCTGGAGCAAACGGTGTTATCTCCGCATTTTCATATATTGCTTCAGGTTTGGCAGACGTTGCCTTGGTAGTTGGTGCAGAAAGATTTGACAGTCCAGGACTGGTATTGGAGTGGGACAAATCACGAGGTCAATACAAACATCCAATATATTGGTCATCTATGTTTACAAAATCGCATGTAAGAAAATATGGAACAACAAAAGAAGATCTTGCTATTGTTTCTGCAAAAAATCATAATCATGCATTAGATAATCCATGTGCATATTTTAAAAAAACATATTCAATTGATGAAATCATGAACTCAAAAAATCTTACTGATGATATAAGGCTCTTAGATTGTTCAATGCCATGCAGTGGTTCAGCAGCAATATTGCTTGCATCTGAAGAAGCAATGAAAAAACTTACCGATTCTCCTGTAAGGATAACTGGAATCGGACAAAAGACACTGTCTGCAGGATTTACTAAAAATGAAGAACTTGCAAGTATGGAATCAACAATAGATGCAGCAACTATGGCTTATAAAATGGCTAAAAAAGAACCAGGCGATATTGATGTTGCAGAAGTTCATGATGCCTTTTCCATCTGTGAAATCATTGAAGTGGAAGATCTTGGTTTTGTAAGAAAGGGAAAAGGAAATGAATTTGTTAGAACTTTGTATGAAACAAATGATAGAAGAATTAATCCACGGGGAGGTCTAATAGGCGCAGGACACCCATTAGGCGCAACTGGAATAGCACAAATTGTAGAAATTGGTCAACAGCTACAAGGTAAAGCTGGAAAAAGACAGGTGTCACAAGCCAGGGTAGGTCTTGTTCAAAACATGTCAGCGGCAGCAACATCCTCGTCTATACTCATATTGGAATCATGACAAAGTTTGAAGAAGGACTCAAAAAAGACGAATTTGTTTGTAGTGAATGTCTAACTTGTAAAAAACTAGTTTGGCCTCCAAACAATTTCTGTAATAGATGTTTTGGGGATGTAAAATGGAGGCCAGTCTCACGTTGTGGTAAACTTGTTGAATTTTCAAAGAAAGACGAGACTGTTTTTTGTATAGCTGAGTTTGAAAATGAGATACGAATAATGGGTTCCTTGAAGTGCTCCTGTGTACCTGTGATTGGTCAATCTCTTAAATTAGTAAAATGTAGTCATAATGAAAGCGAGGAATTTGTTTTTCAGCTAGTGATATAATGTGAACCTACCTTCAAATAGGCACTTGTGATATCCTTGAGTATTATGTCAAACTTTAGCCTGGTAATCATATAATTACCAACTGTTCTATATCTGAAAAGATAAGGTAATCATATTGTCGTTTAATAAAGAATCAGTTACAAATCTGGCTACATTAAAAATGCAAAAAAATGTAAAAAAATTAACTAAATCAAGACTACAAAAATCACAAAAAGACTTTACTACAGAACAAAATAAAAAAATCGCTCGAACAAGAAGGCAACGAGGTTACAATTGGGAAGACACTTTGGTAAAACGATTTAACGCTTTAGATGGTTGGAAGGCATTTAGACTAGGTTCGCCAAGTGTAGCATTACCAGATATTTTAGCTGTTAGCAGTACAGCAAATACTATTTTTACAATTGAGGCAAAATCAGGTACTGGTACTACATTACATGTTCCTTATGATCAAATCATTCGATGCCTGAAATGGATACATACGTTTGAACGATATGAGACACGAAAGATGGTAATTGCTTTCAAATTTTCATCAAAGAAGAGAATAGGTACAGGAAAATATGAACATCGACAGCTACGAGAATTTTACAAAACTTGGGACGAGTCAAACAAGATAACCGATTTTGTCTGCACATATAATGGAGAAACTTATGCTCTTGTTGATAGCAAAAGGCAATCGCTAAAGCTAAAAGACTGCCTGATGCCATTTGTAATAAAACATTGACCACGAAACATCGAATCCTTCTTTAATACCTGCGTCTGAAATAACTTTATGAGTTTTGAAGATTTTGTAGATGAACGCAGTCTCATAAGTCATGACGCATTAGGAACCAAAGAGATTAAAATAAAATTACTTGAGGTAGAAGATGATGCTTCTGATCACAACTGGAAATTTGGAATTCGAATTAAAGTTAAAAAAATTCTTGTAACGGTGAAACATTTGCAAACACAACAGATTGAAGAAGCGGAGTTTGATTTAAAAGAAATTGAAAAAGAAATGAAAGAAAAAAGACATTATAGCTCAACAAATAGATGGATACAAACTACAGATGTCAAAAATGGTTACATACTAAGTACGCGACACATCTTATTGATAAGCGATGCTGTAGCATTAGATTATATTGTAATTTAACTGTAAAACGCTTTTAATAATTCACTATCTTTCTTCTCCAATAAAATTCTGGATGAACCGTTACGTATAGTTCCTTCAAATAAAACAAAGTTTACTCTCTGTTTCCTGTTTTTATTTTCTAGAACCAGTCTTTTCATAATTGGGTCTGGTTTTAATCTGACATCTAGCTCCATGTTTTTTAGATATTCTTGTAGTGATTGTAAATAGTTGACACTACGTTTTGGTTTTAGATATGGAATTGTCTCATAATTCATGTTGTTTTTAGTATATTTCAAAAATAGAACTTTTCTACCTGATTTTATTATGGCTCCATTACATTTTAGGATAAATTTACCTTCAGCTTCTTTTGAAAACCAATTGAATGTGGATTTGTTTACTCTTACTTGTTGTCTAAACGGTTCTATCAAATTACCAATTTGATAATATCTACCAGTGTGATACAACAACGGTTTTTTCGTTTTGTCATATCTCATAGCAACTACTTTGCCTACTACCATGACATGATCTCCCATTTTTTTAATAGAAAATAATCGGCATTCTGCATTTATGGTGCAATTTGCTATTATTGGAGCTTTGATAAATTTTGATTTTAGAAAGGTGAAAGAATTATTAACTTTTAGTTTATCGATCTCAGATCCAGAGTATCCGCCTGCGATGTTCACTAGTGTTGATTGTTTTTCAGAAGCAACGTTTACCCCAAATTCTTTTGTTTTTTGAATGTTCTTTAATGTAATAGAACTTTCATGAAGAAAAGTTGCAATAAGAACTGGATCATATGAAATCTGCATAGTCCATTCTGCAGCCATGACATTCTTGCCAAAATAACCATTTGAGGTTATCATGCTTACACCTGTAACAAAATGCCGTTGAGCTTTATCTGCAACTTTTCGTTCCAATAAAAATTGACCGGCCATATTCTATTATTAGTTGTTTTCACACAGAAACCTTTATGAAAGCAGGGTGAAAAGTGCAGACATGATAATTCAAGAAATCACTGTAAATGGAAAAAAATTCAATCTAAGACTTGCTGATCAATCAATTATGGAGGCTAGGCGTCTTAAAGCACTTTATAATGCCGCCTATGAGGATCCTGAGAGCTTTGAAGAAGTAAGTTCAGCGATTTCTAATACAATAAACCAACTTGCTACTTATGTGGAGCCAGAAGTCTTAGACAGTGATCTAGATGGGGTAATACAGGCAATAATGAAGGTAGTAGAAGAAAAATCAAAGGAAGTAGCAGAATCAAAAAAACCCGAAACAAGTGAAAAACTACGCAAAGAACCAGGAAAGGCACATAAAACTAGGAAGAAATCAAAAAAGTAATAATTTCTTGAGTCAAAAATCAGAAAAATACTCGTTGAATGGTTATATCTTCTAAACCACATTATTTCATGTGCAAACTCATTGTGAATGCGGTATTTGTGGCCATCCTTCTGAAAAGGACTGCATTGCAAAAGAATGTAAATGTTGTATTAATTTTCATACTCGGTCAGGCTCAAAAAAATAGACGAATTATTTTATAAAATTATGTGTAATTTTTAAATTTATCCAATTCTATAACATTTATTGAAACCACGGTTGGTTTGATTTTTCAATTACTTTAGTTTGTTTCAAATCAATTTCTGAATAATCAGGAATTTGTTGTAATTCGTCAATATTTATTTCTGTCATCTCGTGCATGTGTTGAATCATTTTAGAAATTTTTGCACATTCATTTTGCTCAATTTTGCGTAGGGTGGCTTCTGTCATCTTTGCCATGGATTCTGCCATTTTAGAAATTTTTGCACATTCATTTTGCTCAATTTTGCGTAGGGTGGCTTCTGTCATCTTTGCCATGGATTCTGCCATTTTAGAAATTTTTGCATTCTTGTCTTGTCCTATTTTATGTAAAGTGGTGTCTAATGCAACTTCTGATCTAAGTAAATTTGCAGTCTCTTTTTTTGCAGTGATGGTATTATGATGTTTAATAACTTTCAGTTTTGCTTTGTTGAAATTTAGTTTTTGTTCAGTTTCTGTACTGGATTTAACTTCTTCACGAATTATAGGCATGAAATATTTAGTGTTCTTGTTTTATTGTAAGGGGAGGGTGTCATATTTTAAACAGACATGGTTCAAAAGTTGGAAATGAGTATAAAAAATGTGGCCATTTTATCTATATTCGAATCAGGTCCGAGCCTACAAATAACGGCTATATTTCTTTGCAGTTTCTAGCTTAGGTATTACATCTTTAATCTCATTGCGTATTTCTAAAATATTTTCATTCATATTTTCAGCTATTTTTGTTGCAATCGTGTCAACTGTATTTGAAAGATATGCATTTGTAGTATAAAATTCTGATACTTGAAAATATAAAAAATTATTATTCTTGATTCCTAAATAGAGACGACTTAATGTATTCTGTAGGTTAGGTGATAACAACGTAAAATTCCCT
>Ga0209341_10001448_pt1 | contig 23598 bp, 36 predicted proteins | sample RifCSP13_2_FD_184020 | JGI IMG/M metagenome (GOLD analysis project Ga0209341, IMG submission 184020) | Soil microbial communities from Rifle, Colorado - Rifle CSP2_sed 13_2 (SPAdes) (version 2) | ecosystem: Environmental > Terrestrial > Deep subsurface > Rock core/Sediment | place: Rifle... | reverse complement strand
TCAGTGGACCGCTCTGCTCCCCCGGGAGGATTCGAACCTCCAACCTCGTCCTTACAGTAACCCTCTTGTTACCAAAAGGTCTGGACTATCTCATTCCCGATTAAATCGGGATCGGGTATATAGTCTCTACACATTTCTCCTCTTTCAAAGAGTTTAGCTCGGGATAATCCTACTAAGCATTAAGCAAAGTAGGAGTTCCCCGAATTAGCCCGATTTTCCATACCGTCTTTCGGCGGTACGCTGCCTATTTTCCGACAGGGACTCGCTCTACCATTGAGCTACAGGGGATTATCAATGAACTTACCAATTTTAACTCATTGGGCCACTACAGCCAATCCCGACTGTACTTCTCTATGGCAATTGGCGCATAGCAAAATACATTTACTTATCTCATCTTTAATTTTCTCCCACGATCGTGTATATCCCTTATCGCCTATTCCAAAACTTTTTTTACCGACATGGTGCAACTCCAAAGCACGAACGCATTTGCTATAGCCACAAATTTGACATTTGCCTCCTTTGTATTCTATTGCCATTTCCTTCACTTTTCGTCTTCTTTTAGCCACTGCTTGAATCATGTATCTACTCCTATCAGCGTAAGTTCTCTTACCCATGCTTTTACCCTATTTGTATTTTATTCGGGAATATTGGAAGTGTCAAGTAGAAGCTGTATTCTTCCGGAGACTGATGTAGAATAGATTTATGGTGGAAAGAGGTAAGGGAGGGAAGATACCGTGCCCGATTAAGCACGATTGCAGGTATCAGGGGAAAGATGGGAGGTGTACAGCGCCGAGGTGTCCGGAAGTGCCCAGGAGAGTAAGTTTTGTGCCGGCGGAGGGACTGTTGGTTTGGGGAGTGGCGTATTCAGCAGGCTAGTATAAGAATAGCACAAAGGAGATTGTTTTTGGAGAATTGTGTTTGATAGAAAGGCCGGGCAAGATGGGAGGGTGTCCAGGTTTGTAGACATCAGGAGGACTTTGAGAGAATTGGAGAAAATATACGGGAATGGGAAGGGAAAAAAAGTTAGAAAAGCGGTGGATAGTATTGGCAGGCAAGAGGAGGAACAGCTGGGGGAGCTGCTGGCAAGAAGTAACGGAGATGAGACGCAGGTAATGCTGCGTCAGTTGATGCGAGGTTTGGTAGAATCTGGAGATGAAGCAGACGATGGTCCTGGTGGGGTCGGGGGAATTTACGGAGGCGATGTTGGGGATTGATAAGCGGATTTTAGATCGACGGGATAAGCCATTGGTGGCAATTGTGCCGCTGGCGGCGAAGCAGGAGGTGGACTACTGGAAGTGGGTGGATAACGGGGTAAAGCACTTCGCTAAATTGGGAATCGAGGCGTATGGAGCGGAAACGGCGGGGGAGCTGAAGAGAACCAATGCGGTGTATTTTTCGGGGGGAGATCCGGGGTATTTATTGGAGCAGGTTAAGAATGGTAAATTGTGGGAAGAGGCAGCCAAGAAAGCGATTGTTTTTGGGAGTTCGGCGGGGGCGATGCTAATGGGGGAGTGGGTGCTGGCTAATATTTATGCGGTGATCGACAGGGGGGAGAAGAATTTGAGGTGGGAGCGGGCGATGGGGGTGGTGCCATATACGATTTGGCCGCATTTTGATTCGATGCTCAAAGAGTTTCGGGAAAAGTGGAACGAGGCGATGGACCGGGCACCGGAAGATGTAAAGACGAGATGGCTGGGGATTGATGAAGATACGGCGGTGATTTTTGAGCCGGGTAAAAAACCCAGAGTGTTGGGCAAGGGGAAGGCGCATTGGGGGAGGATATGAAGTGGCTGATGGTGATATTGAGTCTAATTTTCAATTTTCAATTTACAAATAATTCCCCAATTCAGAAATTTCCGAACCCGGCACCGACGATATCGCCGACTTTGACACCGAAGCCTAAAGAATTTGTCCTTTTGGATGTGCCGTTTACTAGTCAGGCGCCTTTTGGAGAGTGGAGCGATCCGCGGCATCAGGATGGGTGCGAGGAAACCGCGGCTTTGATGGCTGCCACCTGGGCAGGCAAAGCAAGCATGGAAAGCAAAGCGGACAATGCACGCAAAATTGAGGATATTTGGGAGTACCAAGTGGAGACGTATGGGGAGGCGAGGGATACGAGTGCGGCTGACACGGCGGAGAGGATAATCGAGGGGTACTTTGGGTATAGAGCTTATAGCTTGAAGCTGTTGGCTGATAGTGAGGATATTAAGGAAGAGTTGGCGAAAGGAAGTGTGGTGATCGTGCCGACGGACGGGCGAGGATTGAATCCAAATTACACGGCGCCAGGGCCGGAGCGGCATATGATCGTGATCCGGGGATATGACGACGAGACGGGAGAGTTTATTACCAACGACCCGGGGACGAGGAAGGGAGAGAAGTATCGATATAAATATGAGAGATTGTTTGAGGCGATCCGGGATTACCCGACGGGGTACCATGTGCCGATTGAGGGGAGGGAAAAGAGAGCAATAGTGGTATTTAGTCCGCGGTAATCTGGCCGACGACTTCGAAGGCGGAGTGGACTTTTTCCGATTCCTGCTTGGCCCAGTTCCAGACTTGGGCTTTGGGAATAGTGGCCAGGCCGATGACGGTGTCTGCTCCGCCGTAATACACTTGATACTCACTTTCAGTTTCGATGGCGCCGCAGGAAAAGACAACATTTGGCACTTGGCCGGCTGTTTCCCAACTGGTTGAGGGTTCGAGAATCGGTTCCGGAGTGCGGGCCAAAACCACACTGGGGTCGTGGACGTCCAGCAGGGCCAGGCCCAGCCGGTAGACGCTTTTTTCGTCTACGCCGTGATAAAACATGAGCCAGCCGTATGGACTGAGAAGCGGCGGGGCGCCGGTGCCCACACGCCAGGAATCCCACATGCCCGCCCGGGGGCCAAAAAGGGGACCGCGCTCTTTGAAGTTTCGACCGTCGGGGGCCACTGCCAGGCGCAGGTGGGGAATAACTCGGTGGATGAGCAAAAAATTGCCGTCTATTTTTTGAGGAAACAGGGCCGCATCTTTGCTATCGATATGGCCGATAATTACCCCAAACCTGTTCCAGGACTCAAAATCGGAAGTTTTGGCCAGGCTGACTCTTACCCTCCATTGGTATTCTTTTTGATGGACCGGCTGGGGAAGAATTCCCGGGTAGGGTGAAGCGGCGACGTAGACCAGGTAATAGTGGCCGTCGAGAGAGGATATGCGGGGATCTTCGACGCCTTTGGTCTCGTACTCGGAGTCGGGATCGGGGGAAAATATGGGATCGGGTTTGCGCTCTATGACTTTCCCGTTTTGATCCAGGCGAGCCAGGCCGAGGCGGGAAATGCCGTCTTGACCCTGGGCGCGGTAGAGGAGATGTAAATCGTTTTTGTAGGAGAAAACGCCCGGGTTGAAGACGGCCCGGTTTTCCCAGTCGTTGTTATTGGGGAGCAGGATGGGGTTATGGGGCGATCTATTTAGCTTCATTGATTAGATTAATAAATTTTTGGGCAATTACTTGGGGTGAGTATCGTTCTATGGCTTTTTGCCGGCCAAGCTCGCCCATATTTTTTCGCATTTGGCTGTCGGTTAATAATTTTTGCAAATACCCGGCCAAATCTTTGACGTCGGCTTTAGAACCACCGTTGTCGGTGATCGATTGGGCTATCCAGCCGGTGCTTCCATGAATTACTGTTTCAGAAGCCGCGGTGCCTTGGCATGTCAGCACGGGCTTGGAGCACATGGCCGCTTCTACCAGAGGCAGGCCAAAGCCTTCACCTCGGGAAGGAGCCGCGTAAATATCACAGAGATTCATTAGGCCTCTCATGAAGTCTTGAGAGAACTCTCCCACCACATACCGGATATTTTCCCAAATGCCTAGGCTAGCCGCCAAATCCAGTTCTTCGGCTGATCTGCGCAGACTTCCAGCGGCCGGCCAAGTTTTGATGAGATATAGCCACTGTTTATTGCCAGAACTCTCATAAATACTGCCGAGGGCCTGGATGACTTCTTGGGCGCCCTTGCTGGTTGCGTCCCCGCCCGTCGTAAAAAGTATGGGTACCCCAGATTTTTTCAAAAGGCCCAAGTTGTATTTAAAAGGGGAGTCCTTATCGGCTATTGATAAGAGATCGTTTATGGGTTTGAGCTCTTCCGGCGATAGGGGCTGCCAAAATTCGCTGTCGACGGCTTCCGGAAGTGTTTTTATTCTGTCTGGGTTGATTCCGTCGCGGACCATGATCGACTGACAATGCCGACTGGTTGTTAAAATCATCGGCAATTGGTTTAGTTCGGATACCCAGCCGTCCACTTTATCGTCTGAGACTATCCAGGGAACTACTTTGACGGTTTTTTCCCGCAGCGGCTCGGTGACCAGAACTTCGTAGTCCCGCCATGACCCCACGCCAACCACAACTTCCGGATGGGGAAAGCCCGACCCTATGCCCGCATCCACTCCGAGCGAGAGTAATCCCTGCTCCAGCGACCTGGCTTGATTTGTGAAACTATATCCATTTGGGGCAACTACCAGCCTGACGCGCATGGCTCATTCTATCTCATTTAAGGCTACTGCGGCCAGGATGTAAGACAAGACGGCTTCGGCGCCTTCGTTTAAATTGTCGCGGTCTTCGTGCAGACCGTCTCTTATGCCCCCGGAATCGTCATCTACGAGAGATAACTTAACTAAATTTTTGCCCTCGTACCACTCCCAAGCTAAATTGGCCCATCGGTGATATTGGGGATCGGCGGTGATTTTGAAACACTCCACACAGGCTTCGATTAAACTTCCCGCCTCGAGCGGTTGCTGGTCAAAGAGGGCCCAAGGACTGTGCTTTTTCCACCAACCATTGGTCCCGGGAAATATAAAAAGGTCTGCGTTGGGATCGTAGAAACGGCTGATTAGGAAGTCCAAGGATTCTTTGGCGATTTTGAGGTAGAGTTGACTCTCTGAAACAACATGGGCCCTGAATAAGGCTAAGGGGAGCCTGGCGTTGTCGTAATAAAGACCACTTTCATACCACTTCCAGTCGGAGTCACTGTGGGCTTGGAAAGCCTCGATTAAACTATCGGCGAGGTTGCGTAATAAGGTTTCGCTTTTGCCATACCAGCTTATGCCCCAAATGACGTGGGCTTTATTCCTGATGGAGTCGACATTTATTCCTTCTTGGAGAACTTGCTGTATGAGCTGGAGACAGACTGCTTGATCTCCCCCTAAACCTTTTTTTGTGCCTTCGCCCAGCGCCGAAATAGCCCGGCCAAACCATTCACCGTACCCAGGCTGATCCAGCCAATTACCGGCGAAATCGAGATCATTGTGGAACCCGTCATCCGAGAAGGCCCTTTTTAAAAACTCCAAGTAAACCCCGCCGGGTTTGCCGAGCCGCAACATGACCTGGTAGGCCCGGGCGTTATCGTCTACGCTGTAACCTTCTGATTTGCGGGGGTAGTGATACTTGGCGTGTTCTACCAGCCCAACCTGGTCTGTCATTTTGCCTAAATATTCTAAGGCGCGATCGATCTTTGTCCCTAAGTTCGCATTAGCAGCCTTTGCCGATGGCATATTGGTAGAGGTGGTAATACTGGTGGGCGACGTTGTGCCAGGTCATGGTCCGGCCGACGGCGTAGGCTTTGCTTTGGCATTCTTCGCGTTTGTGCTGATCGGCCAAAAGCTCTAGGACTGATTGGGCTATAGCCGCGCCGTCTCGGAAGGGGACGAGCATGCCCCGCCCGTCTCCCAGCATCTCGGCGGCGTAAGCGTAGGGGGTGGAAATACAGGCTTTTCCGGCGCCGATGGCATAAGCGAGTGAACCGGAGGCGGCCTGCTGGGGATTTAGATACGGAGTGACATAGAAATCACTGGCGGCTATGTATTCGACCAGTTCTCCCAGGCCTAAATATTTATTCACAAATCTCACTTGGCCGGATACGCCCAACTGCGAGGCGAGATTTTCCAATTTTTGGCGATAGGCTTCTCCTTCGGCCTGCTTGACTATGGGGTGGGTTTCTCCGACTATCAAATAGACAAAGTCTTCCACCCGTTTTTTGATGGCGGGGATGGCTTCGATGGCGTGTTCGAGGCCTTTGTTGGCTCCCAAAAGATTGATGCTGGTCATGACCGTTTTTCCATCTAGCCCCAACTTGTTTTTGGCTCCGTTGGCGCCGCTCATCATGGGAAAGTCGGGGACTCCGTGGTGAATGACCACCACCTTATCCGGCTTGGCGCCATACAGATCTATGAGCATTTCTCTGGCTCCCTGGAGCATGACTACCACATATTTGGCGGTGGTGCAGAGGCTGGTCATGATGCGGCGCATATTTTCGGAGCAGTCGGAGACGACGGTATGGAAGGTGACGAGGAGGGGTTTTTTCAGCGCTTGAGTCAGCTCCAAAATATTTTCTCCGTCGGGGCCGCCGAAGATGCCAAACTCGTGCTGGAGAACGACGGCCTCGAATTCCTCGGTCATGTTGACATAATCGGCGACTTTTATGTAGTCCTGGGGATTGTCATCCTGGATGCGCATTTTGACCTCGTGGGGGTATTCCAGTTTTTGGGTGAGGGCATTGTCCATGACGGCGACTTTGCCCAGGCTTAAGGGGTTTAATAAATTTACCGCATTGATCAGATCTTTGGTGAAAGTGGCGATGCCGCACTTTCGGGGGATATAGGTAGCTAGGTAGAGGGCTTTCACCGGCTCGGACAACGTCTTGATACTTTCTTCCATGGCCATTACAGGCTTATTTTACTACATGAGCTATTGAAATGGGGAAAATAAGCTATTACACTTGAGCCAGAAAGGCGGTGAGGCGAGTGGATAAACAAACAAAAGCAACTTTGCACATAGTCGCTTTTTCCCTGGCGATGGTGGGGGCTTTGAATTGGGGATTGGTAGGACTTTTGGATTTTAACCTGGTTGAGATGCTGTTGGGATCTTGGCCGGGCCTGGTTAAGGTGGTATATATCCTGGTGGGGGCCAGCGCGGTGTACGTGTTTGCCGGGCATAAGGATGACTGCAAAATTTGCGGGGAAATGATGTCAAAGAAGTAGCGAGGGGGTTGACAAGGGGTTATAATGCTTTTAATGAAAAAGGCGATAGTGGGGGTGGCGGTATTTTTGCTGACGGCTTTTCCGGCTTTTGCCCGGGAAGTACCGGAGCAAGCCGGGGATTATCCCGAGCCGGGACGATCTGATATGAGAGTGAGAGTGTTTGTGTACGAGCAGAAGCCGGAGCGGCCGGGGACGGCGACGGTGGAATCCGCGGTATGCAGTGACCCTCATGTGAATGATGTAGTGGGAGTGACGGGGTGGAAATTGCCTACTGGGACGTGGACGTACAGATTGAATCCGGCGTCGGCGCCGGCGGGGATAAGGACCAGCCTGGGGGATGTGGCGAGTCTGGGATTTGGGGAGTGGGAAGCGTATCAAAGTGCGGTTGATTTTGCCCGAGGGGCGGATACTTCGGTAAAGCGACAGGCACTGGATTTTCAAAACGTGATCGCCTGGGGGAAGACGCCGGGGAACACATTGGGGGTGACGTATACCAGGTATTACACGGCGACTCATGAAGTGGCTGATGTGGATACAATAATGAATTCCCGGGTAAAGTGGAGCTGGAACCAGTGTACGACCGACTCGTATGACGCGCAGGCTATTTTGACGCACGAGCTGGGGCACTGGATGGGACTGGATGACGAGTATACGGCGTCTTATGTGGATAACACGATGTTTGGATACGGGGACCGCGCGGAGACGAAGAAGGACACGCTGGAAGCGGGGGACGTGGCCGGGGTGCAGGTGATCTACTAGAAATGATTTTTGGAGTAGGGGCTAATTGACTTGGGGGAGGCGGGGCGGGTAGACTGGGAGTGTGAGAAAGCTGGCTGGATTATGTGCGGTGTTTTTGGTGTTGGCGGCGGGTGTGAAGGTTAGGGCAGATGGGATGTTTATACCCAGGCGGCCGGATGTGAAAATGGAGGGGACAGACCAGAGGGCGGTTATTTGGCATGACGGGAAGAGAGAGACTTTGATCGTATCCTCGTCTTATAGGGGAAGCGCTGAGGATTTTGTGTGGGTAGTGCCGGTGCCGAGCAGGCCGGAGGTGGGAGCGGGGAAAGATGAGTTGTTTACGGCTCTTGATGATTATACTCGACCAGAGGAGATAGATAGCTATCCACAGCCGTTTGGAATTGGGGGAATGTTGGGAATGAGGGTTGCGCCTTACAAGGGGGAAATGGTAAATGTAGTGGAAACCAAGAGGGTGGATATTTATGACGTGACGGTTTTGGAAGCACGAGATAGCCAGGCGCTTGCGGATTGGTTGTCCAAGAACGGGTATGAATATCCCGAGTCAGGGCGATATCTTTTGGAGAGCTACATTAACCGGGGGTGGTATTTTGTGGCGGCAAAGGTGAGGGAAGAGGCGAGGGGGTATGCGTCTAACTTCCTGAGGGAGGGACATGCAACTCCGCTAAGAATTGAATTTGATTCGGTGCAGATAGTTTATCCCCTGAAAATTTCCGGTCCGAGGGCAACCTTGCCCACGCCTACACCTTCACCAACTGACTGGGTGAGATGGGGAGAAAAATGGTACAAGAAAGTGTGGACGGGGACCTCTACTTGGAGTGAAGCGGCGGGGGTATGTGAAGATTTGGGTGGAACGATGGCTTCGGTGGCGAATAAAAAAGAAGACGACTTCTTGATCGATATGTGCGGGAAGGGGAACTTTTGCCGGCTGGGGCACAGAAACCAGGGGGGATATTGCACGGATCGGTTTAGTAATTGGACTGACGGAACGCCGTTTGAATACCAGAACTGGGATGACGGGGAGCCGGACTTTGCCTGCGGCGAGGATTGCTTGGATATAAACCAGAAAGGTAAATGGAACAACGAGTGGTGTGATAATCACTGGAAGTACAGCAAGTTCACTTTTTGCCAGGCGGCAGGTGAGAGTAAACCGACGACGACGGAAGACAAGTCTGACTATTGGCAAAAACTAATGCGGCGGCTGGTGCCTACACCGGGCGGACAATCCGAATCAGAGATAGTTAATTTGCTGATTTATGTTTTTTCTGATCATAAACAAGGGGTGCCGGGGTGGAATGTGGAATACGCTGGATATGTCCCGGCCAAAACGATTGAAGGGTTGTCTGTGGAGGATTCGGGGGAACCGTGGATGAAGTCGGGAAAGAAGATGTATGTGACCAAACTGACGCGGCGGATGAAACCGGCCGAGATGGTGGATGATGTGGTGATGCGGAAGGTTGATGATGACAGCCCGGTAGGCGGGGGGTCGGGAGGTGGGAGTTGGGGCAGGGTGGGGTTGATATTGGGACTGCCGCTAATTGCGGAAGTGGCGGCGATTGTTTATATTCTAAGAAGGAGGAGCAAGAAATGATGGATTCGTTTTTTTCCTTGGTGATGGGACTGGCGATATTGGGAGTGGTTTTGTATGCCGTGTTTCGGCCGAAAGAAAAGTCAGAAGGACATGGAGGTAAGGATGCTTATTTTTATATCGTGATGTTTCTGGCGTTGATGCCATTGTTTTGGGGGGTGGCGGATTTGGGACGGTTGGGGCTGGAAGGAGTGTGGGATATTAGGTCGAGTTACACTTATGGGCAGAGATCAGCGGAAGATCAGGCGCGGCGGATTTCGCTAAGAATGTCGGCGATAGTGGTGGCACTGCCGGTGTATGTATTTCACTGGTATAAAGCGGGATCGAGGAAAAAAGAGGAGATGGATTGGGGCAGTAAGAGGTCATACATGGTGGCGGTTTTGATTTTGAGCCTGATACTGGTTTTGACGGTGGGGATTTGGCTGGTATACCAGGGGTTTAATGCTCTGTTGGGAGCTGTCAGCCGAGATGTGAAACAGCAGGTGGCTTACGCATTGCCTTATGCTGTGGTGTCGGCGGCGGTATGGAGTTGGCATATGAAAGGATGGCAGGAGTTAAAAAAACAGGAGGGAGTAAAGCCAACTAGTTAGATATGGTATACTGGAAAAGTGATTAAGGGGTTGGAGGGGATATTGATAGGGAGCCCGAAGGCTTCCAAACTGGCGAAGTTTTATCGGGAAGTGGTGGGGCTAATTCCGGGAGAAGTGATGGAGATTGGGGACAAAGGGGAAGAGGGATATGAATTTAAATTGGGGAAAGGGCCGGGATTGTATATTATTGATCACTCGGGGGTGAAGGGCAAAAGTCGGGAGCCGGAGAGAGTGATGTTTAACTTGGAAGTGGATGATCTGGAGAAGGAAGTGAAGAGATTGAAAAAGGCCGGGGCAAGAGTGGTGGCCGATATGTACCACGTGCAGGATTATGGTTATATCGCGACGTTTGCGGACACGGACGGAAACTACTTTCAGCTGGTGAAGACCAGGGCGTAGGTTGAGTAACGACAGTCTGGGGGTTGAAACTATAGGTAGGATAGGTGTACAGTATTCACTTCGCGCTTTTTTGTATGCAGAACGTAAAAACAGCAGATTTGGCCCAGAAATTGACGGTGATTATCCCGGCCTATAACGAGGCGGAGAGTGTCGGGGATACTATAAGAAGTATTTTGGCGCAGACGGCGCCGCCCCGAGAGATAATCGTGGTGGATGACGGTTCGACAGACAATACCGGCGAGGTGGCTTTGAAACTGGGAGTGAAGGTGGTTAGGCCGGATAAGGGTACCGGGTCCAAGGCGGGGGCGCAAAACGTGGCGCTGGCCCAAGTAAAGTCCAAGTATACAATGGCGATTGATGCCGACACTAGTTTGGCACCCGATGCTTTGGAGCATTTGCTGCCGCCTTTGGTTGACGAGGATGTAGCGGCGGTGTGCGGACTGGTGATACCAAGACACGTGAGAACTGTTTGGGAGAGGGGGAGATATATCGAGTATTTGTTGGCGTTTACGTTTTATAAGCCGATACAGGATTACTTTGGTAAGCCACTGATTTCTTCCGGATGCTTCTCAGCTTACAACACGAAGAAGTTACAGGATATTGGCGGATGGTCTGAGCGGACGCGGGCGGAGGATATGGATTTGACGTGGAGTTTTTACCAGAAAGGATACAAAGTGAGATTTGTACCGGAGGCGGTATGTTACCCGATAGAGCCGCACAATATGGATTTTATGGGTAAGCAACTGAAGAGATGGTCGCATGGGTTTGTGCAGAACGTGAGGCTGCATTGGCGGGGGATTTTGCCGATACGGTATTTGAGCTCCACTATAGGGGTGGCCATGTGGGATGCTACCGTGGCGTCGGTAATCTATTTGATTGTGCTGCCGGTACTGGCTGTGGTTTTTAGGAATCCGTTGTTTTTACTGGGATATTTGATAGACGCACCGGCGATATTGTTTCCGGTAGTAATGAAGGCCGCGGAGAGAAAGGAAGTGGGGAAAGCTTTGGCGTCGCTGCCGGCGTTTTTTGTACTGAGAACCGTAAACGGGATGTATATGCTGGAGGCTTTGTGGAGTGAGGTGGTATTGAGAAGGCCGTTATTGGTGTATGAAAAGGGACACTAGAGTATGAATAATGCCGGAATGCCAGGGACGGGGATTGGAGGGTTTTTTTATTTGCTGTTGGCTTTTTTGATGCCGTTTGCGGAACTGCATCGGACGATTGTGGGAAAAAGCAGTTGGAAAAGGTGGAAGCTGGTAATAAGGCAAGTGACCATTGCGACCGGAGTGGTGGGAGGAGTGGAAGCGGCCGGGTGGGGGGCAAGAGCGGTATTTGGAACCAAGCCAGTGGAGCTAAAAGTGGCGGGGATAGGAGTGGTGACTGGCGGGATGTATGTAGCGGCGCCGTTGTTGCTGTCTTTTGGGGTGTTGATAGTGGTGTTGGCAGTGATACGGATGTGGGAGCTGGCGGCCAGAGTAAGTGAGGCTTGGGTTGCGAATAAGAGGTAGAGCCTTGGAAGGGCAGGCAGATGATGGGTGGTTAGAGCTCGCATTGTTGACTCGGTAATACTTAGTAGTGTAGTATTACTTTATGTATAACTCTCCGGTGACACAGAAGGGGCAAGTGACAATACCGCTGAAACTGCGGTTGAAATACGGAATTGAGCCTTATGGGAAGGTAAGGCTGGAGATGGGAGACAAATACATCAAGATTTTGCCTGAAAAGGATATAGTTGATATTGCTGGTTTTTTGAAGCATAGAGCGAAGGGAAAGTCCGTATTGAAGGCCAGGAAAGAGATGGAAAAAAACTATGTTCGAGTGTGACCATGACCTATTTTGTCGATACAAATGTCTTTTTGAGGGCCATATTGCAGGACGATAAAAGTAAGGGTGACGAGTGCGTTTCGTTCTTGGAGAAGATTAAGCTGAATCGAATCGACGCGGTGACGTCGCACTTGGTGCTGGCGGAAATGGTATGGACATTGGCGAGATCCTATAGGGCGACTAAAAAGGAAATAGTGCGGGCGGCAAAATCGGTAGTAAATTTACGGGGATTGAAATTGGAGGATAGTTATGACTTGAATTTGGCTTTGCCGTGGTTTGAGACCAAAGGGGTTAAGTTTGTGGATTGTCTGCTTGCAAGCTGTGAAAAATTGGCAAGCAAAGTTTGGGTGATTGTGTCTTATGACGGGGAGTTCGATAAATTGGGAGTGGTGCGCAAGGAGCCGGGTGAGGTGAAGTGATTTAGAGTTCGCAGTGGAGACGGGTTTCGGCGATACAAGTGTCTGTGCCGTTGTTGCCTTCGGTCCGGTCGGTGTCCGGACCGCCGTCTAGGAAATCGTCCTGGTTGTTGCCGTATAACTTGTCGTCGCCCTCGTCACCGAAGATAGCGTCTTTACCATTGTTGCCATTTAAGCGGTCGTTGCCGGGGCCGCCGATAATACAATCATCGCCATTGTTGCCTTCCACTTTATCGTCACCTTCAAAGGCGATAATAATGTCGTTTTTGGGCGTGCCGTTTAAGTTCTCGGATTTGCTAGTTCCGAATACAACTTTGCCGGTGAAGGGAATGGCTTCGCACTGGCGGGGGAGATCGAAGGCCAGGCCGATAACAATATCGAAGACGACAGATGTGCCCTGGTACTCGTCCCCGGCGCTGGGGTTAAAAGTAGCGATAAATTCATATGTCGCGGAGGTGGAAGGGGGGAGAATATCGAACTGAATAAAATTGGGATCGGTGGAGGCGAGAAACAGATCGGAAAGGGGGGCGGAAAATATGGGAGAGCCGTTTTCGTTGATGACGATGTTGATTTGAGTGGAGAGACTGCCGAGATCCAAAGTGGGTATGGCGCGCAGGCCCAGTTGGCGGTTACTTGATGAGCCGTTGGAGATAATTACCGTTCTGGTTTCGGAGTCGCCGGGCATGAAATTGGGAACGTTGAAGATCGGCTGGCCGGAAGGGACGCCCCAGTCGATAGTCAGGTCGGCCAATGCGCGGGCGGTGGAGACAAAATTGATTTTGTCTGATTTGGCGACTGCGATCCCCGCCGCTATCACGAGGCTGGTGACGATGAGGAGTTTGAGAAATTTGGATTTCATGGTGTTTCGGTTGGGCTAGCACTATTTTGCGGTTGCGAAACTAGTCTTAATATAAAATCCGTGGCATTGTCGCCAGCATCAAACCCATTGCCTTTCAACGAATCAACGCCGCCTTCCATGGTCGATGCGGTAGAGGTTGAATAGGCTTTTCTTTCCATGCTCTTGTTTGTGTCTGAGCCATTATTTATTAGCGTGGTTTCTACGAATTGACTTGTTCCCGTTCCCCAACCGACTTGATCAATAGTAATGTCAGATGCGTTTTCTAAGGCGATACTATTGTTTTCTGAGAGGTTATTTGTGTTGAACACATCCGCGCCAACTGTAGTACTAAAAGCGGGATTTCCTTGTTCATTGGCCCACAAGAAATAACCGTGGGCGGGTATGCTGGCTCCACTGCCGATTAGTACTAATGATGATATCGTACCCGTTGACGTTTTTTTGTTAATTTGCCAACCGTTTAGGTCAACTGAAGAGCTGGTCGGATTGTATATTTCTACGAAATCTTCGTTAGCATTTGAACCATTTATTTGAATTTCACTTATTACCAAGTGGTTTGCGACTGCTGGTGTTGGGGAGGGAGTTGGTGTCGTGGTGAAGGCGGTGAAGGAATTTTGAGAACTGGTTTCGGTGTCGGAGAAATATGAGATAGATTTAACGGTTGCCAAGATGAAGGCGGCGAAGAAGATGGGGATGATAATAAAGACGGGTTTGATGGGATACTCCACCTTTGATCCCTCCCCTAATTTAGGGGAGGGAAATTGGAAGAGAGGAGTATTTTTTGGGAGAGGGACCCTTTTGATTGTTGAAAATAGAGATTTGAGTTCTTCGTAAACTATTATTGTCGCCGGGACGATGACGAAGAGAATGAAGCCGGGGGGAGTTTTGGCGAAGCCGGCGATGTAGCCCAAATAGGGGGTGACGGAGACGACGCGACCGAGAATTGAATCAGAAGTGATGAGGGCCGGGTCGGGAGTATTGTTGGCGTCGCCGGCGGTTTTGTACTGGCCGCCTGATGCGGCGACCAGACGGTGGGTTGTGGTGTCTTTTTTGCCGGTTTTGTAAGTGACGATGTCGCCGACTTTATATAAAGGCGAGGGGAAGACGATTACCAGACTGCCGGTTTTGACGGCCGGTTCCATGGAGCCGGAAGAGACAATGAAGATTCGAAGGGGCAGAATTTCGGTGAAGTGGGCCAGGAAAAAGAGCCCGGCGGCGGCCAGGCAGAGAACGAAGAATATGTTGGCTAGTATTTTGACTACCTTCACAGCCCCTCACCTTTTAGGCATAAAAAGTGAGGGGCTATCCTCTACCGACTTACGCCGGTAAAGGAAAGCTAGATTACTCCTTAAGGAGTAGGCGTGGGAGCCGGCGGATTGCACAAGAAACTGAGATTGTTTCTAGATTGCACCGCTCGGAAAGAAACATCCGCAGTCAAACTATCTGACTGGGTGACGTTGTTTTCCTGTGAGCCATCACAGACCACAGGTCTGTCGTCAGGACCACTTTGCCGATTTCCCCCATCTTGCAAGTAGGGAGTCATGGTTGTGTTTCCAAAACACCATGCTTTGGCGACAAAGCGGACGTTGTCAGGAGTCAAAGGATCCCCCGTCAGACCTGTCCAGATATTGGTTGCAGAGTCTGCTAGGGCAACGGTAGCTGTTTGATCCACTGCGAGAGTACCTAAGGTGCCGGAGGGCAACAAAGTTTCGTCTCCTTCGAATACATTGTCACCGTCGTCGGCCCACCAGTAGAAATTGATACGGTCAGCTAATTCACCGTTTCCGTCTCCTTCGGTCACATCTCCGTCGTCTGCTTCTGGGTCAACCAGATCGTTCTCGTCATCGCTAGTCAATTTGACATCAGCACAGAGCCAGGAATCGTTATCTTTGACGTGCAGACTGATGGTGTCTTCGCCCCAGTCTCCAGGTTTGACGTCGGTAAAGTTGAAGAACTGGCGAGCGGGATCGTCACTGATGTCGTAATCCACTCTCCAGGTTGTTCCGGGGTTAGGCACTCCATTGTAATAGCTGTGATTGTCGATTCCCAAATCGATATTACCCGCGGTGAAAATGTTGTCATTGCTGGTTTCGACGTCGGAGAAGAAGGCGTTGGTGGCGTAAACCGTAATGCCAACTACTGATCCGACTGTAAGAAGGCCTAATAAAATTCGTCTCATCTATTTTTTCACCCCCTTTCCATGTCTATATCCTATATATAATTCTTCTTGGACAATATGCTATTACTACGGGCCTTGTCAACTGGAACAAAAGAGATCACTTGAAAAATGCTTATCCTGTGCTAGTATGCGGAGGGAGGAAAGAATTTGAGTTTATGGCTTTGAAGTTTTCACCGAACGGTCTTTTTAGGGTAGAGGTGGAAAGGTTTGTAAGAGAAAAAGAACTGGAATTGGAAACGGGAATCAGTAGTTTAAGTGCTGAGCAGGTGCATAATATTCGGGCATGTGTTGGTGAGCTGGAGGGCTTGAGCATTGAAGAGGAAGTTGTGGATCCAGGAGAGAGGCTGACCGGTCCTGGTGTAGATATTCCAGTTTACATTTTGTTTTATGAGAGGAGTTCTGATCCTCAAAAGACGCCAGGACTTTTTTTGGAAATACACAACAATCTCAAACATACACTTGTTCCCATTGAAATATACATATTAATGTCAAAGGCCATAGAGGAACTTAATGTCGGTAGGGTGGATCCTGATTTACAAATAGCGATTGATGCAGCGATTCGTCAACGCGCCGAAATGGATTTTGACCGTACATATAGGCCAGATTTTTGTCCTAGAGTTGCGATAGAGAGACAACGTAAGAAACCAGGCCCTGAGAAATATGCTGGCTGGTAAAATGGGGGAGTGGAAGAAATTTGATTAGATTTTGGAGAGGGCTTTTAAGCGGCGGTCGAAGGTGAAGAGGACTTTTCCCGAGTCGCGTGCAAGGGCCAGAAGAAGACAGTTGGTGTCGAGGAGGTAGCTGATCATGCGAGGCCTTTGGACATGGCGGTTTCGAAAGCGGCCCGGGTGGTTTTGTAAGGGAGGCGCTTAGTTGAGGCAAAAATTCCGCGGAGCGAAGGAATGTCGGCGGAGGGGGTGATGATGATTTTGCCGTTTTCAGCGTGGACGAAGGCTTTGCGGATTTTATCCAGCTGGAATTGACGGCGCAGGGGAGCGGGAATGCTGATTTGGCCTTGGGAGGTGACGGTAACAAGGTGAGTCATACATTAAATTTGTCAAGTTACATTATATGGTTATATTGTTGCAAAGTCGATTGGGGCAACTATAATTAGTTTATGAGGAAATGGCTGGGGGGGTTTTTGATTGGCGGGTTGGTGTTGGCCGGAAGTGCGGCGGCGAGTGAGGGGACGGCGGAGCTGTCTAACGTGATTGGGGACGAGGCCAGGTGCTGGGTAGCGTCGATTTTGACCCAGGGATATACGTATAAACTTTTGGTGAGCTGCAGGGATCTGACGTATCCGGCTTCGGGGGAGGAGGTATTTAACTATATCTTGTGGGTTGTGCCGGCGGACGGGACGGCGCCGCAGAAACTGGGGCCATTGGGAGTGGGAAAAGCGGAGTTTGGGACGGCTACGAGATTTGGGAGCCTGTTTGTGAGCAAAGAGGGAGGGAAGAAAAAGACTCTGTTGGGGAAACAGGAAGTAGGGGAAGTGGTGATGAGGGGGGAGATGGCCCCGGTAATATTTTTGGATACGGGAATGGCGACACAGCCGACGCGGTCGCCGACTGCAGCGCCGACTGCGGGTGCGGGCGCGACGGAGAGAGTGGCCCAGTCGGTGAAAGTAGGGTCGACTATCTTGCGAATTGTGGTGGTGGCGTTTTTGCTGGGGATCGGGGCGATAGTGGTAGTAATTTTGGTTTCCAGCCTGGGGAAGGGGAAGAATATTCCGCCGGGGCTATAGTAGGTTAGGAGCGGCCCATAAAAGTGTTGATCATCTCGCGAAACATTTGGATCACGAAGGCGACCAGGTTTTGGAGAACTTGGATAAGTCCGCGGATGACGGTGGCGGTCCAGTAAGGCAGACGGTCGGTAATGGAGTTTTTGAAGCGCTGGATTGGGCCGATTTCCTGGCCGGGGTATTGGAGGGCCATAAGTTTAGAGCGGTTGGTAGCTAATAATTAACTGGGGCGACTGGTCGCCTTCTTTGGATGAGAACTGCAGGCCATCGGGAGAGGCGGGCTCCAGACCCAGTGAAAGTACGCTCGAGGAGGCGAGGAGGCCGGGGTCTATGGGTATTTCGATCCAGGAGCGATTTCTGGAGGCGGTTAAGGCGGCGATTAAACCGGAAGCAATCGGGGGGCGATTAGCATAGGTGAGGGAGTTTTCCGACCAGGAAGAGTCGGGGACCAATTTGAGGGCGTGGGAACCGCGGGAATACTGGGTGACGTAGAGGCGAAGGAGGGCGGAGCGAATGAGGCCAGAGGGCCGCGAAAATTTGAGGTAGGTGATTTTGGCAGGGAGGTCCACGCTGAGTTTTTTGTCTGGGCCGTAGTTGGCGCTGGGAAAGCGGGAATCGACGTAGGAATCGGCGGAGGGGGTGAGAGTAAGAGTAATTGGAGAGGCGGTGGGGGAAGGCACCACTTCGCTTGTCGGGGCTACGGTCGGAGTTGGGGTGGTTTGGGAAGTGAACTCGACTTGGTTGACGGGCTGGCCGTCCAGGTGATTGGGGGACGAGTCGAGAAAATTGTCGTCAAGGTGGTAGAGAGCTGTGGTGGAGACGTCTGAGGTATAGGGGACGACGGGGGGGGTGAAAGAAGTGCCATAGCGCGCGATCGAGGAGAGACGAATTTCGTCTATACGGCCGGCGAAAAATCCGGAAGAGGAGGTGTGGGCTCCGAGGTATAAAGGTGAGTCGGACGGACAGGGGGAGGAGACGAAAGAGACATAAGTGGTGGAGAGAGTGCCGTCGAGGTAAATTTCCAGGCGGCCGTTGGGTATAATCTGGGCGGCCAGATGGTGCCAGGAGGTGATGTAATCTGACTGGGACGTGGGGATGGTTTGGGTGTAGGTGGTGGTGAGGTGACTGCAGTTAACTTTGGAATCGCTGACGAGGAATTGGTAATTGATGGTGTAAGTGTCTCCGGCAGGGGACAGTTGGCTGTTGATGACTAGGCCATAGTACTCTTTGCCCTGACTGGCAGAGGAGATGAGCCATTGGTTGGGAAAGGTTGTCCGGTCCGGTTTGAAGCGGAGTTCGAAGGTGGTGCTGGATTGGGGAGAAAGGATGGGTGAAGGGGGGATTTGGATGTAGGCGTCGAGGCCATTTAGCTGGACTGCGGAGGCGAAAGCGGCGGGGAGATTGTCTTGGGCCCGGGGGCGGAAGAACTGATTTTTGAGAGCGGTAGCGATGAGCAGGGGGAGGGTAGCGATGAAGAAAATGAAGGGGAGGAGACGGCGGAAGGTGGTCGGGGGATTTGAGGAATAACGCGGCATGTGAAATTCATTATAATGTAGTGATATGGGGAATAGAAAGTGGTGGTTGATGGCGGGGCTGGTGGGAGGGGGAATTGTGTTTTCGGTTTGGGATTATAGTAAGTGGCGACACATCGAGTTGGATAATTACGGACAGGGGAGGGGGGGAAGTGAACGGCGGGAGGCGGTAATGGAGTTAGTGGAGGTTTACAATAGCGAGCGGCTGGGGGTGCGATTTAAGTACCCAAGTGGGTGGGTGATTTCTGAGACGACAGACGGGGTGGAGTCGGCGGGAGGGGAGATAAAGGTTGAGGTAGAGCCGTCGCGGGAAAATTTGCCGGATATTGCGGATAGAGAGAAGGAGCGGCTGGTGGGTGAAGGGGCGGTGTGGGACGGGGAGAGAGGGTATGTGAATACCGAACGGGTGAAGTGGACGACGTTTGAGTGGGAGAGGGGGGGTAAATCATGGGCCGAGGGCTTGACCAAGAACGGGGACAAATTGATAAAAGCGGTGATCATGAAGGATGGGGGTGCGGATTGGCGGCAGTTTTTGGAGGGTGTGGTGTTTATAGCGGTTGAAGAGTGAGGGGGGGAAGGAAGGCTTGGAGTCTAGGGAAGGGTCTGGGAGGCGGTGGTGGTACCGCCGGACTTGAGATAGAAAGTGACGTCGAGTTGGAAGCCGTGGGGATTGGTGTGATAGACGCAGCGGCCGGAGGAGCAGGTGCCAAGAATTTGGCGGCGGACGGAGCGGCGCTGGCGGCCAAAAGTTCTGAAGCCCCCTTCGAATCCTTTGGTTACACCTCTGGTTTCGTAAGTAAGGACGTAGCTGACTCTGGCGACTGATTGGAGATTGGTAAGGGTGAGAAATACAAAACGGCGGGTGGGGTCCAGGCGGAAGGAAGCGCCGGGTGAGGCGGCGAAAGATTTTTGGGGTGAGAGGAAGGTGAAAAGTGAAACCAGGGTCAAAATAAATACTTGTTTTTTGAACATGGATATGATTATATATCGAGACTGAACATGAATAAAGGAGTATTGATTGGGGGAATACTGGTTGTGGCGGCGGTGGCATTGGCGGGCGGGTTTTGGATGGTGAGCCGGGGGCAGAAGATAGAGACCGGGGTGATGCCGGTTATTGAAGAAGAGTCTAGGGAGATTCTGGTGGAGCCGACAGGTGAGACAGTGATGGAGGAGACAGGAGCCGTGAAGGAGTTTGTGGTGGAAGGGAGTCCGTTTAAGTTTTTACTGGCGGAGATGAGGGTCAAGAAGGGGGACACGGTGAGAGTGACTTTTAAGAATATTAAGGGAACGCACGATTGGGTGCTGGACGAGTTTGACGCGAGGACGAATCAGATAGGGGAAGGAGAAGAGGAGGAGATTGAATTTACGGCTGACAAAGTCGGAACATTTGAGTACTATTGTTCTGTCGGAGATCACAGGGCGAGAGGGATGGCGGGAGAGTTGATTGTGGAATAGGGGGACTTGCAAGCGGGGTGGGAATTTGATAGCCTGGAAGGGATGAACAAGAATTTGCTGGTGGCGGCGGTTGTAGTGGCAGCAGTGGCGGCGATCGGGGTGTGGTACTTTTTGGGTCGGGGAGGAAAGGAAGAAGTGAAGATGCAGCCCAGTGTGCCGAGCGCGCCTGAGGTAGGGGTGACGGTGGCGCCTACTAAGACAGCTGAGGAGATAAAAGTAGAGAAGCAGGTTGTGAGCCAGCTGGTGACGGAGGTGGTGGTGGAGGCGAGCAAGTTTAAATTTGAGCCGAATGTGATCCGGGTGCCCAAGGGGAAGACGATTAAGCTGACGTTTAAGAGTGTGGACGGGATGCATGATTTGGTGATGGATGAATTTAATGTTCGGACCCGGCAGTTGAATGCCGGGGAGGAAAACGTGGTGGGGTTTGTGGCTGACAGGACGGGAACTTTTGAGTACTACTGTTCGGTGGCGGACCACAGGGCAAGGGGAATGGTGGGGACGGTAATTGTGGAGTAGAATAGTTGTTGATGAGAAAAAGTTTTTGGTTTTGGGCGAGTGTGTGGATGGCGGATGTATTGGCGATGGCTTATGGGTGGATGTATCCGGTGAAGCTGGCGGCGGCGTTTGCCTTGGAGATACTGGTTATATATATGTGGGACAGGAGGAAGCGAGACGGGGTGTGGCTGGGGGTGACGCTGATCATGGGGCCAATAGTGGATTTGGTGGTGGTAGGGGGCGGGGCGTGGAGTTACGCGGCTCCGTTTGTGGGGGGGATTCCGATCTGGCTGCCAATGGCGTACGGGATTTCGGGGTTACTGCTGAGAAGATTGACTGAGGAGTGGGGGAGAAAAAAATAACCTAAGTTGTGTGGGAGATCTTGCCTTTGGAGAATTTGTGATGGAGGAAATAGTAGATAGGGGGGATGATAAAAAATGTTCCTCCGAGGGCCAGCGCCCAAAAGAAGGCTGTTTCTTGAGGTACTTGATCGAAGAATAGAAAAGTGAGAATAGTCCAGGGTAGAGGAGCCAGGAAGCTGATGATGTAGTAGGTGGAAAACTTCATGGCGGTAAGGCCGGCGGCGTAGGAGATAAAGTCGTTTATCCAGCCCTGAAAAAAACGCATGATGAGCAGGGCCTTGACGCCCTCGTGGACAGAGATGTGATCTATTTTTTGCATGCTGGCACGGCCAACTAGTTTGATGACTATATTTCTGCCGAATTTTCTGGCAATCCAAAAGTTGACCACGCTGCTTAAAAGATATGCAATGTGGGTATAGATTAATGTCCATTTTCCGTAAATGGCAAATGATAGAAAATAAAATGGGGCCCCTTGTATAGGGGCCAGTACGTGTGAGAGAAACATAAAGAAAATAAAAACCAGTGGTCCCAGCGGTCCTGACTTGAGAATGGTTTCCCGGAGAGTTTCCAGACCAACTAGTTTTTGCAGGAAAAAGAGAAGAGCCGAGATTAATAAAATGCCAATAGTAACTAGAACCGCTTTTGTATAGCCGAAGCTTTTCATTAGGGTATTTTACAGTGTATTATGGGGGAATGATTGTGGTTAATTTTAAAACTTACAAAGAGGCGACGGGATATAAAGCTATTTCCCTGGCCCGGATTTGCCGGAGAGTGAGCGAGGAGACGAAGGTACGAATTGTGGCGGTGCCGCAGGTTGCCGATTTGAGATCTTGCGTGGAGACGGGTGCGGAATGCTGGGTGCAGCATGTGGATACAGCAGAGCAGGGTAAAAAGACGGGATGGATTACGGTTGAGGATGTGGAAGAAGCCGGGGCGAGGGGAACGCTTCTTAATCACGCGGAGCATAAGTTGACGGCTGAGCTGGTTAAAAGCATTGCCGAGCAAACGCGAGGGATGGCGTTTGAGCTGTGTCTGTGTGCGGCGGATGAGAAGGAGGCTGTTGAGCTGGACAAACTCCAGTCTAATTACTTGGCTTACGAGCCGCCGGAGCTGATTGGCAGTCGGGATAAGTCGGTGGCTTCGGAAAAGCCGGAAATAATTGAGAAAGTGGTGAAAGCGGTGGGTGTTTCGGTGCTGATTGGAGCGGGGGTACACAGCGGGGATGATGTAAGGGTAGGATTGAAGTTGGGGGCGAAGGGGGTTCTTCTGGCTACGGATGTGGTGCTGGCTGAAAATCCGGAGCGAGAACTGCGGGAGCTGGCGGAGGGGTTTAAGTAATTATCTTCCAGGTTAGAGGAAGACGCGGCCGGAGGTGAGGAGGTACAGGACTAAATCGCGGAGAATGGAGAGGCCGTAAATTGTGGAGCGGGTGAAATTGGCGGACGAGGCTTCGGGGAAGTAGCGCACCGGGACGGGAATTTCGCCTATCCTGGCGCCGGCGGCGATGGCGCCGAAAAGAATTTGCTGGTCAAAGACAAAATCGTCGGAGTATTTGTGGAAGGGGAGTTTTTTGAGGATGTCTCTGGAGAAGGCGCGGAAGCCGGTATGGTATTCGGAGAGGTTTTGGCCCAGGAGGATGTTTTCTAAAATTGTGAGAAAGCGGTTGCTGATGTATTTGTAAAGCGGCATGCCGCCGGCTAAGGCTTCGGCGCGGGTTCTTATCCGACTGCCGAGCATGATATCAAAACGGCCGTCCAGTATGGGTTTTATTAAATTGGCGGTTTGGGTGCTGTCGTATTGATAATCGGGGTGGATCATAACGACGATATCTGCGTCTTGGGAAAGGGCGAGAGTATAACAGGTTTTTTGGTTGCCGCCGTAACCGCGGTTTTGGGGGTGAATGACGACTTCCAGCCCCAGTTTTTTGGCGACTTTGACTGTCTCGTCGCGGGAGCCGTCGTCGACCAGGATAACTTTGTGGACGGTGTTTGGGGGAATGTCGCGGTAGGTTTTGGTTAGAGTCTTGGCGGCGTTGTAGGCCGGCATGACGACGATGACTTTTGGGTGTTTCATTTTGATTTCGGCTCGGCACGCGCAAAAGTTGTGTTCCTTGCGTTGACCACCTTGAATAATAAAACCAGGCCGAGTGTTGTCAATGCCCAGGAAAATTTGATGAGCAAAGTGGGGAGAAAGCGGGTGGAAACGGTGTGGGAGCCGGGGGGGAGAGTGAGGGAGAGGCGGCCGAGAGAGTCGGTGATTTTGGGGATTTCTTGGTTGTCCAGATATACGTGCTGGCCGGGAAAGTCGATTTGACGGAGGGAGATTTGGGTAGCGGAGGACGTGGCGACAGAAAAAGAGAGGCCGATTGATCCTTGGGAAAAGTTGGAGACGGGGAG
>Ga0209341_10001447_pt1 | contig 23606 bp, 19 predicted proteins | sample RifCSP13_2_FD_184020 | JGI IMG/M metagenome (GOLD analysis project Ga0209341, IMG submission 184020) | Soil microbial communities from Rifle, Colorado - Rifle CSP2_sed 13_2 (SPAdes) (version 2) | ecosystem: Environmental > Terrestrial > Deep subsurface > Rock core/Sediment | place: Rifle... | reverse complement strand
GTTCAAGTTCCCGCCGGAGGAGCGCACGACACGTCTCCGCAGGATCGAGGTGCACGTCGGCAGGACCGGGAAGGTGACGCCCTTCGCCTGGCTCGAGCCGGTGTTCGTGGGCGGCGTGACGGTGACGACCGCTACGCTGCACAACGAGGACGAGGTGCGCCGCAAGGACGTCCGGGACGGCGACACCGTGGTGGTGCGGCGGGCGGGGGATGTGATCCCCGAGGTGGTCGGGCCCGTCGTGTCGAAGCGGCCGAAGAGCGCGCGGCGCTGGAGGATGCCGAAGCGATGCCCCGCGTGCGGCACGGAGCTCGTGCGTGCCGAAGGCGAGGCGGATCATCGGTGCCCGAACAAACGAGGCTGCCCGATGCAGCAGGAGGAGTGGCTGGTCCATTTCGCCGCGCGCGGGGCGATGGACATCGAACACCTCGGCTACAAGACGGGGATCCTGCTGCGAGACAAGGGTTGGGTGAACGACCCCGCAGACATCTACACGCTGACCGCCGATCAGTTGGTCGAGCTTCCCGGGTTCAAGGAGAGGTCGGTCGGGAACCTGCTGGGGGCGATCGGGGCTTCGAAGGACCGGCCGATCTGGCGGCTGCTCGTCGGCCTCAACATCCGCCACGTGGGCTCCCACGTGGCGCAGGTGCTCGCTCGGGCCTTCGGCTCGATCGACGCGATCGCCGCGGCGTCGGTCGAGGAGATAGACGCCGTCGAGGAGATCGGCCCCGAGATCGCGCAGAGCGTGCACGTCTGGTTCCAGGACGATGTGAACCGCTCACTCGTCCAGAGGCTCCGTGAGGCGGGCGTCCGCATGGCGGACGAGCCCGCGAAGGTGACTGCGGGTGGCGCGCTGTCGGGAAAGACCATCGTGCTCACGGGCGGGATGAAGGCGATGAGCCGCGACGAGGCGACGCGGCGGGCGCAGGAGGCAGGCGCCCGAGTGGCGTCGTCAGTGTCGAAGAACACCGACTTCGTGGTTGCCGGCGAGAACCCGGGCTCGAAGTACGAAAGGGCCCTGCAGGTCGGCGTGGAGATCGTCGACGAGGAGGAGTTCCTGAGGCGCCTGGAGGGCTGACCGCCTGTCCCGATCGTGGCGGGGTCCAAGGGTCGGACCTATGGGGGCGCGCTCCCGCTATAGTCCGCGCGACCGAAGGGGGTATGGATGGCGACGGTGATCGACGGGAACGCGCTCGCGGCGAGGCTCGGCGAAACCGTGCACGAGGAGCTTGAGGCCGCTCGCGCATCGGGCGCCGAGCCGGGTCTCACGGCGGTGCTCGTTGGATCGGATCCCGCGGCCGGGGCCTACGAGCGGCAGATCGGCCGGCTGGCAGAGCGGCTCGGCTGCCCCTACACCTGCGAGCGCATGGACGATGGTGCCCCCGTCGACGACGTGCTGGCGACGATCCGGAGGCTGAACGACGACCCGGCGGTCACGGGGATCCTAGTGCTCCGTCCGCTGCCGTCGGGGATCGAGGAGGAGCTCCTGAACGACGCGCTCGATCCGGACAAGGACGTGGAGGCCGTCCACCCGAAGAACGCCGGGCTCCTTGTTCAGAGCCGTCCGCGGTTCGTGCCGTCGACCGCCGCCGCTTGCTTCCACATCCTCGACGAGCACGCCCAATCCACCGAACGAGATCCCTCGGAGCTCTTCCAGGGCAAGACCCTGGTCGTCGTGGGCCGGTCAATCAGCGTGGGGAAGCCGGCGGTCGCGCTCGGGCTCCAGCGGAACGCCACCGTCGTGACGTGCCACAGCCTGACGGCCAAGGCGGGCAAGCTAGCGGATTTCACGCGGCTCGCCGACATCCTGATCGTGGCGGCCGGCAGGGCCGGACTGGTCGACGGCGACATGGTCCGTGAGGGCGTGATCGTGATCGACGTGGGGATGAACGGCGAGAAGGACGAGGAGACCGGCAAGTGGCGCTTCGTCGGCGACGTCGACTTCGAGTCGGTCGCCGCGAAGGCCGAGGCGATCACGCCCGTTCCGGGCGGCGTCGGACCCGTTACGGACGTCTGGCTGATCCGCAACGCCGTCACCTCGGCCGTGACGGCGGCAAGGCCCCGGGTCTCGTCGTGACGTACTCGATCGTCGCGAGGGACCCCGAAACAGGAGAGCTAGGTGGCGCCGTGCAATCCCACTGGTTCGCTGCGGGAAACGGCGTGATCTGGGCCGAGCCCGGGGTAGGCGTCGTGGCGACCCAGGCCCTCCTGGATGAGAGCTACGGACCGCTTGGCCTGGATCTCATGCGCGGCGGCAAGACCGCGGAGGAGTCGCTTCGCGCGCTCGTCGAGGTCGACGGCGGGCGCGACGATAGGCAGGCCGCGATGATCGACGCACGGGGGCGCGTCGCCGCGCACACGGGCGCCAAGTGCCTGCACGCGGCGGGGCACCGGACCGGCGACGGCTTCTCCTGCCAGGCGAACATGATGCTGAACGACACCGTTTGGGAGGCCATGCACGACGCGTTCACCTCGACGCCGGGCGACCTGGTCCACCGCCTGCTCGCGGCGCTCGACGCGGCGGAGGCCGAGGGCGGCGACATCCGCGGCAGGCAGGCGGCCGGCATCCTCGTCGTGAGGGCGGAGCCGACGGGGCAGCGGTGGCGCGACCGCGTGATCGACGTGCGGGTTGACGATCACCCGGAGCCGCTGGCAGAGCTCCGTCGGCTAGTGGAGCTGAAGCTCGCGTACGACCTCATGGAGCGGGCCGACCAGCTCGAGCTGGCCGGCGATCTGGACGGAGCGGTCGCCGAATACCGGGCTGCCCTGGCCACCCACGGCGACGTCCCCGAGTTAGCTTTCTGGGGGGCGATCACGCTCGCGAAGGGCGGCGCCACCGAGGAGGCGCGAGACCTGCTTTCCGGGCTCTCGCACCCAGGCTGGGCGGAGCTCCTCCGGCGGATGGTGGCCGACGGCTCGCTCGACCCACCGGTCGGGAAGCTGCTCGGCTCGGGCTAGACTGGCCGCCGTGCCGGTCGAGATCGACATCGAACACGTCGCGCGGCTCGCGCGCCTAGACCTCGCCGACGAGGAGAAGGAGCGCCTGAAGGCGCAACTCGGGCTGATCCTCGAGCACGCCGCCAAGGTAGGGGAGGTCGCCGCCGCGGAGGTGCCGCCCACCGCGTACGCGGTCCCACGGTCCAACGTCTTCCGGCCCGACGTCCCCGAGCCGACGCTCCCGCACGCGGAGGCGATGGCGAACGCGCCGGAGGCCGAGGACGAGCGCTTCAAGGCTCCGCGTATCGTGGAGATGGAGTGACGGAGCTCTGCGACCTCTTGGCTTCCGACCTCTCAGCCATGATGCGGGCGGGGGAGGCCTCCGCGGTCGAGGTCGTCGGGTCCTGCCTGGGCAGGATCGAGGCCGTCGACGGCCGCGTGAAGGCGTTCCTAACGCTCACCCCCGAGGTCGCGCGCGAGCGCGCGGAGGCGCTCGACGAGCACCGGGGCAACGGAGCCCCGCAGTCGCCGGTCGCCGGCGTCCCGATCGCGGTCAAGGACGTGCTCACCACCCAGGGCATCCGAACGACGTGCGGCTCGCGGATCCTCGAGACCTACGTCCCGCCGTACGACGCGACGGCCTGGGTACGGGCCTCCGGCGACGGCGCCGTCCTGGTCGGCAAGACCAACTGCGACGAGTTCGCCATGGGCTCCTCGAACGAGAACTCCGCGTTCGGGCCCGTCCACAACCCGTGGGATCTCGACCGTGTGCCCGGCGGCTCGTCCGGCGGCTCAGCGGCGGCCGTCGCGGCCGGCGAGGCGATCTGGGCCCTGGGCACCGACACCGGCGGCTCGGTCCGCCAGCCGGCGTCGCTCTGCGGCGTCGTCGGGCTGAAGCCCACCTACGGGCTGGTCAGCCGGTACGGCCTGATCGCCTTCGCGTCGTCGCTGGACACGGTCGGGACGTTCACGCGCAGCGTCCGCGACGCGGCGTCCCTGCTCTCCTCGATCGCGGGGAAGGACGATCGCGACGCGACGAGCCTCGACACGCCCTATCGCGACTACTCTGAGGGGATCGAGCAGGAGATCACCGGTCTGCGGATCGGGGTCGTGAGGGAGACCTTCGGCGAGGGCGTCGAGCCGGCCGTCGCGGCCCGGGTTCGAGAGGCGATCGACAGGCTTGCGGGGCTGGAGGCGAGCATCGAAGAGATCTCGCTCCCGCACGCGGACTACGCGCTCTCCGCCTACTACCTGATCGCCCCCTCCGAGGCGTCTTCCAACCTCGCGCGCTACGACGGGATGCGCTACGGCCTCCGCGTCGACGGGAAACACTCGGTGGAGATGATGATGAAGACTCGCGGCGCGGGATTCGGCCCCGAGGTGAAGCGGCGCATCATGCTCGGCACCTACGCTCTTTCCGCCGGCTACTTCGAGGCCTTCTACGGGCAGGCGCAGAAGGTGCGGACGCTGATCATCCGGGACTACGAGGCGGCGTTCGCGCGCTTCGACGTGCTGGTGTCGCCCACCTCGCCGACGACCGCCTTCCGGATCGGAGAGCGGGTGGACGACCCGCTCGCGATGTACCTCTCCGACGTCTTCACGATCCCGGCCAATCTCGCGGGAGTGCCGGCGATCTCGATCCCGTGCGGGCTCGACGAAGCGGGCCTGCCGGTCGGCTTTCAGATCACCGCGAAGGTGCTGGACGAGCCGACGCTCCTCCGCGTCGCACACGCCCTCGAGCAGGCGCTGGCGTTCTCGGCCAGGCCGCCGCTCCTCGAGGCGCTCACGCCCAATTGATCGCCACGACCGCGCGGCGGTCGGCGAAACCCTTCAGCTCTACCTCGCGAGGTTCGGACACGGCGACTCCCTCGACGCCCTCGACGGTCTCGAGGCTCGCGAGGATCTCGCCGCCCTCGGCGAGGGCGCCGATGCGCGCGGCCTCGTGCACGCCCCTCCCTGCGTAACCGTCGCCGTCGCGCGTGGCCTCGGTCGCGTGGAGTCCGATGCGGACCTGTGGTGCGAAGCCGTGCGCGCGGCGGTGCTCGGCCAGCTTGCGCTGTATCTCGACGGCGCACGCCAGGGCGCCCCTCGCGTCTGCGAAGGCCACGAAGAAGCCGTCGCCCGCGTGGTCGACCTCCTCGCCCCGGTGGCCGGCGAAGCAGAGCCGGAGCGACTCGTCGTGCCACCGGCGGAGGTCCTGCCACGCCCCGTCTCCGATCGCCTGGATCAGGGCGCTCGAGCCCACGATGTCCGTGAACAGGAACGTGCGGACCGCGCGCCCGGCGGCGTCGCGCCGGCCCAGGCGCTCGAGCATCTCGGTCGCCCGTGCGGCGGCGGGCGACGCGCCGAGGCGCTCGAACGTCGAGATCGCCGTCTGGAGCTCGAGGGCGGCCGCCTCTCGGTCGCCCTCGGCGACGTGCGCCTCCGCGAGCGCCACAGCAGAGGTGGCGGCCTCGTAGGGCGCGTCGACCTCCTTCCAGAGCTGACAGGCGCGGCGGAGGTGCTTCACGGCGCCGCCTACGTTCGCCTCGACGAGATGGGCGAGTCCGGACGCGTACTCGGCCCCGGCACGGATCGCCGCGGTGGGGTACTCGCCGGCGATCTGGGCGAGTTCGTCGGCCGCCGCTCGAGCGGTCGCGGGGTCTGCGGCCGCACGGGCGATTTCCGCCTGGAAGGGAAGTAGGCGGGCCCGAGCCAGCCTGTTCCAACCCTCCTCGTCGAGCGAGCGGCGGATCGAGGCGGCCGCGGCGTCGGTCTTTCCCTCGGCCAGGCGAAGTAGCGCGAGGCCCGGCTGCGGATCCTCGCCGAGCTCGTGCGCCTGCTTGAAGGCCGCCGCGGCGGCTTCCAGGTCGCCCATCCGCAGACGGACCTCGCCGAGCTCGTGGTAGGCCTGGGCCGCCTGCGACGGGCTGAACTCGCGGAGCTCCTCGCACGCTCGGCGTACCTCCGCCTCGGCCTCGTCCCATGAGCCGAGGAGCCGCATGATCTCGGCGCGGTGAATCCGGCAGACGCCGGGGAAGCCCGTCATCGCGTGACGCTCGCACCAACGCTTGGCCGCGTCGGCCCACTCGCTGCCACGGCGGTAGTCGGCAAGGTCGCGGCACATGCTTATCACGTTGCAGAAGACCGCCCCTGTTGTATACGCGCCCAGCTCGCCGCCGGCCGCCGAGGCGCTCACCTCCTCCATGAGCGCCCAGCCCCCCTCGAGCTCGCCCTTGTCCACGAGGATCATGCCCCGGTACATCGTCGCGAAAGCCCGGAGATCGGCGTCGTCGAAGCCGCTCGCGACCCGTATCGCAAGGTCGATGTGATCCAGCGCCGCGTCGAGGTCGCCGGAACCCCACGGGCCCGACGCCCGCGCGATCTCGAGGTACCCGGTCGAGGTCGACTCTGGCTCTTCATTGAGGAGCTGCTCCGCGCGAGCTAGCCAGCCCTTCGCGACGGAGCCGGCGTTCTTCGTGGCGTACTGGCGGCGCAGGGTGAGCGCGCAGAACGCCGCGCACGCCTTGTCGCCGCGCTCGACGTAGGCCGCGTACGCGCGCTCTCGCGCCTCGATCGACTCGTTCGGCCGGCCGGTCCACCAGGCGGCCTTCGCGAGCCCCTCCATGTTCTCGGCATCCAGCGGGGCCTCGGCGTTGGCGCTCGCGAGGTGCTCGTAGGCCTCGGGCCAGGCGTGGCGCGCAAGGGCGTCCCTGCCCGCCTCGATCCCGCCGGCGACGGCTCCCTTCGTCACCCGTACATTCTGCCCGTAGTGGGAGTCTCGGGCTAGCCGGCGGGATCCTCCGTGGCCTCCGCCCCCGAGCCGAGGTCGGGCGGCGGGCTCACCTCCTTGGCGGAGATGATGAGGGCGACCGAGCCGACGATGATCGTTCCCGCCACGAGGGTGCGGATCCCGATACTCTCGTCGAGGATCGCGGCGCCGAGCAGCACCGCCACCACCGGGTTCACGTACGCGTACGTCGAGACGAGCGAGGTCCGAGCGTTCCGCAGAAGCCACACGTAGGACGTGAACGCCAGGAGCGAGCCGAACACTACGAGGTAGCCGAGCGCGAGAACGGACCTGCCGGTGAAGGCCGCGGGGGCCGCCCGGCCGAGCTCCCCGGTCGCGATGCCGACCGCGACGAGGAACGTACCGCCCGCGAGCATCTCCATCCCGGTGCCGACGAGCGGACGCCTGGGAAGCGGGGCGTGGCGCGAGTAGAGCGAGCCGGTGGCCCAGCATAGCGACGCGCCGACCGCGAACAGCATCCCGACGAGATCGACGTCAGCGCGAGCCGACTGCGTGACCAGGAGGGCGGCGCCGCCGAACCCGGTGACGAGCCCCAGGATCGGCGTCCAGCGCAGCCGCCTGCCGTAGACGATCCGGTCGATGAGAGCCATCCAGAGCGGGATCAGCGCGATGATGAGGGCCGTGATCCCCGACGGGATCGTCTTCTCCGCCCAGACGACGCCGCCGTTCCCGCCGACCAGCAGCAGGCCGCCGACGATCACCGCGGTTCGCCAGTGAGCCCGCGTCGGGCGGTCGCCCACGCGGTCGCCGCGGACGATCGAGAACCCGAACATGAGACCGCCGGCCACCAGGAACCGGACGCCGGCGGCGAGCAACGGCGGAAGGGACTCGTTCACCACGCGGATCCCCAGGTAGGTGGTGCCCCAGACGAGGTAGATCGTTCCGAGCGCCGCCCAGACCAGCGGGCCGTGCGAGCGCGCGGGCGCGGGGCGGGTTGATGCCTGCGTCCGTGCCATCACCCGATGATAGGTAAGGTAGCCCGCGGAAGGGGGCCCGGCACGAGCCGACACGCGATGGTCGCCGAGACCTACGAGACCGTCATCGGGCTCGAGTGCCACGTCGAGCTCTCGACGCGCACCAAGATGTTCTGCGGCTGTCCCAACGAGTTCGGGGCGCCCGCGAACACGAACGTCTGCCCGGTCTGCCTCGGCCACCCCGGCACGCTACCGGTCCCGAACGAGGGCGCGATCGAGAGCATCGTGAAGATCGGGCTCGTGCTCGGTTGCGAGATCGCGCCGCACTCGGTGTTCCACAGGAAGAACTACTTCTACCCGGACATGCCGAAGAACTACCAGATCAGCCAGTACGACCTGCCCATCTGCGTCGGCGGGCACCTGGACGTCGAGCTGCCCGACGGCTGGACGCGCCGGGTCGGGATCACGCGCGTGCACATGGAGGAGGACACGGGCAAGATGACTCACTCGGGCGCCACCGGAAGGATCGCCGAGGCCGACTACGCCCTCGTCGACTACAACCGCGCCGGTGTTCCACTGGTTGAGGTCGTATCAGAGCCCGACCTCCGCTCGCCCGAGGAGGCAGTCGCGTACCTCCGTGAGCTTCGCGCGCTGCTCGAGTCGCTCGACGTCTCCGACGTGCGGATGGAGGAGGGCTCACTCCGATGCGACGCCAACGTCTCCGTCCGTCCGGCCGGCTCCAGCGAGCTCGGCACGAAGGTCGAGGTGAAGAACCTCAACTCGCTCCGCTCGCTGGAGCGGGCCCTGAGGTACGAGCAGGAGCGACAGATCGAAGCGCTGCAAGAAGGCGAGCGCCTCGTCCAGGAGACGCGCCACTGGAACGAGGACACCGACACGACGACCTCGATGCGCTCGAAGGAGGAGGCGTTCGACTACCGCTACTTCCCCGAGCCAGACCTTCCGCCCCTCGAGCCCGACCGCGATTGGGTGGAGAGGGTCCGCGCCACGCTGCCGGAGCTCCCGGCCCGGCGGCGCACCCGGTACGAGGGCCTCGGGCTGACCCGGGAGCAGGCAAGCACGCTGGTCACCGAGCGTCATCTCGCTTCGCTGTTCGAGACGGCGGTCGCGCGGCTGGACGGCGTCGCCCCGAAGGTGGTCGCGAACTGGATCGTCCAGAACCTGGTGGCGGTGCTGAACGAGCGGGGGATGCGGCCCGCCGAGCTCGAGCTCGACCCCCAGCGACTGGCCGAAGTGATCGCTATGGTCGAGGACGGCACGGTCTCGATCACTGCGGGGAAGCAGGTGCTCGAGGAGACGATCGCGACCGGCGTGCCGCCCGAGCAGATCGTCCGGGAGAAGGGGCTGCGGCAGATCTCCGACGCCTCGGCGCTCGAGGCGTGGGTCGACGAGGTGATCGCGGAGAATCCCGATCCGGTCGAGCAGCTCCGCGGCGGCAAGGAGGGAGTGCTCGGGTTCCTCGTGGGGCAGGTGATGAAGAAGTCGGGGGGCTCGGCGAATCCGAAGCTCGCCGGCGACTTGCTCCAGGAGCGCCTCTCCGGGTAGGCGTGCGTTGAGAGCCGACCAGGAGCGCCGCCGTTACCCGTGGTGGCAGCTCATCCTGCTCGGACTCGCCGGGCTCGGCGAATCGATCGTGTGGCCGATCCGGCGCATGTGGCGCTCCGACAACCCGATCGACACGTACGCGCTCGTCCACATGGGCAGCACCGCCGGCGACGCGATGGTGGCGATCGCGCTCGCCGACTCGATCTTCTTCTCGATCCCGGTGGGTGAGGCTCAGGGGCAGGTCGCTCGCTATCTCGCGCTCACGATGGCTCCACTGGCGCTCGCGGGCCCGTTCCTCGTCCCACTGCTGGATCGGGCCGGGCCCCGACGCGCGATCTCGTTCGGGTCGGCGGCCGGGCGAGCGATCCTCGCGGTATTCCTAGCGGCTCGGGTGGAGAGCCTGCTCCTCTTCCCGATAGCTCTCGCGATGCTCGTACTCACCAAGGTGCACCTGATCACGAAGAACGGCCTCACGCTCGCGTACGCAGGCCGGAGCGAGGGGCTGGTGCGAACGAACGCGCGGCTCGGGAGGATCGCCGTCGGCGGAGCGCTCCTCGGCGCCCCCCCCGCGCTTCTCCTGGTGAAGCTCGGCGGAGCGCCGGTCGCGATCCTCGGGGCCTCCGTCGTGTACGTGCTCGTGGCGCTCGTCAACCTGAGACTGCCGCACCCCCGTGTGGAGGGCGGACCGGGTGAGGTCACGGTGCTGGGCGCGATGCCGGCGATAGGCTCGCCGGCGATCGGGGCCGCGGGACTGCGGGCGGCGGCCGGGTTCCTGCTGTTCCTCCTGGCGTTCGCGCTTCGCCGCCAGGGCCTGCCGGCCTCGTGGTTCGGTCTCCTGGGCGCGGCCGGGACCCTCGGGAGCTTCCTCGGCGACGTCGTGGCCCCGAGGCTGCCCAGCGCGTGGCGTGAGGAGCTGGTCGTGGTGGGATGCGTGGCGATCGCGGGCATCGGCGCGTTCCTAGCCTTCCAGACGTTCACGCTTCCGGTCCTGATCCTCTTCGGTCTGGTCGCCGGGATGGCGACGGAGTCGGGGCGGCTGGCGTTCCAGAGCCTCGCGCAACAGCTGGTGCCGGCCGGGGCGTTCGGACGAGTGTTCGTGCGCTACGAGGTCCTGTTCCAGGTGGCGTGGATCGCCGGCGCGCTCATGCCGGCCGTGCTCGACATCGACTTCCGCGGCGGGATCCTCGTCATGGCCGGCTGGTACATGCTCGTCGGGCTCTCGTTCCTCCTCTGGCCGAGGTGGGACCGGCGCCGGGAACGCCAGCTGCTCGAGGAGACCGGCGAGTAGCTAGATCGTCAGGAACTCCTCGGTCACCCCGTCAGAGAACGAGACGACGACGAACGGTCCCTCCTTGGCTCCGTCCATCCCCGGGCTCCCGGGCGGCATGCCCGGCAGGGCGATGCCGTCGATCGAAGGCCGTTCCGCCAGGAGCTTGTCGATCGCCTCGATCGGCACGTGGCCCTCGATCACGTAGCCATCGACGACCGCCGTGTGGCAGCTCCAGTCGCTTTCCGGCACGCGGAGATCGAGCTTCACGGAGTTCACGTCGTCGGTCGCGACCTCCTGGACGACGTAGCCGTGATCCTGGAGGTAAGGGATGTACTCGTGACAGCAGCCGCAGGTGGGGGAGGCATAGATAGTGATCGTGGCCTTCGTGCCTCCGGCGGGCTCGCCCTCCACTCGCGTGACCGGAGCAGTGTCCTTGCATCCGGCGGCGAGCACGAGCGCCGCTGTCGCGGCGGCCGCCAGCCCGTGGATTGGTCGCATGATGGCTCCCTGGTCGTTGTGCCGAGCGTAGCCGGCCCGGCTCGGCTCTTCTCAGGCCGTTCGGCCCCGCCTCGGCGGGCGGGTAGACCCTCGGCGGAGCGCCGCGCGGATCGCGTCGAGGGCGGCCGGGTCCTCGAGCGTCGAGACGTCGCCGGGGTCCTCCTCGAGCACCGTGGCACGGATGGCGCGGCGGACGATCTTGGCGGATCGGGTCTTCGGCAGCGCCGGGATGAATAGGACACGGCCCGGCTTGAAGGGCTTCCCGAGACGGTCGGCGACGAGCTCGGCCAGCTCACTCGCCAGGGTGTCGGTCACGTCGTGCTTTGCGACGACGAAGCACCAGATCGTCTCGCCCCTTACCTCGTCGGGGACGCCGACCGCGGCCGACTCCAGGACGGCCGGGTGCTCCGCGAGAACGCTCTCGACCTCGGCCGGCCCCAGGCGACGGCCGGCTATGTTCACCGTGTCGTCCGATCGCCCGTGGAGGAACCAGAAGCCATCCTCGTCGACGCTTGCCCAGTCGCCGTGGGTCCACACGCCGGGGAACCTCCGCCAGTACGTCTCGACGTAGCGTTCCGGATCGCCCCAGATCCCCCGGGTCATCGCGGGCCAGGGCTTGCGGCACACGAGCTCTCCGACCTCGCCGGGGTCGGCCGGAGTCCCGTCCGAGCGCAGGACCGCGACGTCCATCCCGAGCGCGGCCCCCCGCAGCGTGCAGGGCTTCAGCTCGCTGATCGGCAGCGGCGAGAGGAAGCAGGCGCCGACCTCGGTGCCGCCCGAGAGGTTGATGATCGGCAGGCGCTCCTCGCCCACCTCGCGGAAGAGCCACATGTACGGCTCGGGGTTCCATGGCTCGCCGGTCGAGGCGAGGACTCGCAGGCTCGACAGATCGTGCGAGCGGACCGGATCCTCGCCGTGCGGGATCAGCGATCGGATCAACGTCGGTGATACGCCGAGGGTCGTGACGCCGTGTCGCTCGATCGTCGCCCAGAGTCGGTCGGCCCCCGGGTGCGTCGGGGAGCCCTCGGTCAGCAGCACCGTGGCGCCGAGCGCGCCGGCACCGACGAGCTCCCACGGTCCCATGATCCACCCGAGGTCGGTCACCCAGTGGAGCACCTCGCCCTGATGCAGGTCGGCCTGGTAGGCCACCTCCTCGGAGATCTTGACGAGGAACCCTCCGTGCACGTGGACCGCGCCCTTCGGTCTTCCGCTCGTGCCGCTCGTGTAGCCGATGAACAGCGGATGCTCCGCGGGGAACGACTCGGTCTCGAAGTGCCCCGGTTGCTCGCCCACGAAGTCGTCCCAGCGCAGGTCGCGGCCGAGGTTCCACTCGAGCTTCGGGCGATCCAGCCTCAGCCAGACGAGCAGGTGCTCGACGCAGCCCGCCAGGTCGGCGGCCCGGTCGGCGCTCTCCTTCATCTGGACCACCGAGCCCCTGTGCAGGAAGCCGTCGGCGGTCAGAAGGACGCGGGCGCGGGCGTCGGCGAGGCGCGTTGCCACCGCCTCCGCGCCGAAGCCCGAGAAGATCGGCACGTAGACCGCGCCGACCTTCGCGCAGGCGAGGGTGGCCGCGACGGTTTCCGGTGCCATAGGAAGGAAGATGCCGACGGCGTCTCCCGGACCGACCCCGATGGCCCGGAGCGCGTGCGCCAGGCGATCGGTCTCGAGCCTCAGCTGCTCGTAGCTGACGCGGCGGACCTCGCCGTCCTCGCCCTCCCAGACCAGCGCTAGCGCGTGAGGGGTTCGGTCGGCCCACCGGTCTAGGCAGTTGTGGGCGAGGTTCAGCTCGCCTCCAACGAACCAGGTCGCCCACTCGACCCCTCGGGATGTATCGAGTACGCGCTCGTAGGGCGTCGAGAAATCGATCCCCAGGTCGCGCACGACGGCGTCCCAGAACCATTCGACGTCCGCGGTGGAGCGAGCGACGAGCTCGTCGTGGGAGCCGATCCCGTTCGCACGCATGAAGCGGGTGACGTTGGCGCGCTCGACGTACTCCGGCGAGGGCCGCCACACCACGTCCACGGTTCCACGGTATAACGACGTCTGTGGAGCCGCACGTGGTGGTCGTCGGCGTCGGGCACACCGGGTGCGTTCCCATCTCTTCCGGCGTCTCCTACAAGGAGCTCATGTACGACGCGGCGCGGCTGGCCTACGCCGACGCCGGGATCGACCCTCGGACGGGCGTGGATTCCTTCGTCTGCGTGTCCGAGGATCTCGACGAGGGAACCAGCATCTTCGACGAGTATGTCCCCGACCAGCTGGGGGCGGTGCAGCGGCCGGTGCATACCCTCGCGGCCGACGGCCTCGCCGCCGTCGCGACGGCGATCATGCTGATCCGCTCGGGGATAGCAGGGGTCGTGGTGGTCGAGGGGCACCGCAAGTCGTCGGACTCCCGCACGCCCGGTCGGGTGGAACGGTTCGCGCTGGACCCTGTGTTCGAGCGACCCATAGGGGTGTCCGCGCTCGCCGTGGCCGGGCTGGAGATGAGTCGCTACCTGAAGACGAGCGGAGCGAGCGAGCGGGACTGCGCGGCGGTCGCCTCCGAGAACCGGCGGAGGGCCCTGGAGAACCCTCGCGCCGCCTATGGAGCCGACGTCGGGGTGGATGAGGTCCTCGACTCGCCGCCGCTCTTCAGGCCGCTCGTGGAGCAGGAGGCGGCGCGGCCGGCCGACGCTGCGATCGTGGTCGTGCTAGCGGAGGCCGGCCGCGCGGGGGACCCGACACGCTCGGTCCGGGTGACCGGCGTCGGGTGGTCGACGGGGAGCGCGTCGCTGGGAAGCCGCGACTGGGACCGGCCGGGATACGTGTGGAGCGCCGCGGAGATGGCCTACCGGCAAGCGGGGGTTCACTCGTTCGACCTGGCCGAGGTCGACGACCGGTTCGCCTACAAGCAGCTGCAGCACGCGGAGGCGCTCGGCCTGGCGAACGTGGTCGTCAACCGGAGCGGCGGTTCGCTCGGCGAGGGCGAGATCGGCGACGCGACGGGGCTGTCCCGCCTGGTGGCCTGCGTCGAGCAGCTCCGCGGGGAGGCGGGCAACATGCAGGTGGAGGGCGCGAGGACGGCGGTCGCGCAGTCATGGCGCGGGGTCCCTTCGACATCTTCGGCCGTGGTCACGCTAGAGGGGCCCGCGCGGTGAGCCGTTCCGTCGCCGTCGTTGGCGCGGGCATGACCCGGTTCATGCGCCGGGCCGAGGAGACGGGAAAGGAGCTCTCGTGGGAGGCCGCGCGCGCGGCCCTGGACTCCTGCGGCCTCGGCCTCGCGGACGTCGATGCGGTTTGCCTCGGTAGCGCTCCCGACGCGTTCGACGGGGTTCACCGCAAGGGCGAGTACCTGTCGGAGGGCTGCGGCGCCCTCGGTAAGCCGTTCCTGCGCAGCTACGTCGGCGGCGGCACCGGCGTGTTCGTGCCGATCCAGGGCTGGTACACGGTCGCGTCCGGAATGGCCGACGTCGTTCTCGTCGTCGCCGAGGAGAAGATGTCCTCATGCCAGCCGCACCCGCAGGGGGCGTTCCTGACGATATTCGACAGCGTGCTCGAGCGACCGCTCGGCCCGAATCTGCTCTGGATCTTCGCGCTCGAGATGAACAGATACATGTCGGCGTATGGGCTCGACAAGGCCGACATCGCCCGTGTCGCGGTGAAGAACAAGAGGAACGCCGCCGACCACCCGGCGGCGCAGGTCGCCGAGCCCCACGTCACGGTCGACGACATCCTGGCCTCGGAGGTGATGGCCTGGCCCGTTCAGCGTCTCGACGTGTCGCCGGTGTCCGACGGCGCGGTGGCGGTCGTGCTGGCCAGCGAGGAGGCCGCACGGCGAGTCACCGACTCTCCGGTGTGGATCCAGGGCGTCGGCTGGAACCTCGACACGGCCTACTGGACCAACCGCGACCTGGTGTACCCCCACTATGTCGAGCGGGCGGCGCGGATGGCGTACGACATGGCGGGCGTGAAGGAGCCGCGGAAGGAGATCCACGTCGCCGAGCCCTACGACCCGTTCGACTACAAGGAGCTCCATCACCTTGAAGGGCTCCTGCTCTTCGGCAAGGGCAAGGCGCCCGAAGCGGCGCGCGACGGCGTGCTCGATCGAGACGGCGATCTCCCGTCGGTGCCCTCGGGAGGCCTCCTCGGCGTGGGGAACCCGATCGCGGCGGCGGGTCTCATGAAGGTCGCGGAGCTCTTCTGGCAGCTCCGGGGCGAGGCGGGCAAGCGTCAGGTCCCCGGCACGCCGGAGCGTGGCGTCGCGCAGGCGTGGGGCGATCTCATGCAGGTTGGGACCGTCGTGGTGATGGGCACTCAGCAGTCCGCCGGGGCGGTCCGGACGAGTGGTGGTCGGGCGGGCGTCGGGCCACGAGGCCGGATCCGCGCCGGCCTGCGTGTCGTGCAGACGCCCCCCTATGCGCTCGGTGGCCACCCCCTGACCGACGACGAGCTCACGTCGGACCCGTTCGCCGTCGACGACCGCCTCGACTCGGAGTACTCGTGGGACACCGGCGTGGCGATCGGCGGCTTCCTGGCCGGGCTCGAGCGCGGCGAGATCCTGGGCCGGGAGTGCCCGTCGTGCGGGCGCGTGCTCGTCCCGCCACGCCTGTTCTGCGAGAGCTGCTTCCGGCCGACGACAAAGTGGACACGCGTCGCGGACACCGGGATCGTGCAGACGTTCTCGGTGTGCCACGTGACGTGGGACATGCAACCCCTTGCCGAGCCGGAGCTCCCGGCGGTGATCGCGATCGACGGGAGCGACGGCGGGTTCCTCCACAAGCTCGGCGATGTCCGGCCCGAGGACGTGCGGATCGGGATGGCGGTCGCGGCCGTTTGGAAGCCCGAGGCGCAGCGCGCCGGCTCGATCCTCGACGTCGCGTACTTCCGCCCCCGGAGAGAGGCCTGATGCCCGGGCTTGCCGTTCGCCGCTGGCCGGGGGAGTTCCCGTTCGCGTACCGCTACACGGCGGGGGTCGCGGGCTGGCGATTCCTCGAGGCCCTACGCGATCGCGGGGTCTTCCTAGGCTCTCGGTGCGACACGTGCGACTACGTCTACGTGCCGGCCCGCCTGTTCTGCGAGCGGTGCTTCGCGGAGCTCGCCGCGGACACCGAGGTCGGACCGGCCGGGACGCTCGAGTCGCTCGCGATCGGCCACGTCGGCGTCGACGGCGAGCCGCTCGAGGAGCCGGTCGCCGTTGGCCTGGTAAGGCTGGACGGTGCCGACGCCGTGCTGTTCCACCGCCTGATCGGCGACGGGTTCGAGATCGGGATGCGCGTAGAGGCGGTGCTCGGGTCCGAACCGACCGGCTCGATCCTCGACGTCGCGGGTTTCCGGAAGGAGAGCTAGTTGGACTTCGATCTCACGCCCGAGCAGGAGGCCTTCCGGCAGGCCGTACGAGGGTTCGTTGACGAGGTCGTGGCCCCTCGCGCCGAGGAGGCCGACCGAGCCGAGGCGCTGCCCATGGACGTGGTCCGGCAGATGGGGGAGCTCGGGCTCTTCGGCATCCCCTTCCCCGAGGAATATGGGGGTCAGGGAGGCGACCACGTTTCCCTGGCGATCGCCATCGAGGAGATCGGCCGGGTCGACCAGTCGCTCGGAGTGACTCTCTCGGCGGCGGTCGGGCTCGGCGCGGGGATGATCCACCGGTTCGGCGACGAGGAGCAGAAGCGGCGCTGGCTCGTACCGGCCGCCCGCGGGGACGTCCTCGGCGCCTTCGCGATATCCGAGCCGGGTGCAGGCTCCGATACCTCGGCGATCGCGACCACCGCGCGTCTGGAGGACGGCGAGTGGATGATCGACGGCTCGAAGGCGTTCACGACGAACTCCGGAACATCCATCACCGGGTTCATGGTGGTCGCGGCGGTCACGGGCGATCGCGAGGGCGAGAAGGAATACTCGACGATCGTCGTCCCGGCCGGCACGCCGGGGCTCACCGTCGCGCCCCACTACAGGAAGCTCGGCTGGCGCGCCAGCGACACCCACGAGCTCTCGTTCCAGGGATGCCGCGTGCCGGAGGACCATCTCCTCGGCCAGCGCGGGTCCGGGCTCGGCCAGTGCCTTGCGGCCCTCGACGGCGGGCGGGTGGGGATCGCGGCGCTCTCGGTCGGGCTCTCCCAGGCATGCCTCGACGCGAGCGTGAGCTACGCCGGTGAGCGCGTGGCGTTCGGCAAGCCGATCGCGAGCCACGAGGCGATCCGGTTCAAGCTCGCCGACATGAAGGTTGCCGTCGAGGCCGCGCGGCTGCTCACGTATCGCGCGGCGTGGCTCCGCGATCGGGGGCGGCCCTTCACCACGGAGGCCGCCGTGGCGAAGCTGTACGCGAGCGAGATCGCGGTCACGTGCGCGCGCGAGGCGGTGCAGGTCCACGGCGGCTACGGGTTCATCGAGGAGTCCGCCGTCGCCCGCTACTACCGCGACTCCAAGGTGCTCGAGATCGCCGAGGGAACGAGCGAGATCCAGCGCATGGTCATCGCTCGCGAGCTCGGGCTACCGGCCTAGAACCGGGCGAGCTCGCGGATCTTCCGCAAGACGGTGTCCGCGTTCGGGAGGTACGCGTCCTCGAGGGCTTTGGCGAACGGCATCGCGGGGACGTCGGGCCCGCCGACGCGGACGACGGGTCCGTCGAGGTCGAACATCGCCTCCTCGGCTATCGTCGCGGCGATCTCGGCTCCGGCGCCGTAGGTTCGGTTGTCCTCGTAGACGACCATCGCCTTGCCGGTCTTCCTGACCGAGGCAAGGATCGTTTCCTTGTCCAGCGGCGAGATCGTCCGGACGTCCACGACCTCGGCGGTCTCACCGTCCTCCTCCTGGAGTCGCTGCGCCGCTTCGAGGCATACGTGGAGCATCCACCCGTAAGCGACCAGGGTGAGGTCCTCGCCCTCGCGCTTCACGTCGGCCCGCCCGATCGGGACCTCATACGTCTCGTCCGGCACCTCGCCGCTTATCGCCCGGTAGCATTTCTTGGGCTCGAGGAAGAGCACGGGGTCGGGGTCGCGGATCGCCGCCCGAAGCAGGCCCTTCGCGTCGAAGGGGGTGGCCGGGGTGACGACCTTCAAGCCGGGGATGTGTCCGTACAGCGCCTCGATCGACTGGGAGTGGTAGAGCGCGCCGTGGATGCCTCCGCCCCACGGGGCGCGGATCACGAGCGGCACCCCGAAGTCTCCGTTGGAGCGGTAGCGGATCCGCGCCGCCTCGGACACGATCTGGTCGAAGGCGGAGTGGATGAAGTCGGCGAACTCGATCTCGGCGACGGGAAGGAGCCCGTGGAGCGCCATTCCGATGGATATTCCGACGATCGAGCTCTCCGCGAGAGGTGTGTCGATGACGCGCCCCTCACCGAACGCGTCGAGGAAACCCTCGCTGATCCGGAACACGCCGCCGTCTCGACCGATGTCCTCGCCGAGCATGACCACGCGTTCGTCGGCCTCCATCTCCTCCTTCAGGGCGTCGTGGATCGTGGTGACGAGGTTCTTCTCGGTCACGGCTCTTCCTCCGCGAACACGTGGAGGGCCATCGACCCCGGCTCCGGGTCCGGTGCGGCCTCGGCCCGCCGCACCGCCTCCTGCACCTCGGCCTCGGCCTCCGCCCGCATCCTGGAGGTCGCCGCCTCGTCGAGCAGTCCTTGGATCGTCAGGTACTCCGCGAACTCGAGGAGCGCGTCGTGGCGGCGGGCCTCCTCGACCTCCTCGCGGCTCCGGTAGCGCCGGTCGTCGTCGTCAGAGGTGTGCGGCATGAACCGATACGTCTTGCACTCGACCAGCGTCGGCCCGCCGCCGTCGCGGGCGCGGCCCACGGCCTCCTGCATGGCCCCGTAGCAGGCGAGCACATCGTTCCCGTCCACCGTGACGCCCGGGAACCCGTAGCCGGCCGCGCGGACGGCCACGCTCTCCACGGCCATCTGCTTGGAGAACGGCACGGAGATCGCGTAGCCGTTGTTCTCGCACACGAAGACGACCGGCAGGTGATGGATCCCTGCGAAGTTCATAGCCTCGTGCACGTCCCCTTTACTCGAGGCGCCCTCGCCGAACCACGTGGCCGCGACGGCGGGCTCTCCGCGTAGCTTCATCGCGTACGCGATGCCGACGGCGTGCGGGACCTGGGTCGCGATGACCGAGGAGCCCGTCACGATCCCGAGGCGTCGGGAGCTCCAGTGCGAGGGCATCTGGCGCCCACCCGATGCCGGATCGGAGGCCTTGGCGAACACGCCGAGGAAGATGTCATAGGCGGTGAAGCCCGCGCAGAGCGCCACCGCCCGGTCGCGGTAGTAGGGCACGAACACGTCCACCCCGCGCTTGAGCGGCCAGGCGGTGCCTACCTGCGTCGCCTCGTGCCCGGCGCTCGGCACCGCGAAAGGCACCTTGCCCTGGCGGTTCATCCGGAACTCGACCTCGTCGCAGACGCGGCCGAGGAGCATCGTCCGATACATCGACAGGGCGTCGGAATCCGCGAGACCCAGGTGCCGGTGCGGGGCCTGGGTCGCGCGCTCCACGGCCCTATGCCTCGCCTACGCGTAGGAGGGGGAAGCAACGTGCGTGTAGCCGCTGCATCTTCGCCCTGGAGTGTAGCGCCGTCGGAGACGGGAAGAACGGAGTCATCTCCGTTGGTTTCGGCCATCATGGAGCGGAAGCTTGAGGAAGGAGGGACGATGCCCGAGTTCGTGACCGTGGCAAGGGCCGAGGACGTCGCGGAGGGGAAGGTCCGGGCCTTCGACGTGCTCGGCACACCGGTCGCGCTGGCACGGGTCGAAGGTAGCGTGTACGCGTTCGGCGACATCTGCACGCATCGCCAGTGCAACCTGTCGGCCAGCGAGCCCGAGGGCACCACCATCGAATGTGAGTGCCACGGCAGCGTGTTCGACCTTTCGACGGGGGCGGTCCTGAACGGGCCGGCGACCGAGCCGATCGCCACTTTCGAGGTTCGCGAGGAGGGCGGTGACCTCAAGGTCGGGGCCTGATCTGTGGCCGAGCGAACATTCGTGGTCGTGGGCGCCGGGCTCGCCGCCGCCACCGCGGTTGCCACGCTGCGCGAGGACGGGTTCGGCGGCCGCATCGTCCTTATCGGCGAGGAGACGCTCCCGCCGTATGAGCGCCCGCCGCTCTCCAAGGAGTACCTGCGGGGGGAGTACACGCTCGATCAAGGCTTCGTGCGGCCGTCGGAGTGGTACGAGGAACAGGCGATCGAGACTCGCTTCGGAGTGCGGGCAGCGCGGCTCGAGGCGCGCAGGGTCGTCCTAACCGGAGGCGAGCGGGTCGCGTTCGACGCGGCGGTCGTGGCGACCGGGCTCCGCAACCGGAGGCTGCGTGTCCCAGGCGCCGACCTGGACGGGGTCTTCGACCTACGCTTCGTGACCGACGCCGACCGCATCAGAGACGCCGCCGCCGGCGCGTCGAAGGCGGTCGTCGTGGGGATGGGCTTCATCGGCGCGGAGGTCACGGCCTCGCTCAGGCAGCTCGGGCTCGAGGTCACGGTGATCGAGCCGCTCGAGGCGCCGCTGGCGCGCGCCCTCGGCCCCGAGCTCGGGCGGCCGATCGCCGCGCTGCACGCCGATCACGGTGTCGAGATGCGATTCGGGGAAGGAGTCGAGCGCTTCGAGGGCGCGGGGAGGTTCGAGGCCGCGGTGACCTCGTCCGGCCAACGGGTCGAGGGAGACTTCGCCGTCGTTGGCATCGGTACGGCGCCGGACGTGGTCGAAGGGCCAGCCGTCGCCCACGACGGAGGGATCGAGGTGGGTCCCACCCTCGAGACCCCGATCCCGTGGGTGTTCGCGGCGGGAGACGTGGCGAGCCACGACCACCCCGTCTTCGGTCGGATCCGCGTGGAGCACTTCGACAACGCGATCAAGATGGGCGAGACGGCCGCGCGCAACATGCTCGGGCGCCAAGAGGTCTTCGACGACCCCCACTGGTTCTGGTCGGACCAATACGACGCGCAGATCCAGAGCGCCGGCGTCGCTCGTCGATGGGACCAGGTCATCGTCCGCGGGATCCTCGAGGAAAGAAGCTTCTGCGCCTTCTACCTCGACGAGGGCATGCTCGTGCAGGCGGTCTCGATGAACTGGAAGCGCGACGTGCGGCGCTCCATGCCGCTGATCGGAGCTCGGATCCGTGCAGCCTCGCTCAGGGACCCGGAGGTCGACCTACGGACCCTCACGCCGCGGGACGCGTAGGGACCGCGTGATACCCTCGGGCAAAAATGCGTCCCGAGGAGTCAAGAGGAGTCAATTGGACAGGCCCGAGATCATCCTCGCACCCGGCCCCACGCCGATCCCGCCCGAGGTCTACCTCGCGCAGGGAAGCCCGATCGTGTACCACCGCGGGCCCGGATACGGCGCGATCCTGCGGGAGGTCACCGAGCGATTGCAGGAGCTGTACCAGACCCGCTCCGATGTGCTCGTCCTCACGTCGTCGGGCACCGGCGGCCTCGAGTCGGCGATCGCGAACGCGTTCTCGCCCGGCGATACGGTGCTCGTGCCGCTCGCCGGCTACTTCGCCGAGCGCTTCTCGAAGATCGCGCGGGCGTTCGGCCTCCAGGTGCGAACGATCGAGTGCGACTGGGGGCGCACGGTGAAGGCGGCCGACGTGGCCGCGGCGCTCGCCGAGCGCCCCGCCAAGGCGGTGCTCCTCACCCACAGCGAGACCTCGACGGGCGTCGTCCACGACGTCGAGTCGGTGGCGGCGGCCGCGAAGGACGCAGGTGCGCTGGTCCTGGTCGACGCGGTGAGCTCCCTGGGCGCCGTGCCATTCGACTTCGACGGCTGGGGGATCGACGTGGCCGTCAGCGGCTCGCAGAAGGCCCTGTCGGCCTCGCCCGGGCTCGCGTTCGTCGCGATCTCCGCGGCGGGGTGGGCGGCTCACGAGACCGCGACCTGTCCCCGGTTCTACTTCGACTGGACGGCCGCGAAGCAGGCGTACGATCTGAACGAGCCCGAGAACCCCTGGACCCCGGCGATCTCGGTGATGCAGGGGCTCCACGCAGCTCTCCGGCTCTACTTCCAAGACGGTCGGGAGGCGAGGCTGGCCCGACACGAGCTCCTCTCTCGCGCCGTGAAGGAGGGTATCCGCGCGATGGGGCTCGACCTGTTCGGTGAGGACCCGCATCGGGCCTGGACCGTCACCGCCGTCCGCGCCCCGGAAGGCCTCGACGGCAACGAGCTCGTCGCGCGCGTGCGCGCAGATCACGGGGTCATCCTCGCGCCGGGGCAGGGACCGCTCAAGGGCAAGGTCTTCCGGATCGGCCATCTCGGCTACTATGAGCCGCTCGACATCGTGCGCGGCCTGGCCGCGCTCGAGATGACGCTCGAGTCCATGGGGTACCCGGTGAAGCGGGGCGCAGCCGTGTCCGCCGCGGAGGGCGTCTTCGCCGGGAGGGACTAAGGTGCGGGTCCTGGTCACGGAGCCGCTGTCGGAACGCGGCCTGGACCTGTTGCAGAAGGACTTCCAGGTCGACGTTCGCGAGGACCTCGCGAGGGGCGACCTCGCCGCCGAGATCGGGCCCTACGAGGCGCTCGTGGTTCGCTCACAGACGCAGGTCGGCGCCGAAGTCATCGAGGCCGGAGAGCACCTGAAGGTGATCGCGCGGGCGGGCATCGGTCTCGACAACGTCGACGTCGAGGCGGCCACGCGGCGCGGCGTGATGGTCGTGAACGCGCCCCAGTCGAACATCGTCTCGGCCGCCGAGCACACGATGGCGTTGCTGCTCGCGCAGGCCCGTAACATCCCCCAGGCTCACCTGGCCCTCCGGGGAGGCGCCTGGGAGCGAACGAGGTACGAGGGAGTCGAGCTCACGGGCAAGACCCTCGGCGTGATAGGTCTGGGACGGGTTGGAGCCATGGTTGCCCTGCGGGCCGCGGCGTTCGGCATGCGGGTGATCGCCTTCGATCCCTACGTCGGCCGCGATCACGCCAAGGAGATGAAGGTGGACCTGATGCCGACGCTCGAGGCGCTGCTCGTCCAGTCGGACTTCGTGACGATCCACCTGCCCCGGACCGCCGACACCGAGCGGCTGATCGGCGGGAGAGAGCTGTCCCTCATGAAGAAGGGCGCTCGACTAGTGAACACTGCCCGTGGGGGGATAGTGGACGAGGAGGCCCTCGCGAAGGCGATCGAGGGCGGCCACCTCGGCGGCGCCGCGCTCGACGTCTTCGCCGAGGAGCCGACAACAGACAGCCCTCTCTTCCACTTCGACAACGTCGTGGTCACCCCGCACCTGGGCGCCTCGACCGTCGAGGCCCAGGACAAGGCGGGGACGACGATCGCTGACATGGTTCGCCTCGCGCTTCGTGGCGAGTTCGTCCCCTACGCGGTGAACGTCTCGGCCGGCGCCGAGGTGCCGGAGGTCGTCCGGCCGTTCTTGCACCTCGCCGAGCGGCTGGGCGCGCTTCTGACGGGCCTGTCGGAGGGCGCCCTACGCTCGATAGAATGCGCATACCTAGGGCGGATCGCCGAGGCCGACACGCGTGTCGTGACTCTGGCGATCCTCAAGGGGTCGCTCACCGGGGTCGTCCACGAACCGGTCTCGTTCGTGAACGCCCCGATGATCGCGCGCGAGCGAGGCATCGAGGTATCCGAGGTCCGATCGACTGTCTCGCGCGACTACGTGAACCTGATCTCGCTCCGGGCCGATACCGAGGGCGGCGAGGTCGCCGTCAGCGGGACGCTGG
>Ga0209341_10001445_pt1 | contig 23624 bp, 18 predicted proteins | sample RifCSP13_2_FD_184020 | JGI IMG/M metagenome (GOLD analysis project Ga0209341, IMG submission 184020) | Soil microbial communities from Rifle, Colorado - Rifle CSP2_sed 13_2 (SPAdes) (version 2) | ecosystem: Environmental > Terrestrial > Deep subsurface > Rock core/Sediment | place: Rifle... | reverse complement strand
ACTTGCCTGACCTCAGGCACGCCTCTCCGAGGACCTTGGCAGCGGTCACGACGCCCTGCTGCGCCCTTCCGTGCCACCTTACTTCCAAGTAGTTCTCCATAGAACCGTCCTTATATTTTAAGTGTCTGCCGTAAGGCCACGCGAACCCCCGTCACTTTAGGCCGCTGGCCCTGTCAAACCCGGTCTGAAGGGCCTTCCTGTTCAGCTCGACAAAAGCCGCCGGCACCCTTGAGAGGACCGCCTTCTCGATGGCTTCGCGGGAGACTATCCCGGTAAGCTCGGTTATCATGCCAAGGGAGATGATGTTCGCGACTATGGCCTTGCCCATCTCGTCTCTCGCGGTCCCGGTGATGGGGTAGCTGTAGACCTTAAACCTGCTGTTCGGGACGGTTTTTACATCCTCGCTGTCGACGAGGAGTATACCTCCGTCCTTTATGTCCTTGTGGTATTTGGTGCACGCCTCCTGCGTCATCGCGAGCATGCAGTCTATGGCGGTCGCCTTAGGATAGTCTATTGCTCCCTGGGAGATTATCACCTCGGCCTTTGAAGCGCCTCCCCTTGATTCAGGGCCGTATGACTGGCTCTGGACCGCGTTCTTGCCCCCATAGATGGCAGCGGCCTCTGCCATGATTATCCCGGCCAGTATCATGCCCTGTCCGCCGGAGCCGCTGAAACGGATCTCGTACCTGTCGCTCATATGCAAAGCCTCCGCTGTGATTGGCCTACTTTCTTTGGCCTGTGTGCTGTTGAAATCAAAACCCGGGCCCTGACTATTTCTTCGCCGCCTTCCCGATTATTAGGCTCTCGTACTGGTCGCAGTACTCAGGCTTCTCTACCCTGTGCAGTATGCCACGGAGCATCTTGCCTTCGAGCTTTTCGGGCGGGAGCTTCTCAGCCTGCCTTATGTTTACGGTGCCGTCCTTCTCGATCGCCTCCATCATGTGGGTTGCGCTTTTATACTTGTTGGCCCTCCCGAAGTAGGTCGGGCAGGCATCGATTATATCCACCACCGACGTGCCTCTGTGGCGTATCGCCTCAAGTATAGTCTTCTCAAGCTCGATCGTGTGGTATGCCGTCCCTCTGGCAACGAAAGTCGCGCCCGAGGCCTTCGCCATCTCACAGGTGTCGAAAGGAGGCTCTATGTTGCCGTAGCGGCTGGTCGTTGCTATCGCGTTCATGGGGGTCGTAGGCGAATACTGCCCGCCGGTCATGCCGTATGTGGCGTTCGTGAAGACGAGCACCGTCATATCTATGTTCCTGCGGCAGGCGTGGATGAAATGGTTGCCGCCTATGGCAAGGGCGTCACCGTCGCCTGTCACGACTATGACCTTCATCTTCGGGTTCGCGAACTTCACGCCGGTGGCGAACGCCATGGCCCTTCCGTGGAGCGTGTGCAAAGTGTTGAAGTCCACATATCCTGGCGTCCTGGACGAGCACCCTATGCCGGAGACCATGCAGATGAGCTCCTTGGGGATCCCGCTTTCATGTATGGCCCGGAGCATGGCCTTGAGGACTATGCCGTGGCCGCAGCCCGGGCACCAGATATGCGGCAGCTTGTTGGGCCTCAGGTATTTGTTGTAGTCGAAGGGCACGCTTGCCTTCTGTTTCTTCTCCGTTACCGCCGTTGACATCTCTAATCGCCTCCGTGTGGTCAGCCTTATTTGTATTTCCTGATCGTATCCAGTATCTGCGCCGGGGTGATGGGCTCTCCGTCCACCCTGTGTATGCCTTCGGTCTCGCACCCGCCGGCCACGCACCTTTCGACCTCGAGGACCATCTGGCCGAGGTTCATCTCCGGTACTATTATCGCCCTCACCTTTTTTGAGAGCTCCTTTACCGTTTTATCCGGGAACGGCCATATGGTAAGGGGCCTCAGCAGCCCTGCCTTTATCCCGGCCTTTCTCGCCTCGTTCACGGCGAAGCGGGCCGACCTCGCGGTAGAGCCGACCGTGAAGACCGCGATCTCGGCGTCGTCGAGCATGTATTCCTCGTTTTTCCAGATGTCCCCCGCGTTTTCTTCTACCTTTCTCATTACCCTCAAGTTGTTGGCCTCTATCATTTTGGAGTCGTTCGTGGGAAAGCCGTCCTGCTTGTGGTTCAAGCCCGTCACATGAAATCTGTAGCCGCTGCCAAAAGGCGCAAGCGGGGCTACCAGGTACCTGTCGTCATAAGGAAAATACTCTTCTGGCTTGCAGGTCACCTTCGCCCTGTCGATGACCTCCAGCTCGCCCGTGGCCGGTATCGTGATGGGCTCCCTCATGTGCCCCACTATCTCGTCGTACAGCACCATTACGGGCGTCCTGTACTTCTCCGCCAGGTTAAAGGCCCTCACCGTCTCGGTGAATATTTCCGGGACTGTCGAAGGCGTAAGCGATATGGCCGGATGGTCTCCGTGGGTGCCCCACTTGGCCTGCATGATGTCCGACTGCGAAGGGCCTGTCGGATAACCAGTCGAGGGGCCTCCCCTCATGACATCGACGACTACCAGCGGTATCTCGGCCAGGCAGGCGTAGCCTATGCATTCCTGCTTCAACGACAGGCCGGGCCCGGAGGTGGCTGTCATTGATTTCAGGCCCGCGAGCGACCCGCCTATGGCGGCGGCTATGCCGCCTATCTCGTCTTCCATCTGGATGAACTTGCCGCCGATCGCCGGGAGCCTCACGGACATGCCCTCGGCGACCTCGGTCGAGGGAGTTATGGGATAACCGGCGTAGAATGTGCATCCGGCATATATAGCGCCTTCAACGCACGCCTCGTTGCCCTGAAGGAATCTTTTTCTATTCTCGGCCATTTCTTTACCCCCCTTGTATGCCGTCTCATGCGGCTCATCAATCGAAGACCTGAATCGCGAAGTCCGGGCAGCGCAGGTCGCAGAGCTGGCATCTGGTGCACGCCTCAAGGTTCCTAACGGCCACGCAAGATCCCCCCATCTCCAGGACATCTGTTGGACAGAAGTCTACGCAGATGCCGCAGCCTTTGCAGAACTTTTCGCGTATCACTATCCTCGGCGGACCGCTTACTGTTTTTTCCATCGTCTCTCCAATCCTTTCATCGAAGTGCCCTTTTCTTGCGGTCAGACGGCCAGAGCTCCTCCTGCCTTGAGGACAGGTATGTCCTTTTCAGTATAAGCTGGCTTGAGCCTTATCTCCGCGCTTCCATTGACAACGAGGGTCAGCTCGCCCTTCAGGTCGGACGCGGCCATGGTCATCCTGTCGCCCTGCTTGATCCTCCCGAAATCATCCGGGTTCGCGAATGTGAGAGGGATGATGCCGAAGTTTATGAGGTTCGCGAGATGTATCCTTGCGAAAGACTTGGTTATTACGGCCTTTATGCCGAGAAACATCGGGCACAGGCCCGCGTGCTCGCGGCTCGACCCCTGGCCGTAGTTCTCCCCTCCCACGATGAAACCGTGGCCGCCGGAGTCGCGCAGCGCCTCAGCCCTCTTGGCGAAAGTCCCGTCCACCTGGACGAATGTCGCCTTTCGTGCGTACTCCGGCACATTCGACCTCAGCGGCAGGTACTTGCCGGCGGGCTGGATGTGGTCGGTCGTGATGTTGTCTCCGAGATGCAGGAGCACCTCACCCGAAAGGATGCTCGGGAGCGGCTTGAACTCGGGCAATGGGGCTATGTTAGGACCGCGCGCTACCACAACCGATGCGGCGGATTCCTGTGGAGGGGGAGCGATGATCATCCTGTCATCTATTACCGGGGAGGTTATCTCGATCTCTGGGGCCCTGCCAAGAGTCCTCGTGTCTGTCACTACCCCGGTGAGGGCGCAAGCCGCCGCTACTTCCGGGCTCACGAGATAAGCCTTAGCGGTCTTGGTGCCGGTCCTTCCGGCGAAGTTGCGGTTAAAAGTCCTTACGGTGACGCCGTCGCTTGGAGGCGCGCCCCCCTGGCCTATGCACGGGCCGCAGGTCGCCTCAAGTATTCGCACGCCTGCGGCTATCATCATGGCAAGATGGCCGGACTTCTCTATCTGCTGATAGACCGAACGAGACCCTGGCGAGACCATCACGGACAGGCCTGGATGGACGACCTTGCCATTCAGTGTCTCTGCGAACACTGCCAGGTCGCGGAAAGAGCTATTGGTGCAGCTGCCGACGCAGACCTGGTCCACCTTGAGGCCGGATAGCGCCTCGACGGTATTGACATCCCCCGGGCTGGGGTCTACTGCCACCAGCGGGACGACCGTCGAGAGGTCGATCTCCACAGTTGATGAATATCCAGCGTCCTCGTCGGCCGAGAGCGCAATGAAGTCCTTCACGCGCCCCTGGGCAAGAAGCCATTGCCTTGTAACCTCGTCACTCGGGAAAACGGATGTTGTCGCGCCTGTCTCGGCGCCCATATTCGTTATCGTCGCGCGCTCAGGGACGCTCAGCGTTGCCACGCCCGGCCCGGTGTACTCAAACGCCTTTCCGACGCCTCCCTTTACCCCCACGCGCCGCAGAAGCTCTAGTATCACGTCCTTGGCCGATACCCACGGCTGGAGCCTGTCGGTAAGTCTCACGTTTACGACCTCTGGCATCTTGAGGGCGAAAGGCTTACCGGCCATTGCAAAAGCCACGTCGAGCCCGCCGGCGCCTATCGCAATCTGCCCGATGCCCCCGCCTGTTGGCGTGTGGCTGTCAGAGCCGAGGAGCGTCGTGCCCGGCACGCCGAACCTCTCAAGGTGGACCTGGTGGCAGATGCCGTTGCCCGGCCTCGAGAAATAGATGCCGTGTTTTGCCGCGATGGTCTGCAGGAAAAGGTGGTCGTCCGGGTTCATGTAGTCGACCTGGAGCGTATTATGGTCGACATAGCTGACCGAAAGTTTCGTCTTCACCCTCGGTACGCCCATGGCCTCGAACTGAAGGTAAGCCATTGTCCCGGTCGCGTCCTGCGTGAGGGTCTGATCGATCGACAGGGATATCTCATTCCCCGGCCTCATCTCGCCCGAGACAAGATGTCCGCGTATTATCTTTTCAACAAGATTCATTCCCATCTTCCCTCCATTATGCTCATCATCAGGTCTTGAGCTTTTTGTCTAGCCTGCGTTCAATGCTCTTCATCTTGGCCGCCGCTTCGGTCGATTATGTCGAGCGAACCCGCGACATAGCTGCCAACGCTCTCCCCATTTGAGACAGGGGTCATGCTGAACTCAAGAAGTATGATCGCCATTTCTGTTCCTCCTTCTCTTGGTATCAGCCAAGGCTTCCCCTTATAGCGCCCATCCTCAAGATGCATTCTTCCATTAACTTTACATTTCTGTCGCGCCTGACCATGATCTTGCTATCCTCATTTATGAGCTGCTTGATAGTCGACCGCTGCATTTCCATCAAGGTCCTGTGCAGTTCGTCGCCTTTAGTCTGCGCCGACATGTCAAGGCCGAGGATGTCCATAGCCTCGTCTATATCCTCCTTCAGAAGCGACGAGGAAGAATCCGGAAAGAACCTGCTCGCGTTGCTGAAGTGAAGGTATCTGCCGGCGAACCTCAGGTCATCGGCGAGGCTGGGATAATGCGTGAGGAGGTCACTGAGGCCACCGAGGCCGTACCTGGCAACCACCTCCCTCAACCCCCTTCCCATACCGAGGAACTCTGGAGGATATCCTATGGTATATAACGCCGCGGAGAATGATATGGCCCTTGGCAGCTCGACGATGCCGTCGAGGTTGAGCCTCAGGAGCGCTTCCCTCACGGCGGTATCCCTGACATGAATGGCCAGCTTCTCCGGCCTTGCCACATCCCTCGCGTAGCCGACCTTGCTCTTTCTCGCGAGACGGTCCCGCTGTTTCGGGATTAAATCGGATATCCTGCAAACCGTGCCTATCACGCGCGAAAAGGCCTCGATATAGGTCCTCGTGAATATGCCTATCATGTTGATCATGATATCCCGCTCCGACCGCCCGTATATTCGGGGCGAAGTGTGCGGCAATCTCTCCCCAAGGAGCCGGACCATGGCGGCAGTCTTCTCCTTTGGTTGGTCGTACCTCAGCCCGGACTGGATCGTGACCGTCCTTATGCCGCCGTACTCCTTAATGATGTTCTCGATGTTCGCCGGGGTGACATGCCCCCTGAAAGGCAGGGAACCGGCGCCGAATATGGGGGCGACGGCGACCCCGCACTCCCTTTCAAGTTCGTAACCGGCCGATATCGCGAGCTTGCCAGCCAGAACCGCCGAAACCATGCCGTAGGAAAGGGCCGGGTCGGACCTCGCCAGCATATATCTCAGACGCGAGACCTCGAAGCCCTCGTCCCTGCAAAGGCTTACGTACTTCCTGAGGAGGTCCCCGACGCCGATGAGCTGCGGCACCTCCTCGAATATGGGTATGACGGTGATGGCATTCTTGTCATTGTCCACGCCGAACTCATCATGCGCGAGCCTCATAACGTGCTCTATCCTTCTTCTAGCCTGGAGCACCTCCTCGGCGCTCTCGACCATGGGTAGGATGACCTCGGTCACGACTGGGACTGACGACATCTCCAGTGAGAGATAATTCGTCTCCACCACGGAAAGGAGGGCCATCAATTGCTTGAAGGTCGTCTCTTTTGTAGCGCTGGCTATCCTCGGCGTCACAAACACGTCCCTGCCGGGCACGAGGCCGGCCTCAAAAAGACCGTTCACGACCTGCGCCGTCTGATGATATGGCGTCAGCTTCCCCTCGAAGTCGATCATCACCTCATCCATGCCGAAACCGGCCGGCATAGGGGTCAAGGCCTCGACCGCCTCTGCCGGCTCGTCCTGGATCGGAACATACCTCGTGGCTGAATCAGGATGCTGCGTCATCATCGTGCATGGAGCCGGATGCCTCATAAGCTTTCCTTTACGAGATAGAGGAGGCCATCGCCCACTTCATAGACAAGGGGGACGACCACGGATTTAGGGTACATCGAGCGCAGCAGCACGGCATTGGACCTTACTGACTCGACTACATCCCTTTTGCTCAAGCTCGGACACATCGTCGAGAAATGAAGCCGGGCCTGCTCCTGGTTCCACCCGCCCCGCTCGGAGAGCCCGTTTATGAACTTCTCCTCCGACGCCTCGAGGCCGACCATCCTGCAGTCCGTATGCCCTACCACCGCCACGGCCTCGACTCCGCCGACGGCGATGGCGAACGAGATGTCGAACATGGTCTCCTCTACCCTCGCCCCGGCGTTCCGGATGAAAAAGGCGAAATTACGCGGCAGTCTCATCCGCTGCCTGCTGTCCATGCACATGACTATGAGGAGCTCAGGCTTCTCATGAGCCCCTCCGCCAGCATCGAGATTGTGGTACATGAGGAGCCTTGAAACCGGCGTGCCGTGGTAGGCGGCCGGCATGTCTGATTCGCTCTTTATCGTTATAAGCCTTGTGTCCATTTTCCACCTGCCAGCGTCGTGAAGATTAGGCGATACAGCTCGCCAGTCTTGCTGATGACCTCAGGGGTGAGCTCAGGCGGCTTCCCCCGCATGTTCCACCCGGTCGACTTCAGGTAGTCCCTTATGTATTGCTTATCCAGTGAATTCTGCGGCCTTCCGGGCGCGTATTCGTCGAGCGGCCAGAACCTTGAAGAGTCCGGGGTAAAAGCCTCGTCAATGAGCACGACATTGCCGTCGATCAGGCCGAACTCAAGCTTCGTGTCAGCTATGATGATGCCTTTCGAGAGGGCAAATTCTCTCGCCTCCTTGTAGGCGAGGAGACTGATCGTCTTGACAGTGTAGGCGATGGTCGATCCGATCATGTCCTGCATGATATCGAAAGTTATATTAATGTCATGCTCGCCCTGCTTCGCCTTGGTCGACGGCGTGAATATGGGTTTTGGCAACTGGTCCGATTCCAGGAGTCCGGCAGGGAGCTCGATTCCGCAGACCTCGCCGGTGGCCGAGTATTCCTTCCATCCGGAGCCGGAGAGATAACCCCTTACTATGCACTCAACTGGCAGCGGTTCAGCCTTCCTTACGAGCATGCTCCGGCCTTCGAGGACATCCGCATAGGGCCTGCATACGGCCGGAAAGTCTTTCACGTCAGTTGAAATGAGATGATGGCCGGTTATGGTTTCGAGCCTGCGGAACCAGAAGGCGGACATGCCGGTAAGTATCCTGCCTTTATCCGGAATGCCGTTCGCGAGCACTACATCAAAGGCCGAAACCCTGTCGGTGGCCACGATCAGGAGCTCCTCCCCGAGATCGTAAATATCCCGTACCTTGCCCCTTTTAACCGGGCCGAGTCCTTCGAATTCAGTCTGAAGTATGACTTTGTCAGGCATCGCACGCCTCCTGTATGGGCCTGTTGAGGGTCAGGATGTATATCTTCTCATGGAGATGCATATTGGCCTCTGAGTGTATTTCCAGAAGCTCCAGCCCGGTCAAATCCTGAATTATCCCGCTTATGGCTGGAAATTCTTCTTCACAAAGCCTGTCGTTTACCTCTCTGAGAAGCTCTTTGCCGCCGTCTTCCTGTATCATGTGCAGCTCTGACGGGCACAGCACACCCTTGAAACGTACGAGTACAAGCTCACCGTCTACTGCGACTGTCACCTTGGACGGTTTGACCCCCATTTCGTTTTCATGCCATGAGGCCAGCCGCAGTTCCATTTCCTTCTTAATAATTTCCACTTTACTCATCATTTATGGCTCCTCAGATAATAAAAAAGGCCGACATCAAACCTCCCCGTCTTAGGAGGAATCGATGTCGGCCTAAATCCCGGCAGAGGCCCTTTCGAGCCTCTTCTGGTATCTCTGCCTATTTATTTGGGCATAAAAAAAGACCAGCCTTCATAAACTGCATCGAAGTGCTGGCCTATAATTCCGACTGGTTTCAAGCCCTCAGACTCAAAACCCTTCAGATTATCTGCTCATTGATTCATGTTTACCAGAGCCTGCTACGGAAGTCAAGCAGAAATATTCAAGGTGCCTTTAGACGGTTGCGGCAACACCCTTTCAGACCTCCGCCGTCTGTCTCAGCTTCCTTTGAAGGTTCTCCGCCATAATGAAGATTATGATCCTTTCGGCGCTCTTTGTGCTCACGTCCGTATGCAGCCCGACGACCTCAGCGCCTGTTATATCTTTTATTATCTGATAGAGCATCGGTTTCGCATTCTCAAGGAGACTGGTCCGGACTTTTTTAATCAGCTCCACACCATCTTCACTCTTGGTAAGCTGCTGCTCTGCCCTGGTAAGAATACCTTTGAGCCTGACGAATACCATGTCGTCGATTATATAGGTCTTTACCTCGGCAGGGCCTCGGCCCTTGTATTCCTTCTCGAACTGGACCATGGCGTTGCTTATCTCGGCTTCTATCTCGCCGAGGGTTTTTTTGGTTATAATGTTCTTCATTTGTGATCGTCCGAATTTCCATTAAAATAATAACATGACTGCTGTTAAGTTCAAAATTATTTGATATTGAGTTCATATTTTAAAGACCGGAAATAAAAGGGGGCCTTTCGAGCCCCATAGGGATAACCGCCATAATTTTGCCGCAATCCGGTCTTTATTTGTGTGTGTTTTCGAGTCGGGCCGGTTAAGGCTGCCTCGAACGGATTCAGGTTAATTCGCTGGAATGCTGTTGGATTGAGGTTTCTGGCATCCGGGGATCTTCCCTAACGCGGTGCTCTATATGACTAATCTATGCCTTAACAAGTAGGTTCGATCGCCTCATGACTCGAATCAACTTTTTTTCTCAATTAAAACAAGATGATTCGAAAAATAACCGGTTTAAAATATCTATTGAATCCTAGTCCCCCAGCCAATTTTTTGACAACAAAACAAGGGGTTACAGTAAATACTGTAACCCCTTGATGCGTTTAACGGATTTTAAGGTATTTGTAACTGAGCTTACAGGCAGGCTTTGACAGAGCCCATCCTTGTATATTGGAGCCAGTAGATTTTACAACTACTAACAGGCAAAAAAAATTATCCTGGTGGGGATGCCTGGGTAATACGGCGAAGATGGACCTGTGATCACCCTTTGGCCTTAGAGTACTGTTTTGTAGATCAGGTCTCTTTTCCCGTTGCTTGGTTCAAAAGGTCGAACCGTATTTCCAGTTATTTTCTTCAGCAGGTTTGACCAGTTCAGTTGATAGACCATGACTTTGTTGATCTGTCGAATGCGAGATTCTTTTTATTCCGTTGCACCCGGGGCTTTGGTTCTCACGCTCAGAATGACATGCTTGCGAATTAATCAGAAAAGGTTCCTATATATATCGCCCTGATTGCAAAGTCCCTACTTTTCTTCCTTTTCCTTTAGCTTGGCATCCTTTATGAGCTGGGTTATCTTGGAGTTCTCGGTTACAGGTTCTATTATCACCACATGTTTCCTGCTTATGAACATGGTGTCCGGGGCATGCCATTCCTGCCCCCTCTTTACGAGTAAGCTTGAGACCGCCTTTGTCTCCTGGTCAACTCTGTTCTGGATGTAGTAGACGTCGTTCAGTTGAATGAATTCGCCGCCTGACTGGTTGAGCTTCCCGAAGTACGCCTGCCCGTTATCCATCAGCACGGCCTGATATTCCGTCTTGAATTCGAGCCCGTCTTTGGCCGTCCCCTTATTATCGCACCCTGACAGGGCAATCATTATTGGCAAAGCGGCTATTAACAGCGATTTAGTGGACCTGAGTTTCATCTCTCGGCACCTCCGGGTATTTTTAAAATCCTTTTACGACATCCGCCTGAGAAATACAACCTTGAAAAATCCGAAGGGCAAAAAGCTTAAGGGCAGCCCCCAGTGGTCTGCCCTTAGCGAAACAGCCGATATCACCTGAATCAGGGGAATCAGGCAGTTTTCTTTCTGTTCATGCGCCGCCTCATGGCGAGAAGGCCCAGGCCGCCGCCTGCGATGAGTACGAAGGTGGAAGGCTCCGGCACGGGGGCCGAGGCAGGCTCGAATACGGGCGTGAGCCAGCCGCCTCCGAGCAGCGAGTACGTGGAGCCGTTCAGGTACGAGTTGCCTGAGGCGTTCGCCATGTAGTAGATGTTGAAGCCGTTGCCCGTGATATTGTTTATGGCAGCGCCAGTTATGTCGAGGCCGAGTATCTCGGTCAGATAGAGGGCGCCGCCATTTGCTGAGTTGCCGTCGGCGAGGGCCAGGAGGTTGCCTGCGGCGAGGTTCATCGTGCCCCAGGCGAAGTTGTCCGCGTATCCGCCCATTACGGCCCCGATGTCCGCGCCCGCGAGTCCGAAGTCGTGGAAGAGGTCTGCCCCGTTCATGAATTCGAGATAGGCCAGGGCAGTGTCCCAGCTGGCATTCTGGGCGCTGCCATTCAAAAAGTCGTTGCCGACGAAAAAGTTGTCGCCTGCCCCGCCTACGAGATAGCCGCCCGAGCCTACTATGAGGTCGTTGAAGTAGTTGTCGGATGGGTCGCTTATGTACGTGCCGTTCTCGGTATAGCTCCCGGTGAAGGTGACGGCGGCGTTGGTGGTCTTGAAGAGCCCCCAGTTGGTCACGTCGCCCGTGAAGACTGCCGGGCTGTTGGCCGCTTCGATCTTGCCCGAAGCGGCATTCGTGACCGGGCCGTTTACGGTGGCTGCCCCTCCCGTCAGGGTCATGTCGCCGTTGTTTGTAAGGCCGCCGGTCCTCAAAGTGCCATAGCCCGTAATCTGGCCGTCGTTGGTCATGGTCTTGTTATTTGTGTCAAAGGTGCCGCCCGCGAGGCTTATGAGGCCGTTATTGGCGGCGAGGCCGTTCATCGCGAGGACCTTGTTGCCTGAGGTGGCCGCTATGGTGCCGCCCGCGGCGTTGGTGACGGCACCGCTCAACGAAAGGGTGCCGCCGGTGGCCTCTATGACCCCGGTGTTGTTTATCGCGTTGCCTATGTTGCCCCTGCCGTCGATCGTGCCGGTATTCGTTATGGCCCCGCCCGAGACGTTGGCAGAGGTCCCGGCGAGATTTATAAGGCCGCTGTTCGTGAACGCCTTTGTGATGTTGAGGGTGCCGCTCGTAAGCTCCACTATGCCGTCGTTTGAAAAGTAGGTCGAGACCGTGCCCCTGCCGGAGAGGACACCGCCGGCGGCGTTGGTGAGCGTGCCCGTGCCGCTCAATAGCGCGCCGTTCATGTTTATGGTGCCCATGTTATCGAGGGTCGTGCCGTTTATCTTGAACTGGTTGCTCGCGAGGAGGTCCATGTTGCCGTAGTTGGCGTTTGCCCCCGTGTTGGAGAGGGTCGTCATGCCGCCCGACTGGGCGAAGAGGCCGTTGTTGACGAAGCCCCCCGAGCCCCCTATGGCGCCATAGCCCGAGAGGTAGACGTTGTTGGTAAACGCGCCATTTATCGAGCCCCCCGCGAAGCTCATAGAGCCGTTATTCTCTATCGTGTTGCCGGCCAGGGATATGCCGGTTGAGAGGATTATCTCCGTGTTGTTGACCACGGCGCCGCTTACGGTTAAGGATGCGCCTATGCTGGCCGCCCCGTTATTTGTGAAGTTTCCGTTGAATGTGCCGCCGGAGTAGGTGAAGGAGCCGTTATTCTCCATGTTGCCGTTGTAGGCGCCGCCGGAGAGGTCATAGGCGCCGAAAGCGCCTATGACTACCGCGCCGTTATTCGTTCCGCCGGTCTGGTTGAACGCGCCGGTGCCGTTGTAGCCGATGTACTCATTAGTGGCTGAGAGGCTCCCTGTGCCGCTTAAGTTATAGACGCCGTTGGAGCCGGACGAATAACCGAGATAAAGGTTCCCGGTCTGGTGGGTGCCCCCTGAGTGCGTGTATGTGCCGGAGCCGGTGCTGTAACGTCCGACATAGGTTATCGATGCTACAGTATTCGTTCCGCCGGTCTGGTTGAACGCTCCGGTACCGTAGTAGCCGATGTACTCATAACCGGCTGAGAGGCCCCCTGTGCCGCTTAGGTTATAGGCGCCGTTGGAGCCGGATGAGTATCCGAGAACAAGGCTCCCGGTCTGGTGGGTGCCCCCTGAGTGCGTGTATGTGCCGGTGCCGGTGCTGTTACGTCCGATAATGGTTGCCGTGTTCACTGTATTCGTTCCGCCGGTCTGGTTGAATGCGCCGGTGCCGGAGTTGCCGATGTACTCATTAGTGGCAGACAGGCTCCCTGTGCCGCTTAAGTTATAGGCGCCGTTGGCGCCGGAATAATAACCGAGATAAAGGTTTCCGGTCTGGTGGGTGCCCCCTGAGTGCGTGTATGTGCCGGAGCCGGTGCTGTTATATCCGAGATAGGTTGCTGATGCTACAGTATTCGTTCCGCCGGTCTGGTTGAACGCTCCAGTGCCGGAGCTGCCGATGTACTCATCAGTGGCTGACAGCGTCCCTGTGCCGCTTAAGTTATAGACGCCGTTGGAGCTGGACGATGCTCCGAGCGTCAGGCTCCCGGTCTGGTGGGTGCCCCCAGAGTGCGTGTATGTGCCGGAGCTGTTATATCCGACATAGGTTAACGATGCCGTATTCGTTCCGCCGGTCTGGTTGAACGCGCCTGTGCCGTAGAGGCCGATGTACTCATCAGTGGCTGACAGCGCCCCTGTGCCGCTTAGGTTATAGATGCCATTGGAGCCGGAATAATAACCGAGATAAAGGTTTCCGGTCTGGTGAGTGCCCCCTGAGTGCGTGTATGTGCCGGAGCCGCTAGATCCGACAATGGTTGCCGATGCTACCGTATTCGTTCCGCCGGTCTGGTTGAACGCGCCGGTGCCGTTGTTGCCGATCTTCTCGCTACCGGATGATAGGCTTCCTGTGCCGCTTAAGTTATAGACGCCATTGGAGCCGGAGTAGTAACCGAGATAAAGGCTCCCGGTCTGGTGGGTGCCCCCTGAGTGCGTGTATGTGCCGGAGCCGCTAGATCCGACAATGGTTGCCGATGCTACCGTATTCGTTCCGCCGGTCTGGTTGAACGCGCCGGTGCCGGAGTTGCCGATGTACTCATTAGTGGCTGAGAGGCTCCCGGTGCCGCTTAGGTTATAGACGCCGTTGGAGTCTGGGTTGGATCCGAGAACAAGGTTCCCGGTCAGGTGCGTGCCCCCGGAGTGCGTGTATGTGCCGGAGCCGTAGTTTTCAGATCCGACAATGGTTGACGCGCCCACTGTATTCGTTCCGCCGGTCTGGTTGAATGTGCCTGTGCCGTAGAAGCCGATATACTCATAACCGGCTGACAATGCCCCTGAGCCGCTTAGGTTATAGGCGCCGTTGGAGACGTTACCGTAGCCGAGATAAAGATATGGTGTTGTATTCGTCCCTGTGCTTTGAGTATGGGTGCCTCTGCCTGAATCTCCGACTAATTCGACGGAAGAAGACAGGTTGAAGTTATAAATCTGCGAAAGGGTCATCATCCCAGCGCCGGTGGAGTCTATGGTCAGGTAGCCAAGCGTGTCTCCCGGGTTCGGGTACAGGGTATTGTAATAATATACGGTTTTGTCAGATGCCGTGTTCTGGGTTAGGTAGGCATCATCCCCTGGCGCAGGCTGCCCGGCCCCGCCGGGTCCGCCCGGGGTCGATGACCAGCAGTTCGAAAAGTCCCACCAGCTCGAACCGCAGACCCAGTACTTGTCTGCCGCCCAAACCTCTGTGGCAGGCGCGCCTGAGAGGACCGCCCCCATTAATAATAGATATGCCAGTTTCCTTTTCACTAGATATTCCTCCCAACTGAATGCCGCCGATCGAATTGGCCCTACAGGCGAAAAATGAATCCTTTGATAAAAAATGCAAGTTTTGCTCCATTTAATAAACCTATTGTATTGACAAGTATTTTGCTTTAACAAGGGGCTCCATTTATGCTTGAAAGTGTAAAATGGTTCGGCAATTCGTAAACTATTCCGACAAGGTTTGGGGGTGATCTTCTCCCCGAAATTTCGGACACACAGTCAAGCTACATTTGCCTGCTCGAACGCCTCAGGCACGCGATAGCCAGGCGACGAGTGCCGCCTGATGCAGTTGTATAACGGCTCGATGTACTCGAAAATAGCCCTCTTTGCCTCTGCCCTTGTATCGTACCTCTCGAAGTAAACAAGCACAGTTTCAGAGTATGAATAAATGAACTCAAAACCGCATATTTATCTTCTTCAAGGGGAGAGGATAAAATCACGCAGCAAGCTGCTGGGAATTAGACCCGAACATGATTAAAATGACTACTGAATCCAGGTCCCCCTGCCATAGAAAATCAAAGGGGTTACAGCGAAAGCTGTAACCCCTTTTTGCATTTAGGCTTTGCGTCAAATCAACTCAGGAGAGTCAAAACATTTTTCGGCAATGAGTTGGCCTGAGCGAGCACAGATGTTCCTGCCTGTACCATCACCTGGTTCCTGGTGTACTGTGCGGTCTCGAAGGAAAAATCAGCGTCCCTTATCCGTGATTCGGCGGCCTGGAAGTTAAGATATGTGACCTGGAGGTTCGAGAGGGCCGCCGTGAGCCTGTTGGTCGAGGCGCCGTAGACGGCCCTCGCGTCATTGATCACCTTCAGGGCGGCGCTTATGGCATCCAGTGCGCCAAGGGCGCCCGCTGCCGAGGTCAGGGTGTTTGCGTCAAGGCCCAGCCCCCCTGCGGCTACAGCGTCCTGGGCCGCCGTCTGGCCGAAATTCTGAAAGATCGTGTCATTATGCGTAATAACGATGTCATTGCCGGTGCCGGGTGTGTCGCTTACCAGCTTGACGCTGTAATCCCCCGGGACACCCTCAACTGACGCGGTTACGCCAGCCCCCAAACTGTTAATATCGGAAACAAGATTGTTCAGGGTAGCTCCCACGCCAAGGAATACTGAATTAACAGGGCCTCCGCCAACGGTAAACTGAAACCAACCGCCCGCTGACACCGCGTCCGCAGGGTCGGGTACGGTCTCATCAGAGACCATCTCCTGAGGTGTGTCAGGCGAACCCGGCCAGCCGCCTGCGAACAGCGGGTACAACGAAACAGGGAGCTGGTCATTGGCGCTGTTCTTGAAGCCGACGTACATCGTGAGGGCCTCGGTCGTGCCGTTCAAGACCTTGTAACCGCCGAACTCGGTGGTTTGCGCTATCCTGTCTATTTCCTGTATGAGCTTATTGTACTCGTCGCTGTAATATGACCTGCCCGCCGCATTCAGCGTGCCCTGGGCGGCTGAAGCGGCCAGTTCGCCCATCCTGCTCACGATATCCGTTATCTGCCCGGCTGCCTTGTCCGCAACCTCGAGGGCGCTGACGCCGTCGTTGATGTTCCTGATAGAGGCCTGTATCATCCTGGAGTGGCTTCTCAACTGGTCGGCCCTGCCGAGGCCGGCGGCGTCGTCTGCCGCGCTGTTGACGCGAAAGCCTGAGGATAGCCTTTGTACGCTGACTTTTAATTGAGAGCTCGTCATCGCGAGGTTCTGCTGAGCCACGCGAGCGGCTATATTGGTATTTATTACGAGTGACATCGATTAACCTTCCTTAGTATTGATTCCGGCATCCTTGCCGTTCACTTCAGGGCCTGCTGACTCAGGGCCTCCTTTCAAGAGCGTTCTTCCTTTATTAATATCGACATTGACAGGGAGAAACTTTAAACCAATCCGAGGGGATGGGATGGAGGGCTTTGAGGGTTTTTTTTTACTCGCAAAGACAACGGAATCTTAAGATTTTGATTTGAATCCCCTCCCATACGGGGCAATTTGAAAAGAAAAGGGGCTGTGTTTTCTATGAGCCAGCCTACTTCTTGCATTTCAGGGGTGGTTTAGGGTACTGTAACTGGAACGGTACAGGTAGGATTTAGTAGGTTATTCTAAAAATGCCAAAAAGATGGTGCGCACGGCGGTATCTACAAGACTGGGCATTGAAGCCGAATACCTTGAAATTCTGGTAAGCCCTTCGCATAGTCAATGTACGAACTTCAAATCATGTCCCCTGACGCAATACCTTGATATAAATAAATAATTTTGATACCATTCATCTGATGAGCAAACTGTTTCAATTCGCTGCGATCTTTGCGATTGCCCTGTTCCTGTTCCAAGCCAGCGGCTCATGTTTAGCTGCGGAAGTTCCCGTTAGCGATGTGGCGGGTTGCGAATGCAGTGACGCGCGAATACTCGATATTGGATCGGATGCATCAGGGTGCCAGATGGATTGCCAGTGCCCCTGCAATATAAGCCTCTCATTCGCAAACAAAACTGATTTCATCCAGCCCGGAGAAATCGGCTTCCAATTAGTCCTTACCGTTCCGGCAAACCTCAATATGGTTTCAACATCCGTCTTTCAGCCGCCCAAACCCTCTCTCTGATTTTCGACAGGCTTCCCATATTTAACGACAAGGAGCATGAAATGATAAAGAGAGTTCTTTTGCTTGTGACACTTTCCGTCCTTATACCTCTGGCAGCCCTGGCGGCTAATGCCGCGCCCAAGGGCAAGTTTACCCGCGTTGCGGGCCAGGAATTCAAGTACGACGGAAAAACGGTCGAGATCTTAGAATTCATGAGCTTCTATTGCGACCACTGCTATGAGTTTGAGAAATCCATCCCGGCCATAAAGGGTAACTTCCCGAAGAAGGTCAATTTCAAGATAATGCCCATACACTGGGGGCAGGGTTCGCCCAAACCTGCTGAGGCATATTTCCTTGCCGTGGACGCAGGCAGGGGCGAGGAGATGAAAAAGGCGATCTTCCGCGCGCATTTCGTAGAAAAAAGGGATATAGGCAGCGTCGAGGTCCTTGATTCCATCGCCGCCAAAATAGGCCTGGGCTTTGATTTCGGCAGAAAGCTCAGGTCCGGGGTTAAATCAAAGGAAGTGGACGCGGCGCTTAGACTTGCGGAGGTCTACGGGATAGAAGAAACGCCTACGCTGGTTATCGCAGGCAACATAGCTACAACGCCTCATGCAACGGACCATGACATGGACGCCTTCAAAGAAAACGTGTTGACGATCATCCGCAGCATACTCAAGGGATAGCGGGTGCTGCTGCGAACAGGCCTGCGATTGCCGCCGCGCAGTTTTGGCGCACCGTAAAAGGCCCCATTTGGGCTGAACTGAATGTCATTCTGAGCGCAGCGAAGAATCTCGGGGTGTGCATATTTTCGGCGCCGAGATTCTTCGGTCGCTTCGCTTCCTCAGGATGACAGAAAAAAGAATCAGCCCCCATACATCAGTTAATCCCCCCAACAACCGCATTGACTTCTCTTCTCTCCTAAAGCAAAATATTTTCCGTGACAGAGACTCTTAACCACGAACACCACGCATCCAGGAGGGCCGGGCTTGCGGCCGCGCTCGGCGCTGCCTTCTTCTTCGGCATAAGCGCCCCCTTCTCCAAGCTCCTTCTCGGTTCGGTCTCGCCTTCGATGCTCGCGGGGCTTCTGTATATGGGGAGTTTCCTGGGCCTTACCCTCGTATCGCTATTCCGGCGGCCCCCTTCGCCTGAGGGCGCAAGGGAAGCGGCCCTGAGAGGCAAAGATTTTCTCTATCTCGCCGGTTCCATACTCGCCGGGGGGATAGCTGCCCCGCTCTTTCTCCTCTACGGGCTTGCGGTCACTGACGCCTCGGTCGCCTCGCTGCTCCTTAATATCGAAGGTGTCTTGACGGTGCTGCTCGCGGCCCTCATCTTCAGAGAGCATATCGGCAAAAGCATCCTGGCGTCAGCTGCAGTGATGCTCGCGGCAGGCTCCATACTCGCTTACGCGCCGGGGCCGGGCGGCTGGCATATCCGCACGGGGTCGCTCCTGGTAGCGGCCTCGGCCCTCATGTGGGCGTTTGATAACAACATCACACGGGAATTGTCCCACAGGGACCCTTTCGTGATAGCGCGGCTGAAGGGGCTTGCAGCAGGGGTCACCAACATGGCCGTAGCCTTCGCGGCAGGAGCTGCCCTCCCCCAGCTGCCTTCGATCGCCGGTTCACTGATATTGGGCGCGCTCTCTTACGGCTGCTCCCTCGTATTTTTCATCTACGCCCTCAGGAACCTCGGGACATCGAGGACAAGCACATGCTTCGGGGCCGCGCCGTTCATAGGCGTACTGGTCTCAATTACTCTCTTCGGAGAAAGCCTTACCGCGCAGATAGTGACTGCCTCTGCCCTGATGCTGCTGGGCATCTGGCTCATCATGCGGGAGTATCACGAACATGAACACACCCATGCCAGGCTATGCCACGACCACGCTCACACCCACGACGAGCACCACGACCATGACCACGACGGAGACCCGGCCGCGACGCACAGCCATACGCACACGCACGGGCCTCTCGCGCACAGCCACGCCCATGTGCCCGACCTGCACCACTTTCACAGGCACTGAAAAATTACCGATTAGATCAGAAGGCTGGAAAGGTAGAAAGACAGATTGGAAAATCTTTTCTCTTAAATTCAATTCCCTGCGTTTGCCTGGAAATTGACGTTTGCCACCCATCCGGTCGATACTTTCATCGACCTGTCTGTGCTGTTGTGCAGGATACGGACGGGGCCGTGGAAGTTTACCGCTATCGGCAGATCGATGGCGCTTGCGCCAGCGAGAGAGGTGCGCGCCGGGTCGCTGTAAACATTGAACACCACTTTGCCTTTCCCGTAAGCTCCGCCCGGCTCATGAGTGATCCTGAAGTAGTATGTCTTGTTCAGGGAAAACGGTATGTCAGCGCCCCGGTAACCCTCACCGTATTCCAGGATCGGCCTGAACACCCTTCGGCCCCACCCATCCTTGATGGCGCGGATGTAAACGCTGTTTATCTCCCACCATCCGGGGTCCAGCCCATAGCTGGTGTTATCAAATTCCTCGCTTTCATCTATGCCCTGGTGCTGCCAATCAGCGGCCAGCCACAGGTCGACCTCATGCGGCCATCCGGCAAGTCCGGTGCCGCCGTCAAACCTGGTAAAGCCGGCCTCAAACTCGTGGCGAAAGTAGCCGTGCGCGTAACCGTACGGATATTTCTTGTACGCCCATGTGATCGCGTCCGGGCCGAACCGCGGGTCAGGGTGGTCGTAGCCCCCTGGGCCGCCGACCATTTCGGTCCAGTCGATCCGGTTACCAGCCGCTTTAAGCCAGTCGTATAACGGATATGCCTTCCATGTTACTCCCCCGTCTGCCACAGTCCGGTACATCCTGACAGGCCAGCGAGGTTCTCCGGCCGCGCCTGACGTTCCCGCAGCGACGCACAGGTAATAGAACCCGTTCGCCTCGGCAGGGGATACTTTATTGTTTACGGAATAGAAATGACCGGCCTGCCTGACGGGCAGATCCAGATTGTTATATCGCTTTGCGGGCCACCTGATGGCCCAGGTGTTGAAGTCCTCAAGCTCGTGGCGCGTATCTGCCGGTGCGCCGGGCAACGGCGCGTTCGGCGTCATCGGTTCCACTGATGACCCGGAGGAGATGAAGAATAAGGAAAAGAGGATGATTAACGCTGCAATACAATTCCGCATGTCAACCCTGCATTATCGTAGGGTGCGGCTCCGCGCACCAAAGCCTTTCCGCGCCGCCGCCCTTTCGCCAGCATCAGTTAATCGACTTCAGGTATTCAACAAGGGCGTTCAGATCGTCCTCGGGCATATTTTTGCTGGCCGGCATGGCTACGACGAAGTTCGGGTATTTCTTCGCAGCGCCCTGGCGCCCGTTCTTTATGACCTCTGCCATATCGGCGTTTGTTGCCGTACTCACCCAGTCGTTGCCTTTTATTGCCGGGGCCATGACAGAGCCGCCGCCGTCCGGGCCGTGGCACGGAGAGCACTTCGATTTATAGATGGCAGCGCCAGCAGCCGCGCCCTTAACTTCGGCAGGCTCTTTTTTAACGGGCGTTTCTTCGACAGCCGCTGGAGGAGGCGCGTTTTCCTCGACCGCCTTTGCTTCCGGTGCCGGGGCCGGAGCCGCGGCAGGCGGCGCCTCTTTTATCTCCGCAGGTTTTTCACCGGCGCTTTCGGCGCTCTGGCTCGCCGGCTCTTTTGCCTCTTGGGCGGGCGGCTTCTTTTCCGCACAGCCAAACAAGACCGCCGCGCTCAACATGAGTATCATGATCAAACCGGTTTTTTTCATTGCAATGACTCCCATCGAAAATGCTGTTTAAGAGTATCATATAAGGCTTATAATGCTGCCCTCAAAAAATTAGGAATTTTTTCTGAGGTCAAGGAAGGGTGGAAATAAAAAGCGCAGCATATGTTGCATATGTTGTTTATATGTGAGCATTTTTATTTTCGCCCTGACACAGAGATCAGGAAAAAGAACAATTTTTAGAGGCGGCATTAAATCAGTACCTGAAGAAACCCAGCCACCTGTACTCTTCGCCGTTATTTGCATACGAGTTGTCCTTCAGCTCTGAGCCGGGCTTTCCGAAATAGGGCTTTTTTATGAACTCCGCGACGGCTATCCTGTTAGACTCGAATCTCGATCCGGTTATGCTCACGAACGACTGGTCTTTGTTGGCAACTCCCAGGTCATTATTCAGGAACGCGCTCCCTTTGACGAAGACCCTGCTCATCTCCCCCGCTGAGAGGCCCTTGTCAACGGCATTCGCCATTTCCGACTCAGAGCAGACGACCAGTGACGATGACACGTCAAGGCCGTCCCCGCCGGTCCTATCCGTGCGGAGCCCCTCTATGAGCGCGTACGAGAAGTCCAGGTCTATCCCGTCTGAATGGGCGCCGGTTATCTCCACGCCGCGCATAAGGGCAGAGGACCCGATCAGGTTCAAGGCGTCCTCGCTCTTTGCGTCCTTGAAGCTCACGTTATCGAGTTCCGCCTCGGCATTGTATATGGCTATGCCGCCATTGAGCCGCATGCCGCCTATTCTGGTCCTGGGCCATGAACCGTAGTTTTCGAAGAGGGCGTGACTCATGACGACCTTTATGGCCTCGGGCCGACGCCCGCCCGCGTATAGCCCTCCCCACGGCTCAACACCCGTGCTCCTGAACCTGACCGGGGCCTCTTTTGTGCCAGAGATCATAAGGTCGCCAGTGACTTCGATAGAAACGCCAGGCCCGAGCAGGATCGTGGAACCCTCGTGTATGTGGAGGGCCGCTCCCTCTGGGAAAACGACGTGGCCGGAAAGGGTCGACTTTGAGCCAGCCGGGAGATGAAATCCGTCTCCACTCCTCACGAACTCCGGCGGGACGCCCCTTTCCCTCAAGGGCTTTGAGGCCTTTGCGGGCACATACATATACGGAGGAAAAATAATGGATGAGTCTTTCGGGGCTGACAGCCTGTAGAACTGGGCCCGGCCGGTCTGAGGTATCTCAAAGGCGAGCAGGCGAAGGTCCTCTCCCCTCAGGAACCGGTTCGCAAGGGCGTGCCATACGCTCGACCTCTCCGCTGAAGCTCCGCTCTCTATCCTGAAAATGACGTTTACGGACGGAGCGATCTCCCACATCCCGTCCTTCATCACAATACGGAACCGGGAAGCTTCCCTGGCGGCATTTCGCACCAGGAAAAGGACGCTGGCCTTGCCGTCAACGGAATGCGTGCCCACGTACGTGACAAGGTCCTGCACAATCCTTTCTTCGTTCTTGTTTCCGGCGCCTTCGAACGGCCTGGCCTTTGCGGCGACGGGTCCCGCGACAGCGATGTCAGCGCCGGACGGCCTTGACTCCGCGAAGGTCGAAGGCATGCCCGTGAGCCCTGCCTTTTTCATCTCCTCGAATATCTTTTTTTCGAGCATGAACGCGAGTGCGTACTCGGCCCTGGCCTCTCCCGCTTCCATCCCATGCGTCATGGGAGCGAAAAAGCTCGGCTTAAGCCCCTTTTCAAGGCCAATGGATGTCCTCATGTTCCATCTATAGCTCTTCCCTCCGGCAGTGAAGGTCGGGAGCGAATCCGGCTGGCTTGATTTGGCAAGGCTCCCCATGAAAGATACGCCTGATGACTTCAGATGAGTCTGCTGCCCGGATAAAAGCGTATTCCCCGGCTCCTCTTTCAATAATATCTCAAGCAGGTTCCCTGTCCTTGCCTCTATCTTCTCCTTCAATGCCATATCCCGTGCAAAGTAGCTGATATAGCCGTTGACAAGGCCGAGGTTGCCCGGATCAGAGATAAAAGAACCGGCTGAAAAATGGACATCGGAATGGACGGTCGAGGTATCGTCCGTGCCTAAGGGTTTACCGCGGTCGAACTCATAATCAGAGCGCAGAAGCTTCCTTACGGGCCATACCGTGTACATGGGCGAGTTCGCCCACCAGGAAGATTGACTTAAGTATGGCCGGATTGGCTCGCTGTCTTCCCAGCACCAGGGGTCAAGGTCCCTCGGCATAGGGAAGAAGGTATTCGTGGCCGGGTCCTCGTACCACCTGAGGTCGTCTACGCCCAACCCGTGAGCGGAACAGTATATCGTGGTAAAGGCCATGAACCTGGCAGTCGAATGCCTGTCAAGCATGGAGGTAAAATCATCGGAGAGGAAAAACCTCGCGTCCTTCTTTTCATACTGCGGGTCCTTGATCTCGTATAAATAGTCCGGGTCGATTGAAGCGCCGAACGGGTAATCGAAGAAGAGCTTCCCGGAGTCCACCCCTACGACGGCCCCCTCAAGCCTCTTCCTGGCGGTGAAAAGGGCCGGCGTAAAAGTCTCCATCAATATGTAGAGGCCCTTTTTCTCTCCGTTCACGAAGAGATTTATCACCTCCTGCCTCGGGGTGAAATAACCCATGTCCGAAAGTACGCTAAGGAAAACGAGGTCCTTTACGCCCACCTTCGTATCAAGCCTGTAGAGCTTGAACGAGGTTATGCCCATGAACGACTTGCCGTCCTTTATCTTGACGTCCACTGACGGGAAATCACTGAGGTGGACCCTGGTCCTGCCGGAGAGGCCTACCCTCGCCTTCGCGATG
>Ga0209341_10001444_pt1 | contig 23629 bp, 21 predicted proteins | sample RifCSP13_2_FD_184020 | JGI IMG/M metagenome (GOLD analysis project Ga0209341, IMG submission 184020) | Soil microbial communities from Rifle, Colorado - Rifle CSP2_sed 13_2 (SPAdes) (version 2) | ecosystem: Environmental > Terrestrial > Deep subsurface > Rock core/Sediment | place: Rifle... | reverse complement strand
CGACTCCATCCAGGATCGCTGGGCGAGGGTTAAGCTGGCAGCGACCAGCAACGTTGGATTTCCGCCGATCGATGTCTACAAGATCGGAGACGCCTATTTTGTGAATGACGGCAACCATCGCGTTTCGGTTGCCAGGCAATTGGGCGCTACACACATCCACGCCTATGTGACCGAGGTTCGCACCCGGGTGCCGATAACTCCTGAAATCCAGCCAGATGAGCTGATCATAAAAGCGGAGTATGCTCGCTTTTTGGAAATCACCCGCCTGGATGAGCTTCGCCCCGGCTCCGACCTGAGCGTTACTGTGCCCGGTAAATACCCCGTCCTCCAGGAGCACATTGACGTACACCGTTATTATATGGGCCTCGAGGCGCAACGCGAGATACCTTATCCGGAAGCCGCCGTCCATTGGTATGATACAGTTTACCTGCCTGTGATCCATGTAATCCGCGAGCGCGGCATTATGCGTTTTTTCCCCAACCGGACCGAGGCGGACTTATACCTGTGGATCACCATCCACCGCGCCGAGCTCGAAGAAGAGTTGGGCTGGCAAATTAAGGCAGAATTCGTCTTGAATGACCTGGTTGAACAATATGGCGAACCCACCAAATCAGCCATAAGCCGTTTTGGTGATCGCTTGCTGAATATCCTCTCATTAGGTAAGCTTGAGGAAGGACCACCGCCCGGTCAGTGGAGGGTAGAAACCGTTTCTGTTCGTATAGATGACCGCTTATTCACAGATATTCTCGTCCCGCTAAGCGGAAAAGAGGAGAGCTGGGTCTCTTTTGAGCAGGCGCTGGTTGTAGCTCGCCAGGAAAACGCGAAGATACACGGGTTGCACATCGTTTCGTCTCCATCCGAAATCGACAGCTCAGAAGCGCTTTTTCTGCGCGGCGAATTTGAGCGCCGTTGCAATGAAAATGGCATTTTGGGAGAGCTGATCGTGACGAGTGGAGAAATCGCCCGGCAGATTAGCGATCGCGCCCGATGGACTGACCTGGTCGTCACCCACCTTGCCTATCCTCCTGCGCCTGGGCCGCTTGCTCGCCTGGAATCTGGCTTTCACGAGCTGATCCAGCGCTGCCCGAGACCCATCCTTGCCGTTCCCGGGCTGGTAACGCCTTTGGATAACGCCCTCCTGGCTTATGACAGCAGCCCGAAATCTGAGGAAGCTTTATTCGTCGCCACCTACCTGGCAGGTAAATGGAATACCCGCCTCCTCGTCGTGACAGTATACGAGGATGATCATCCTGCGCCAGAGACCTTACTGCGTGCAAAAATGTACTTAGAGGAGCATGGAATACAGGCTGAATACAGGGCAGAAAATGGCGCGGTTAGCGAGACGATCCTGAAATTATCTGCGCAAGGAAATATCGATTTGATTATTATGGGTGGGTACGGCGATGCGCCTGTGATCGAGGTCGTGCTTGGCAGCGTCGTTGATCATGTGCTGCGCGCCTCGTCTCTCCCCACTTTGATCTGCCGCTAAGTCTGGCGATTGACCCAGAATTTGCTTTTCAACCGATTTGGATGAGCATTTCCCGGTACCCGTAGGCGTTGATCACCCGCGTAGGTCCCAGCTTGGTCTCTATGGCATCCTCCGGGCGGTAATTATGAATATGGCCGTGAAAATGATAGCCCGGTTTAAACGTTTGAATTAACCAGCGAAAAGCTCGAATTCCGCGATGAGGCAGATCCTCTTTATCGTGAACGCCATTTGGAGGTGCGTGGGTCACAAATATATCCAAAAAGCGTCCGTGGCGCATGCGGTTAGCGAGTAATCCAGGCACCAGCCTGAAAACGTGCTCCCACATCTCAAACTGACTGTACTGATAAGTCGAATTACTATACCTCAGGCTGCCTTCTACGCCGGCCAGCAAAATACCGCCAGAATTAACCACCTTGCGGTGCAAATCCGAGCCTCCCCCAGGGGCGTTCCGATTTTGAGCGCCGCCGTATTCGACCAGCTTATCGTGATTCCCGCGTACAAAGAACAGGGGTACGTCCATCATGCTGACGATATGTTCCAGGTAATAATAAGGCAGGTCGCCGCAGCCAATTAACAGGCCGATATTCGGAAAACGCTCCCGTAAGTGTGGGCTGTAAATGAATGGTACGATGATATCGCTGATCACTAGTAAGCGGCAGGAGATTGGCAGGCGTGGCATCTTAATTGAATTATACCTATACTTGACTCCCAAGAGGCTTTGGTTTATGATCTGTACGACGCGGCGCGTCATAAGTTTCGGAACTGACCATCCTGCTTACCTCCCGGACGACCAATGTGCGGCAGGCTCTCTGGGAGTTTCCGTGGAAAGTCCCAAAGAACCTACAGGCAAGTTGAGAGAAACAGTAAATTCAGGAGTAAAATCATGAGCGCAAAAATTACCACCGAAGCGGCAGCAGAAGGACCCAAGCAGCGCAAACCCATGTTTAACCTCGCCCGCAAAGTATTGCTGGCCAGCGTTGGCGCTATGGCGCTGGCCCAGGATGAGATCGAGGAGTTTGTGGACAAGCTTACCGAGCGCGGTGAAATCGCCGAAATGGACGGGCGTAAACTCGTTCGTGAGATCATGGATAAGCGCAAGAAAAGGGTAGAAAAGGTAGAAGATGAAATCGGTAAGCGGGTTGAAGAGGTCCTCGCCCATCTGAATGTCCCCACCAAAGCGGACATTGAAGCTCTTAGCGAGAAAATCGGCTCGTTAGCGAAAATGATCGAAGAGCTCAAAAAGAAGCAGGCTTGAGCGTTCTGAGTACTTGGTCAACATGAATTGGATGGATTGTCATTCTGAGCCGTAGCATAGCGGAGGCGAAGAATCTCTAATCACAGCTTGAGCTAGGGACACTTCGTCGCTGCGCTCCTCAGTATGACATCCATCAGTAACATCCTTACAGAGTACTGAGTTGTTAGCTGGCGATAAGTTCAACAAAACAGTCTCATGAGGCTTATCAAGCGCTACCCTAATCGAAAATTATACGACACGCAAATCAAAGAATATATCACTTTGAAGGATATCGCCGCGCTGATTAGAGATAGTCAGGAAATCACTATCATTGACAACTCAACTGGCGAAGACCTAACTGCAATCACCCTCACCCAAATCATCCTCGAATATGAGAAGGAAATCGGCGGGGTTATCCCGCGCTCACTATTGGCTGACCTGATACAATATGCCGGGGAAAAATTTGCCTCCCTCACGCAAAGCAAAGCCAGGTCTTTGGAAAGCTACAATCTGGTGGATTTTTACGTAGACAGGGCTTTCAATAAGCTGAATATCCCCACCCAGGGGGATATCAAGCGCCTGGAAGAACAGCTTGATGATTTAGCTGCAAAATTGGAGGCCTTGAACAACTCGGCAGGCTAAAACGCCGGATCAATTATACAGGTGACAGAGATGAGAAAACTATTTGCTAATAATGGGATATCTTTTTGGATTGTTATAACTGCACTCGCTGCTATAACCTTATCCTGCCAGACGATAACCGGTTTACCCACCGCTACCTCAACTCTTCGGCCAACCTTGACCTCAACCCAGGCGCCGACTTTTACACCCTTACCGCCCATCCCGGTAAAGCCAGGCGTGGAGAATCCCGACGAGCCAGTATTTATTTCCGGCGTTATTCCATACACCTCGCCGTTCTTTTTGGACACGATCTCGGAGCCATTCGTCTTACTCGAAGATCAGGCGGGCTTCATCAATCGAGATAAAGAGTTTGTCTTTGCCCTGGCAGGCCAAACCATGGGACCGGTTGAAGTCCACGATGATTTGACCCTGACCTACTTTCTCACCCTGCCAGCCATCCCCCAAGGGACCCAGGTCGACCTGGACAACGATGAAGAAACGGATGCCGGCGTTCAGGTCTTCGCCATTGCCTATTGGTCAAACACCTGGGGTGGTCCTTTCCTGGAAGAAAGAGATGGAAAAGGCTGGTCTAACGCGTATGTATCCACCATCACCGACCCAGATCAAGATGATGAAATTATCGGCGGGATATTGGTTGTCTGGGCGCCGGACGACCAGCAGGGCTTCCCCGCCGGATTTGGCCCAGACGGCAAGTTGTTCACCGAAGATGATCCAGTCGAGTCGATCCCTGCCGGGTACAACCTGGTGGATCTCGATGAGGAACCATTTTTTATCTACAAGGACAGCCGTCCCGTCATCGATTTGAACGAAGGCGTCATCGCGGTGAATGATTTCTCCGATCTGGATTATTCGGATGCCTTTGAGAGCCTCTTCGCGAAGGTGTCTCAAGAATACCCCTTTACCCAGGAGAAAGCCATCGACTGGCAAGCTCTTTATGACGAGTACGCTCCGCGCATCGCAAAAGCGAGAAACGGATCCGATTTCTACCAGGCTTTGCGCGATTTCACCCAGCAAATCCCCGACGGACATGTTGGTCTTACCTTCGATGCGCGGGCTTTCTTCGACCTGCATTCCGGAGGGTACGGTCTCGTTTTGAGTGAATTGAGCGATGGAAAGGTTATCGTCACGCAGGTATTGCCGGATTTACCCGCTGCAGAAGCTGGCATCCAGGTTGGCGCAGAAATTCTCACCTGGGAGCGTAAGCCTGTAACGGAGGCCATTCGCGCCGTGGAGCCTTACTTCGGTCCTTATTCCACTGACCACCATAAGCGCCTCGAACAAGTGGCCTTTCTCCCCCATATGCCTCCGGATAGCCAGGCGCAGGTTGAATTCATTAATCCAGGGCGGGCAACGCCAGAGAAAGTCACTCTGAATAGTGAGCCCGAATACGATTCGTTATTCGCTGCCCTGCCTTACCTGTCAGAGGAACAGCTTTCTTTTCCCGTCAGCGCGGAGGTCATCCCCGGAACTCAGATCGGTTATATTCGTATCTCCACATTCTCAGCCGATTATCGCCTGATGGCTTCTCTATGGGATTACCTGCTGAACGAGTTGATTAATGCCGAGGATCAAATTACGGGGTTGATCCTGGACCTGCGCCAGAATTCGGGTGGTTCATCGGGCCTCGCATTTGACTTTGCTGGCTACTTCTTCGACGAAGAATTCCCTCTCTTTCAGAGCCTGTATTTTAACAATCTGTCCGGCGAGTTTGAAATGAGAGATCGTCCCGCGCGCATAATTCCAGCGCCGAGCTTTTTTGATGGGCCCATTGCTGTCCTGGTCAGCCCCTATTGCATCAGTGCCTGTGAAGCCTTTGCTTATATCCTGCAGCAGGGCGACCGCTCGCTGATCGTCGGTCATTACCCGACGGCGGGCGCTTTCGGCGAAGTAGGTCGCGGCCAATACAATATGCCCGAGGACCTGAATATGCAGTTCCCCACTGGGCGTTCGGAAACCCTGGATGGCAATCTGCTGATCGAGGGGACAGGCGTGATTCCCGACCTCCTCGTTCCGGTGACACTCGAAAGCGTAACTGGTCAGCTCGACGCCGTGTTGCAGGCTGCGATTCAGGCGTTAACCGAATAATAAAATATTAACCACCTGTTTACAGGAGTCCTGCGAATCCCGGTTTCCAATCGTATTTCTCATACGATCCAGAAATCACCTTTGTCCAGTTGATTATTCAATCTTAGACTGGGGAGCATTTTTAGCCAGCCTGAGTATATTTTCAAAGCCCTGGTCGAAAATTCGCTCAAATTCTTTAGCGGTTTCTTCGAATTCATACAAAGGGCCTCCCATTGGATCCTTAATGTCGAGGTTCTGACTGGTAACCTCGCTCAACATATATATTCGTCCGGCCAGGTCGGGGTATTCAGCCTTTAAGGCTTCCATGTGGCCCTGCTCCATGGTCAGGATTAAATCAAAGCTGGCTAATAAATCATGGGTAGCCAATCTTGAGCGATGGTCGCTGATATCTAATCCGCGGCTTTCCAGGACTTGAAACACATTTTCTACTGCTCTTTCGCCCTCATACGCCCATGTCCCCGCTGACTCCACCCGCCAGCTTTCATCCGATTGTCTGACTTTTTCTCGAAAGAGCGCCGTCGCCAGCGGTGATCGGCAAATATTCGCCGTACAAATAAAAATGATCGCGGGCATATCGCTATTCTGTATCCTCTCGCGGAATGGTGAAATCAGCCATATTGGTTACCGCGAGCATCTTTCTAAAGATGTCTTCGCCCCGGAGATCACCTCTTTGACCTGCTCATCTGTCATTGTGGGATACAAAGGCAGGGTGACCTCCCGGGCTGCGATCTGTTCCGTTCGGGGCAGGCTGACTCCCGGGTAACGATCCCGGTAATATTGAAACAGGTGGATTGGCGGGTAATGGATGCTGGTCTGTATCCGTGAAGACCGCATCAGGTCGATAAATACCTTCCTGTCCACATTCTCCGGCAGCAGTACCGGGAAAATATGGTAAGCAGGCTTCCCCTCCGCGGCTATGAAAGGCAATCCCAGACCGCTATCTTCTAATCCTGCCCAATATTGTCTAGTGATCTCTTCCCGGCGGGCGTTGTTTTTCGCCAGCTTTTTTAGCTGGGCGCGGCCCAAGGCAGAACGAATTTCATCGATCCGGTAGTTGTAGCCCAAAGCAACCATGTCATAACTGTAGCCGCGCCCTTGGTGGCGATCCCAGGTGAGGCTAGTCATGCCGTGTGAACGCAGTAAGCGCACCTGATTGGCAACCTCCTCTCGGTTTGTGACCAACATTCCACCCTCGCCAGTGGCTAGATTCTTGTTTGAAAAGAAGCTAAAACAGCCAATATCCCCCCAGGTTCCAAGCGGTTTTCTGGCGTAGTTGGCGCCAGGCGCATGGGCAGCGTCTTCGATAACCGCCAACCCATGCCGGGCTGCAATATTTATAATTCTGGGCATCTGGCATGGATAGCCGCCGTAATGCACGATGATGATCGCCTTCGTTTGGGGGGTGATCTGCCTCTCGATCTCTTCAGGCGAGATATTCAAATCATCTGCGCTGATAACATCGACAAACCTGACCCTCGCGCCGCAGTATAGGACGCAATTTGCAGTGGCAACAAATGTCAGTGACGGTACGAGCACCTCGTCGCCAGGTCCAATACCCAACGCCAGGCAGGCCAGGTGGAGCGCCTGGGTGGCGTTCGATATAGCGAGAGCGTATTTCGCGCCGTGATATTCCGCAAATTCACCCTCGAACGCCTCAGTTATGGATCCCATCGTCAGCCAACGGCGGCGCAATACGTCCAGCACGGCATTCTCCTCTTCTTGATCGTAATCCAAATCCGCCAGTGGTATGCGCCAATCCATGGATAGCCTTTCCTCAGCATTATCGGGTGATATTAACAGCCTGATCAAGAGATGTCTTCACCGAGAATTTCTGATCTGAGCGCTTCGAAATCTTGAACCGCCTGTTCGTAATCATCTGCCCGGCCCAGGTCTTGCCAGTAACCTTCGAAAGGAAAACACATAACCTGTTCACCTGAGTGGATCAGACGTAATACCAGGTCGGGAAAATCCAGGTATTGGTTGTACGGAATATATTTCAATATACTGGGTTCAAACACATAAATGCCCATGCTGACCTGGAATTGGTAGGTGGGTTTCTCGATATAGTTGCTTACCTGTTTGTTTCTATCCATCTGGATCACACCCAAATTCACGTTAACCGAACGAGTATGCGTGGCGATCGTTGCTATCGGTCCGCTGTTGCCATGGTATGCCAAAAGCGTTCCCAAATCCAGGTTGGTGAGGACATCGCCGTTCGTCACCAGGAATGTCTCATCCAGACCTTTGATGAGGGGAAGCGGACCAGCTGTCCCTAGCGGCTCCTCTTCGTAGCTATAGCTGATTTTTAACCCAAAGCGTTCCCCGTCTTGAAAAAATGCGCGCAGCAGACCAGCCATGTGACCCACCGTCAGGATAACATCTTCAATACCCGCGCGACGAATCTGCCGCAGGAGGATTTCCAGGATCGGCATATCTCCGATTGGCATCAATGGCTTGGGCAGGACTTTCGTATAGGGCGCGAGGCGAGTGCCTTTACCACCAGCCAGAACTACAGCTTTCATTTCTTCAATACCTCATAAAATTAATACTGGTATGTACCCGGCTTATAATAATCGAGATTCTCGCGAATCCAGGCAATGGTTGTTTGCAAGCCGTCGCGCAGAGTGTAGTGCGGTTCCCAGCCGATTCTCTCGCGGGCAAGGCTGTTATTCGCCAGCAAGCGCTGCACTTCGCTTTTTTCAGGCCTCAAGCGTTCTTTATCGATCACGATTTCAACCTGGCTGCCAGTTAATTCAAAAATCAATGTAGCCAGCTCACCAATACTGATCTCTACACCGCTGCCAAGGTTGAAGGTTTCACCTTCCACGTCTGGCGCTTCGGCGACCTTCAAGAATCCTTCCACCGTATCTGCGATGAAAGTCAGATCCCGGCGGGCATCCAGGTTACCCAGGAAGACAACCGCCTGGGTAAGCGCCTGGGTGATGATCGTGGGGATGACTGCTCTGGTTGACTGGCGCGGCCCGTAGGTATTGAACGGGCGCAGGGTGACGATGGGCAGGTCGAAAGACCTGTTAAAGCTCTCTGCCAGCTTATCAGCGCTGATCTTGCTGGCAGCGTATGGCGATTGGCCCTGCAGCGGGTGGGACTCGTCGATGGGCGCCCGCAATGCCGTCCCATAAACCTCGCTGGTTGAAGTATGCACGATTCGCTCCACACCACACACCCGGCCAGCCATGAGCACATTGAGCGTGCCGATTACATTGCTCTCAACCACTTCTACAGGGTGCAGGTATGAATACGGAATGTCAATCAATGCTCCCAGATGGAAGACAACCTCCATGTCTTGCATTGCCAGCTCAACGGCAGCCGCGTCGCGCAGATCGCCAGCTACAAGCTCCAGCTCGGAAAACAGGGGAGCTGGGATCAGACTGAGCAATCCCGGGTCGGCCCGCGAGTTATAGCGCACAAACGCGCGCACCTGGGCGCCGTGCTGCACCAACCGCTCCACCAGGTGGCTGGCGATGAAACCCCCCGCGCCGGTCACCAGTACTTTTTTTCCCCGCCAGAAATCTGCCATCATTTCGGTCGATTCCAAAAGGTCTCTTCAAGTATATCCGCAATCCGCCCCGCGCACTTGCCGTCCCACAACGGTATCTGGTCCGCGTGTTTATAGTTTCCGGCAAGCACCTGCTTGAATGCCTGCCAGATTCGCTTGGGATCGTTTCCCACCAGTGTGGAGGTGCCCATTTCTACCGTCACTGGTCGCTCGGTGTTTTCTCTCAAGGTGATGCAGGGAATATCCAGATACGTGGTCTCCTCCTGCATGCCACCCGAATCGGTGAACACCAGGCGGGCGTGTTTTTGCAGGCACAACGAATCCAGGTAATCCAACGGTTCAACCATTCGAAAGCGGTTGGGAATTGCCTGGCGGATGCCGAGCTCTTGAAGTCGCTGGTCTGTACGCGGGTGAACGGGAAAGACGAGAGGCAAGTGTAAAGAGATCTCAGCAAAAACGTTCATGAGACACTTCAGTGTCGCTTCACGATCCACATTGGAAGGGCGGTGCATCGTGAGCAAAGCGTAATCCCCGGTTTCCAATCCCAGTCGGGCTGGCGTATCACGCTCTAATGCGGCTGGTAGCATGTGTTCCAGGCTATCGATCATGATGTTGCCCACCAGGTAAACTTTATGGGCGGGAATCCCCTCCCTGTTCATATTCAACACCCCAGATTCTTCCGAGGCAAAGAGGATGTCGGAAAGGACATCGGTCACCAAGCGGTTGATCTCCTCCGGCATGGTGCGGTCAAAAGATCGCAAGCCGGCCTCCACATGCACCACGGGAATCTGGAGCTTGCTGGCAGCCAGAGAGCACGCCAGGGTGCTGTTCACATCGCCGAAAACCACTACCGCGCTGGGAGCCTCTTCCAAGAGCAGTTTTTCAAAGCGTTCCAGGATGCGCGCGGTTTGCAATCCTTGTTCCCCCGAACCCACCTCCAGATTCACATCAGGCTCGGGAATACCCAGCGTGTTAAAAAAAGACCCCGACATCAGATAGTCATAATGCTGCCCGGTGTGAACGATCCGGTAAGGCAGGTTATCCCGTCCCTGTAACTCCCTGACCAGGGGGGCGAGCTTGATGAAATTTGGTCTTGCTCCGGCGACGAGGTACAGGGGTCTGCTGATCAAGGCGGATACCTCATTTGCCTCCGCTATGGCTCAGGGTCGATTCCCCATGCTGACGACCTGGTTTTCCCACTGGTGCCAGCGCCCGTGATGCTTTTTCAGGATCTTGCGGCCTTCACCTGGGGATTCAAGACCCAAGAACTCCATATCGGCATCCACCATAATTCGCACCAGATCCTTGAAGTAGATGCGCGGCTCCCAACCCAGCACTTTTTTGGCCTTGCGGGGATCTGCCAATAAGTGATCCACCTCCGTTGGGCGAAAATAACGCGGGTCAATACGGACATAATCATGCCAATTCAGGTTGACATACCCAAAAGCCTCATCCAAAAATTCGTGCACAGAATGGGCTTCGCCAGTGCCGATGACGAAGTCCTCCGCGATTTCGCGCTGGAGCATTTTCCACATCGCAGCTACATAGTCCGGGGCGTACCCCCAGTCGCGCCGGGCTTCCAGGTTACCCAGATACAGGTGTTGCTGGCGACCCGCCAGAATAGCTGCTACCGCGCGCGTTATTTTGCGGGTTACGAATGTTTCGCCGCGGCGAGGGGATTCGTGATTGAAAAGGATACCGTTGCAGCCAAACATCCCATAACCCAGGCGGTAATTGCGCGTCACCCAATAGGCATACAGCTTGGCGGCGGCATATGGGCTTTGCGGCTCGAATGTCGTTGTCTCGCATTGCGGGGGAGCGGCGCTGCCGAACATTTCACTGGATGAGGCCTGGTAGAAATGGGCTTTTATCCCACTCTTTCGGATAGCCTCCAGGATGCGCATGGCGCCGAGCCCAGTGACATCGCCTGTGTATTCTGGAAGATCGAAGCTCACTCTCACGTGCGATTGAGCCGCCAGGTGGTAGATTTCATCGGGTTGAACGTTGTAGATCAGCTCGATCAGATTTCCAGAAGCAGCAACATCCCCATAATGCAGGTGCAAATTGACACCGTTGCCGTTATGCGGATCGCGATAGATATGGTCGATGCGCTGGGTGTTAAAAGTGCTCGCCCTGCGGATCAGGCCGTGAACTTCGTAACCCTGCGAGAGCAGAAGCTCTGCCAGGTAGGATCCATCCTGCCCGGTGATGCCGGTGATTAAAGCTTTTTTCATAAGTTGTGAAATTACCCTTTCATTCGAATTGTATTTTATTATCGAATCGTTTACGTCAGGTCAACAACATGCCATTCAAAGGCTCGCGGATAATTTTTTACTCACTGCTCTGAAAGCAACGCCACGCACCGTTGCGCTGCGATCCCATCCCCATACAGTGGGGGGCGCTTCGCTGGCGGTGAAAAAGATCTTGCTCGATCCAGGATTATATCTGGATCCGTACCCACTAAAACATTCCATCCATTGGCAACTGTTTCTACCCACTCCGTTTCCTCGCGCAGGGTGAGGCAGGGGACGCCTAACCAATAGGCTTCCTTTTGCACGCCGCCAGAGTCGGTGAGGATCAAACGCGCCCCCTGCTCCAGCCTGACCATATCCATAAAGCTTAGCGGTTCGACCAGGTGAATATTTTTCGCCCTCGTGGATAATTCAGCGAGAAGACCCTGGGCCTGTAGCGCTTTGCGGGTCCGAGGGTGGAGCGGAAATACCACCGGTTCGTGGAGAGACCTGATTCCCCGGACGATATTGCTCAGTCGCTGCGGATCATCTGTGTTTTCCGCTCGGTGAACCGTCGCCAGCACATAGCTCTTTTCATCCAAATTTAATTGAACCAGGATATCTCGTCTGGCAGGGGCATGGTTGACCGCGTATTTCAGGGCATCGGCCATTACGTCACCTACCAGGTGAACACATTGAATGATACCCTCCTGCCTCAGGTTATCCACCGCAGTCTGGCTGGGGCACAGCAATAACTGGGAGAGGTTATCGGCAACCAAGCGGTTGATCTCCTCCGGCATCGCCCGGTTGAAACTGCGCAAACCGGCTTCAACATGGGCGACCGGAATATGCAACTTGGCAGCCGCCAGTGCGCCCGCTAGGGTGGAATTGGTATCTCCATACACGAGCGCCCAATCCGGCGCTTCCCGGATCAACAACGGCTCGATTTTCGCCAGCATTTCGCCTGTTTGCGCCCCATGGCTCAGCGACCCGACCCCCAAGTTCACGTCCGGTTTGGGGATGCCTAGTTCCTCAAAAAAAATAGCTGACAAATTGTTGTCATAATGCTGACCGGTATGCACCAGCACTTCTTCATGTTGGAGCCGTAATACCCGGCTGAGGGCAAAGGCCTTGATAAATTGAGGCCTGGTGCCGACAATCGAAACTACTTTCATCCGAGTGCTTGTGCAATTCCTAAAGCCCAATATTTCAAACCCGCTCCGGCAGCCTCTTTTTCATCGTAAAATCCGCGCCCATCCACCAAAATGGGAAAACGCAACACCTGCCTCAAGGCATTTAAATCCAGGGATCGATACTCCTGGTGCTTGACCATCAATACGGCGGTGTCGCAATTCCGCGCCATTTCCATCACGGATCCCTGGTACGCTGGGACAAAAGGATCGTGGAGTATTACCTCGACTTGCATCTCTCGCAGGCGACTTGCCAGTACCTGAGTGGGGCTGTTGCGTGTGTCCCCGGTGTTCTCCAGGTAAGCATATCCCATCACCAAAATTTTTGCTCCTTCAAGCCCCAACCCGGATTCGGCCAATGCACCTTGGATGAGCTTCACCATATGAATGGGCATATACTCATTGATCGATCGCGCCGCAGGTATGATTCTCAAGGGCACATCGCTACCTCTGACGCTGGAAGCCAGCAACCAGGGATCCTTGGGGATGCAGGCGCCGCCCACGCCGGAACCGGCGTATAGCATCTGCCTACCCGGGCTTTTATTTACCAGCCGGCGCACTTTCCATACATCGCCGCCTACCTGCTCGCAAATCAGCGCGATTTCATTGGCGAAGGCGATCTGCACATCTCTGTAGGCATTTTCGACGGTTTTCACCAGCTCAGCGGTGACACAATCGACAGCATCCAGGTCCGCATCCACGATGTGTTGGTAAAGCGCTGCCATCGTCTCTGCAGTCTCATTGGTCATGCCGCCGATCACGCGGCTGAGGGAACGGAGGTTGCTCAGCAGCCTGCCCGGCATAACCCTTTCGGGACAATTACCCAGATAGAAATCCTCATTGACACGTAGGTCGCTGTATCCTTCCAATACAGGTCTCACGAACGACTGCATCGTCCCCGGGGCAATCGTTGATTCAACGATCACCAACGTCCCTCGTTTTAAGACCTTGCCCAATGAGATCAAAACCGACCGTAAGGCATCATAGCGCGGCAAATTGTCCGTTTCAACCGGGGTCTCCACGCAGATCAGGATGACCTCACATTTCTGGATGCCTGCATAGTCCGTAGCTGCCCGCAGCCTCCCGCTGCCAACCGTCTCGGCGACGAGCTCCTTCAATCCTGGCTCCAGATCAACGAGGGGCGATTCTCCACGGTTGATGAGCTTGACACGCTCTTCCTGGATGTCGATCCCCAGCACGTTAAACCCAATCCTGGCGAACTCACATGCAACTGGCAAGCCCACATAGCCCAGGCCAATCACCGCCAAATATGCTTTCTTCTGCTGAATCCTAAGGCGCAGATCAGTTAGCATGCTTCGCCACCTGAATGACTTGATGAGCTCGCCCCGATTCAACCAGGGCCAGCGCCAAGCGCAACGCTTCGAGACCATCTTCGCCGCTTACCGGCACGGGTTCACTTAGCTGCACGGATTGCAGGAATGCCTGCAGTTCAGCTTTCAGTGGCTCGTAACGCTGCACCGCAAAGCGGGTCATACTGCCTTCAATCACCCCTCGTAACGTTTGCAAGGCAGGCCAAAACGGCTCGCCTGCAAAGGCATTCTCATAAAAATAAAGATCTTGAGTTAAGTCATCTACCTTGAACATGCCGCGCTCTCCCAGAACAAGCACCTCCCTGACCTTGGTAGGGGTGAGCCAGTTGATCTCCAGCGAGCCAGACATTCCGTCAGGAAATCGTAGCAGCGCCAGGAGCAAGTCTTCGTGCTCTGTATGGATGCGCTGCTCGGTCTCAGCGTACACCCGGATCGGGTCCATTTCCGTCAAATAGCGCATCAAATCCAGGTCATGAGAGGCCAAATCTATCACCACGCCCACATCGCGTATGCGAGTAGGAAAGGGACCTACCCTTCGGCAAATGATCTGGTAGATGCGGCCCAGGTTGTCATTCTGCAGCCTCTGCTTGAGTTGGCGGATGGCGGGATTGAAGCGAACGATATGTCCTACCATCAATTTGCGCTTTAAGCGCTCAGCTAACTCGATCAGGTGCTGCCCTTCCGATAATGTCGCTGCAATGGGCTTTTCCACCAGTATATGCGCCCCAGCATTTAAACAATCCTCTGCCACAACCCTATGCAGAGCGGTTGGAACGACAATAGATACCGCTTCTGGTGTGGCAATCGATAACATTTGCCGGTAATCGCTAAATGCCTCGACGTTGAAGCGCTCTGCTGCTCGAGCGACCAACACTGGATTGGTATCACAAACGGCGACCAGGCGAGACTCATCCAGCTCGCTATATATGCGTGTGTGGTTTATCCCCATTGAGCCAACGCCAATCACCGCCGTCATGATCATCGCAGGGTCCTCTTATAGTCCGGAGCTGCACAGAAACACGCTGTTTATCCCGATTTGCGCTTATCTCTTTTCCGTAATTGCCCGGCGTCCAATTCCAATGAAATCAGGCGGCTGTCATTCAAAAGTTGCAGCAATACTCGGACTCTCTCGCTGCCAGGCAAGCGCGTGTCGAATATCGCTTCGTAGCCGGAAAAAGGACCCTCGCTGATCATGACGGCATCGCCGGGCTTCAGGCCATCAAAGATCTCCCCCCCTGCGGCGGAAATCTCATCGACTCGCTTGCGAATAGCGTGGATGAGATGTTCTGGGACTATGGCCGGTTCCTCCCCAAAGCATACCAGCCCCAGGGCGTGCGGCATCCATTGAAAGGTCGACAGGCCAATTTCCTCGATATCTACATTGACAAACATGTAACCGGGAAAATAAGGCCTTAGTTTACGCGAACGCGGGTTTACCGGGTTCACCCGCAAACGGGGATAAAATACCATGTGCCCCTGGGTGCGGAGTTGGCGCCAGAGAACCTCCTCTTTGCGCGGTTTACTACGGATTGCATACCAATACACTGCCATAATGATCCTATTTGCGCAGGCTTCCTAACTTCCACCTCATCGCAGTTTAGTTTTGCAAGGAGGCGGTGCCAAAAGTCCATTATATACCCGCCGCATTCCCATTATATCAAGATGAATGAACGAGTGTCGCATTCATAGACCCTTGTCAACCAACCTTATACCCCGTAACTCTGGATATGAGGCTGCGTAAAAATATCATCGGAATCAGCAAAATCAGGTGCACCGCCAGCCCGGTTCCAAAGATAAAGGTTATACCTACCAGCAATCGTCCCATTGTACTGGAGGCGTGCTGAAATAACCAGGAGCCAGCACCGATAGAAATTCCCACCACCAGTATCGTTGCAATTAACAGGCTGACTGGCAACCAGCCCCGCCGATCGGACCTGGAAGGTATCATCGTGCTGCTGATCGCAAACGCCAGGTAAAACCAGAGCCAAAAATCGGCCTTGGAAAAGAAAAACGCCGGCCCCTGCATAACCGCCTCAGGAGAACCGCTGGCGAATCCATTCCATATGTCTGGCACTCTGAGTGGAAAGAGAGCAATAAATCCAATTATCACCCCTCCAAACAGGAGTGGGGCGGCGCCGATCAAGGCGTCGCGCACGAAATCAGCCCGCCCCGTTTCAAGATAACCTAACTGTAAGCGACCATCTTCCATGGGGCGGGGGACAATCGATAAACGGCCCGTCCGCACGCCTAACAAACGTGCCATCAAATAATGACTGACTTCGTGGATAAATACACCTGGCAAAAACAGCAACGAAAATAATACAATGGCGAGATCCTGTCTGCGGGTGAGCAGCAAAAAAACCGCCTGAATCTCCCAATGCAGACGCCTTTGCAAGAGGATAAATGCCCCCAGGATAATCAGGAGGCTTAATATTCCTTCTATCACCTTCAGATCGCCGCTGCCCTGGTGATGGAAATAAAATCTGTAGCAATCAGACTGGCGCCTCCTACCAGAGCGCCGTCAATGTCGTCTTGATTGAAAAAATCAGCCGCGTTCTCGGGTTTTACCGAGCCGCCATATAACACCCGCGTGCTGCTGGCAAATTCCTCACCAAAAAGCTCGGTCAGTACAGGACGGATCACATTTGCGACCACTGCATTCGCCCCCAGTGCAGTTGCTGCCTTTCCGGTGCCGATTGCCCATACAGGTTCGTATGCGATTGCCATGGGACTTTGACCCTGCTGCCCGATTTTATCGCCTAACTCCATCCGGGCAAGGCCCTGCCTGATTTGCCGGTCGATCACCTCCTCGGTTATACCGGCCTCAAATTCCTCCAGGGTTTCACCCACACACATGATAGGAATTAAGCCATGCATTAACGCTGCTCGGATCTTCCGATTAACGAGATCATCGACTTCGCCGAAATATGCCCTCCGCTCGGAATGACCGATGATCACATACTGGCAGAGCTCGGCAAGCATGAGCGGTGATATTTCTCCCGTGTAAGCCCCGGAGGTTTCCCAGTGCAAATTCTGAGCTCCTAAGCCGATATCCGTTCCCTCCAGCAATGCCCGGACAGCAAGCATGGCGGTGAAAGGTGGACACAGGACTTTCTCGACGCTCTCAATGGCTTGCAACCCCGGCACCATCTCCGAAACGAGGTGGCGCGCCTCAGCTACTGTTTTATACATTTTCCAGTTTCCAGCCACCAGCGGTTTTCGCATCAGGACCTCAACGTGTTGATCAACGAATCTATCACTATTTACGCTCAGGAATAGCTTCCTGATCTTTATCCTCCAGGGCGATAACGCCCGGTAGCGGGAGTCCCTCCAACATCTCCAATGATGCGCCGCCGCCAGTAGAAATGTGAGTGACTCGCTCCGATAGACCGGATTGTACCAAGGCCGCCGCCGAGTCGCCTCCGCCCACGATGGAAGTTGACTCGCTATCTGTAACAGCCTGAGCAACTCCGTAGGTGCCTTCAGCGAAGCGCGGAAACTCAAATACGCCCATCGGCCCATTCCAAACGATTGTCGCTGCTCCAAGAATCACTTTGCGGTAGCTAGCAACCGTCTCAGACCCAATATCCATAATTCGCCAACCGTCCGGGACCGGTCCCATAGGGACGATCTTACTCTCTGCTTCAGGATCGAAGCGGTCAGCGATGACCACATCAACGGGAAGCCTGAGGCGCGAGGTGCCTTCCTGCAAGAGCTTTATCGCGGTGTCGAGCGCCTCATCTTCCACAAGCGAATCCCCGATTGGGTATCCCTGCGCTTTGAAAAATGTGTTTGCCATCCCCCCACCGATCAATACCTGATCTGCTTTACCCAATAGATAATGGATCACACCGATTTTATCGCTAATTTTCGCCCCGCCCAGGATAGCTATAAATGGGCGCTGTGGATTGGCGATTGCCGAGCCCAGGTAGTGGATTTCTTTTTCCATGAGGAATCCGGCTACCGAGGGTAAATAATGGGCCACCCCTTCAGTGGAAGCATGCGCTCTGTGCGCTGAACCAAACGCATCGTTTACGTAGATGTCTGCCAACGCCGCTAACTGTTTCGCCATTTCTGGATCGTTTTTCGTTTCACCAATATGGAAGCGGGTATTTTCTAGTAGCAGAATCTCGCCCGGTTTTAAACGGGAAGCATACCCCTCGGCAATTGAACCGACGCAATCTTCTGCAAAGATGACCGGTTTTTTCAAAATATTACCCAGGTGTTGGGCCACCGGGCGCAGGGAAAACTCTGGTTTAACCTCGCCCTTGGGTCTCCCGAGATGAGAAGCCAGGATCAAACTGGCTTCCTGTTTGAGCAGATAATCCAGGGTTGGTAGCGAAGCCCGGATGCGTGTATCATCCCCTACCAGGCCATCTTTAATCGGTACGTTGAAATCTACCCGAACGAGCACCTTTTTACCGTGCACATCGATATCGGTGATCGTTTTTTTGCTAAACATTTTGCCTCCGGGGAAGTTTCAGGCGCCAGGTTCGATTGTATTACCTGGCGCCTGAATAAAATTCGCCTACAAATATTTTGCCATCATATTTACAAGGTCTGCGGTTCGGACGGAGTATCCCCATTCGTTATCATACCAGGCTACGATCTTGGCAAAATTACTGCTCCCCTTACCCAGAACCATGGTGAATGGCAAATCGACGGAAGAGCTGTGCGCATCGCCCTTAAAATCGATGCTCACCAAAGGCTCTTCAACAGCCTGCAAGATGCCTTTCATTGGGCCAGCGGCAGCATCCTTGAAGGCCTGGTGTAATTCTTGCGTAGTTGTCGCCTTTCCGAGCTCTACCGTCAGGTCGATTACAGATACGGTCGAGGTCGGTACTCGCAAAGCGTAACCATCCAATCTTCCGTCCATCTCCGGAATGACCAGCTTCAATGCCCTTGCTGCGCCGGTAGTGGTTGGAATAATGTTCATCGCGGCAGCCCGCGCCCGGCGCAAATCGCTGTGCGGCAGGTCCAGGAGACGCTGATCATTGGTATAGGCGTGAATTGTAGTCATAAAACCACGCACGATGTCGAATTTATCATGGACAACCTTCACCGCAGGAGCGAGTCCGTTCGTAGTGCAGGATGCGTTTGAGATGACATGGTGAACCGCGGGGTCATATTTGTCATCGTTCACTCCCAGCACCACGGTCAAATCCTCGCCCTGCGAAGGAGCGGATATGACCACCTTCTTGGCTCCGCCCATCGTTATGTGGTTCTCTGCCCCCTTGACCATCTTACCCTTTTTGTTGACCCCGTCTTTTTTGATGGTAAATATGCCCGTGCTCTCAACTACGATGTCAACCCCAAGGTCTCTCCAGGGTATATTTCCCGGGTCGGATTCTGTGTAAGCTTTCACCGGTTTGCCATCGACAATCAATGCGCCATCTCCAACCTCAACTGTCCCGTCAAAACGACCATAATTGGTGTCGTACTTAAGCAGGTGCGCCATGGTAGGTAAATCGCCAATGTCATTGAATGCCACAACTTCGAGTGAATCCGGATAGTAGTCTCGAACAGCTTTCAGAACCTGCCGCCCAATGCGGCCAAATCCGTTAATACCTACTTTTATACCCATTGTAAGCCTCCATAGATTAAATTTATGCGTGTATATAACCCAAGGGATTGTCCAGCTTATTCTACCAGAGGCCCGGTACGCTCCTCCAGCAAGTCCATCAAAACACGAGCAAGCTTTTCCGAATCATGTCTCCAGGGCTGCTCGTCATTCACTAGATCTTCAATGTAAACAGGATAATCATCCTTGAGCTCATCCTCCATGATGACCCATTGTGAATTTTCGGGTAAGCTGCCACTGAGATTATTATTTACAACTATCAAATCGAATAATCCGCCGCCGGTATGTTCTTGCAACGCCCGGACATGGTCTCCACAGGTGTAATTTACCGTTTCGCCCGGTTGGGTGGCTACGTTGCATACATAAATCTTCAACGCCCGGCTTGCGCGCACAGCTTGTGAAATATCTGGCACCAGTAGGTCTGGCAGAATGCTGGTGTACAGGCTGCCGGGGCCGATAACGATCAAATCAGCCGCCAGGATCGCATGCACAGCCTGGGGAAAAGCTGGAGGGGTATTGGGTTCCAGCCATACTCTGCGGACAACACCTGCCGCGCCTGGTATCTGGCTTTCCCCTTCTACCCGGACTTCGTTAACAAGATTGGGCAGCGCGATGTCGGCCACCAAACGAACGTCATGCAATGTTGAAGGCAATACCCGCCCATGGACGGAGAGCACCCTGCCGGATTCGGCTACGGCTTCTTCAAAACTGCCAGTTATCTCGGCCAGGGCGCTGATAAACAGATTGCCAAATGAATGCCCATCCAAGCCGCCATGCCCGTTGGCAAAACGATATTGGAAGAGCTGTGTAAGCAAAGCTTCATCATTGGATAACGCCGCCAGACAATTGCGAATGTCCCCCGGCGGCAAGATACCCCTTTCCCGGCGCAAACGTCCCGAAGAGCCACCATCATCTGCTACTGTAACTACAGCAGTAATGCTATGGGTAAACTCCTTCAGGCCACGCAGTAGCATCGCTAGTCCATGCCCACCGCCAATGACCACAATGCGTGGCCCGCGCTCACGGCGTCGATGTAGCGTTAGTGCGTCAACGACCGCATGACCGGGTCTGACGAAGGGCTTTAATATCGAGCGGTTCACCCCTAGAATTCCGGTGATGATCAATATCAATCCCAAGCCCCCAAAGATCAGCGCTCGCAGGGGTCTGGCGATAAACCGCAATGAAGCCGCCGAGAGCAATGGCAGCCACCAGGTATCTGGCGCAGTGCGATATATATCTAGGATCAGGATTGCTAGCCCAACCCCAATCATGGTCGTGCCGAAGAGGGTGAGCAAGAGCCAACGTTTAACACCAAGTCCGGGAATTAACCAACGGAGGGACCTCCTGACGGCTATCCAAATTACCCGCAATTTTCGGAGGAATTTATAATCCATATACCCGGTGATCATAGCAGTCTTTTACAAACTCGTCAACTGCACATGAACTGCGTATGCTATACTAATTGTCATGTTGACCCATATTGCTGTCGATATCGGCGGGACACAGCTTCGGGCTGCAAGCTATGCGAGCGACAAAATCGAACCTTTGAAATCGGTGCGCATCCCCACTAGGGATCCAAGTCAAACCATACTAGAGCGATTGAATGATCTGATTGCCTCCGTCTGGCCTGAAATAGAGCCGATAGCCGGGATAGCAGTCGCCGCGCCTGGGCCGCTCAATCCTTTTGAGGGCGTGATCCTCTCGGCCCCCAATATTCCTGAGTGGGTAAATTATCCGCTTGTCAACATACTGCAAGAGCGCTTCCAGGTGCCCGTTATTCTTGGCAATGACGCCAATCTGGCGGCCTTGGGTGAATGGAAATATGGCGCCGGACGAGGCCACCATCACCTGATTTACCTGACGATCAGCACAGGTGTGGGCAGCGGAATAATCATCAATGACACGCTCCTTTTGGGCGAAAAGGGCCTGGCTTCTGAATTGGGTCACGTCACTGTATTGCGGGATGGACCTCCCTGCAATTGTGGAAAGCGCGGACATTTAGAAGCGATAGCCTCGGGAACCGCCATTGCGCGTTGGGTGGAACAAGAATTAGACCGGGGCGTCCCATCGAGCTTAAAAAACGAGCAACCCATAACTGCCCGTCTGGTCGCTGAGGCTGCAAAAAGCGGAGATTTGCTCTCTATCAACGCTTTTCAGCGCGCTGGCACATTCCTGGGCATGGCTATTGCGAACTTTATGCACATATTCAACCCTACACTGGTGATTATTGGCGGTGGGGTGTCTCGCAGCGGGAATTTGCTGCTCGAGCCCCTGAAAAAAGCGATAATGACATATGTTTTCGATCCTCACTACCTGGATAATTTCTCGCTGGCTACCGCAACCCTGGGGGACGATGCGGGTCTCTTAGGCGCGCTTACACTGATCCGGGAGTACAGCGCCTGATTTCTAAAAATAAACTATAAAATCGTACAGAGATAGTCACTTCTACCCAATGAATATTCCTCAGAAACGATGGGTCATCGCGCCCGCTATCCCCCCCGAAGCAGAAGGGGCTCTGGATAGTTACCCCCCCATCGTTCGACAAATTCTCTTCAATCGTGGATTTTCCACCCCAGAAGCGGCGCAAAGCTATTTAGAAGCCAGGATGCCGCCCGAAACAGACCCGTATCTATTGCTGGGCATGGATATTGCTGTAGATCGCATCAGGCAGGCGATTAAAGAACGTGAGAAGATAGCTGTCTACGGCGATTACGACGTTGATGGCGTGACGGCAACTGCGCTGCTGGTCGAAACGTTTGAAAATCTCGGCGCGGACGTGCAAGGTTATATCCCTAACAGGTTCGACGAAGGCTATGGATTGAATAGCGAGGCGCTCGACTCGCTGGTGGAACAAGGCGTTCGCCTGGTCATCACCGTCGATTGTGGCATTCGTTCAATAAATGAAGTTGAACATGCCAATAAGATCGGGTTGGATGTTATCATCACAGACCATCATCATCCCTACCAGGAACTGCCACCGGCATTGTCGATCCTCAATCCAAAGCAGTTGGCGGATCATTACGCTCATAAAGACTTGGCTGGCGTTGGACTGGCTTACAAGCTCGCCGCAGCGCTCTTCGGCGGAGATCGGGAGGCAGATACATTCCTGGATCTGGTTGCGCTGGGCACGGTTGCTGACCTTGCTCCCCTGGCAGGTGAAAACCGGTCCCTGGTGAGGAAAGGCATCGAAATGATCCGCCAGACTCGCCGCCAGGGCTTAATGGCTTTATTGGGCGCCAGCGGGCTGGAGTCAGCCAGGATAACCGCGGCTGATATTGGGTACATTCTTGGCCCTCGCCTCAATGCCGCTGGTCGGCTCGATTCAGCCTTGGCAGCTCTGTCTCTGCTGACAACCCGAGACACCCACAAGGCTGCCCAACTTGCCCAATTCCTCGATAATCAGAACCGTAAACGCCAGGAAATCACTCGCGAAATTCAACAAAAAGCCGAGCAAATCGCGCTATCGCGGGACCCCGACCCATACCTGCTCTTTGCAGTCCATCCGGACTTTAACCCCGGTGTGGTGGGATTGGCAGCCTCCAAACTCGTCGAAACTTACTACCGTCCAGCGATTGTCGCCCACCAGGGCGAGGGATTTGTCCGCGGTTCGTGTCGAAGTATCCCCGAGTTCCACATCACCCAGGCGCTGGACCAGTGTGCGGATTTGATGGAACACCATGGGGGGCATGCCGCTGCAGCGGGATTTACCATTCGGGAGGCAAATCTTCCCATCTTGTTCGATAGACTATCCGAAATTGCAGCCGAACAATTAGCGGAAATCGATTTACGCCATAAGCTGTATGCAGATATCGAGGTGCCTCTTGCAGAGCTGAGACCCGAACTCCTGCGTTATCTGTTTTTGATGCAGCCGACCGGTTATGGAAATCGCCAAGCACACTTTGTAAGCCGAAACTTAAAAGTTACCAGCAAACGCAAGGTTGGTCGGGATGGGAATCACCTGAAACTAACCGTAACAGATGGTCGTATTACCTACGATGCTATCGCCTTCGGGCTCGGATATTGGTACGAGCGGATGCCGGCGAAAATCGATCTCCTCTACAGCTTCGAGCTGAATGAATTCAATGGCCGGGTAACCCTACAGCTTAATATCCGGGATATAAAAGCCACCAGCTATTCAAATTAATCCGTAGTGAGCAACTCAAGAACCAGAACCTTCCAATTTTGCTAACTCGATTCGGAGCTTATCGCGGCATGCTATAATTTTTCAAAATAGCGCTATGGGGATGCATGGATGACATTGACCCGTCCATTCACGGAAGTAGAACAAATCAAAACGAGCACCGGAAGCCTGTTTATTCCACCCCCTAT
>Ga0209341_10001443_pt1 | contig 23632 bp, 26 predicted proteins | sample RifCSP13_2_FD_184020 | JGI IMG/M metagenome (GOLD analysis project Ga0209341, IMG submission 184020) | Soil microbial communities from Rifle, Colorado - Rifle CSP2_sed 13_2 (SPAdes) (version 2) | ecosystem: Environmental > Terrestrial > Deep subsurface > Rock core/Sediment | place: Rifle... | reverse complement strand
TTCAGATGCTCAAATTGCCGTTATGAGCCCAACTAGCCCCGAAATCCTGGACGCCCAGTGGTTCTCATTGGATGGTTTGCCGGCAGGGTTGCCTTCAGACCAGCAAACATTACTCAAGAACATTCTGTTGCATGGAGCGAAGCGGCCTGATTGATGTATGCTGTGCGGCGCCATAATCCCAGCAATAAACGCCGAGTGCTTTTTAATCCTGGCAACTGATCTTTTATCCTTGCAAACCGGGAGAGTGAAATGGTTGAGCTGATTCCATCGCCTGATAGTGTTATGCAGATTTTGAAGCGCACGGGCGCCTTTCGTGAAGGCCATTTCGTGTACCCGAGCGGCAAGCATTCGCCCAACTATTTTCAGATGCCGTTGGCGTTTCGTTACTACGATACCGCGCGGGTGCTAGCGGTCGCACTGAGCCGAAAGTTCAGAATTGAACGCGACATCTCGAGCCAACTGCCCAAAATTGCAATTATTAGTCCGAGTTCAGGCGGGATACCGGTGGCGTTTGGCGTGCGTGACGCCTTGAGTGCTGAACAAATCTATTGGGCTGAGAAGGAATCGGATGGCAAACGGATGTTTCGTCAATACGTCAACCAGAGCGAGGTAAACCCTTGCATCATTGTTGATGACATCATCCGCAGTGGACATGCAATTGAAGAAACCGCAGCTTTGGTAAAGGAATTGGGAGCAACGATTATTGGCTGCGGAGCAATTGTGCGCTTCACTTCGGCTCCTACCGTTTTAGAGGATGTTCCAATTAAGTCTCTGGTTGAGTTTGATGCCCACATGTATGACAAGGCTGAAGCGTGCATTGATTGTACTAAGGACGTGCCGCCCGAATATGTAAGGTTCTAAGCAATTGACATTTTTCTTTGTTGAATATTGAGTTGTGGAGAAATGAAAGCGGCGCCGCGGGCAGAGCCCTTGCCGCCGCACTCCAAAATGTGCACTCAGATCTCGTGGCGGTTTGAGAGCGCCTTGTCCATCGTCACCTCATCCACGTACTCCAAATCGCTTCCTACCGGCATTCCCATCGCAATCCGTGTGACACGAATTCCTAATGGCTTCAATAGGCGACTGATGTAGTTGGCGGTAGCTTCGCCTTCAGTGGTGGGGTTGGTGGCCAGGATCACTTCGCGTATCACCACGCCCTCATTGGTTTCCGGATTCAACCGCGGTAACAGATTCGCCAGATGAAGATCGCTTGGGCCGATGTGGCGTATGGGCGAGAGACTTCCATGAAGAACGTGGTACACACCCTGAAAGCTGCGTGTTTTCTCCACCGCCACCAGACTATGTGGTTCTTCGACGACGCAGATGACCGAATGGTCGCGGCTAGTGGAGGCGCAGAAGCGGCAGGGATCGAGTTCTGTGAGGTTGTTGCAGATCGAGCAGAGTATGATTCGCTTTTTGACCTCAATAAGGGCCGTTACCAGGCGTTCTATGTCGGCGTCCGGGGTTCGCATCAGGTGAAACGCGAGCCGTTGCGCTGACTTTTGACCGATACTGGGTAGTCGCTTCAACTCATCGATGAGGCGGGTTACAGGTTCTGCGTACTCTAACATCTAGAAACTTCGTATCAGTTTGGATTTATCCCAACAGTCCGCCAAGACCGGGCGGTAACATGCCACCCAGTTTCCCTTTCATTGCTTCACCAACTTTTCGATTGGCTTCGTTGACAGCTGCAAGGACCATGTCCTGCAACATCTCAACGTCGCCTTCCTTCACCGCCTCTGGGTCGATCGTGAGTGCAATGATGTCGTGATTGCCTTTCATCTGCACGGAAACTACGCCTCCACCGGCAGTAGCTTCGACGCGTAGTTCCTCCATCTCTTTGGACATGCGTTCCTGCATCTGCTGCGCTTGCTTCATCATTTGCTGGATGTTCAAACCACCTGGAAACTTCATTGCCACACCTCGCTGAAAGATTTGGTCCGCAAGACTGAACGTGAAAAAGCATCGTAACTGGCATTAGCAACGATTGCAACGAGAAGGTTGTCCGGAGGGGTTCGCTGAAGGAACGATCCACCAACCAACACGAAATCAAAACGAAAACCCTCACGGCATTAGCAGTGGCGCGTTCAAAGTGGCGTGATATAAGGTGATTTGAAATGGAAGTACAGAACCAACCATTTCTTATCTATTCCGCTGTTGATTTCTTATATCGCGTTAGTGAGTCGCAACTTGCTTCTCAGAAATGCTCGCGCGGAATCGAAAGACGCCATATGACTATCACGTACGCTTCGGACTCCGTGGAAGAAACATTAAAAGCCCAAGTCCCCCTTTACTACGACTTATTCCGGCCAGAGAATCGACCTGCGCCGCTTCTAATTGCACTACACGGTTACGGAGCCAACAAACGACAGATGATGCGCGAAGCTGAACAAATGTCGCCACCAGAGTTCGCGCGGGTCTCTCTACAAGGCTTTCACCAGCATCTAAAAGAGCCAAAGGAGGAGGGCGGACCACTGCGGTTCGGGTTCGGCTGGCTCACGAACTTCCATCCAGAGGAATCTGTGCAGGTTCATCATCAAGCCCTGTCGGACGTAATTGCAAAACTAACGACTGAAGGGACAGTCGACAGAGAGCGGATTTTCCTTTTGGGCTTCTCGCAATCATGCGCTCTCAACTATCGCTTTGCTTTCACCTATCCCGATTATCTGCGAGGCGTGATTGGAATCTGCGGCGGCATTCCTGGGGATTGGGAAACCAGCGAGGTCTACAAACCGACTCGCGCCGCCGTGTTTCACCTGGCAGGATCACGGGACGAGTCTTATACACCTGCACGGATAGCCGATTACGCAGAGCGGCTTCGGTTACGAGCTGCCGAAGTCGATCTCCAGAGTTATGATGCGGCGCATGAGATTGTCCCCGAAATGCGAACCGATGTAAGAGAGTGGCTCGAGATCCATGCGCAATAGGTTCCAATACACCGCTGCCTTTCTTGGCTTAGTTTTGATAACGAGCCACGCGTGCCAGCGGACCGCGCGAGTAGACCAGCAAAGTGAAAACGAGGCGGTTACACCATCCAACGCGGTGCAGCTGCAGAAGCCTCTCCCAGCTAACGCTCCTGCACAACTGAAACAACTGATCGATGGCGCAATTGAACAAGTTGGAGTTACTACTGGTTACGATCCGTCATACGTCTCACTGGGCTACCCCGGCGGCGATGTCGCTCCCGAGACTGGTGTCTGTTCGGATGTATCGGAGTCGTTACCACGCTCTGGTCTGAATGGACGAACCGGTTTTTGATTGCTCATAACATCGGTGCGGGAGCCAGGATCGAAGATGTGCTGTTTTTGTGGCGTATTACGTATTACGGGCCATTATCGGTACTTCCGGTAACTGCCTGCACATGGAATCTTGTTTTGCAGCTTCATCTCCACTAACATTCGCCCGCCAATCGACATGATTCACTTGCGAAGGTAAAGACGTCATGCGACGAACGTCTGGGAGTCTCTTGATCGCCCTGGCGCTATCTTCTCAGCTGGTGGCGCAATCTCTAAATCAGAGCCCGAATACAAAAACAATCCGGGCAATTGAAGCCGTGCTCGAGGCGCAACGTGAAGCGTGGAATCGTGGAGATATCGAAGGCTACATTGATGGTTATGCTAGATCGGAAAATACGGTATTCATTTCAGGCGACAGCATCACGCGCGGTTGGCAAACAGTCTTGGACCGGTACCGGAAGGTATATGACTCGCGCGAAAAGATGGGAACGTTGACATTTTCAGAGGTGAAGGTGACACCGTTGAACAGGAACATGGCGATTGTAATCGGCCGGTGGCATCTTCGTCGTGCGTCTGATGAGCCACACGGCCGTTTCACGTTGCTCTTTCGCAGATTAAAGATAGGCTGGAGAATAGTTCATGATCATACATCCTCCGCTTAATCCTTAATTTATGGAATTCTAAATCCCCCAATAGGAGAGCCATATGAGCAAAATTAATCTGGGACGTATGCTACTGGGCGGGCTACTCGCGGGCCTCGTCTTGAATATAGGAGAGTTCTTGCTGAACGAGGTCGTATTGCGTGAACAAATGGCGGAGTTCTTTAGCCGCTATAATATTCCGCCGCCGGGGCCGAGTTTTCTGGTTGTGGCAGTGCTGATGACATTTCTGCTCGGAATATTGATCGTGTGGATCTATGCACTCATCCGGCCACGACTAGGCGCAGGGCCAATGACTGCGGTCATCGCCGGAGTAATCGCCTGGCTTTGTATCTATGTATACACCGGCATAATCAACGGCTTGGTCTTCGCGTCCCCAATCAATCTACTGGTCATTGGGGTCATCTGGGGACTTGTGCAGTACGCAATAGCCGCTGTTGCCGGTGCGTGGGTTTATCGCGAGGCGTAGCATTTTCGTTAAAAGCTATAACCTTCACTGACAGTCTCAAGTTGTCCAAAGCCTTCGCTGTATTGAATTGCTCCCAACTCGTCACCGTGCGTGGGCCCCAGCGCCCGCGTTTCGGCGATGAGTTGTCAGACCTATCGATAATTACAGATGGAGCGTTACTAGTTCGCGGCGATCAAATTCACCAGGTTGGCAGTCGCGATCAGATCGAACCGCAGCTCGATCAAGACTGCGAAGTGATCGACGCAGGTGGACGTATCGTATTACCCGGCTTTGTAGATGCACATACCCATCCGGTATTTGCGGGCAACAGGGCGGGTGAGTTCGAAGAACGTTCAAAGGGCGCGACCTATCAGGAGATCGCCGCACGTGGCGGAGGTATTCAATCAACCGTTCTCGCAACTCGTGCAGCGTCACATGATGAGTTACTGAGATCAGCTGCCGGCCACGCCGAGTGGTTTCTGCGTTGTGGTACGACAACAGTTGAAGGAAAGTCGGGTTACGGCCTTTCACTCGAAGACGAACTCAAGATCCTTCGCGTGATTAAGGATCTCAACGAGCACGCCCCTCTCAGAATAATTCCTACATTCCTTGGAGCGCACGACTTACCGCCCGAGTTTCGCGGGCGACGAGAGGCATACATACGGTTGTTAATCGATGAGATGTTGCCGGCAGTAGCTGAAGGCAAGTTGGCTGAGTATTGCGACGTGTTTTGCGAACAGTCCGTGTTTTCAATTGATGAAAGTTGGAAGATTCTGTCAGCCGCCCGTTGTCACGGATTGGGTCTAAGGATACACGCGGATCAATTGACATTGAATGGTGGGGCCAAGTTAGCCGCTGAGCTAGACGCTGTGACGGCCGATCACCTGGAACACACCGATACCGAAGGAATAGCGGCACTCAAGTCGTCCGGCGTACAACCCATTCTGTTACCAGGCTCCGTCTACGCGCTCGGTTCTAATAGATATCCGCAGGCTCGTGAGATGATTGCAGCCGGGCTTGGAATAGTCCTCGCAACTGACTTTAATCCTGGTTCATCACCCACGCCATCCTTACCAATGGTGTTTTCCATCGCTGCTACTCATATGGGGATCACTCCTGCTGAATCGATCGTGGCTGCGACTGTCAATGCAGCGTACAGCTTGGGTCGGGGTGATGCGATTGGCTCGTTGGAGGAGGGAAAACTCGCCGACTTCGTCATTCACAATGCAGAGGACTATCGCGAACTTGCTTACTTTTTTGGTTTGGAACATCCATGGCGCGTATATATTGGTGGCAATTTAGCCTTCGCCAGATAGTGAGTAGGGGTGAGGGGATTCCGTTATTTCGTAATCGAAAATCCGATTGACCAAAAGGCGATCTCATTTTATTATCGCAGCAACACTGGAAAGGAGGTGATTCAAAAATATATGAGTTCTTATCACAGTGAGGTGGCTGCGGCCTGACCTCTGAATCTAACTGCTAGGGTTTAGGTTCAGTAGTCTCACTGCTAAGTGCTCCTCCTTTTCAGGAAGCTGCACACAGTCAGCCTCAGGCCAATCCCAACAGTTCACCGAAGCCGTCCACGAGACAACTCGTGGACGGCTTTAACATTTTTGACAATGGACTTCCTATTGTGGCGGCGGTGTCGGCTCAGGACTCGGAGTTCGTTCAGACGGGGGTATGCGGCTCGGGTCTTCCTTGTCAGGCGAAGTGTGCAGGTGCACTGCCTTCCAGGCGTTACCAACACGACGGAACACCAGAGTCATCCTCCCCGAAGCTGTTTCTGGAGTTCCCTTGTAGGTTTGAGATTGCGTCCAGAGGCAGCTAACCAGCGCGCCATCGCGCCCGAGCATGATTACTGAGACGTCGCGCACGTCGAGTTTGACATCAGTAATGTCCGGGTATGAGCTTTCGCGGTTCTTTCGCATCTGTTCCCAACCCTTCGTCACGGTGCCGTTGTTATTGAAGAGCACAAGCCGGGGCGAGTTCCAGTACACGTTGGTCACCGACTTCACATCTGCTTTTCGAATTCCATCCAATAATGAGTTGAAGGCAGCGACAACTGCGGCAGAGCCCGGCACCTGAGGCGGCGTTACGATAGTCCGGTTCTGAGATCGGGGTGCCGGACTCACGATGGTGGGTTTTGACGTATCCGTTACGGGTCGTTCGGGCTGTGACTGATTTGTATTAGTCGTTGTTCGTGGACGCTCTGTCGGGGTAGATGAGTTCGTGTTTTGCGCCAAGGAATGGACGCTGATTACGATGACCAACGCAAGTAGAACCACCAGACGAAACATCATTTGCACTCCTCTTAATAAACGAAGCTGATTTCTACGATGAGTGGATTGACTGAGCAAGCAGTAAGGGAGTGTTGAGGTGCTGCACTCCCCAAGCTTTAAATCGCCCCGCTTAATCGTTGATTTTGTCGACTAAACATCGCCTAATTCGTTCAACAGATCGAACCACGGTACTCCACTGCGCAGTCGTTCGATTGAACGCTTCCTTCCCAGGACTTCGAACACCTCGAACATCGAAGGCCCTACTGCCTGACCCGTCAGCATCGTGCGCGAACCGTTGATTAAGAGACCAGCCTTCACACCCGACTCGTCAGCAAAATCGCGCAGACACTGTTCGATATTTGCAGCATCAAAAGGATCCACGTGATCGAGTCTGTCTGCCAATGCGGGGAGCAGTTCTTTCAGACGCGGCTCTTTCCGAAGGTTTTTGCTGACGGCCGCGGGATCAAAATCGAAGTCATCCGAGAAGTAAGCCCGCCCTTGCGAAGAAAAATCCTTCAAGGTGAAAAAGCGTTGCCGTATCAGATCAACCGTTTTAATCAACCACTCGCGCTCGTCGTCCTGATACTCCTCGCGCCAGAGTTTTTCACTGCGTAGCTCAGACTTGATCATCGGCAGGAGTTCATCCAGAGGCATCGTGCGAATATATTCGGCGTTCATCCATAACGCTTTATCATCCGTCCAGCGACGTGGATCGTCCTCGTGGAAATTGAAAACTGCATTTGCTCTGCCGATGCCTTCGAGCGAAAACTTCTCAACTAGCTCTTCTTTCGTAAGTAGCTCTTGACCATCGGGTGGTGACCAGCCAAGCAGAGCAAGGAAGTTACGAAACGCCGCCGGAACGAACCCGCGATCGCGATAAGTTGTGAGTGAAACTACCTCACCATGTTTACGCTTCGATAACTTGCCTTTATTTGGAGCCAGAATCAGGGGGAGGTGGGCGAACTGCGGGATCTTGGCTCCCAAGGCCTCGTACAGCAGCACCTGTTTATGGGTATTAGTCAGATGGTCCTGTCCGCGTATTACATGGGTAATACCCATATTGATGTCATCGATAACCACCGAGAGGTTGTACAGTGGGTGACCATCTGAACGGAGCAGAACGAGATCCTCGATCTCCGAGTAGGCTCGCTCTTGTGGGCCATACACGATATCTTCGAACTGAGTCTTCCCTTCGACAGGAACTTTCAACCGCACGGCGAAGGGATCTCCTGCGGACGCGCGGCGATTGGATTCCTCCAAAGCCAGATCGCGATACGCATTACTACGGTGGTCGATACCTTCTGCCGCATGAGCTCGGGCGCGCTCGGCTATTCCCTGTTTTACGGTCCGATCGTCGCGCTGCTCCTTTGGTGTGAAGTCGCGGTATGCTTTTCCTTCAGCAACTAGATTATTAGCAGCGGTGCGATGTTTGGGCGCGTTCGCAGATTGAAAGACGATTTCTTCGTCATAGTCCAGTCCCAACCATTCAAGTCCTTCAATAATTGAACGGGTTGATTCCTCAGTTGAGCGTTGCAGGTCCGTATCTTCGATTCTCAGGAGAAACTTGCCACCGGATTTTCTGGCAAAGAGCCAGTTGAAGAGGGCCGAACGTGCCGCGCCAATGTGCAGGTAACCAGTCGGGGATGGGGCAAAGCGAACGCGTACCATTGAGCCAGAACTCTGCTTGAAAAAGAAACGAGTGACCAAGGACTGCTCTGACAAGCGTTCACTTGTCGCTGTCACTTTGTCACTCGTCAGACTGCTGGCGGAGATGACAGGATTCGAACCTGTGAAGGGCTTTTGACCCTTAACGGTTTAGCAAACCGCCGCCTTCAGCCACTCGGCCACATCTCCGCGAAAAACTCATTCTAATCGGCAAGGGCAGATTGTCAAGGTAGGGTATGATTTGGTACTGGTTCAGTTTCAAATCTTGAGTTCGAATATTCAACGGTTCTTGGGAACGCGGGCGTCTCGCCCGCATTGAGCAGCGCGAAAATTGATTGCGGAAAAGAAGATGCAACAAATTGGGCACCGTGCGGGCGGGGACGCCCGCGTTCCCAAGAACCGTTGAATTTTATTTCCAAGTTTCAAACTGAAGTTCTTTTGTTGACTTTTTGGAAGCGGAAGAGTGAACCACGAGGCTTACCTCCCGATCCCCCACACTTTGTCCAACAACGGTAGCGAGTTGTCTTGCGTATGACAAATACTCGGGATTAATGGGCAGTGCGAAGTGTCACAAAAGACCAGTAAACAATGGGCGAAATGTCCAAGTTGAACCTTACACGGCGTCAGTTTCTCTCCGGGCTCGCGGCCGCACCGCTTGTTGGTGTCTCGGCTACTTCTGTTTATGCCAGGCTGATTGAGCCTTACAACTATTCGATCAGTGAAACCGACGTCTTTATCAAAGACCTTCCGGCAGCGTTCCAGGGTTTTCGGATCACTCAGCTTACCGATGTTCATCACAGTCGCCTGGTTGGTTTAGACCAGATCGAACGCGTCGTTTCATTGGCGCAAAGCACAAGACCAGATCTCATCGCCCTCACCGGAGATTACACCACGACCTACCGGCGCTATATCGAGCCATGTGCTGAAATTCTTGGGCGGTTAAATGCGCCTGAGGGTGTGTGGGCGGTTCTTGGCAACCACGACCATTACACCGATCCGGAGCTGACGACTCGAGCTCTCGAACGTCATCACATCAAGGTACTGAACAATAAGAACACTATTCTCATTAAGCGCTCAGAGACCCTCCAGCTGGCCGGTATTGATGATTACTCGTGGGCCGGGACCGACTGGACACGAGCACTGCACGGATTGAACAGACGGACTCCAACTGTGCTCTTGTCACACCAGCCCAACGTTCTGGACTTGGAGGAGGCCCAGAACGTCTCATTGATGTTGAGCGGGCACACGCATGGAGGTCAGATAAACATTCCATTGATTGGAGCACCAGCCCGCTTCGTTACTGAAGAGCTAAAGTATCCGCGCGGACTCTTCCGACGTGGCTCTGCTCAACTATATGTGTCCACCGGCACCGGTGTGATTGGTCTCCCGATCAGGTTCGGAGTAAGACCGGAAATCGCGGTACTCCGTCTTATCCGCGCTCAATGAACTCGCTTAATTGCCATCACTGACAAGTCATCTGCCGGGGCTACATCCGGACCAAAGGCAGTCAATTCCCGCAGACAACTCTCTATCATCTCCTTTGGTGCAAAACCGCAATTCTTCTTAAGTACCGAAGTGAGACGATTGATGCCGTATTCGCTTCCGGCACCGTCTGATACCTCCGAAAGGCCATCGGTGTAGAGGAACAGAGTGTCCCCTCTGTTTAGTTGGAACTTTTCCACCGTGAACTCTTCGTTTGAGAACATTCCTAAAGGCAATCCCGTCGCTTCGATTGCCCGGACCTCGGCTCCTTGTACGAGCAACGGCGGCAGGTGTCCGGCATTGCTAATCTCTAGCGAACCGTTTGGGTTGAGTCTGCCACAAACCAATGTGGCGTAGTGTGTGGGCAGCGTGCTCTCACAAAAGACTCGACTTGCACGTTCGAGCATTTGGCCCAGCGGAAGTTTGATCGAGACCAGAGTGCGAAACATCGCCTGCAGGTGTGCCATCAACATAGATGCAGCAACACCTTTGCCTGAAACGTCGCCCAGGACAAAATGCAGTGTTCCGTCTTCACCCGTGATCAGATCACAGTAATCACCGCTGACCAGTCCCGCCGGTTCGTAGTGATAAGCCACCTGCCAACCATCCACGTTCAACGAGGGTTGCGGTAGCAGCCCATTCTGAATGCGCGCTGCAAGCTCAAGATCTGCCTCAAGAGCGCGCTGCTCAATGGGTGTGAGGTGGTCAATACACAAACAAGTCAGAGGATCTGCAATTAGTCGATCCGTTTCGACCGGATCATGGCAGTAATCACAGAGTCCGTAGGTTCCTTTTTCCATTCGGTTCAGCGCTGCATCCACTTCACTGAGCAGCCGACTTAGCTCGCCCGAATCTTGAAAATTACTTGCAGCGAACTGCAGCTTCTGGCGTCGATCAATGAGTTGTTGTCTTAGGACGGGTTCTATTGCCGTGACCATTCCCTTGTTCCTTTCTTAGGTCTAGGCTGTAAGACTTGCTGGTCGAGGTGCTTTCTGCAGTTGTAGGGGCAGTTGTGTTCCGCAACAGATCCTCACAAGCTGCTCACGGTCTGTCTGCATCCCCTGGTCGTTTGCCAACCAGTTGCGCACTTCACGGAAGATGTTCGCGGCGTATGGGTCTGGGGGTTCCACCACGCGGTAGTGAATCCACTTTCCCTCCCGGCGACCCGCCACGATGCCGGCGCGCCGCAGGTAAGCCAAGTGCCGGGAGATCTTTGGCTGGTTATTCTGAAGTACCTCTACGAAGAAGCAAACACACAGTTCTTCATCACCAATTAGGTTGATGAGCCGCAACCGAGTTGGGTCGGCGAGGGCCTTAAAGAGCACCTCGATTTTATAGTCTTTACTAGCCATTCTTACTTAGTTTACTGTCGCGTGTAAGCGTCGTCTTATTTACGATTTTCCCTGCTCAGTAGTTCCTCAATCGCACCAGCAAAATACCTATTGTGGGCACTGTTTTCTATCCGGATCTTGCGTCTAAAAGCATGCCTAGTCGCCACAAAACCGCAACTTGCTCAAGAACAGATACGCCTTGACACATATATCTCCTGATAGGCACGCTTGGCACTCAATGTCGCGGAAGTGGAAAAAGAGTAGCGGGTTTGAACCAGGTAACTAAGAAGTTTAGACGAGGGCCAATTGAAATTGGCTTAAAAATCGCTATTGACTTAGAAAATAAAGAGTGTTACAGAGTTCTTTGCAATGCAAAGCAAGCAAGGGCAAGGACGAAATCAATTTCTCATCTCGCGAAGCACTTTGTGTCCGGAACTAATCTGAATTTTCGCAGGTGGTATGTAAAATTTGGAAATCGCAAGCTACAATGCGCTCAATGAAACTGCTACAAACTATTAATTCACCGGCCGATCTGCGCCTTCTATCGATTGCTGACCTATCAAACGTTGCCGACGAAATACGACAGTACATCCTGGAAACGATGTCCCGCATTGGGGGGCACACAGGCGCCTCGCTAGGCGCCGTGGAACTGGCGGTGGCGTTGCATTACGCGTTCGATACGCCACGAGATCGGCTCGTGTGGGACGTTGGGCATCAGGCATACGCACACAAGATTCTCACTGGCAGGCGTGACCTGCTTCCGACAATCAAACAGTACGGTGGCCTCAGTGGGTTTTTGAGACGAGATGAGTCTGAGTTTGACGTGTTCGGTGCCGGACATGCCTCAACATCTCTTTCGGCAGCACTGGGGATGGCGGTGGCTCGCGATAAGCACGGCGACGACCACCACGTCGTAGCATTAATAGGCGACGCTTCTTTGGCGGGCGGAATGGCGATGGAAGCGATCAACCAGGCAGGACATTTGAAGAGTCGGCTGATAGTGGTACTGAATGATAACGAAATGTCGATTGCTCCAGCCGTCGGCGCTCTCACCGGTTACTTGAATCGCATCCGCGGCGCCCATGGATACCATCGCTTTAAGGACGAGGTAGAAGAGACCCTCCTATCGATACCGAGTGTTGGCGAACGGCTTCACCACGCCGCCAAAACTGTGAAGGATGCAATCGCCGCCGCCGTCTTGCCGGGCGCTCTGGTCAGCGAGCTCGGATTCAAATATATCGGCTACGTAGACGGGCACAATCCTCGAGCTTTGGTGGCTGCATTTCGCGAAGCGCAACAAATCAAGGATGGACCGGTGATCGTTCATGCGTTGACGACGAAGGGCAAGGGGCATCCGAGTGCTGAGCAGGACTACTATCGTTGGCACGCAACTGGTCCCTTCGACCTTGAAACCGGTGTGGCGATTAAGTCGCCAGCAAAAGCGCCCACGTATACAAAAGTCTTCGGTGACACGCTCTGCGAGTTGATGGCGGAGGACAAGACTATCGTGGCACTAACGGCAGCGATGCCTGACGGCACGGGAGTTTGTACAGCGCTTGAGCGTTTTCCCGACAGATCCTTTGACGTGGGCATTGCTGAACAACACTGTGTCACCTTTGCCGCCGGCATGTCATGCGAGGGTCTAAAACCAGTTTGTGCCATCTACTCAACCTTCTTGCAGCGTGGCTTTGATCAACTTGTGCATGACGTATGCATTCAAGACCTTAACGTGAAGTTTTGTCTGGATCGGGGCGGCATTGCCGGCGGTGATGGCCCAACGCATCACGGGCTGCTTGATATTGCGTATCTGCGACCAGTTCCCAACATCGTGGTAATGGCTCCGAAGGACGAGGGGGAGATGCGCGACATGATGTTCACGATGCTGCAGCATGTGGGACCTGCAGCGATACGTTACCCCCGTGGCAATGGGGTTGGGGTCGACATCTCAGGCAAACCGCGGCTACTTGAAATCGGCAAGGGTGAAATTCTGCGTGATGGTGGTGAAGTCGCGATCGTTGCCTATGGGTCGATGGTCCATCCTGCCATGATTGCCGCTGAGCAGCTTGCAAAAGAGAAGATCGACGCGACAGTGGTCAATGCGCGGTTTGTAAAGCCGCTTGATGCTCAGTTGCTTCTGGCGTTAGCTCGTACCAAACGGCTGATAGTCACGATCGAAGAAGCATATTTGGCTGGTGGTTTCGGTTCTGCCGTACTGGAACTACTTGAAGAGAATGGGTTACAAGATAAAGTGCGTCTGGTGCGAATGGGTATTCCTGATCGGCTAGTTACTCACGGTGATCCAAAACTGCTTTTGGCCAAGTACGGCTTGGACGTGGACGGCATTTACACTCGGGTGAAAGAGAGTATTGAAGTGCTCGACGATCGGCGAGCGAATCGGCAGAAAGCTCGAGTTGTCTAAAGGCGTGGATCGGAGGACAGAAGACAGAGGTCAGAAGTCGGCCCAAATGAGAAATGGAAAATGGAAAATTGGTCATTGGTCAATCGGTCATGGTCCTTCACCTTCAGCCTAACTCGCGTTTTTCCCGAAGCCACTCCAGACACCATACGCTTTAGCGTCATGGAGCTTCACCTACGGCCTAAGGCTGAAGAACGGGATCGGGAAGATTTGCGGGAAGCCCGCAGGGAGGCACGCAGAGAAACCAGACGTGAACAACGTGCCGCGCAACGTCGGGAACGAGATAATAGCGATCTCCTTCGCATCCGGGAAATTTTTGAGGGTTCGCCAACACCTTGAGGGTGTTTACAGGCGACAGGCTCAATCGCAATCAAATTACAAACTGTTTTCCCGTTGCAGGTGTTGACGGAACGGAGACGCGGTGGCATCATCTGCGGCGAACGGAAGAGCCGAAACGGCTTTCAATTTCGATTCGCAGCCGTTACGCGTCAATACCACTTGCATTTTGCGGGTGGGTTGCCCCATCTCACAACTCCCGACAAATCTATCAAAGCATTCTCTTTTGTTGATTCGCGCCGCCGGTGCGCGTAACAAGTGGTGATGACTATGAAGAAGCAGCAATACCGTGAGCGGGAGTGTATCCACCAGGAGGACGGCGTCGAAGGGGCGTACTACAATGGCGTATTCTACGTGCAGGCCCTGCAACGACTTCCTGTGGACGCCGCGTTGCAGATGTCGAGAAAGGTCACTTCTTTCTTTTGGTCGGATGCGCCCCAGATTCTCGTCTGGCTCTGTCATGACTGTGCGGCTCAGGTGGGTCTTACCGACGTCCCTCGGGCGATGACGCAGACGAGGCGAAAGGCTTGACCGGTGGTTCGCGTCACGTCTGGGGAACATCTTAGGTACCCTTGGATGAAGCGCGAGCGAATAGATAGAATTCTGGTCGATCGAGGACTCGCAAACTCCCGGACCAAGGCTCAGGCGCTAATAATGGCTGGCGTAGTCCTTGTTGACGAACAGCGAGTCCATAAGCCATCAGATCTGTTCAAAACAGACGCCAACATTCGAATTAAGGGTCAGGACGAACCCGTCACCCGGTACGTAGGTAGAGGTGGGTTGAAACTTGAGGCCGCACTCCGTGAATTTTCCATAGACGTCACCGGACTTGACTGTCTGGATATTGGCTCCTCCACTGGCGGGTTTACCGATTGTCTACTGCAGCATGGCGCCCGCAGCGTAGTTGCGGTAGATGTTGGTCACAACCAAATCGACTGGCGACTAAGAACAGACCCACGCGTGGAAGTAAGAGAGGGGGTCAACGCTCGATACCTGAAGCAAGAAGATTTCGAGCGCCCATTTGATCTCGTAACTCTAGACGTCTCGTTCATCTCAGCGACAAAAGTACTTCCGGCAATCGTTCCACTGTTGACCGGCAACGGACACCTGATTACGCTGATCAAGCCGCAATTTGAAGTCGGGAAGGGTGAAGTAGGGCGCGGTGGGATAGTTCGCGATCCTGAGCAGCGGCAGCGTGTTGTTGATGAGGTCAATGGAGCAGCGCGCAGTTTGGGTCTGGGACTAATAGGAGTGATCGAATCGCCTATTCGCGGGGCGGAGGGAAATATTGAGTTCCTTGCTTGCTATAAGAGGTTAGGCATTGATCCGGAGAATTACTGAAACCGTGGCGCTGGCCCAATTACAGCGATTGAAAAATGCTTAACCAGCGGTTGATCAAGCGGGAGTATGAGCATGCCGCGATTAATCCTCCTCTGAATGAGTTCAATCGTCAAAGACGGAAAAAGTTGGTTTCGCGGGCCTGGTGCCGCTGCCACGGCGCACCAAGGTTCGTTGACCAGAAAACCACCCCCACGTATCATCCGCTCGGTCCAGAGCAAGCACAGCTAACTTAAGACGCAAACGCTCGCTTCTTTGCAGCTTTCGCTCGCAAGCTCATTTGCGAGCGTTTTCAGCAATTGCCGTCGGTTCGCTTATGTCAATCAAACGCATCGGCATTGTCCTCAAACCGCATCAACCAGATGCACTGAAAACGATTTGTGACCTCGTCAGTTGGTTGGCTGAGCGCGGGCTGGCGATGGTAGGAACGCCTGACCTGGAGCGTCAGCGCATTGAGCACGAAACAGGTTGCGTTGTTGAGTCGGTTGAACCTGATCAACTGGCTTCCAATGTGGACCTAATGATGGTTTTGGGCGGAGACGGAACAATGATTGCAACCGCCCGGATGGTTGGCGACACCGAAGTTCCTGTCCTGGGAATAAATTATGGTGGCTTAGGGTACCTTGCCGAGTTCAGGATTGAGGAGATTTATACTGCGCTTGATTCGATACTCGTGGGAAACTACCGTTTAGACAAGAGAGTGATGCTTGCCGTTGAGCTGTTTCGAGGCACCGATCAGATAACCCGCAACCGAGTGCTCAATGATGTAGTCATCAATAAGTCTGCGCTGGCCCGGATTATCGAAATTGAAGCAAGTCTCAACGGGCAGTTCATTAACTCGTTCCGTGCAGATGGCCTGATTGTTTCAACTCCAACGGGGTCCACAGCTTATAACCTATCCGCCGGCGGTCCTGTTATTTTCCCGTCGATGGATGCTGTGGTGATCACACCTATCTGTCCGTTTACTCTCTCCAATCGGCCGATTGTGGTTCCAAATGACTCATCGATTGAGTTGTGTCTGAAAACTGCAAATGAAGACGTGGCACTTACGCTCGACGGGCAGGTTGGATTTGCATTGGAGGTGGAGGATCGCGTGGTGATACAGAAGAGTAGGACCACTTTCAATTTAATCCAGCCGATGAATCGGAACTACTTTGAAGTACTGAGAACCAAATTGCGTTGGGGCCGTTAGTAGTAGTTGCGGTTCGCTCCCATCACCTACACAGTAGACCAAAACAATGCCTGAAAAAGACCAAAGCAAGAAGCGACAGCTCAACCAAAACGCGTTCGAGCGCGAGGTCACAACGGATCTCGATGACGAGACCCCTGATCGACCCAAGGGGCTAGCTCTTCACACGCGAATTCTGATTGGCTTATTGGTCGGTGTGGTCGCCGGAGTGGTGGTTAACAAGATCTTCGGCAGCGATCACGCCAGAGTTGCCTGGGTAATCTCGAACATTACAGAACCAATCGGCACATTGTTTCTGCGATTGTTGCTGCTGATTGTCGTTCCGCTGGTTTTTTCGTCCCTAGTCGTTGGGGTGGCGGGCATTGGAGACATTAGAAAGCTCGGCCGGGTGGGATTAAAGACCTTCGCCTACACAATCATTATCTCAGGGATCTCCGTCGTAATCGGTTTGACCCTCGCGAACACGATTAGACCGGGCGAGAAGGTAGATCCTGCAACCTCGCAAGCCTTGCAGGAACGCTACAGCACAGATGCGACCAGAAGGGTTGAAGACGCACGCAGAGCCAGTGAAGCTAACCGAGATTCAGTGTTGATGCAGGTAGTGAAGACAATCATTCCCTCCAATCCCATTGCCGCCGTTGCAGGCATAAAAGCGGGAGAAGAGCGACAGACGGACACCCCAGACATGCTTCACCTTATGTTCTTCTCTGTCTTGTTGGGAATCGCCGCGACGCTTATTCCAACTTCCGTTGCATCACCGTTGTTGTTGGGCTTGCAGGCACTTTTTGAGATCTGCGCGAAGATCATCGACATCATCATGAAGATCGCGCCTTATGCCGTTGCTTGCCTTCTGTTCAACAATACGGCCCGGTTCGGACTTGACCTCTTGCAGGCCCTTGGATGGTTCGTTTTGACGGTGCTGATAGGACTTTCACTGCACATGTTTGGCGTCTTCTCGCTTTCAGTCTATTTCCTTTCGAGAATCTCGCCGCTCGAGTTCTTCCGGCGAATTAAAACGGTTATCCTTACGGCATTCTCAACCTCCTCATCAAATGCTACGCTTCCGACTGCGCTTCGCGTCTCTGAAGAAAACCTTGGTGTGCCGCAGGAGATCAACAGCTTCGTACTAACCGTGGGTGCGACAGCCAATCAGAACGGCACTGCGTTGTATGAGGGCGTGACGGTATTGTTTCTCGCGCAACTGGCTGGGATAGATCTTAGCTTCGGTCAACAGTTGATGGTGGTATATCTAGCAATCCTTGGTGGGATTGGTACGGCTGGCGTACCTTCGGGCTCTATCCCGTTCATCATCGGTGTGCTCGTCACAATAGGCGTTAATCCAGCCTTGATCGCAATAATTCTCGGAGTGGATCGCATTCTCGACATGTGTCGGACCACGTTGAACGTGACAGGCGATATTACGGCTGCCACCTATGTCGCGCGCTCTGAAGGTTATGAACTTCTGCGTCCTCAACCGCCGGCAATAATTCAGGCCGGTGTTGCCATGGCGGGCGCTGAGTCTGGTCGCGACTAACTGTTTGGTAACAGTGCCGCGATAATCTGGGAACAGCTTATTTAGAGCATCCCGCTACAAGGATCTGTAAAGCTATGGTCTTCCCAATATCTGATGACAATCGCGGACGCACGATCACTCCGTGGGTCAACTACACGCTGATTGCCCTGAACATTCTCGTATTCGTGTTTCTGCAGCAACTCGGAGCCAATGAGCGATTCACTTACGCATTCTCGACCGTGCCGGAAGAGATTCGTACCGGAGAAGACATAGTTACTCGCGATCGCGTTGCCATTCACCCGACGGGCCAACGCATCCTGGTACCTGGCCTACAGCCAACTCCGCTCACTGTTTATCTCACATTGATTACGTCGATGTTCATGCATGGCGGGATTGCCCATATTTTTGGAAACATGCTGTTCCTGTGGATCTTCGGTGACAATATCGAGGATCGGATGGGCCATGCGCGCTATTTGATCTTCTATCTGGTCTGTGGTGTGCTGGCGGCTCTGGCTCATGTGATCACGACACTGATGTTTGCGACGGATGCCAGTAGTTTATTGATTCCCAGCCTCGGTGCTTCGGGAGCAATTTCCGGAGTGCTCGGAGGTTATGTACTGTTGCATCCTACGCGCCGCGTAACAGTAATCCTCTTCCGCTTTTTGACGGATGTTCCGGCGTACGTGGCGATCGGAATTTGGTTTGCGTTCCAATTGATCAGCGGTTTAGGAATGCTCGGCGGCGGCTCTCAGCAAGGTGGCGTGGCCTATGCGGCCCATATTGGCGGATTCATAGCAGGTTTAGCTCTGGTCAAGTTTTTTACGATTGGGCGCACGTCGTATGCGTAGAGCTGCGTAAGAAACACCCCAGCACTCTTGCTATCTCCTTTGGGTTATCACCACTCACGACACCTGCTACTTCATTTGTCGCTTCGAGGGTTTCTTCGATAACATCGCGCCACTCAGGAGTAAGCTATGTCCACTGAAAAAGCGTCGCCGGTCAATCAACAGGGGTTGGAGATCAAGTCGACGCCGCGGGAAGAGATGGATCTCTTTCCGCTCGATACCTTTCCGTACGAGTTTGTTGGCCGCGAGATTAAGATCAACTTCGAGATCCCAGAGTTTACAGCCATCTGCCCGTTCTCTGATTTTCCGGATTTCGCTACTATCTACATCGAGTACGTTCCGCATGAGCTTTGTGTCGAACTGAAGAGCCTGAAGCTCTATATAAACTCTTTTCGAAACGTAAAGGTCTTCCACGAACATGTCATCAATATCATTCTGGAAGACTTTGTGAGCGCTTGTGCCCCGCTTAAGGCGGAGATTGAAGGAGACTTTCACGTGCGGGGAAATATCAAGACGACAGTCAAAGCCAAGTACGAAAAGTAAGTTCGGCCCTTTGGTTTTGGATCTTCGGCGTTGGCCCTTTAGATCGTTCGGTCCTAGACACAAAGACCGAATCAAGTCGAAGCCCGAAGCCCGAGGACCAAAGGTCGAAAGATCGAGGGCCGAAAGAGATGACCTTCACGTCCATCTTCATCGTTGCGGGCGTCATTCTATTCCTCATCTTTATTCTTATCGCTCGTTTAGCGGTGCGATGGGTCGTACGACTGACCATCATGGCTGTCATTCTGGTTGCCCTCATTGCCGGAGGTTTCTTCTGGTGGTGGACCACGCGTCTCGCTCCTACCCCCAGCCCAAAGTCACGTACGACGCCTTCGCGCCGCACTTCTCCCTAAGCCAGCCTCAACTCAGCCATGGTTGAAAACGAACGAGATGCTGAACCGCTTTATGACTCGGAAATAAGTCTGAAAGGCTCTCAGCTTACGGGGTTGTGGAGGCGTTATCGCGGATTGCCGCGAAACATTTTTGCCATCAGTCTAGTCAGCCTGCTCAATGATGCCTCGAGCGAGATCATCTACCCGCTACTTCCCATGTTCCTTTCCCTAACGCTCGGAGCCTCTCCAGCAGTTATCGGTCTGATCGAAGGAGCCGCGGAATCGGTCTCCAGTCTCCTGAAACTCTTTGCCGGTTACTTCAGCGATCGTCGTGGAAAACGCAAAATTTTTGTCGTACTCGGGTACGGAGTCACTAACCTTGTGCGGCCCTTGCTTGCGTTTGCGACCACCTGGTACCAGGTTCTTGCAATCCGGCTGACTGACCGTGCAGGTAAGGGCGTCCGAAGCGCTCCGCGGGACGCAATGATCGCGGATTCCGTTTCGCCCGATGAGAGAGGTTTGGCTTTTGGTTTTCACCGCGCGATGGACCACACTGGCGCTGTTGTGGGGCCGCTAGCGGGCTTTCTGCTTGTCTGGCTTTTGGCAAACGACCGCGACAACCTAACGAGCGGAGACTTTACTAACATATTCCTGCTTGCGTCGATTCCGGCTCTGGCAGCGATCGTCGTCGTGGCATTTTTTGTGCGCGAAACTGCTGTGCCGAGGAACGCTAATAACATTCATCCTGCTGCGCCTGTTTCGCTGTCGCTAAAGGGTTTTGATAAGAACTTCAAACGCTTCCTCGTGATCATGGCTCTGTTCACACTCTCAAATTCGTCAGATGCTTTCCTGTTGTTACGCGCACAAAGTGCCGGCGTCTCAGCGGGGATGATTCCGCTACTCTGGGCGTTGCTGCACGTCGTGAAAGTTGTGAGTTCGCTGTTTGGTGGAGACTTGTCAGATCGGCTGGGGCGGCAACGGCTAATCGTGGCTGGATGGATTCTGTATGCAGCCGTTTACCTGGGCTTTGCCTTTGTCAGTCAAGAAATTTCCGTTTGGATTCTCTTTCTAATCTACGGTATCTACTTTGGTTTGGTAGAAGGTGCAGAGAAGGCACTGGTTGCGGACCTGGTGCGGCCGGAACAGCGCGGAACAGCCTACGGCTTGTATAATCTTGCTTTCGGCATAACGGTCTTGCCCGCTTCACTTTTTATGGGCGTGTTGTGGAGCGTGAGTGGACCAGCCATAGCGTTTACGTTCAGTTCAATGCTCGGCCTGAGCGCTGCGATAATGCTCTCGACCACTGTCCGGTCGCGACCACAAAATGCCGATGTAAACTGATTCAATCTGTCGCTCTGAAAGGAGAATCATTATGCCCCTGCGAATGTTGACGCCCTACCCGGGTCTGTCGCGTGAGATCGGGTTGTATTTGAGCGGAATGGAAGAAGTGCGCGAACAGGTACGAGCCGCAGTAGCAGGGCTGAGCAATGAAGAGATTGGTAGGCCCGCTTTCCTTGGGGCCCACCCGATTGGCGCACTTGTCTTACATATCGGCGAAGCCGAATGGTGGTGGATGAAATGCATAGTGTCTGGCCATGAGCTGACCGAGCACGATCGTAAGGCCCCCTACTGGGACGTGCTCAACGATCCGCAGGGCTTTGCATCGCACAATTACTCAGCCCAGTTCTGTTTAGAACAGATCGAGACGATCCGAAATCAGACTCGGGATTTGCTGTTCGCGCGCAATGACAAGGACCTTGAGCACGTTCATAGCCTCACTCGAAAAGGCGTTACGACAGACCATACTTTGCGCTGGATCCTGCACCACTTGATTGATCACGAAGCACAGCATAAAGGGCAGATTTTGATGTTGAGGAGGTTGTGGGTCTAGCATTTGAATGGCAACACGTTACGAACTAATCAAAAATGAGCATGACTTGCGAAGAGCTGCAGAAGAGCTCTCGAAGTACTCGGTGATCGGCCTCGACACTGAAACCACTGATCTCGATCCCTATACTTCCCGGCTCCGCCTCATCCAGCTTGCAGTTCCAGATGGTGTGCGAATCATTGATTTGGACGCCTTTCGCGATATTGATCTGCGCCACGACGAACGACTCGCTCCGTTGCGCCGCCTGCTTGAAGCTCATCGCCCCATCAAGATCGCTCACAATGCGAAGTTCGACGCAAAGTTCATAAAGCACAACCTGGGAGCCGAACTCGGTGGGCTATTCGATACGCTGCTCGCTAGCCAGTTGCTGGGTGCAGGCGACATTGAAGAGCGTCACGGGCTGGAAACAGTTGCGTCCCGCTACCTTAGCGAAGCTGTCGATAAGAGTGAACGCTTAAGCAACTGGGAGTTCGAGCTTTCTGAGGCGCAGCTCGAGTACGCGGCCCGGGATGCTGCCGTTTTACTTCCCTTGCGTGAGAAATTGATTGATCGGTTGCGGTCAGACTCGCTTGTGAAGTGCGCCCAACTCGAGTTTGAGTGCGTCATGCCAGTTGTGGATCTGGAACTGGCGGGCTTTTACATGCACAAGGATCGGTGGTTGGAGCAGCTGGCAATCGTGGAGAAGCGTCGCGGGGAACTTGCTGAAGAACTACAGTCAGTGCTCGCGGAGGAATCTTCGCAGGGCTCGCTCTTTGGTGGCCCACAACGCGACGAGATCAATCTGGACTCTCATCAGCAGTTGACACAGGCGCTGGGAAGGCTCGGCATTCCGGTTCCCGACTCCACACGTAATTGGAAGCTGCAGCCGTTGGCGGCCCAGTACCCGATAATCAGTACACTACTCGAATATCGAACCGTGCAAAAGGCCTTAACCAGCTATGGGCAGAACATGATTGATCTGATCAACCCTGTTACAGGTAGATTGCACGCGGATTTTCGTCAGATAGGCGCACCGACGGGAAGGTTTGCTTGCACAAACCCCAACGTACAGCAGGTACCACACGCTATCGAATACCGTCGCTGTTTCTCAGGTCATCCTGAGGGACGCAAGTTAATCATTGCAGACTATTCGCAGATTGAGCTGCGGATTCTTGCGGAGTTCTCGGCAGACCGAGGCTTCATTCAGGCATTCAATTCCGGTGCCGATCTACATCGCGTGACGGCCGCCCAAGTGTTCAATGTATCAGCGGAGCAAGTTTCCAGGGAGCAGCGCGATTTTGCTAAGCGGTTGAACTTTGGCGTGGTCTACGGGATCGGGGCACAACGCTTTTCGATTATGACCGGTTTGGGTGTTTCAGAGGCCGAGAACGTGCTGCGTAGGTACTTTGCTACGTATCAGGGGCTCGATGCGTATTTGCGTGAGGCTGCCAACAGAGCGGTTCGCGAGCGGCAAGCGCGGACGGCGTCCGGGCGTTTAGTAAGATTCCGTTTTGACGAGCAGGATCGTCAACAAATTTCGATGACGCAGCGAAACGGCAAGAACACGCCTATTCAGGGTACGAGCGCAGACATCTTAAAACGTGCCCTGCGTCTCCTGAAGGGCGAGCTGAGAGACACGTCGGCCCAGATCGTCAACATCATTCATGACGAAATAGTTGTAGAGGCGGACGCCGAAGAGGCAGAGGAGATTGCAAATCGAGTGGAGCGTGCGATGTGCGCCGCTGCTGAGGAGTATTTGCACACGGTACCAGTAAAAGTGGAGACACAGATTGCCGATGAGTGGGTGAAATGAGATCGGAGGTCAGGCCAAATGAGAAATGGAAAATGAGAAATAAAAAATTGTCAGTGCTCAGTGGTCAGTGGTCAGTGGTCATTGGTCAGTTGGTCAGTTGGTCAGTGGTCATTGGTCAGTGGTCAGTTGGTCAGTGGTCATTGCTCAGTGGTCAATTCGTCAATAATGAAAAATGACCAATGACCAATGACCAATTTTCCGTTTTTCATTTCTCATTTTTCATTTCTCATTTGGCCTGACCACTGACCACTGACCACTGACCACTGACCACTGACCAACTGACCACTGACCACTGACCACTGACCACTGACCACTGACCACTGACCACTGACCACTGACCACT
>Ga0209341_10001442_pt1 | contig 23646 bp, 40 predicted proteins | sample RifCSP13_2_FD_184020 | JGI IMG/M metagenome (GOLD analysis project Ga0209341, IMG submission 184020) | Soil microbial communities from Rifle, Colorado - Rifle CSP2_sed 13_2 (SPAdes) (version 2) | ecosystem: Environmental > Terrestrial > Deep subsurface > Rock core/Sediment | place: Rifle... | reverse complement strand
CGCGCGCTGCGTCTCGCGCTCCAGGCGATACAGCTCGTGCATCCACCAGGCGAGGAAGATCGCGCGCTGGCTGATCGCGGTCGTGGCCGTCAGCCACAGGTCGCGGAACGCATCGTAGCCGTTGGCCGTCGAGGACCAGATGAACAGGCGCCGCGGGTGCCGCTCGGCCAGGGCCGACCGGAGCGCCGAGATGTTCGTGTCCGCGTTCGGCCACGACGAGACCTCGTCCGCGTGCAGGTAGTTGAGCCCGCGTGAGCGCCCGAAGGCGTTGCGCTTGGCGGCTGAGGCGAACATCAAGCGCGAGTTGGGGCCGGACTTCTTGCCGCCCACCACCTCGGGCCACGCGAGCATCACGCGGTTGTTGATCCGGGGCAGGAAGCGATAGTCCTTCGGGAGCGAGTCGAGCATCTGGAGCAGCAGGTCGCGCCGGAAGTCACGGTTATCGTCGTCGTTGGAGGCCAGCATCCCGACCGTGCCGCGGTACGTCTGCGGCCACCAGAGGTCCAGCGCATCGGAGAGCGTCGATTTCCCAACCTGTCGGCCGGCGAGGATCACGTACTCGTGGACGCCGCGCTCCAGCCCGCGCGCGATCTCCCGCATCGCGTGCTGTTGCGTCTGCCAGAGGCGCATCGGCACCAGCCCGTGCTCCTTCGAGGGGATGCGGAGCTGGCCGCAGAAGGCCGTGAAGCCGGACAGATTGAGCTTCACCGCGCCCGCCGCGCCTTCCCGAAGCCGCCGCGACGCCCGCCCCGAACCCGCTGCGCGGTCTCCTTGGTCGCGCGTGGCAGGGCCTGCGGCATGCCGTGGTCGTTGACCGGCCGCGCCGCCAACTCGGCCAGCGTCAGCGCCCCGACGACCCGACCCGCCGCGTCCAGGATCGTCACGCCGCTGGACGCGGACGGCCCGGACGGGCGGTGGCGGTGGCGGAACCAGCCGCGCAGGGTCATGGCGCGACCCAGCGTCTGACGCCGCCGGGCTCCGCCCCGAGCGGGTGTGCGCCCCGCGTCAGCGTCGCGTGGCGGAAGAGCCAGAGATACATGTCGGTGCGTTCCGCCTGGGCGCTCGGGAGATCGGCCGGCGACCCGTCGCCCGCATGCGCGGTGAAGTCTTCGTAGAGCACCCCGCCAGGGCAGAGCCCCGACACGACCGACTGCATGACCGAGAGCGGGGACACCACATGCTCCAGCACCTCGGAGACGACTGCCACATCATAGAGGCCGACGGTCGCCAGGTCCAGGCACAGGGGGTTCAGCGTGAGGAACGCGACGGCGGGCTCCACGAGGTCGTCGCGGCGGCTCCGGAGCCTCCAGACCGCGAAGTCGAGTGCGTGCCCCGGCACGTCCACGAGGACCGCACGGAAGTCCCGACGGCGCCGCTCGAGCCACGCCGTCACGGGCGCGATCCCGCACCCGTATTCGAGTAGCGTGCCGCCCCGCGGCAGATCGCGGGCCACGTCGGGCCAGGCCCCGTAGCGGCGCCGCAGTGCCTGCCGGAACACGGGCCACGGGCCGAGGTCACGATAGAATGCGGCGATCTGCTCGGCCGTCTCGCGCGGGGCGCGCGCCCAAATCTCCTCGTACGTCAGCCCGGACGGGCCGCCCGGGAACGCGGGACGCCGGCCACGCTGGCGCCGGCCCAACGTCACGGCGCGACGTCGCGTGACGCCGTAGTAGGCGCAGACCTCGCGCCACCACGGCGGATCCAGGCGCGTCCACTGCCGGAGGGCCTGGAGAACGCTTCGGCGGGTCATAGCGGGAGCACCTGTTGCGCGTTCACGCTCTGTTCCATACGTGTGAGATTCCTCACGGCCGCCTCGGCATATTCTTGTTTCAGCTCGACGCCGACGAAGCGCCGCCCGAGCCGCACGGCCTCGTACCCCTCGCTCCCGATCCCGGCGAACGGTGAAAGAATCAGCTCGCCGGGATTCGACCAGAGCCGCACGCATCGCTCGATGGTCCCGAGCTGGAGCGGGCAAATGTGACGGTCATCATCGTCCGAGCGCGCCTCGCGCACATTCAGCGTGTCGGACTCCCGGATGTTGTACCAGATCGGCCGCGCCCACTCAATCCAGTCCTCGTTCGTGATGTCCGGGTGAATCGGTTCAGCATTATCGCCCGGCTTGCGGAACACGAGGATGTAGTCGGCCAGCGCCGGCCGAAGCCACGAGGAATCCTTCCGGAGCTGGACGAATAACAGCGCCTTGCTTTTGGTCCGGATCGCCTGCGCCTGCGGGTCCTTGTCGATGCACACCTCACCGTGATAGATCCAGCCCTCTCGGACATGGAGAGCGATGACGGCACCGCGCAGATCCGTCAGCCCGATGATCCCATGCGTTGCCTTCGTCGTCGTCGTCTGGGCAATGTGAACCGCCGACAGCCGACCCGGCTTCGTGACGCGCAGCACCTCGCGTACCACGTAGGCATAGTGGGCCAAGAACTCCTCGCGCGTCGCGCAGTTGCCGATGTCACGCTCGCTGTTTGTGTAGGTGTAGAGCGCGATGAACGGCGGCGAATAGACCGAGAAGTCCACCGACGCCTCGGGCACTGTCGGGAGCACCGCCACGCTATCGCCATAGTGCAGCGTCCACGCCGCGCCCCGCGACGTCTCGTTCACAAGCGTCTCGGTCTGTCGCTCCGTCACGCCCACCTCCTCTCGTTCCATCACGCGCACCGCGTCGAGCAACCCCTCGGCCATGCGCCGCGCTTCGACTTCTTTCTGCTGGACGTTCCGCACGATCCCGGTTTCGGCTTCTGAGACCACGATGTGGACCTGCACGGGCTCGGTCTGACCAAAGCGGTAGCAGCGTCGGATGCTCTGGTAGTACGTCTCATAGCTATCTCCGAGCCCGAGGAATGCCATCTGATGACAATGCTGGAGGTTCAGCCCGAACCCAGCAATGCGTGCCTTCGTGACAAGCACGCGCGCCTGGCCCGAGAGAAACGCCATGATCCGCTCCCGCTTCGTCCCCTCTGGATCATTCCCGGCCACGGACACGCAGTCGCCGTCTAGCGCCTCGGCGATCGCCTCTTGCTCGTCGTTCAGCCCGCACCACACGATCCACGGACCAGGCGTCGTCTCCACCAACTCCACGACGCGATCCGCGCGCGGCTTGAGCGATAGCCGCCGCGCCTTGGTGCGCCCGCCGATGCCGCCGAGCCCCATTGACGGGAACAGGTACTCGCCCGCGATCGGCGCATCCGTCGTGACGACATGTTCACGAATCTCGAGACCCGGCAGACGGTAGCCATCATCCGCGAATCCAAGATCAGAGGGCAATCGCATGAAGATGCCCCAGGACACCAGCCACCGATAAAACGCCTCGTGGGCATGGCCTTTCAGGCGCCACCCGTCCTCATCGTGGACGAACCATGTTGCGAGCATCTCCGCACGCGTCATGATCCCAAGGAACTCGCAGTGGTTCGCCAGCTCGGCGATGTCGTTTGGAGCCGGCGTCGCGGTGCAGCAGAGCCGATAGGGCGTCTCCGCGAAGGCGCGGATCAGCCGCGTGCGGGTTTTCCCATCATAGGCTTTCAGGATTGATGACTCGTCCAGCACGATGCCGTCGTACTGACCCGTGTCAACCTGATGCAGCCGTTCGTAGTTGGCGATCTCGATCTGGCCACCCGCACCGTGCGGGCGCACCGGGACACCGATTCGGTGGCCCTCGGCGATCGTCTGTTCGCCGACGCACAACGGCGCGAGGATCAGCACAGGACCAGGAATGTTGACTGCCCACGCGAGCTGCATGGCCGTCTTGCCGAGTCCGGTATCCGCGAAGATCGCGGCGCGCCCTTTGCGGAGCGCCCACGAGGTCAACGAAGCCTGAAACGGATACAGCGATGGCGGCAGTGAGCACTCAGTCAGGCCAACTCCCGACCACTCGCGACGCTTGCTCGCCAGAAACGACTCATACGCGCACGAGCCATCGCATTCCTCGAGACAGTACGACGTGCAGGGATGTCGCGGACTCATGTCCGCTGCTTGGTCATGTGGTAACTTCTGCAAAAGGGGCATCTATACACCCGCCGCTGCTCGCCCCCCGCCGTCTGCCGATGTGCGAGCGCGCGCCGCGCCGCCCAGCGATTCGGGTACGGGATCTTGCCGGAGGGGCAGGGCGGGGTCATGTCACCGAGACCTCCTTCAACTCATACACCTTGCGCTTCCCGCGTGCGCCACGCAAGGCCCACCCATGCACGGACACACGATTTCCCGCCGCGAGCACCCGCCGCACACGCTCCGCGACGGGCTCCGTCTGGAGCTTCGCCAGACGCTTGGTGATGTCCCCGGTGACGCAGCACTGGACGAAGAGGACGCCGGGCTGGCCGGGTTCGATCGCGAGCACGTCAAAGGCTCCGAACAGATCCTGCCGAATGCGTGCGTGCGGATTGAAATGTTCGACGACGGCGGCCAGACACCCGCGCTGACGCAACGCGGCGAGAGAGCGCGCGGTAGGGCTAGCCATTCTCCCACGTCCCCCGCCGGTGCCACCAGTCGCGCGCGCAGAGGCCGACGAGGCTCAAGAGGCCAAGGCCAAGGAGCGCGAGGGCGGCGAGCTCGAGGCGGGTCAGCGTCACCGCGGCCACTCCCGCACGCGGAGATCCTCCGGCCACTCGGACGGGTCGTGGCTCACGCGCCCCTTGATCGGCATCTGCTTGTGGAACACGCGGACGCCAGCCGCCTGCGCCTGCTGGATCGCCGCCCGCGCACACGCCTCATAGCCATCTTGGTTGCGGCGATTCGGGCCGCTCTCACAGCCGACGATGAGCCAGTCGAGCGGCTGCATCGGGTAACCCTGCTCTGGATATTCCGGGTGTGTCGTCGGGTAGACAGCGATGCCCCGAAGAACGTCCATGCGCCCGGAGTCATGGACGCGCGTTGAGGTGCGACCGTTGATCTTGCCGAAGTCCACCGGCCCCAGGGCCGGTTCGTAGCTCACGAACCTGACCGCCGCTGGCGTCTGGAGCAGCAGCGGGATGCGCGCGTCGGCGGTCGGCTGGTCCTCGACGGAGACGCCGAGGTGGGCGTTAGCAATGGGCCAGTCCAGTTCATCGAAGATGCCGGCCGCGCACGGAGACTTAGCGATGTCTGCCCAGCGAGCCCATCGCTGCATGTCTCTCTCGTCGCTCACCTGTTCGAGATACGCGCGCATCCGCTCCGGCCTCTTCGTCAGAACCTGAAACGTGTGCTGCGGCGCCAGCGCCATCACCGCGAAGATCCGGTCGATCCACTCGTCGGGCATCCACGCGCCGAACAGGTCTGTCATCGAGCAGACGAAGATCCGGCGCGGCGTGCGCCAGCGGAGCGGCGCCGCCAGGATGCGCTCGTCGAGGAACAGCTCCACGTCCGTGAGCGCCGGCACCGTGTAGTCCACGCCGTTCCCCCGCCAACCATTCATCGTGGCGGCGTAGCAATGGCGGCATCCCTCACTGATCCGCTGGCAGTACCAGCCGACCTTGCCGGTGACCCGGTGCCGGGCGCGGATCGGAGTCCACGTCGCCCCCGTCCACGCGATCCCGGTGCGCTCAGCCACGCGGGGCCTCCAGCGCGCGGTCGAAGAGGGCGAGGAGGGCGTCAGCGGCGTCAAGCAATCCGTCTCGTGTCGCTTCTGCGACTTGCACTCGGATTCGTTCCGCCACCTCCTCCCGCGCCGGCCGGTGCTCTCGCCAGTACGCGCGGACGGCAGTGGCGAGGTCGTCTCCGCAGGCCACGCTCACATTATCTACGTAGGTCTTACCGTCCACGATGAGTTGGAGTCGATCCGCCAGCGGGTCGCTCATCATCTTCATCGCCACTCCGCCGTGATGGTGTAGGGTCCCCTCCCGCGCTTCGGCCCCAGCGCCCGGCACAGCGCGCCGCTCCGGCCGCAGCGGTGCCTGCCGCGGTGCCCGGGCTCGCGCGAGCACCGACAGCTCCAGAACCGCCGCCGCGCCCCGCAGAGCTTCGCCATCACCCCTCCTCGCCGCCCAGCCGGGCGAGCAGCGCGGCGCGGCAGGCGTTCCAGCCATTCGTGTACACGGCGTCATCGACGTCGTCCTGGGTTGGATAGTCCTTGCGCGGCGGGTCAAGCCGCGCCTCCGGCACCCGCGCGCGTGCGAACGCGAGGGAAGCGCGGGCGGCGACATTCCACGTATCTCTTGTCAAACCAATCTCGTGCCACATGCGCTCCCACTCCTCGTCCGGCAAGCTTAGGCGCGCTTTATCAGTATAGACGGCACGCCACATATCCTTCGCCAGCGCCTCGACGACGTGTCGCGTGGCGTCGGTCACCGCGGCACCGTTACGACCACCTGGATCGCCTCGCCCTGCAACGTGATGATCTCGACGTGGATGCTGCGCCGCCCATGCTTCGGTCCCTCCCGATAGGTCCATGCCGAGACACTCTGAGGCTGACCGTAAGCGATCCTGACACGTTTCAGCAGGGGCTGCTGGGCATCCTTACGTCTGGTGTCGGTGATGATGCGGGGATCAGTCATTGGCCAGCCAGCCGGGCGAGCATCACCGCGCGGATGACGCGAGCCCTCCGACGGAAGCTCTCCGTCCATGCGTCATTGGGATTGACCGTCTTCGGCCACACGTCCGGATCGCACCCAGACGCCAGCCGAGCCAACTCCTCCTCATCCGGCACCCGCGCGCGGGCGTAGGCGCGGACGGCGGCGGCGAGGGCGGGCGCACAACGCCATTCGGCGCCGAGGCGCGCCTGAATCATCTCCGCCAGCGGGTCACTCACGGCGCCGTCCCCCGCGTGCCGCGCCTCCACGCGCGCCCGCTCGTCGTCTGTGATCGGCGTGTCGTCAGTCATGGTGTCCTCCGCGCGAGGGCGTCGCGCACGCGCTCCCGCACAATGACTTGCTCCACGCACACGGGGCACGTCCGCCCGGCGTTTCCTTGAGCGTCCCAATGCGAGTGGTCTGCGAGGCGCCCGCGCTGCCGCACATCTTCTAACGCCTCCTCCAGCTCCCGCACGCGCGCCGCGTCGGCAAGCTGCTGGCGGGCCAGCGCCACGAGGCGGTCACGGTCCCCGATGGCGAGGATGAGGCAGCGCACGCCCAGCACTTCCGTGATAGGCTTCGTTCGCACGGCCTCCACGAACTCGGCGTCGTTCATGGCGTCTCCTCCTGTGCGCGGATCGCGGAAGCACGGCACTCAGTCCAGTCCCCACGCGCAAAGTTCACGTGCCACCATCCACGAGCATCTTTTCGCCGAACAGGTGGAACAATATCCTCCTGGCATCGTAGGCACATCACTTTGACATCCGCCTTCCGCTGCGCCCGTCGCGCCTCGGCGACGACGACGGCACACTTGTCAGCAGCAAGACGGGCGAACTCACTTACCAGCGATGCGCAATCCTCGCGTGAAAGCACCTTCTCGTGTACAAGGATCAAGGCAAGAGGCTGAAAGGTGGCAAATAACTCTGCCCGCAACCCCTCGCGGGTCAGGTCAGGCATGGCGCCCCACCCATCGTGCCCGCCCGCCGGCTGAGCCAGTTTCGATCTCCTGCATCTTTCTCTGCGCCTCTCGCCACTCGCGCACGAGGATGGGCGCGGGGCGCTCGGTGCCACAGCACCGAGCATGCTTGATCTGCAGCTCGAGGCGCGCCGCCTCGGCGTCGAGCGCGCGGAGACGGTGGAGAGGGATGGTGTTCATGTGTCGCCTCCTGTGCGCGCCTTCAGCCAGGTCAGCAAATTACTCACCTGCTCGATGTCGGCCTGATCCAGCGCGACCCCGCCGAGATAAGTCTGAGCCGCCTGCGCCTTGTCGCCCGCCGGCACGCTCCTCGCAAGACGCTTGATCTCGGCGATGAGCCCCAGCCGCTCTTCGTCTCTGGGCTGCTCGCGGGCCTCGGGTGCCTGGTTGCCGCCGTGCGGCGTCGGGCTCACGCCACCTGAAGCCCACGCCGCGAGCCGCTGGCCCGCCGCTTCGTCCAAGAGATGCCCGGCCGGGAAGCAGACCTTGTGCTGCTCCTGGAGTTTGATCGGCAGGCCGACGCCGGGGCGCTCGTCGTGCAGCATGAAGCTGGCCGTCATCTCATACATCCAATTCTTTTCGCAGATCGGCTGCCAGCCCGCGTCCGCGATCTTCGTTACGTCGCGCCCCTTCTTCTCATCGAACTCTCTCGTGAACTTGATCTTCGGCTCGGCGCGCAGACAGACGATCAGGTGCGCGCGGCACTGGAGCAGCCGCGAGACCATGCGCTTGTGCGCCAACTTCGGCTCCCGCCACGCGAGCACGTTCGTTTGGTCGGTGCCGCCCAGGCGCTCGTGCGCGGCGTCGTGGAGATCCTGACAGCCGCCGTCGCCGGCCCACTCGTGACTCAGGGAATCCACGACGATCACCGGATAGCCCGCGCCCTCGGCCGCCGCAATCGCGTCTGCATAGGCCGACGGCGCGAAGGGTGGCTTCAGATCGCAGTGATCGAAGTCGAATCGCTCGGCGTAGTGCAGCGCCCGGCCCGCCTCGGTGTCGATGAGCGCGACGCGCCCGCGATCCCCCGCGAGTCCACGCGCCAGCCGGAGCGCGGAGTACGTCTTGCCTGACCCGCTGCTCCCGGCGAGCGCGAGGAGCACGCTGGTCTGCTCACGGATCGCCTTGCGGAACGTGTAACTCATAGCTCCTCCACCTCGCCCTCCGGTGCCGTCACCAGCCGCCGCTCATCCCACTGCGTCAGCGCGTAGCCGGGCGGCTCCACCCAGCAGGTGCGGCTCGGGTAGCCGGGCCACTCGTCACGCTCCCGGCAGTGCCGCCAGAGCGTGACGGCGTGCGCGCGTTTGGCTTCCGCGAACGCCTTGAACGCAGGCGACAGACCCACGAAGGACACGGCGTAGGGTGGCTCCGTCTCCTGGACGACGAACACGAAATCAGCATCGCCCGTCACGGCCCGAAGCCCGAACGCCGCCTGCACGTCGTACCCGAGGGCGAGCAGTTGCGTCCGCGCCCAGGCGTCAGGCTCGGCACTGCCGCTCGTCGTCTTGTAGTCCACCACCACGCGCCCGTCTTGGCTCACGACGTCGGGGCGACAGCGGCACCAGACCGGTCCCTCCTGCCAGAGCAGCGTCTGCTCGACGCGCCCCGTTGCGAACGTCTCGGCCAGCTCACTGACGCCGATCATGTCGCGCGCTACGTCGAGCATCGCCCGCACGGCGTCGAGCTTGTGCGCCAGCAGCGGGAGCTTGCCGGCCGCGCGCGCCTCGTCACGCGCCAGCCGCGCCGCCTTCGTGCGCCAGTCGTCCGCCTCCACGACCACGAGGCGCGAGTCATCCTGTTCGAGTAACAGGGCGTGCGCGAGCGTGCCGAGGTCGGTCTGCTCCGTCGCCTCGGGCGCCCAGGCCGGATTGAGCCGAGGATGCGCCAGCCAGGCGTGCCGCGCGCTGCGCGTCAGGAGCAGGTGCGCGACAGACGCCGACAGCGACGGCTCCGGGGCCGGATCGCGGATGTACTCGTGTAGGGTCATGACGCCTCCCGATTCATCGCCCGCGCCACCGGGAACAGTTGCGCGCTCCCGCACGCGGGGCAGGTGATGCCATCCTGAAAAATGGCGGAACACTCAACGCACAGCAGCGCGCGCTCCAAACGGATGTGCCGGCGGCGCCGCTCCTCCTCGACCTGCGCCAGCCGAGCCTCGAGCTGCTCGCGGAGGTTCATGGCTTCCGACACCACTCGCTCCGCATCGATGAACGTATCTCGTTGACGCGCCGCCAGAACACTCGCGCGGCATCGTCCATCGGACCGTGCCAGACCACGCCGTCCTTCGTGACGGTCAGGATCGCGGTCTGTTGTTCGTCCACGAAGACCAGTCTCGCCGGAGGAGGCACCAGCCGCGGGTCTGACGAGATCGATGACTCGCGCCGCGCCATGCCGGCGTCTTCGGCTCCCGTGGACACCATGAGCCCGAGCGCAAGAGCCCCGAGCCAGCGGTTAGTCATTGAGTCCTCCGATCCTCCGCACGCGCTTGAGCACGGTCTCCAGCCGCTGAGCCACTCGTTCGTGCATCCGCCAGCCATCGGGCGCCCGCAACTCGCCGATCACTGCCAGCAGCTCCCGCTCCGCGAGCGTCGCCAACTCGGCGCGGATGTCTGCGTCATTCATCGGCCGGTGAACGCATGCGCCGCACCTCAGTCGCAGTCCACGCAGCGGTACCGGTTCCCGCGCACGATCACCATGGCCGCGGCGCGGTGGCAGTCCTGGCAAGCGATGACCTGCTCGCCCAGGAGCACGAGCGCGCTCCCGTCGTCGCGGACCGTGACGAAGGGGGACTCACGGATCTCGCGGGGCAGGGGCGGCGCGGCCTGGGTGCGGCAAGTCATTAGTTTTTAGGCTCCCTCTGCGGGTCGTGCTCGGCCGTCTTTCACGCGCAACAGCTCTGCCCGGTCTTCATCCTGTGCAAGCACGTAAACCCACCGATCCTTTACGGGCTGAATGCCTGTACCCCAGTTGCCATTTCCGGTCGGCGGCGGGAACAAGCGATGCCATGTAGGCGCCCAGGTGAAACCGCAGGCGCGATAGAGCGCTCCGGTGTGACCCTGCGAGGGATCGGAGTAACTCACGATCGTCGTCACATCGGGACGAGCGTGGAGAAGCCAGCGACGGACGCGGCTCCATTGGCGGCTTCCACCGTTGCGAGTTCCAACCAAGCACCATCTCGCGATTTCGAGCCATCGGTCTTGCGGGAGGCGTCGTGAGGTAGGCGTCGTGAGGACCATGACACCAAATTCATCTCGCCACGCAATGCCTCGCCGAATCGGGCCGAGATAATGTCGCTCGGCGAGAAACTGCGAGACCTCGCGCGGCAATACGATCATCCGCCCACCACCCACGCCAGCGCGCCATACGCCATGACGCACGCCAGGGTGAGGAGCGCGGCAAGCCAAGCGTCCCGGAGCGCGCCGCGGGGTGACTGAGGGTCCCGCGCCGCGCCCCGCCCGCCGCGGAATTGCGGCGAGGTCATGACGACTCCGCTTTGCACGCCGGACACGGCCGCCCGCCCGCGCCCTGACACTCGTCGCACGTCACGCGATCATCGACCTCCGGCTCCGCGCAGCAGCAGCTATCCTCGCCGCAGTCGTGCGCGTCGCCCTCGCCGCCACAGGAATAGCAGGGAATCCACCCGCTCTCGCAATCGACCGGATGCGAGTCGGCGTCGGTCATGGTGCCAGGGTTCTCATCGGTCCATCTCCCATCCCTGCAACCGCGCGATCACCCGCCACGCCTCCGTGGCGAGGTAGTAGAGCCCGCGACGCTCTTCGCGATCCGCGTAGTGCGCTATCGCCTCGTCGAGCGTGAAGGTGTGGCATCCCGCCTGGAGGCGGTAGCCCCAATCGGTGCGCCAGAGCGTCGTCGGCCAGCCGTCGATGTACCCCACGCTTGCGATGCCGAGCACTTTGGCGCCCCAGAGCTTGGCGCCCCCGAGGTTGGCGCCCCCGAGGTTGGCGCCCCAGAGCTTGGCGCCCCCGAGGTTGGCGCCCCCGAGGTTGGCGCCCCCGAGGTTGGCGCCCCCGAGGTTGGCGCCCCCGAGGTTGGCGCCCCGGAGGTCGGCGCCCCCGAGGTTGGCGCCCCCGAGGTTGGCGCCCCCGAGGTTGGCGCCCCGGAGGTCGGCGCCCCGGAGGTCGGCGCCCCCGAGGTTGGCGCCCTGCTTGACCGCGATCTCGACGGCAACACGCCAGGACTCTGCCTCGACGCCGAACAGGACGGCGCCGGAAAAGCGGTTCTTGATCTCGATCTTCATCGGTCCCTCCTCCACCCGTCCTGGCAGCCCATGAGAACACGGTCCGCCCACGCGCCGCCGTTCGGTCCTCGTGCGAGCTGGCGGATGATCTCGGGATCAGGGGTCATCGCCTGGTCAGGCGGCGCGTGCCGCGCGTCGTGAGGCTGAGCCCCTTGGCGTCCTCGCGGAGCTGGATGATGACGGGCCGGCGCGTGCGCCGCCTCATCGCTTTTTCCCACCAGAGGATGACGTGGTCGCCATCGCTCCGAGCGTGGGAGCGATAGCCACGACGAAGGGCGGCTAAATACGCCGTGCTCTTCACCGCCCCGACCGTTCGTCCATTGAGGGGCACGCGGACTGCCCGGCCATTGGTCACTGTAGCCATGAGATCGTCCAGGGGGAGATACGTGTCCTTGCGTTGGAGTCTCTCGAGTCGGGCGACAAATTCACTCATTCGTGCCTCCACCCGCGCCGATGCGCCATCTCGTGCTCCAAGATCGCCTCGCCCGGTTGCGGCGAGTCCTGGGCGAAGCGGACGCGGCGGGCGCGTCAGCACGGCTCCGATCCTATCCGCTCGATCACGACGCGGTGCTTGGTGGTCGCGACGTGCAACTCGCCCACGCTATTCAGCGACTCCGCGACCTCGGCCGTGGACGGGTCCCTGTCGAGCCAGCAACCGGGCGTGAGACACCGCAGGCGATACGGCCGCGCGGCCAGATCCTCCGGCCCGATCTCGCGGATGATCTCGGTCATGACACGACCTCCGTCAGTCCCCAGCGCGCGACGCCGGCCTGCTCCTCGGTCTCGTACTGGAACGACCACTTCTGTCCCCAGCGCCGCACCATCTCACGGCGCGCCGCCTCGGCATCTTCGGCGCGAATCCGGACGAAGCGTTTGGCCAGCGAGGCGCCCGTCACCGGATGCACATGGCCGAAGCCGAACGTGAAGATCCACTCGCGCAGCTCGGTCATGCCTTCCTCCTGTCCATGGATGGATGCGCCACCACATGCAGCAACAGCAGTTCTAGCCACTCGACGCGCCGGAGCACGGTCCCGAGCTTGCCCGCGATCTGCGCGGCGCCCGTGAGATCGGGCGTCGCGCAGTAGGTGTCGTAGGCGTCGCGGATGCGTTCGATCTCTTCGCGAGTGGGCCAGGAGGCGGTGGTGCGGCAGGTCATCGCTCGATGTCGTCCTCGGTCATGATTGTTTTCATGCGCTCATTTCCTGCAGGGGTTGTGCCGTGTGACATGTCAGCCTCGGCACAATGACACCGTGCGCCTTCTCGCCAACTTCCGCGCTGCACAGTCTTCGACCACTGCCGCGTTTCGTCACAATCGCGGCACGGTGGGTCACGCTGTCACGCCAGGGGATTCTCCAGGTAGTATTTCGCCCAGCGCTTCGCCACGAGGCGTTTCATGATGAGCGAGCGATTCCGGCGTGACACGCCGCGCCAACTGGCGAGCCCGCCGCGGCGACCCAGTTCCCGCGCGGCCGGCAGCGGCGCCTTGAGAAACTTCCGGATCAGTCGATACGGCTTGATGCGCTTGCGCCCCTTGCGAGGTCTCGCCATGCGAGAACGATAGCAATATTTCGCTTGCGTTGTCAACGGTGCGCTACGTATACTCGCGGCACAGGAGGCCACCATGAACCTCGCGCTGCTGATCCTCTCGCGTCTCTGGCGCTTCTCGCGTCGCGCCACTCTCTGGACGCTGCCGGTGCTTGTCGTACTCATGGCGGGGTGCACTGCTGCCGACACCGACACAGCGCGGGAGCTTACCATTGCGAAGGATCGCCTCGACAACGCCCGGGCAGATTCGCGCCGCATGTATGAGGCGTGGCACGACACGATGAGGCGTCTCGCTCACGTCTGTCCAGAGCAGTTCTCGGGGCCATCAATGGCCACGGCCCCGACGACGAATCAGCGTCTCCCGCCACTCGCGCCAGACGATCTGCTACGCTACAATCGCTGCGCGGAAGCGGCGAGGCTGAGTTGGCCGCAATGACGCCCGCGATTGGCGCCTGTATCCTCTGGTTCTTCGCTGTCAGCGTATGGGAGCCCGTGCCATTTCACATCGACGACGCACCCTATCGCGCGGTCGGTTGGCTGGGCTTATGATGGTCCATGGGCATCGAAACAGGAATGCGAAGAGATGCGACACAGACGAGAGACGCCCGTGACGACTATCAGGGCGCGCTATGCGGCCGGTCCCTGCACGGCGCTGTCGTTCCGTGACTTCGCGACGCACTCACTGGTTATGGGACGGGCCTTGACGACGCCCCCGAAACATCGAGCACCAGGAATCCCATGACGCCCCGCGCTGACTTCGCCTGCCTCTCCCGGAAGTGCCGGAGCGAGACTGAGGGCGCTGCCCCGATCTACGAGCTGCCCGTCGGGGCAACGCGCTGTCCCGTGTGCGGCAGCAAGCGTCTTCAGCGCCTCTGGAACCGCGCGCCCGCCGTCCTCCGCGGCGCCCAGCCCGAGCCCGTCAACCTGCGCTCGTCCTCCATGGCGACGAATCTCGACCGTCTGGCGGCGCCAGAAATCGAACGCATGGAGCACCGGGAGAGTGCCGCGAAGGATGCGCGCACGTCCGGGCGCGTCGGGGAAGGCTTCGCCGTGCCGCTGAGTCAGATCCCCGCGACTCTCGCCAAGTTCGGCGGCCGCGCGCAGGCGGTGCAGATTCCGGGTGGCGCGGCGAACGTGACGCCGGGGCAGTTCCATCCCGTGCAGGGCCAGATGACCGGGCCGAAGCCGGCGCCGGGGTCGCTGCACGATACGAAGTGGGCGATCCGAGGCGGGAAGGCGGTGAAGCGGTGACACACCTCGACTGGCTTCGGAGAAGGCGCTAGGCTGACGACTTCCTTTACATCCCCGCCCTGTCCGGTCTAGACTCATGCCGTGCGGATTCCGACCATCCCGGACGGTCGTGGGGCCGAGACAGCTTTCCAGAGCAGGAAGGCGCTCTACATCAACACCTTGAGGGAGTGCGAGGTCTCCCGTGAGGACCGCGCCGCGACCGCCAGTAGTCTCAAGACGGCCTTCCTCACGGGCTCGCTCAGCGCCGCCAGCGTCCGCTACAACAAGCTGAAACAGCACGGGATGAGCGTGGCGAGCGCGCTCTACTCCCCGGAGAGCGTGCGCTTTTCGCCCTATCTCCCGCCGCATTACCACATGGACGCCTACCTGGCGCGGATGCCCGCCGTCCGGGATGCGCTGGAGGCGGTCTGGAGCGCGTCGGACGCTGGCGCCGTGTTCAACATGGGTGTGCGCGCCGCGTACTACACGGACTGCGTCACCTTCAAGGTGCTCACGAGCAACGGCGCGCCGACCGTGGCGCTGATCTCCGATCCTGGCGACCTCGGCGTCTGGGAGGAGATCAGCGACGACTTCGTGCATCAGGAGGCGCTCTGCCACTGGTACTCGATGAGTCTCCCCGCCTTCTGGCGCCTGATCTCCGGCAAGCCCGCCTCGATGCGCGAGCGCCTCTGGGCCATCGCCCAGGAGCACCGTTCGCGCCGGCCCTACGGGCGCGATGACGCGCTACCGCCCACGGTCGAATCGCTGATCGTGTTCTCGACCTCGCCGACGATGGCCGGCGAGGCGAACGTGGCGGGCCTGGACGCGACGATGGCGAAACCCCAGGTCGCGGCCGACGTCGTGCGGCTCGCGGAGCTCTGGATCTGGGACGACGCGCTGGCGGACTACCGCGTCGTCACGTTCCTCTTGCCGACCGAGACGATCGTCCGCGACACGGGCAATCCGCTCTTGCCGGGCGAACATCCGTTCTACCCGCTGACGCTCGACCCGGTGCCGGGGTACGTCTGGGGCCTGGCCCCGATGCGCTATTTGATCGGGCTCCAGAACTGGCGCGAGAAGAAAATGTTGTCGATGGACGATCGGGACGAGAAGCAGATCGACCCGCCGCTCGTCCTGCTCGGCTTCGGGAACCTCGTGGACAACGAGAAGGCCAAGGCGTTCCGGAAGGCCGGCGGCACGCTGGCCGCGAACAACCCCGGCGCGGACGTCAAACCCGTGATCCCGCCCCCGATCCCCGATCCGCTCTACATGATCGACGCGATCGACCGGATGTGGGAGAACATGGAGTCGCTCCCGACCGGGGCCGGCGCCCGCGGGCTCGGGCCAGCGAGTGCCGAGGACGACCTCATGGCGAAGGCGCTGCTGTCCTCCGGCCCCACGCTCAACCGCGCGATGCTGGTGGAGCGCTGCATCGAGCGCGTCGCCACGGCGCTGCTGCGGCTCGAGCGGCGCCGGAAGGAGCGCCCGCTGTTCACCACGGAGGGCGAGCGCTTCTATCTGTCGCAGATGCCGGCCGCCCTGGCCGCGCGGGTCTGGGCGCACTCGGCCTCGCCGATCTTCGCGCAGCAGATCATGAGCAAGGCCCTGGCCGCGCGTCAGACCGGGGACATCACCGGGGAGGACTTCTTGGAGTTCCTCAACCTGCCGGGGCTCGACCTCCTGCGCCCGAAGGCGCGGCGCATCGCCGAGGCGCAGGCCGAGCATCAGGACAAGGTGATGCAGGTCGCCAAGCTGAAGGCCCTGAAGAAGTAGCATGATCCCGGCCTGCGATGCCTGGGCGGAGATCCGCCGGGCGATTGCGGCGCATCCCCAGAAGGGCTCGTTCCTGGACGTGGGCGGACGCGATGGACGGCACGCGGCGCTCGCCGAAGGGTTCCGCGATTACACGATCCTCGACCTCGAGCCGCACGGGCTCTATGACCAGATCCGCGGGGACATCTGCGCGCTCGAGCCGGATCTGCTGCCAGACGGAACCATCGACGTGCTCTTCAGCACCGACCTGCTCGAGCACGTCACCGACCCGCCCGCCGCCGCGCGGACCATCGGTCGGCTCCTGAAGCCCGGCGGCCTCGCGATCACGCAGACGCTGTTCGCCTGGGACTATCACCCGCGCCCGGTCGATTACTGGCGCTTCACGCACGCCGGGCTGGCCTACCTCTTCGAGCAGTACGGCGGGCTCCGTACCGAGCTGGCCGCCTACGATGCGGCGCTGCGTCTCGAGGATCTTCGCGGCTCCGGGCTCCTGGACCGCGCCGGGATCGTGCGCCGCCGGCTGGTCAAGCGCAAGGTGCTCCACATTGGGCGGAAACCATGATCCGGCCCGCGCGGCCACCACCCGTCTCCTGACCTTCAAATCGGCCTGTCAACCTTTTCCTTGACACACCCTGACAGGTCAGGGTACAGGTAAGGGCGTATGCAACGTTTGGGCCGTTACCACGCCCGCAGCGTGCGGAAGAACGTCGCCAAGGCCCGCACGTCGCGCTGGGCCGGGGGCACCCGGCAGACCGCGCGGCGGATGCCGCGGGGCCGACGATGAACGGCGCGACCGGCCCGACTGCGCCCGCGACGACGCCCGCTGATAACTCCGGCCTGCACGTTCGCGGGAAGATCCAGGTCAACATCGCGCTCAAGACGCTGACGCAGGCCGTGCAGCTCCTCGGCGCCGAGACCGAGGACGGACGAATCGTGCTCGAGGCGCTGGCGAAGCTCAGCAAGCAGTTTGGCGAGGCGGCGCAGGATCTCACGCGGCAGGAGATCGCGATGATGGCCGAGAACGCCGCGCCCGCGGGGCCGACCCCGGCCGGCGGGATGAGCGACTTCCGGCAGATGACGCAGCAACGCATGCCCCCGGCGATGATGGCCGGCGGGCCAGGAGGGTAGTCATGGGTGATGGACTCGTCGGACCGCAGCGCTACCCCATAAGGGATCCGAAAAGCAACTCGAAGCGCAACGGCCGGATGGTGAATTCGCCCAGGTACGCCGACATGGGCGGCCTCACCGGCCCCGGCAAGCTTCCGGCCGGCGGCGACTTCGTGCCCGAGGCGCCGACCGGCGTCAAGAGCGCGAAGAAGACTTCGGCACGCAGCCAGGAGGGCTAAGCCGTGGCGAACGAACAGGTCGATATCCGCGCCGTCCTGATGGAGGCGCTCGACAACGACCCGGAGACGCGGCCGAAGTTCCGGGCGCTCGTCAAGCAGAAGTTCCCGAAGGCGCCGATTCCCGAGGTTGACCTCGATCAGCGCTTCGAGGCGCACAAGACGGAGCTACGGCAGGAGCTGGAGGCCGAGCGCCTCGCGCGCAAGAAGGACAAGGACGCGGCCGATCTGGCCGCCGCCCGCCGCGCCGTCATGGAGGACCCAGAGCTCCGCATCACCGAGGACGAGATCCCCGAGGTCGAGAAGATCATGCAGGATTCGACACTCGGGCCGATCGCCTCGCACAAGGCGGCGGCCATGCTCTACCGCAGCATGCAGGCCGTGGCGACGCCGCGGCCGTTCGCCCTGACGGCCGACGTGCCCGGGATGGGGGCCAGCGCCGAGCAGTACAAGGGCATTCTCGACGACCCGCAGAAGTGGCGGGGCGGCCGGATCGAAGAGATCGTCAACGACTTCCGCAACGGCCGGGGTCACAAGTGGCCGGTGGCCTGACATGCAGCAAGGAGGCGCGCCCATGCGTCGGATGATCGCACTCGTCACGTTCACGCTCCTCCTGCTCGGCGCCGCGGCGCCGGCCCTCGCCCAGGTCCGCGCCCCGGTCGGTCCGGGCGGGCTGCTCTACTGGGACAATGCCACGCGGTCGTATGCCAACGACCGCACGACCCAGCACAAGCTCCTCGGCCTGCTGATCCCGCCGTCGCTCATGGCGACGCAGCCGGTGCCCAACACCACGAGCATCTGGCCGACCTCCGCGCCGATCAGCGTCAAGATCATCGGGCAGTTGACCACCCTGACGACCGTGCAGGCCGCGCTCGGCATCAACTACGGCTCCGGCGCGACGCTCTCGCTCATCAACAGCGCCGCGTTGACGAGCGCGAACGAAGGATTCAGCGACGCGCCCTTTGAGCTGACGGTCTATCTCGTGCCGCTGGCGACGACCTCGGCGACGCCGAACATGGCGAACTCGCTCTGGATGCAGGCCAGGTTCGCGACCCGTGGGCTGACCAATGCCAACGCCGGCCAGGTCGAATACACGGCGCGCGTGCTGGGGACCTCGGTGCTCGCTTCCCCGACCGAGTTGAACATCTACTGGCGCTGGCTCGGCGCGGCCGTGACGGGCGGTAGCAGCGTGCTCCGCGTCCACTCGACCCAGGTCAAGATCGGACTGTAAGGCATGACGCTCTCCCGCGCCTGGTGGGTGCCGGTGGCCGGGGCGCTGCTCGCGCCCCTCGTCACCTGGCTCCCGATGCTCGCCCACGAGTACCCCGGGCTCGGGCTGCCCGTCTACGCGCCGCCCATCGGCATCGACCTCTGGCAGAGTCAGGTGTTCTGGGCCGTCGCGTTCGCCGCCGTCGGCGCCGCGCTCTGGGTCCGTGACCGCTGGCTCGGCGTGCTCCTCTGGCTCCTCGCGGGCAATCTCCTGATCCGCGGCTCGCTCTTCGACGGCTCGCACTTCGCCGTCGTGCTGTTCGGCGTGCTCGCGCTGGTGGCCCTCCGGCAGACGCCGCGCGTCTGGCACGGGCGCCTGCGCCTGATCCTCGCAGTCTCCGGCATGGTCCAGGTCGCGTACATGCTCCAGCAGGCGGTGCTCCACTACGATCTCCTCTGGGGGCCGGTGGTAGGCGGCGTGCTCGTCGCCAAGGTGCAGCCGCTCGGCACCCTGGGGACCGTGGACGCGGCGAGCGCCTACGTGGCGATCACCGCGCCGCTGATGCCGCTCTGGGCGCTCCCGTTCGGCGTCTGGGCGATCTGGGAAGGGCGCTCGCTGACCGCGATCGCCGCGTTCGGCGTCGGCCTCCTGGCTCGCTGGCTCATGCAGGAGGACCGCCCGCGCGTGCGCGCTGTCGGCCTCGCGGCGGCGCTCCTGACGCTCGGCGGCGCCGTCATCGCGGTCGGGCTCTGGAAGCACGCGGTCTCGCCGACCATCCCGGGCTGGGGCACGGTGACCGGGCGCCTCACGATCTGGGCCTTCGCGCTCTCCGACTGGTGGACGCAGGGGCTGTTCCACGGCTTCGGGTTGTCCTCCTGGTCGCTCCGCATCCCGATGCTCCAGCAGCAGGCCGGCGTGCTGCCGAACGGGGAGCTGTGGGCGCAGGCGCATTCCGAGCCGATCCAGGTCGCCTACGAGACCGGCGTCCTCGGGATGGCCGTCCTCGGCGCCTGGCTCCGCGACCACTGGCGCGCGTGGCAGTCTCCCGCGTGGGGGCCGGCGCTTGGCGCGCTGGCGGTCTCCACGCTTGGCTTCTTCACGTTCCACGTCGTCTCGACGGCCTTGCTCGGACTGGTGCTGTTCGGCCTCGCGTCCGCACAGACGGCTGAGGCCCACGGAGGGTAACCACAATGGCTCTGCTCGGCGGAATTTTCTCCGGGGCATCACAGGCGCAGCAGGACGAGCTGCAGGCCGTCACCCGCTACGCGGCCGTGCCGGCGTGCATCGTCCAGATCTACCAGTTCGACGGGTGGCTGTCGGCCGCGCTCTCGCAGGCCAAGATGGTCACCGGCGGCATGACGTCGATCGTCGTGCCGGTCCAGGGCGCGCCGCTGACGACGGCCGCGGCCATGGACTTCACGGGCTCCTTCTCCGCGCCGTCGGGGCAGACCGGGATCAAGCAGGCCAGCGGCGTTCTCAAGGGCGTCATCGTGCCGATCGGGTTCCAGGGCATGGAGGGCATCATCCAGGACAACGCCGCCCTGATCCCGCTGGTCGAGGCGCGGATGAACGACGCAGGGAACCAGGTGGCGGACTACCTGTCGAGCCAGGCGTGGACGAACACGTCCGACATAAACATCAACATCACCGGCTGGCCCGCGATCGGCAGCGCGACGAACACCTACCTCGGCCTGGACCGCACGGTCGAGACCTACATGCAGGCGTGCCTCCGCACCGGCGGGGCGATCACGCGGCAGATGATGCTCGCGTCGATCATCGACGGCATGCAGTTCGGCCTCGGCGAGATGCCGAACGTCGGATTCCTCTCGGTCGGCGACTGGTACGCGCTCGCCGCCGACTTCATCGCGGACGAGACCTATCAGGTCCAGCCCGGGACCGGCTTCGACAAGTCCGAGGGCCGCGGCGGGTTCACGGCGCTCAGCGTCGCGGGCGTGCCGCATTTCATGAGCACCAGGCTCGCGAACGGCACCGCGTACCACTACAACACGCGCTACGACCACATGTACATTCACCAGATGGCGCCGTTCGCGTTCACGGGCTTCGCCTCGACGCTGCCGGCGCTGTCGATCGGCTACATCGGCTGTCTGGTCGCGATCCTCGAGCACGTCAACGTCAAGCCCCGCACTGTCTGCGTGACCTCGAGCCTGACGGGCGGGATGACGGTCACGGCCGCGCCGTAACGCCGTGGGGAGGTCTGATGCCCACGACCGGAGCCGTCGCCAGCATCACGGCCGGCGCGGTGAGCCACGCAGTGAGCGCGACGCTGGCCGCGACCTACGAGGTCGGCGGCGCGCCCTCCTGGCCCACGGCCTGGGGGATCGGTAGCAAGAGCGCCGCGGGCTTCACGCTGACCTTCGCCGCCCCGGCCCCGGCGGGCGGCGCGGTCTTCGACTGGACCGCGCGGTGGTGAGATGCCCGTAGCCGGGGCCGTCGCCACGATCCCCGCGGCCGCGACGTCGCACGCGGTCTCGAGCCTCAACCTCTCCACGCCCTACGAGATCTCCGGCGCGCCCTCCTGGGTCACCGCGTGGAGCGTCGGCGCCAAGACCGCGAGCGGCTTCACGCTGACGTTTGCGGCGCCCTGCCCGGCCGGCGGCGGCACGTTCGACTGGCTCGCGCGCTATCCGTCCGTCTCGGGGGGCGGCACCGCGACGCTGGCCGACTATCTGGCCGAGCTGCGGAGGCTCCTCCACGACGAGAACGATAACTTCTGGTCCGCCGCGGACAAGACGGCGTACATCAACGCCGGAATCCAACGCCGCGATCTGGACAGCGGGCAGAACCGCGTGCTCATCAGCAAGACACTCACCGCGGGGACGGCGCTCTACAACTTCTCCGATCTGAGCAACGACGCCGTGTTCGACGTAATCGGTATCGCGGTCATCAACGGCTCCACGCGCATCCAACTGAATCAGTACAGCTACAGCGAGCTGAGCGTGGCCGCGCGGGCCTGGACCACGTATCAGTCGCTGCCGCGCGCCTTCGCCCGCTACGGGCCGAGCCAGGTCTACCTCGCGCCGATTCCGGTCAGCGCCTACGTCTCGGAGTGGGACTGCTGCGTGTACTCCGATCCGCTCGTGGCGCCGACGGACGTGGACCCGCTCCCGTTCCCGTACGTCAAGCCCGTCGCCTACTATGCGGCGTACGAGGCCAAGCTCTACGAGCGCGCGTTCGACGAGGCCGAGGGGTTCCTCGCGCAGTACCAGCAGCAGCTCCAGGTGGCCCTGACGGCGCGAGTCGGGACGGTGCCGAGTCTCTACAGTGGCGTGGTGCGGGTGTGAGCCGCGGGGGCCCGTGTCCGCTGTTTCATCCCGGGCCAGGAGACGCGCCCTGTCCGGACGTCTCGTCCGGCACCATGGCGGTCACGAGCCAGCCCGAGCGTAGCACGCCATGAGCATGACGCCAAGGATGTTGCAGCAGCGCGGCGGTGGCGCACGGCGCCCGTCCGCGGGGCCGCGCTGGCAGGAGTTCGAGGCGTTCCGGCGGGGGATGAACCAGGTCGATGCGCGCACGGCCATCGCCGATGATGAGGCGTACTGGCTCGAGAACATGATCCCGATCGGGGCGGGCGCGCTCCAGGTCCTGAACGGGCCGGGTGACGCCGTCGCGACCATCAGCGTCGGGATCGCCTCGCTCTGGGGCTTCACGCTGAACGGCGCGCCGGTGCATATCGCGATCAACCGGGACGGCTCGGTGACGCAGGTCACGCCAGGCGGGGCGACGACGAACGTCGCGACGGCGAACAGCGTCGATCCGAGCGACGCCGTCTGCACGATCTGGCGCGGCACCACGATCCTGATCCTCTCCTCGCTCGGCTACGTTTCCTGGGACGGCACGACGTTCACCGTGATCTCGACGACGCAAACCGGCGCCGCGCTCGTGGTGGGGCAGGGGCGCGCCTGGCTCATCAGCGAGCGCACGATCACCTACACGGCGCCGAACACGTACAACGACTTCACGGCCGGGAACGGCGCGGGCTCGACGATCCTGACGGACGAGGCGTTCGACGGGAACGTCGTCGCGGCGGTCTCGGCCCTCGAGCAGATCTGGCTCGTCGGCAACGCCTCCGTGGAGGCGCTGTCGAATGTCTCCTCCTCCGGGACTGCGCCGAACGTGGTCACGGTGTTCGCCCTGACGAACATCGTCCCGACGATCGGCACGACCTCGCCGCAGTCGCTCCGCGGGTACTTCCGCGCGCTCACGTTCCTCGCGCCCTACGGGGCCTACGCGCTCTCCGGGGTGACGCCGCAGCAGCTCTCGGAGAAGCTCGACGGCCTGTTCCCGTCCCTGACCATTGACGACACCGTGTCCGCGTGCGTGGCGATCGTCAAGAACCTCCTCTGCCTGATCTACCGGGTCCAGTACACGGGCCAGGCGCTGGCGAACGGGGCCGGGCCGATCTCGCTGCTCCTCGTGTTCAACAAGGGCCGCTGGTGCCTGGCCTATCAGGGCGCGGTGACCTGGGTCACGACGCTGATCGTCGGGGGCGTGGCGCAGGCGTGGGCCACGGACGGCACCACGATCTTTCGCCTGTTCGGCGCGGCGGATACGGTGGACGTGACGGCGAAGATGGTGTCCAAGCTCCACAGCTTCGGCTCCTCGATGAGCGGCAAGTTCGTGACGCGCGCCGCCGTCGAGGTCGAGTCCTCGCGGCCGATCAGCCCGACGCTGACGATCGACTCGCTCTACAAGAGCGAGGCGGTCACGCTCACGACCACGGCCGAGCTGACGTGGCAGACGACGGCGGGCGGGATCATCACGTTCATCAACGCGGGCGGGCAGGACCTCGCGTGGCAGACGCAGGG
>Ga0209341_10001434_pt1 | contig 23716 bp, 24 predicted proteins | sample RifCSP13_2_FD_184020 | JGI IMG/M metagenome (GOLD analysis project Ga0209341, IMG submission 184020) | Soil microbial communities from Rifle, Colorado - Rifle CSP2_sed 13_2 (SPAdes) (version 2) | ecosystem: Environmental > Terrestrial > Deep subsurface > Rock core/Sediment | place: Rifle... | reverse complement strand
GGCGGAGTCGGCCGACGATTGGAGCGGACTCAGACCTTCCGGCTGTTCCGGAACGTGGCCCGGGTCTGGAGGTCCGCGGTCAAGGCCTCCTCGGCCTGCCGGATCTCCTCCTCCGGCGCGTCGGGCTGGAGGGAGTGGAGGATCATGTGGATCGAGGCGGGGACGATCCCGCTCCCGGAGTCCCAGATGTCGGGGTTCAGGTACACGAAGTCCATGGAGCCCGTCTTCACGACGAGGCCCTGGCGGCACGTGGCCTGCGGCAATTCCGGGGTCGAGGTCCGGACGCGCCAGAACTCCCTCTCGCCCTCGCGGGTGTTCAGCAACCCGACGGGATGGTCCATCGCGAGGTATTCCCGGTCGAGGTTCAGGTGGCGGGCGACCGCGTCGACGGCGTACTTGAACTCCACGGTCCATGCCCCGGGCTCGGGCTCCTCGACCCGGAAGCGGTCCCCGGGCGTGAGATGCAGGCGCTGGACGATCGCGTCGGGGAGGACGACCGCATACGCGAGCCGGTCCCGCACGCGGACCTGCTCGAGGGTCGCCGTGCGGTCCTCGGGGTCGCCGCCCGTGTCCTTCCGGCGGAGGGTGATCTTCATGCGGGACGTCCCGGGCCCCGCGGGGCCACCCGGGACAGCCGCCCGGCGGGCGATAAAAGCGTCGGCGTGAATATCGCGAGGCGGCACGGAGCCTCTGACCCTGATCCCGGGCCGGGCACCAGGGTTAAGTACGCCCCGAGGTTCCTCCCCGGGAGGCGATCCCCACGGCGAGCGAGGAGCCCCCGCGGAAGGAGCGGAAGTGGCAGGAGCCGCCCCCGATCGAGTTCATCCGGCCCGGGGAGGCCCCGCCGCCCGCCCCCGGACCGCGGCCTGAGACGCCGGCCGCATGGATCCCCCGGCCCGAGGAGTTCGAGCCCCGTCGACCTTCCTCCATGACCCGGCCCTCGGGCGGGAGACGACTCCCCCAAGTCGCCGGCGCGTGCTTCATCCTCGCGGCCCTCGTGAGCATGGCAGGCTCCCTGTGGGCCGCCGCGAACCCTCTGAGCCCGGAGGACCTCGCGAACCAGACCGCGAACCTGACCGCGGGGGAGGTCGCCTTCCTGTACGTCTGCAGCCTCGTGTCGATCTGGGCCCAGATCTTCACGCTCCTCGGCGGGATCATGGCGTACCAGCGGTCGAACTGGCGGCTCGTCGTCGTGTGCGGGGTCTTCTCCCTCCTCACCCTGGGTTTCGTCCTCGTCGAGAGCTCGATCCTCGGGGCCCTCGGGCTCCTCCTCGTCCTCGCGTCCCGGCGGGAGTTCGTCAGCTGAGGTCAGGGGCGGAAGGGACGGAGGGCCTCCAGGAGCCTTTCGTGGTCCTCCGGCGTGTTGTAGAAGTACGGAGAGACGCGGAGGCGGTCGTGGCGGGAGTCCACGACGATCCCCCGGTCCGCGAGGGCCCGCACGGGCTTCGCGGGGTCCCGCATCCGGACCGCGACGATCCCCGCGCGGGCCTCCGGCTCCCGGGGGCTCAGGACCTCATGCCCGGCGTCGACGAGCCGTTCGGCGAGGTCGTCCACGAGTTCTTTCGTCCGCGCGCGGATTCGATCGACGCCGATCGACCGGACGAGGTCGATCCCCGCGCTCGCCGCGTACACGGCCGCGTTCGCGGTCGTGCCGAGCTCGAACCTCCGTGCGTCCCCGTGAAACTCGAACTTCCGAGGGTCGAACTCGAACTGCCGCGCGTTCCCGAACCACCCCGCGATCGTCGGCCGCAGGTCCGTCGCGAGCTCCCGCCGGACGTAGAGGAACGCGATCCCCGTGCCCCCGAGAAGCCACTTGAGCCCGCCCGTCACGAGGACGTCGACCCCCGCTGCGTGGACGTCCGTGGGGATCTGTCCCGTCGCTTGGTACGCGTCGACCAGGGAGAGGGCCCCGTGGGCCCGGGCAGCGCGCGCCACCCGCGCGATGTCCACGATCGCCCCGCTCGTGTACTGCACGTGGGACGTCGCGACGACGGCCGTGCGTCCGTCGACGGCCGCCTCGAACGCCTCCGGGCGCACCCGGACGCCGTCCTCGGCGGGGACGAAGACGCGCTCCGCCCTCGGCTTCACGGCCCACTGGTATGCGACCGTGGGGAACTCGAGCTCGGAGAGGACGACCCTCGGCCGATCCGGCGGGTCGATCGCGCTCGCGACCGCGGACAGGGCGACGGACACGCTCGGCGCGAGGGCGATCTCCTCCTTCGAGGCCCCGATCACGCGGGCGACCCGCTCCCGGAGGCCGTCGAGGGCGTCGAGCCATCGGTCGTACCACGCGGCCGCCCCGGCGGCGTCCCACTCGTCGAGGAATGTCTCCTGGGCTGCGCGCACACGCCGGGCGAGGGGGCCGAGGGAGCAGGTGTTCAGGTACGTCTTCGACCCGAAGATCGGGAACTCGTCCCGCCACGGAGTCCAGTCCATCGTCCCCCGGAGCGAAGGGGTCCCGCGCCTTAACGCTTCGTCGTCCCGATCGGGAGGCGAAGGATTCATCCCGCGGACGGCCTTCCGCCCCGGGGTGCACACCCGGGTCCTGGGGCGGACGGGGATCGATGTCTCCGAGGTCGGCTTCGGCGCGTGGGCGATCGGTGGGAACGCGCACGGGAACTCGTACGGGCCCACGGACGACGGGACGTCGATCGCGGCGGTCCATCGAGCGCTCGACCTCGGCTGCACGTTCTTCGACACGGCCGACGTGTACGGCTGGGGCCACAGCGAGGAGGTCCTCGGGCGGGCCCTCGAGGGCCGCCGGGACGAGGTCGTGATCGCGACGAAGGTCGGCGGAGACTTCTATCACGGCGGGGTGGGGATGAACTTCGACCCGGGGTACATCGCCTTCGCCCTCGAGCGGTCTCTCCGCCGCCTCCGGACGGACCATGTCGACGTCTACCAGCTCCACAACCCGCCCGCGGAGATGATGGCCGACCCGGCGACGTACGAGGTCCTCGAGACGCTGAAGGCGGAGGGCAAGATCCGCTCGTACGGCGTGTCGGTCCACGAGCCCCTCGAGGCGACCTTGTGCTTGGAGTCGGGGAAGCCGGACGTCCTCCAGGTCCCCTTCAGCGTCCTCCGGCAGGAGTGGACGGACGGCGTGCTTGCGGAGTCCCGCCGGGCGGGCGTCGGGATCATCGCGCGGGAGCCCCTGGGGAACGGCTTCCTGACGGGGGCGATCCCGAGGACCGCGCGCTTCCCGCCCGGGGACATCCGCTCGTACTGGCCGCCCGGGATGGTCGCGGCCCGCGCTCAGGTCGCGGAGCGCCTCGCCTTCCTCCGGAGGGACGGCCGGACCCTCGCCCAGGCCGCCCTCCGGTTCCTCCTCGCGCATCCCGAGGTCTCCGTCGCGATCCCCGGGGCGAAGACGCCCGCCCAGGTCGAGGAGAACCTCGCGGCCTCGGACGCCCCGCCCCTCACGGACGACGAGCTCGCGCGGGTCCGCTCCCTGTTCGAGCGGGACTTCCTCCTATGAAACCTTTTAGCCGAGCGGCCGCTTAGCGAGGTCGTGGGCCGTTCCATGTGGACCCGAGAGGACCTGCTGGCCTCCCTCCGGGACGTCGGCCTCCTCCGGAACCCCGACGTCGAGCAGGCCGTGCGCGACGTGGACCAGGCCGCGTTCCTCCCCGAGGGCTTCGCGTGCCTCGCGTACGCGGACATGCCCATGCCGGTCCACGGAGACCTCCGGGGGCCCACGATGCCTTCCGCGCGGTGCCTCGTCGCGGCCCTCGAGCTCCTGGAGCCCGCCCCGGGCCTTCGCATCCTCGTCGACGGCGCCCGAGGCGGCTACCCCGCGGCCCTCCTCGCGCGGATCGTCGGGGCCGATCGGGTGACCGTCGTCGAGCCCCAGGCGGACCTCCGCGACGTGACCGCGGACCGCCTCGCACGGGCGGGCTTCGCCGACGTCCGCGTGGTCGAGATTCCCCCCGCGGGGACGTTCGACCGCGTCCTCGTCCTCGACCCCGCCGTGCCGAGGCCGCGGGACCTCGTCGGGTGCCTCGCGGACCTCGGCTTCCTCCTCGCCCGCGGGCGCGGCATGGAGGACCTCGCCTTCGTGAAGGTCGTCCGCCAGGGGGACGCGTCGATGCGGATGACGTTCAGCCAGGCCCCCGCCCCGGCCCTCGCGGGCGGCCCTCGCGCGGACTCCATGGCGCCCGTGGACTTCTCCCGCCTCTTCGCCGTGGAGGACCTCCTCGTCCACGCCTGGGAGGGCCGGATCCTCGGCCACTACGACCAGCACTTCGAGGACGTCGCCGACGAGACGTTCGCGGGCGGGCCCCTCGACCCGGAGTGCTTCGACCCTGCGCGGGAATGCGAAAAGCTCGCGGCCCGCCGCGCGTTCCGGGCCGCGTACATCCTCCAGAGCGCGGGGGAGCTCGAGCGGGCCGCGGACGCGTACGCCCGGAGCCTCGCCCTGGCCCCGAGCGCGGAGGCCCACACGTTCCTCGGGTGGACGTGGTCCTTCCTGGGCCGGTACGACGCCGCGATCGAGGCGTGCAAGTCCGCGATCGAGGTCGACTCGACGTTCGGGAACCCGTACAACGACATCGGGGCGTACCTCATCGAGCTCGGCCGGCTCGACGAGGCGATCCCCTGGCTCGAGAAGGCCCTCCACGCGCCGCGGTACTGCTGTTACTTCTACGCGTACACGAACCTCGCGCGGGTGTACCTCCAGCAGGGCCTCGCGGAGAAGGCGCGGAAGGCCCTCCGGGCCGCCCTCAAGGTGAACCCGGAGTACGAGCCCGCGGCGGAGCTCCTCCGGCGGATGGAGGGGAGCCGCGACTACTTCGGCTGAGGCCCGAGGACCGCCCGGCGAAGGGCGTCGATGTCCTCGGGGGTCAGGGTCGGCTCGGGGCCGCGGGAGACGAGGAACTCCACGGGGCCGTCCGCGGTCCCCAGGCGGAGCCGCTCCTCCCGTGCCCGGGCGGAGGCCGCCTCCGTGGGTCCCGGAGGGCGGAGGACCTCGACGGACGACACCTCCTCCCGGCGCAGCTCCCGCTCGATCTCGAAGCCCGCGAAGCGGCGGACGTTCCACGCGCCGTGGACCTCGAGGTGGGTGCGGAGCTCGAGGATCCGCCGGTCCGTGACGAGGAGCGTGCCCGACCGGGTCGGGAGGAGGACCCTGGCCGATTCCTCGGGATCGAGGTGGTCCGCGAGCCGGTCCAGGCGCTGGACGTCCCGGTTGGACGTCCGGGCGAGGCCGAGGAAGGCCGCCCCCTCGAACGCGGACGCGTCCCGCATGGGCCCGCGCACGACGTCGTCGGGGATGAAGCTTCCCGCCCGCCAGCCTTATGGGGCCGACCGCCATGGGGACGCCATGGCCTCCTTCCCGAGCCTCGACCGGCGATGGTCCTCCGCGGTCAACGCGCTCCACGACCACCTCTGGGTGACCCCGAGCAAGGACGAGGCCGGCCTGCTCCGTCGCCTCGGGGCGTGCGCGAGCGAGCTGGACCGCCACCTCGGGACGAAGGGGCTCATCGCGGGGGGCGTCCGGCCCGTCCTCCGGGACTTCAAGAAGTACCCGGGCGGGAAGGACGTCTTCGAGTTCCTCCACTCGACGACGAACCTGGCCGCCGGGGTCGCCTACCGGACGAAGCGGCCGCGGGAGGCCGCGAAGCGCGCGAGCGAGGTCGTCTCGTCCCTGGCCATCGGCCTGAGCTCGGCCTCGGACAGCTTCCACCTCGTCGACGCGTTCCAGTCCGGGAAGTCGGACTTCATGGACTTCACGACGCGCCTCGCGGACGTCCTCGAGAACCGGGGGTTCGCCCTCGCGGGGGAGTTCAAGCGCGGCGCGAACGCGACGTACAACGTCCACGCGATCTGGGACGACTCGTGGTCGAAGGACTTCCAGGCCCTCGCCGTCCTCGACGGGATCGGGTCCGCGGCCCACGTGTGCGCCCTCCACGTGGAGGCCCTCAGGGTCCTCGGCGGGTACCACGAGGCCCCGTACGGGAGGCTCGCGCCCGCGGTCCGACGGATCGTCGAGCGGATCGGGGCGCACGCTTAGGGGAGGCCCCGCCTTGCCCGCGCGGGATTCCGTGGCGGACGATCTCCTCGGGCAGGCTCGGGCTGCCGTCGAGCGAGGGGACGCGGTGGCTGCGACGGACCTCGTCGCACGGGCGTTCGCGGCGGATCCCTCGGACCCCCACGTCCGGGATCTGTACGTGGGCCTGCACCTCGCCCGCGCGATCCGGCTCGCCGCGACGGCGCGGGAGGCCCGGCGGGCGGACATCGCGAGGCGGGCGATCCCCTACGACACGGAGTTCCGCGACTCCCCGAACGTCGAGGCCGCCTTCGAGGAGGCCCTCCGGGCCCACGACGACCTCCTCGGGGCGGACCCGGGGAACGAGAAGGTCCTCGTGATGAAGGCGGCCCTCCTCTTCCGGCGGGACCGCGAGAAGGGGCGGGCGGAAGCCCTCGAGATCCTCCAGCGGATCCAGGAGGTCCATCCCGAGAACCGGCAGGTCGCCTACGCGATCAAGAAGGTCGAGCGCCCGTGCCCGCGGTGCGGGGACACGGGGTTCTGCCCGTACTGCGCGGGGCGAGGGACGAAGACGTTCGTCCGCGTCGAGCGGAGATGCGAGCGCTGCCACGGCCAGGGGATCTGTCCCGTGTGCGGGATCCTGTGATCACGCCTCGAACTCGGGACCGTGGGGGTCTTCGTCGGCCCCTTCGACCCACTCGACGCGGTCCACGCGCCCGATCTCCCCGCACGCGAGGCACTCCCACCCGAGGCCGTAGTCGTCGAACATGACGAGGCCCCGCTCCTCCTTGGAGCACTTCGTGCAGGGCCCCTTCACGTAGCCGCTCACGCGGTACGCCTGGATCACGACCTCGGGCATCGAGCACCTCCCGGCGGCTCATTCGTCGGGGGATCCGTCGCGCCCCGTGGGGGACATGTACCAGTCCGGCACGCCCTGGTCCCCGCCGAGGTCGCACTTGGGGCACACGTAGTCGAGGATGGGGTAGTTCCCGTGGGAGTGCTGGACGAAGAAGACCTTCTCGGAGCCGCACTTGTCGCACTTCTGCGGTTCCTCGCCGATGTTCTTCCGGCTGAACATTGCCCGATGGAGAACGAGGGCGGGAGATAAAGGTGCCGGACGGGAAGGTCTTTCCCGAGGGACGCGGTGCCGTCCTCGTGATCCTCCGGTTCAGCCGGTACCGGTTCAAGGAGGAGACCGTCGAGGAGGGCCTCCGGATCCTCGGCGGCCATGCGAAGACGGTCGCCGCCGCGCCGGGCTGCGAGGCCGCGTGGGTCGCGCGGGGCCGGCATCCCGACACCGTCGTCATCCTCCTCGCGAGGTTCCGCGACGACGCGTCCCTCCGGACGTTCGAAGGGCGGCTCCGCTCGGACCCGGCCCTCGGGAGCGATGCGTTCGCCCTCATGCGCCTCACGACGGCCCCGCCGGAGATGGCGGAGTACGAGGTCCAGGCCGAGACCTGACGGGTCCTGCCCTCCGTCCGCGCACGCCCCAGGTGGCTTTATGAGGACTCGGGGAATGGGTGGTCGGCTGCGACGGGCCGAGGATGGCGGGGACATGAAGCGGGTGCGGCCGATCGTGATCAAGATCGGCGAGACGCGCGTGAACCGGGAGGGCATGATGCAGATGCTCCAGGCCCTGGGCGTCTCGGAGCCCGGTCAGGCGCGGTTCAAGAGCATGGCCGACACGGGGGAGACGGTCATGGAGCTGGCGGGGCGCATGTGCTACCAGTCCTTCGAGATCGGGCTCAACCCGAACGTCACGAAAATTCGCGAGGATTCCAAGGAATATTTCGCGAATCTTGCGAAGAAGGGAGACGGGAGCGTCATGGAACATGGGGTCCTTTCCTGGGCGTTCCTTTACTGCAGCCGGGTGATGACCCACGAGCTCGTCAGGCATCGCGCGGGCGTCGCGATCAGCCAGGAGTCCCTCCGGTACGTCCGGCTTCGCGACGTCAAGCTCTGGCTCCCCGACGAACTCACGGAGGACCAGAAGGCGCAGATGGAGCACGCGGTCGAACAGACGGAGGAGGCCTACCGCCGTCTCGACGCCTCGATCCCATGGGACACCCTGCCCATGGACGCGAAGAAGCGCCTGACGTCCGCGATGCGCCGAATCTTGCCGGACGGCCTCGCGACCCACGTGGTCTGGAGCGCGAACCACCGCGCCCTTCGGTGGATCATCGAGATGCGGACGGACCCCGCCGCGGAGGTCGAGATCCGGCATGTGTTCGACCAGGTCGCGCAGATCTGCGTGCGGGACCATCCGATGATCTACGGGGACTTCGTGCGGACGGAGCTCCCGGACGGGACGGGGTGCTGGAAGCCCACCCTCCGCTCGAAGGTCTGAGGGCTCAGAGCCAGCGGAACAGGAGGCGGTAGAAGGACGCCTCCGCGGGCTTCTTTGCGGCCCGGAGCACCGTCGCGGCGACGTGCTTCCGGAGGTGCTCGACGTCCTCGAAGCCCCCGATCATCGCGTCGTACGCGGAGAGGCGCTCGAGGGTCGTAGGCTCGACAAGGATCGCCTGGCCCTCGCCGACCGTGTCGTCCCTGAACTTCACGATGAGACGGTTCCCGGGGACGATCCTCTGCCGCTGGACCTCCGCCTCGGGGAGGTATGCCTGGTACACGTACTGCTTCCGGAGCTTCTCCTCCGCCGCCGGGTAGTCGATCACGAGGGTCTTCGGTGGGGCCGCGTTCGGGGGGATCATGGTCTCCCTCAGAGGGCGGCGAGGACCTCGTCCGCGTGCCCGTCGACCTTGACCTTGGGCCAGACCTTCGCGATCCGCCCCTTCTCGTCGATGAGGAACGTCGTCCGCTCGATTCCCATCGACGTGCGGCCGTACAAGGTCTTCTCCTTCCACACCCCGTACGCGCTCGTCACGATGCCGTCGACGTCCGCAAGGAGGGGGAAATTCAGGTGGTACTTGTCTTTGAACTTCGCGTGGCTCGCGAGGTTGTCCCGGCTCACGCCGAACACGAGGGCCCCCTTCGACGTCACCCGCGCGAGGTTGTCGCGGAACGCGCAGGCCTCCCTCGTGCAACCTGGCGTGTCGTCCTTCGGATAGAAGTAGAGGACGACCTTCTTCCCGCGGAGGTCCTTGAGGGACACGGTCCGTCCGTCGTCCGCGGGCAGCCGGAAATCGGGCGCGGGCTCGCCAGGGGCGGGCATCGAGGTCACCGGGACGCCCATGGGCCCGCGCGATTTAACGGTAGCGCTTTCGTGGCGCACGGGGCCGTCCCGCGGGCGTGCGGACCGGGAATGGGCCAGCTTAATATCAAGGCTGGTATCTTCGGCTCAAGCTTTAAGTAAACTGACCAGGTTCGTCGCGGTTAGTCTCCCCCGCGAGTGCCCTCAGGGAACTCTCATGGCCCGAAAGGCGAGTCCTCGACGGCCGGCGCCGACCCGAACGACGGCCCCGTCCGTGAAGCCCGTGTACACGAAGCCGCGGGTCGTGAAGCCGACCCCGGCCTCCGAGGCGGCCGCCGCGGCCCAGGCGGGCCTCCTCCAGCTCACGTTCGGCCGGCACGCCCACGGCTACGGGATCGTCGCCGCCGTCGCCTTCGTCCTCAACGCGGTCCTCCTGTTCAACATGTACACGTCGGGGGCGATCGGCACGCCCGTCCCGCCCCAGGGCTACTACCCCGACTACATCCTCTGGATCCTCCCGTCGGCCCTCGGGGCCGTGGCTTCCCTCGACGCGATCCGGATCAAGCGGGAGCCGTACCGGAAGCACTACCTCTCGAGGCACTTCGTGATGAGCACCCTCGGGATGGTCCTGTTCTTCATCGTCGCCGCGTTCATCGTCGTGATGATCAACTGGAACCTCTTCGTCGAGTACCGCCACTGGGTGTACCCGATCGCCGTCGCGGGCTTCTCGACCGCGATCATCTCCATGGCGATGACGTGGGAGGGGCTCGGCGCGAAGAAGGCCGGGTCGATCCTCCTCGCCGTCGTCCTGCCCGCCCTCGTGTTCGCCCTCGTCCTGTTCAACGAGACGATCTGGAGCCCGGAGGGCCAGCAGTTCTTCCTCATCGTGTTCCTCACGGGCGCCGTGACGACGGAGATCTCCGGGTCCCTCCTCCACATCATCGCCTCCGGGACGAGCGTGTACCAGCGGGAGATCCTCAAGGCGGACAACACGAAGGTCGCGATCCTCCAGCAGGAGCTCCAGAAGAAGCGGGAGGCCCTCGACTACAAGGAGCGGGCGATCCGCGGGCGGGAGGCCCACCTCGAGGCCCTCCAGCAGGAGCTCGACGATCAGGCGACGGAGCTCAAGACGAAGCTGACCGACGTCGCCGCGCGGGAGGTCGCCGTCGAGCGGTCGACGAAGGAGCTCCGGGAGCTCGACCGGAAGATCGCGAGCGCGAAGGCGGAAATCGAGGCGCGGGTCGAGGAGCTCAAGCTCCGGGAGACGGACGTCCACGCGGGGAAGGCGGAGATCGAGAAGGCGAGGCAGGCCGTCGCCGCCCGGGAGGCCGTCCTCAACGAGCGGGAGAAGGAGGCGAAGCGCTTCTCCATCGAGCTGACGTCCCAGACCCGCGCGGCCGAGGAGCGGATCAAGGGCCTCGCGGACCGCGAGGACCGCGCCCGGACCGCGGAGAAGCAGGTCGACGAGAAGCGGACGGCCCTCCTCAAGCTCGAGAAGGACCTCCAGCTCCGGGAGTCGGAGCTGCGGATGAAGATGGAGCAGGCGCAGGCGACGACCTCCCGGGTCGAGACGGTCCGCGTGAAGGAGCTCAAGGACTGGGAGTCCAAGATCCTCTCCAAGGAGAAGGAGCTCGGGAAGCTCGAGGTCGAGCTGCGCACCCTGGAGAACCAGCTCAAGGAACGCTACGAGAACGCGACCCGGATCGAGCGGCGGTTCCAGGAGCAGAGGAAGATCTTCGAGGACCGGGAGGCGGAGATGGTCTCCCGGGAGAAGTCCGTCTCGGACAAGGAGGCGGCCCTCGAGGACCGCTCGGAGGAGGTCGAGCGCCAGACCGGGTCCGTGCGGGAGGCCCAGACGAAGCTCGAGGAGCAGGCCCGCCGGTACTCCGAGTTGCTCAAGGACACGAAGATGAAGGAGGCCGCGGCCGGGTCGAACGCACAGGACCTGCGCCGGCAGCAGGCGACCCTCGAGGACCGGGAGAAGAAGCTCGCCTCCATGCAGGCGAACCTCCAGGCCGAGATCAAGCGCCTGAACGAGGAGAACCGGGGGCTCCTCGAGAAGGCGAAGGAGATGGAGGCCCGGGAGAGCGAGCTGTCCCTCCGGGAGATGGAGCTCGAGCAGAGCCAGCGGGAGGCCCGCGCGGCCGCCGCCACGCCGGGGATGCGGGACCTCGATCGGGAGGCCCAGCTCGAGGAGTGGGAGCGCCGCCTCCGGGAGCGGGAGGACGAGTTCAAGCGGCGCCAGTACCAGAAGGAGAAGGAGCTCGAGATGCGGGAGGTCGCCGTGAAGGCCCAGGTCGCGACCGGCGTCACGGAGACGGCCGAGGAGGCCGTCGCCGTCGAGAAGCGCGCGGAGAAGGTCAAGACCGGGAATTCCCGCCTCGACGACCTTCTGTACGGCGGGATCCCGTTCAACTCGAACGTCCTCTTCGTAGGGCCCGCGTTCGTCGGGAAGGAGGTCGCGATCCTGAACTTCGTCGCGGAGGGACTCAAGAAGGGCGTCCCCGCGATCGTCATCACGACGACGAAGCCGCCCATCGACGTCGCGAGGGACATGGCCCCTATCCTCCCGACGTTCATCCAGTACGAGCAGCTGGGCCTCGTCCGGTGGATCGACGCGACGTCGACCCTGCCCGGCGGGAAGCCCGTCCAGGAGAAGAACGTCTGGCGCGTGAACGGCCCGACGGACTTCGAGAACATGCTGAACCTCGTGAACCACCTCGACGAGGAGTTCAAGGCGAAGTACCCGTACTTCCGGATCGCCTACCTCAGCCTGAGCTCGAGCATCACCCAGGCGGACGAGCGGGAGGCGATGACGTTCTTCCAGAAGCTCGTGAACCGCCTGCGGCAGACGAAGGCCGTGTCCGCGGTGTCCCTCGAGCGGGGGATGCACGCGGACCAGACCCTCGAGGCGCTCGAGCACATGGTCGACGGGGCCCTCCACTTCAAGCTCGACAAGCAGCGGACGTTCCTCCAGGTCGCGGGCCTCGGGGAGGTCCAGACCCGGGACTGGGTGCCCTACAAGCACACGAACAAGGCGATCATGATCGGGTCGTTCCAGCTCGAGCGGATCCGCTGAGGCCCGGCAGCGTTTTCTAGGCGGGAGGGCATCCGAGGACGTGGCCGACCTCGTCTGGGTCTCCCTGCTGGTCGGCGGGACGCTCCTCCTCGTCGGGTTCGCGGCCTCCCTCTTGTTCGAGAGGTTTCGCGTGCCCGATTTCTTCATGCTCCTCCTCCTCGGCGTCGTCCTGGGCCACGTCCCCGTGGAGCCCTTCGGCCCCGGCCTCCTCACGGCCCTCGGGCCCGTCCTGCCCGCGTTCACGGCCCTCACCCTGACGTTCATCATGTTCGAGGGCGGGCTCACCCTGAGCTTCCGGGACGCGGGGGAGGGAACCGGGGTCCTCGTGACCCACATCCTCGGGGCCATGGCCGTCACGATGGCCCTCACGTGGCTCATCGCGACGCAGGTCCTCGGCCTCAGCTCGACGACGGGGCTCGTCCTCGCGGCCGCGTTCAGCGGGCCGAGCGCGACGATCGTCCTGAGCTTCGCGCCCCACCTGCGCCTCTCCCCGAACGCGCTGAACGTGATCCTGTACGAGGGGGTCCTCGGGAATATCGCGGCCGCCGTCGTCGTCCTCTTCGTGATCCGGACCCCGGGGCAGGAGGCGGGGGGCGCCCTCATCTCGTTCCTCTCCTCCACGGCCCTCGGGGCCGCCGCCGCGTTCCTCCTGGGGATCGGCTGGAGGCTCTCCCTCCGCCGCCTCCCCCAGGCGAGGTTCCTCTACATCGCGACGATCGCCTGGGCGATCGTCGTCTACGCGGTGGGGGACGGGATCATCGGGCAGAGCGGGGCCATCGCCGCGTTCGTCCTCGGGATCGTCCTCGCGTACCACCGGCCCTCGACTGCGCAAGCGGCCGCGGGGCCCGGGCCCGCGGAGGGCCTCAGGGCGTTCCAGGCCGAGATCACGTTCGTCATGCGCACGTTCTTCTTCGTGTACCTGGGCCTCACGATGACGTTCGATCGGTTCAGTGTCGGGGCCCTCTTCGGGGCCGTCCTCCTGACCGCGGGCTTCGTCGTGGCCCGCGCCCCGACGACGTTCCTCGTCCGCCGCGCGATCCACCTCACGGGCCGGGAGACGCGGGTCCTCCTGGGGACCGTGGGTCGCGGCCTCACGGACGTGGTCCTCGTCCTCCTCGCCGTCGAGAGCGGGGTCCTCCCGGCCGTCGAGGCGGACTTCCTCGTGGGGATGCTCCCCCTGATCATCCTCGTCGCGGCGATCACGTGCGCGGGCCTCCTCGCGTGGGCGGAGCGCGGGTCCGGCGTGGCGCCCGCAGGGCCCGTGGACCTCTACCGGATGTGACGGTTCCGGAGGACGGGCTTCTCGCAGAGGATCGCCTCGTCCCCCCAGGACATCGGGCGGTACCCGAGGTCGAGGGCGGTCCGGAGGACCTCGGGGCGACGCGGGAGGAACGTCTCCACGCGGTCCTTCCCCAGGGAGGCCGCGATCCGCGGGGCGTCCCCGAGGACCCCTCGGAACGTGCCGAGGACCGGGGTCACGTCGATCACGCGGGCGTCGAACGTCTCCGAGACGTCCGTCACGAGGGCCGCCCTCCGTCCCCATGTCCGCAGGGCGCGCCGACGGCACAGGGAGCGCAGGGCCGCGGGACGCAACCGGAGGAAGGCGTAGTCGTGGTTCACGAAGCCGGCTCCCGCGCGGACGAGGGGCGAGGCGGCCACGCGGCGCGCGAGGTCATGGGCATACGAGGCGGTCTCGACGCCGGGGGCGGGGCCTCGAGGCTCCGAGGGCCGTCCGAGCCTCGCGAAGCGGGCGATCTCGCGGAACCCCGCCTTCCGGAAGGCAGCGACACCTGACGCGTTCGTCGCGTTCGTCCACAGTCGGAGGGGTCCGACGCCGCGGCGGCGCGCGAGGCGTTCGCACGTCGCGACGAGGGCCGTGGAGACGCCCCGCTTCCGGGCATCGGGATGGGTCCTCGCGGCCGCGAGCCAGCCCGACGCGTCCGGGAGCTCGCGGTACGTCATCGAGCCGACGAGCCGAGGACCCTCGAAGGCGAGGAGGGTCGTCTCCTTCGCGAGGACGTGGTGCAGGATCGACAGGACGTAGTCGTCGGGCCCGACGGCGGCGACGCAAAGGTCCCGGAGGCGGGCTTCGTCCTCGAGGGTGCCGCGGCGGATCTTCCATGGCCCTCGACCCCTCGCGGACGACATCCGTAACGGAATCCCGAGGAGGGATGTCAACGTTTCCGGAGGCGCTGGGCGAGGACGACGCCCGCGATGACCATCGTACCCCCCAGGAGGATCGCCGGCGGGAGGGTCTCCCCTAGGACGAGGATGCCGCCGACGATCGCGATGAGGGTGCTGAGGTAGAGCCACGAGCCCGCGGCGGCCGCGGGCATCCGCTCGAGGGCCCGGAAGTAGATCCCGTACCCTGCGAAGGTCGGGAAGATCCCGAGGAGGAGGGCGGGGAGGAAGCCCTCGAAGCCCATCGTCCCCAGGTCCCGCACGAACTCGGGCCAGGTCGCGAGGACGAGGGGGAGGGTGAGGAGCGTCCCCAGGAGGATCGTGTACGCGACGAAGACGAAGGGCGGGAACCGGGCGAGGCGGCGCTTCCCGAGGACGAAGTACAGGGCCGTGAAGACGGCGGGCCCGAGGACGACGAGGGCGCCTGGGGAGAGGCGGACTTCCAGGGCGCTCCCGGGCCCCGCGAAGCCGACGAGGACCGCGAGGCCTGCGAAGGCGAGGGCGAGGGCCCCGCCCCGCGCGGGGGAGAGGGGCTCCTGCAGGATCGGGACCGCGAGGAGGGCGATGAACGCGGGGGCCGAGGCGATGATCAGCGCGGCCGTGCCGGCCGTGACCGCGGGGTCGGCCTCGCCCAGGTTCAGGAGGAGGTGGTACCCGGTGAAGCCGAGGAACGCGAGGACCGCGAGCGCCGGGAGTTCGGCGGCCCGGGGCCGGGCGGGACGCGGACGGACGGCGAGGAGGTACGCGACGTAGCAGACGTCGGCCACGGCGAAGCGAAGGAACGTCAGGGTGACCCACGACATGTGGACGAGGGCCTGCTTGATCCCGACGAAGGCGAGGCCCCAGAAGAGCACGAGCGCGACCATGGAGGCCGGGAGGAGCCACGGGGGCTCCTTTCGGGCGGGCTCGGGCACGCACGCGGCCAGGGGGCCGCGGGATAAGAAGATGAGCCAGGCCACGTCCGGCGGAGGACATTACGCCGCCGTCTCCAGCAAATGTTGGAACACGCGGGGACGGGTGAGGCTTCTCCGAGGAGGGGTCCGCGAAGGTGAAACCCCGGGAGGGCCTTAGAGAACGTACACCGGAGGCAGGTCCGAGGGGGCCTCCTTGAACAGGTTCCGCGTGGCCTCCGAGACCACGGGCTCCCCCGCGAGCCGCCGGCTCAGCTCCCGCTGCCCCTTCTCGAGCGCCTCGGGATTGTACGAGTACTGGATCCGCACGTAGTTCGTCGAGCCCACGGACGTCTTCCGGTTCAGGAACTTCACGAAATCCTTCCAGCCCGGGGGCTGGCGGGAGAACGTGTTCGCCATCTCGACCGCGAAGCGCCCGCCGATGAAGAAGGCCTTCCACTCCTGCACGTTCCGCTCGTCGAGGCGCCCCTCGACGACCCGCGACACGCTCTCCCCGTACGTCGGGTTGATGTACTGCCGGAACGGCTCGAGGTTCCCGAGGGCCTCCTCGAGGTTCCCGATGTCCTCGGGCCCCATCACGGGCTTCGGCGGCGCCGCGTACCACGCCGCCTGGTAGGGCGCGTACTTCGCGGCCCCTGCCTGCGTCTCGAGGAGGGCCGCGGCCCGGTCCACGAGGTAGTGCACGCGGTTGTGGCCGATTAGGTAGTCGAGGACGAGGGTGTACTCCACCCGCTCCGCGACGTCGGCTATGTCCCGGTCCGAGTACTTCCCGAGGTCCCGCCAGATGATCCGGTGGTACTCCTCCTGGAGGGCGCGGAGCCGCCCCTCCCGGATGTAGATCCCCCATCGGTCCGGGACGAGCCGGAAGGACGCGTAGAAGGCGACGGCCTCGGGGCCCTGCTTGAGCATGCCCGGCAGGGTGGCGGGGTCCTTGGGGACCTCCACCCGGTACGCGGCGAGGTGGTCCGCCGTGAGCGGGAAGGGCCTCGCCCCTTCGAGGGACGGGAGGGTGCCCAGGCCCGGGACGCGCACGTGCGCGGGGTCGCAGAGCTCCGGGTGGGACGCGGGGAAGGCCGCGAGGTCCTCCATGGGCTTCCCGTAGCCGGCCTTCGTCTTAAGTCTTCGTGATGCCGCGTCCGAGGAACGCCCGGAGGGAGATCGGATCCGGCCCTCTCAATACAGGAGGCACTCGACGGTCCGCCCCTCGACCTCCTTCGGGGCGAGGACCGCGGGGGGACGGAACCGGATCCGGACGTAGTCCCCCTCAACGCCCACGGACGCCACCGCCTTACGGAGGGGGACGGGTGCCTCCTCGAGGGCTTCACGGACGCGGGTCGCGAGGGCCTCCGCCTTTTCCGGCGGGAGCTTCCTCGACGCGAGGGGTCCCTCCGCGCTCCAGTCCGGGATCTCGCCGAACGCCTCCTCCTCCGCGGCCAAGGTCGCGGGATCGAGCCGCCGCTCCTCGAGGTACTCGAGGAAGTCCCTTCCCTCCCATCCGCACGAGGGGAGGGCGACCGGGCACCGCGGGTGGAACCGGCATCCCGCGGGCGGGAACACGGCGTCGGGCACCTCCCCCTTCGGGAGGACCTTCGTCCGGCGCCGCGCGGGATCCGGGATGGGGATCGCGTCGAGCAGGGCCTTCGTATAAGGGTGCTTGGGGTCCGCATAGATCCGAGACGCCTCCCCCATCTCGACGATGCGACCGAGGTACATGATCGCGATCCTGTCGCAGACGAGCTTCGCCGTCGCGAGGTCGTGGGTGATGAACACGTACGTGAGGCCGTACCTCCGCTTGAGGTCCAGGAGGAGATCCAGGACCATCGCGCGGATGCTCATGTCGAGAAGGGCCACGGGTTCGTCCGCGACGAGGAGGAGCGGCCGCGGGGCCAGGGCGCGCGCGATCACGGCCCTCTGCTTCTGGCCCCCGCTGAGCTCCGTCGAGAGGCGGTCGTGGAACTGCTCGGGCGGCCGGAGGCCGACGTCCTCGAGGAGCCGGAGGGCGCTCGCCCTCACGTCCTCCCGCGCGGGTTCCCGGGATCGCTCCAGGCTCCCGGCGGCCGCGCCGGCCACCGTCGAGGTCCCATGGGCCCGAAGGGCGTGGCCGATCGATTCGCCGATCGTCATCCCCGGGCTCATCGCCGCGTGGGGGTCCTGGTACACGATCTGGACCTTCGCGCGGAGCTGCTTCAGGACCCACGATAAGCCCGCCGTCTTCACGGCGCGCGGGCCGAGGAGCCATCGCTCCGACCAGGGCGGGTCTTCGTCGTCCTCCGCGCCCTCCAGCACGCCCTCCTTCCGTAAGGTGAATCGGGTGGCGGGGACGAGCCAGCCGGAGCGGCGGAGGAGGCCCACGGGGCCCGGCGTCCCGAGGTACGCGACGATCGCGGACTCCATCGCGACCTCGAAGAGGCCCCACGGCATGATCGCGAACGCGAGGATCGCGTTGATGCCGGCGACGACCCGGGCGGGCCGCCTGGACCAGGGCTGGAGCATCCACAGGGCGAGGCCGAGCCCCGCGAGGGCGGTGGCCGCCCCGCCCACGAGGGCCAGGTAGATCCCCGGGGTCGAGGCCATGAGCCCCAGGGGAAGGAACGCGGAGCCCGTGAGGGCGAACCCGGCCGCGTCCGCGAGATGGACCGCCGCGGCCGCCCACCACGCGAGACAGACGAGGCGGAGCCCCAGGGGCCGGACCCTCTCCTCCCGGCCCGCGGCCTCCTCCGGGAACTCGAGGACGATCTCCCCGTCCGTGATCGGGGTCAGGCCCATGAGCGCGCGCCCCGCCGTGCTCTTCCCGCACCCGCTCTCCCCGACGAGCCCGAAGATCTCCCCGCGGCGGACTTCGAAGGAGACGCCGTCCAGGGCGCGGACGACGAGCCGGCCCCCGCCGAAGAGGCGCTGGAGGAACCCCTTGAACAGGGGGTAGTGAACCTTCATGTCCTTCGCGCGGACGAGGGGGGCGGCCATGGTCATCCCGGGTACAGGTAGCAGCGGGTCTCACGCCCCTCCCGCGGACGCGTCACGGGCGGCACGGCGGACGAGCACTGGGCCATCACGGCCGCGCACCGCGGGTGGAACGCGCACCCCTTGGGCGGGTCGAGGAGGTCCGGCGGCTGTCCGGGGATCGAAGTGAGGGCCTTCGTGTCCAGGTCGATCACGCTCTCCAGGAGACCCTTCGTGTAGGGATGGAGCGGGTCCCGGAACACCTCGGGCACGTGGCCCCGCTCCACGATGCGCCCCGCGTACATGACGGCCATCTCGTCCGCGTACTCCGCGACGAGACCGAGGTTGTGGGTGATCAGCATGACCCCCATGTCGAAGTCCCGCTTGATCGAGTCCAGGAGATGGAGGATCTGCGCCTCCACGATTACGTCGAGGGACGTCGTGGGCTCGTCCGCGATGAGGAGGGTGGGGTTGAAGACGAGGGCGAGGGCGATCATGATCCGCTGCCGCATCCCGCCGGAGAACTCGTGGGGGTACTGGCCCATCCGGTCCGGGGGGATCCGTACGGCCGTGAGCACGGTCTTCGCCCTCTCCCGCGCCGCGTCGTCCTCGATCTCCGACTCGTGGCTCCGGAGGAGTTCGAGGAAGTGGTCCTCGATCGTCATGAGGGGGTCCAGGCGCGTCATCGGGTCCTGGAAGATCAGGGAGACGTTGTAGCCCCGGATCGCTTGGAGGTCCGCGGCGGACGCGGCCACGAGGTCCTTCCCCGCGAACCGGATCGACCCCAGGACCTCCGTCCTCTCCGGGAGGATCCGGAGGACCGCCTTCCCGAGCGTGCTCTTCCCGCACCCGCTCTCCCCCACGAGGCCTAGCGTCTTCCCCTTCTCGAGGTCGAGGTCGAGGTCTTGGACCGCAGGGACGGGTCCCGCGCGGGACTTGTACCTGACCGTGAGGGCCCGGATCTCCAGGAGGCTCATCGGGCCCCCTTCCTGCGCAGGAGCGGGTTCAGGATGTCGTTGAGGCCCTCCGAGATGAACGCGAGGGCCGTCGTCAGGATGATGATCATGAGACCCGGGAAGAAGACGCCCCACCACATCGTCGCGAAGAGGCCCGCGTATCGGCTCGCGTCGACCCCCCAGTCCGGGATGTCCACGGGGAGCCCGAGGCCGAGGAAGCTGAGGCCCGCCTGGGTGAGGATCGCGTCCGCCGCGCTCACGGAGAAGATCACGGGGATGCTCTGGGCCACGCTCGGGAGGACGTACCGGCCGATGACCGTCGTCCGCGGGAGCGCGAGGGCGTCCGCGGCTTCGACGAACAGTTCCTCCTTCACCGCCACGACGTGGTTCCGGATCACGCGGAAGTACGTAGGCGCGTACACGAGGGCGATCACGAGGCTCACGTTGACCACGCCTGGGCCGATGACGGCCGCGACGACGATCGCGAGGAGGAGGCCCGGGAACGCGTAGATGGAGTCCATGACGAGGACGAGGAACCGGTCCATGGGCCCCCCGTAGAAGCCGGACAGGAGGCCGGCGGGCGCCCCGACGGCGATCGCGATCGCGCTCGCGAGGGCGACGACGGTGAGGGGGATTCGGGCGCCCCAGATCACCCGGCTCAGGATGTCCTGGCCGAGCCGGTTCGTGCCGAAGGGGTGAGCTGCGCTCGGCGGCTGCGCGGTCGTCGTGATGACCTCGTTGGGATCGTGCGGCGCGATCCAGGGCGCGAAGACCGCAAGGATGACGAAGAAGACCACGATCGCGATGCCCGCCCACACGAGGAACCCCGCGAGGGTCTTCGACTCCCCGAGGAAGAGGCGCAGGGCCCGGCCCATCGCGGACCGCCGCACGATTTCCACCGTCGCCATGGCCCCCCCTCAGTACCGGATCCTCGGGTCGATCCACGCGTTGAACACGTCGATGAGGAGCGAGATGACGACCATGATGATTGCGTAGTACACGACGGCGCCCTGGAGCGCCGGGTAGTCCCGGTTCGATATCGCCTTGAAGATGTAGCGGCCGACGCCCTCCCACGAGAAGACGGTCTCCGTCAGGATGGCCCCGCTGAAGAGGATCGCGAACGTCAGGCCCATCGTCGTGGCCACAGGCACCATCGCGTTCTTCAGGGCGTGGCGGTAGAAGACGGATGCCGGGCGGATACCGCGTGCCACTGCGGCCTCCACGAAGTCCGCTTGGAGCGACTGGAGCATGTTCGCGCGGACCATCCGGCCGAAGAACCCGGAGAGGACGAGGCCGAGGGTTGCGGCGGGAAGGACGAGATGGGCGAGCGCGTCGACGAACGTGTGGATTTGTCCCGCGAGGAGCGAGTCGACCGTGTACATCCCCGTGACCCGCGGGGGGACCTCGAACCGTCGAGGGTCGAGCCGCCCCCCGACGTCGAACCAGCCCAGCCACACGGCGAACACGAGCTGCATGATGATGCCGAGCCAGAACACGGGGATGTTGTACAGGACCGTGGCCACGAGGCGCGTCGCGACGTCCGCGGGGCGGTCCCGACGCGTCGCCCCGACGACCCCGAGGAGGACGCCGACGACGACGGCGACGAGCATGCTCGCGATCGCGAGCTCGAACGTCGCGGGCAACCGCTGGGCGATGTCCTCCGACACGGACCGCTGGGTGATGATCGAGGTCCCCATGTCGCCCGTGAAGACCCGGCGGAGGTAGTCGAAGTACTGGATGTAGAGGGGGTCGTACAGGCCGAGCTGGCGGCGGATCGTGTCGGCCCACCGGCTCGCGCGCTCTCCGAGGATCGCGCCGACGGGGTCGCCGGGCGCCGCGCGGAGGAAGTAGAAGACGAGCGTGAGGAGGATGAGGATCATCGGGATGCTGAGGAGGATCCGCTGAACGATGTACACCCGCAGGGATCCCTGGCTCTTCGGCATTCCGGACCGATCCGACGACGTGGGAATGAGGAAACGACTAAAAGGGTTTGGTGAGGGCGGCTCTCGCCGCCCTCATGGCGAGGGTCTCAGGCCACCCGGAGCGTGAAATACCGGAAGAACTGAGACTGGTCCAGGACCACGCCGCTCACGTTGGGCTTGTACACGACCTGCTGGGTCGTCTGCCAGAGGGGCAGGTACGGGACGTCATCCGCGAGGGCGTCCTGGATGTCCGCGAGGGTCTGATCGCGCTCCGTGCTCGTGATCCCCTGCGTGGCCTGGAGCTCGATGAGCTGGTCCAGCGTGTCGTTCTGGTACCACGAACCGAAGCTCGCCGTCCCGCCCGACGCGTAGTGCAGGAAGGGGGTCACGTAGTTGTCCGGGTCCAGGTAGTCGGGGAACCAGCCCAGCAGGAAGATCTCGAAGGTGCCCTGCCGGAAGCTCGTCCGGTAGGTGCCCCACTCCTGGCTGTTCAGGGTGACCGTCACCATGCCCGTCTCCTCCCATGCCTGCTTGACGAGGGTCGCCACATCCGCCTCCGTCGTCCCGTACCGGGAGGGCGTGTACCATAGGGTGAACGCGAGCTTGGTTGAGGTGGAGTAGCCCGCGTCCGTCAGGAGGGCCTGAGCGGCCGCGAGGTTCCTTGCGTACCGCGTCAGGAACACGTCCTCATGGCCGAACATGCCCGAAGGGATGAGGCTGTACAGGGGCTGCGTCGAGTTCAGGAAGACCGTATCGACGATCGGCTGGCGGTTCACCGCGTAGGCGAGGGCCTGGCGCACCCGCTTGTCACCGAACTTCGAGGATTGGTTGTTGAACACGATGTACCGGATGACCGCGCTGTCTCCCTGCTCGGCCCTGTACGCCGTGTTCCCGACGAAGTCGTTGTAGTCCTCCGGGTTCAGGTTCCTGTACGCGATATCGATCTCCCCGCTCCGCATCGCGAGAGCGAGGGAGGCGGCGTCCGCATAGAACCGGATGACGACCCGCTCCATGATGGCCGCCGTGCCGAAGTACGTGGGGTTCCTCACGAGTTCCGCCCTCTCCCCGGAAACGAACGCCGCGACCCGGTAGGGACCGCTCGCGGAAATCGACGTCGGGGCGGGCACGAAGGCGTTCATCGTGTATATGTTCGGGTTCACGGGCGCCATGCTCGTGAACGCGAGGAGGAGGCCCATGGGCGTCCATACGCGGCCCATGTGGATCCGGACCGTCGTCGGGTTCACGACCTCGACGGCCGCCTCCGAGCCCGTGGAGTAGTTCGCCCAAGCGGAGTCGACCTGCGTCTGGGTCCAGTTCGCGGGATCCACGACGAAGTTCGAGAACGTGCTGAAGTAGTCCTCCGCGTTCCGTAGGGGCGCGAGGAGGAACGAGGGGACGGAGAGGCGGAGCTCGTCCGCCACGGGATCCTGCAATGCCTTTACTGCCCGGTCGATGGAGTACTTCACCGTCGTGGCGTTGATTGCGGTCCCGTCCTGGAATGTCGCTCCCGTCCGCAGGCGCATGGTGTACGTCAAGGAGTCGCCCGAGATCCCGCCGTTCGCGACGCTAGGCACCTCCGTGAGGAGCATCGGGACCAGGGTCCCGTCGCCCGTCTCGCTATACGTGAGCAGGGTCGCCATCGTGTTCTGGAGCATGTTCACGGAGAAGTAGTTGTACGCGTCCGCCGGATCTAGGGTTTCCTCCACTTCTGTCGTCCCCACGACGAGGACGGAGGGACGGGCCGGCGGTGGGATCAGGTAGATCGCCACGACGGCGACGACGACCACGAGCACGACCACGGCGGCCACAATCATCAGGAGTTTCTTGTTCGTAACAGCACCTCCCCCAGGGAGTCCACGACGACGGGGAGATTATCCCCTTGCTATAAGTATTTCCACGGCGGCTCACGCGACGAAATCCTCGATTCTCGCCGTGCGGGCCGTCCCCTTCCGTACGGATTCGAGGACCGTCCTAACCCGATCCCGCGAGAAGCCCCGCTCCTCGCAGAGGAACCCGAGGACCTCCTCGGGTCGCGGCCTGGAGGGGGAGGGCACCGACGCCGGGTCGACCGGAGGGGATCGGAAGAACGACCGGATCTGCTCGAGGTTGTCTGGGAGCTCCTCCCGGACCTTGTCGGGCGCATGGGCGAGGTCCCCCCACTCCCGGACCTGCTTCACTGCGGTCTTCGGTCCGAAGCCTCCGATTCCCCCGAAGAAGTCGGTCCCCACGAGGATTGCCGCGTCGATGAGCTGCTTCCGTGTGACCCCGAGGGCGCCCAGGTTCTCCGCGAGGTCGATCGTCTCCGGGGGCACGTCGCGGGACCGTCCGCGGCTCGGGAGGAACTCCGTGCTGCGGACCGCGAGGAACCGCACGAGCCTCGGGGCGCCGAACAGGAGGGCGTCGTAGTCCTTCGAGCCCGCGGCCCACACGTCCCCTCGGCTTGCGAGGAACGCGGCCTGGGCCTCCCCTTCGGTCGGCGCCTGGACCCACGGGATCCCGAGGAGCGTGAGGAGCGACTTCGCCTCCTCGACCATCTCCCGCGTCAGGCGCGACGTCATGACGGCCTTCGACCACGCGGTCCCGACGTCCCCGG
>Ga0209341_10001432_pt1 | contig 23727 bp, 27 predicted proteins | sample RifCSP13_2_FD_184020 | JGI IMG/M metagenome (GOLD analysis project Ga0209341, IMG submission 184020) | Soil microbial communities from Rifle, Colorado - Rifle CSP2_sed 13_2 (SPAdes) (version 2) | ecosystem: Environmental > Terrestrial > Deep subsurface > Rock core/Sediment | place: Rifle... | reverse complement strand
TCGGCCGGGACAGTACAAACTCACGGCGATCGCAATTACGGACCGGGGCATCGTCAGCTCCCCCGCCGAAGTCCAGTTCACGGTGGATCCGCGAGCGGTCAATCTCTTCGGCCTGAATCTCCCCGGTTGGCTAGTCTACGGCCTCCTGCTTGGGATCATCATCCTGCTCCTCATCCTCCTGATCCGCTACCTCCGCAAGGCCGCCGGCTTTGATGAACACGTCCGCCAGGACCTGGACCAGATCGAGGAAGAAGAGAAGAAGGATTTTGAACAGGCCGAAAAGGAAATGGAGCAGGCGATCGAGGGGACGCTCGCCGGCCTGAGCGAATCCCAGGTCCATCAGCTTGAGCACGAGTTGGAAGAAAAAATTAAAGAGGCCGAGGGTGTGGTTCGCGAAAAACTGGAAGGAGAACTCGACCGGATCCGCCGCCACCACCCGCTAGCGGGGCGGAAATTCCGGCTCCCCCGGATCAGGATCCCCCGCTTCTTCCTCATCCTCTTGAAGAAAAGAAAGAAAAAAGAAGGCGAAGAGAACAGAGAAAAGGAATAGGAGGAAAGTTGGGATAGAATTCGATTGAACTACTCTCTACTCTCTGTTAACTATTCTCTAAAAGGAAGGAGCTAATTCAGTTAGGAGTTGGGATAATTGGACGGCTCGCTTCGCGAACCTAGCATTTGGCTTAATTAAAAAGATGGGGCCAGTTCAGTGAGTAATTGCGCCAAATGGCGTACCTGAGGAACAACCACCGGATAATTGAGGCGGGCCGGACCCAGAACGGCGACCACTCCCCCCTTCTGTCCATTGCCCCAGTGAGAAAAAACCAAACCGACCGGCTCCAGATTTGCCACTCCCAATTCCCTCCCGATCAGAACGGTGATCGCTTTGGGATCGGAAGCGCGGGAAAAGAGATCCTGTAGGAGATCATAACTGTCCAAAAGATTCAGCGCTGCCCGAGTCACATTGATATCAAAGAATTCAGGATGCTCTAAAACGTTTTTCGTGCCGGCGTGGAAAACCGTTCCCTCATGAGTGGTGACGATGCCGATGTAGCCGGCGGCTTCCGCCAGGGCCAAGGCCGCCTCCCGCAGCATTCGCCCGGAACTCTGCCGATACTGAAAAAGGCGCTGTTTCAGCGCTACCTCCTGCAAAACCGGGATCGCCTGCTCCTGCATTAACGAGGTGAGAAAGTAACGCAGTCCAAGTTCAGAGGGACGGCGGCCGGCGGAAGAGTGTTCTTTTTCGATAAAACCCTCCCGATGAAGGATCGCCATCTCGTTCCGCACCGTTGCCGGCGAGAAGGCAAACTGGCGTTTCTCGGTCAGATCCTCCGAACCCACCGGCTGAGCGCCGGCAATAAATTCCTCGATGATTGCTTTCAAAATGTCGACCTGTCTCGCCGTGAGTTCCGCCACGTTGTTAGCATTTTAACCAAATGATTGATAAAAAAGCAAAAGACGGCCGAAGAAACGATCTAGATTTTTGCTGACACAAAAAGAGCCTGAAGGGTTTGACCGCTTCAGGCTCGTCATTCATCAACGTCGGGCAAAGAGATCCAAGAAAACGACATGGCTAGGAACTTCGGGCAATGGTTTCAGCCACCGGATCAGAAACGAATTTCATTTTTAGCCTCCTTGGTACTCCATCAAACAGCAGTAACGATAGTGCGGGTGATGGTAGACCGCCGAAGCTGCCACCTCCGTCGGCGCACTCGTTTTGGGAACGCGAGCGAAACCGCAGGAAGAGAAAAAGCGGATGTTCCAGAAGAGGGTGTAGGCGTAGATCCCGGTGGTACTCTGCAACTTGGAGAGCTGCAGCGCTTGGATGACCAGCGATCTGCCTACTCCCTGCCGTCGAAACTTCCGATCCACCACCAGGGCGCGAAGAGAAACAAAGTCTCCCCAGAACTCCAAGCCGATGGCACCAACGATCCGATAATCCTTCACCGCCTTCAGCACGTAACGACACCTGGTAAGGTTGGTCGAGAGTTTCGCTCCTCGCAGGATGGTGCGGATCTTCTTGAGGTCTCGCTCTTGGGCCAGGGTAACAGAAATCGCCATCTCTCCTCCTTCGAATCGCTAGCAATCTCATTTCATTCTATTGTCAAACTTAGATTAAAGCAGTTTCGAAAAAAAGCAAGGGAGATTGCGGTTAAAGTTCCCGCACTTCGTGGGAAATTAGGGTGGTGTTGTCGCGAAAAGTAAACTTTCCTTCGAAGCGCTTCCCTTCTAAAAGCAGCGGCAGCCAATGAGGATCATCTTTCCACATCGCATCGTAAGGGATCTCTTCCACGGAGAACCATTGCGGCGCCATTTCCTCGGTCTCGGCCGGTTCCCCCTCAAAGTCCTCGGCCCGAAATACATGCACGTCCCAATCGGGAGTCTCCCCGTCCTCAAAGAAAAAGTGCAGAATTCCATGGTGAACCGGATCCTTGAGAACAACCCCGATCTCCTCCCGAGTCTCTCGCAGAACGGCTCCCAGCGGCGACTCGCCCGCTTCGATTTTTCCCCCATAGCCATTCCACCAGCCCTTCCCAAAACTGCGCTTCTTCATCGCCAGGAGAACGCGATTATTTTTGATGATAAATCCCAAAACAGCCGGGGTCATAGTGTATGAATTCTAAACCAAAAACGCCGCGGGCGGCATCTCGACCTTGCCAAACTTTGCCAAGCGTTTTTTTCCCCTCTTCTGCTCCTGTAGCTTTTTCATTTTCCGCTCCACGTGCCCGCCCGAGAGTTTGGCCAAAACATCCTTACGGACGGCGGGGACATCTTCTCGCGCCAGGATTTTCCCGGCCGTTCGCGCCTGAATGGAGTAAGCGAACTGTTGCTGCGGCAGAATTTCCTTCAGCTTCTTGAGTTTTTCACGCCCCATCCGTTCCGCTTCATCCCGCAGAACAATCTCGGTTAGACCCTCCACCGGATTATCGTGGACGAGAATCTCCAACCCGACCAGAGGGGCAGACCGGTAATCCAAAAACTCCCAGGACAGAGAGGCGTAGCCGCGCGAGATACTCTTCAGCGCATCATAGAAACCGCGCACGAATTCCAGGAGCGGAAGCTCGGCGGAAAATTTGAGCCGATTTCCCAGAGTCTCCGTCTCCCCCAGCTTTCCTCGCCGCTCCCCCACCAGACGCGCCACTCCCGCCAGATATTCCGAAGGGGTGAGAACAGTAAGGAGGATCCACGGCTCCTCTTCCAAACCATGGAATGCCACCGTTGGTTTGGTCACCACCAGCTCCAGCCCAAACTCCCGCGTCAGCCGTTCTTTCACAATTTCGAGATGAAAAGTCCCCAAAAACCCGATCCGAAACCCCCGGCCAAAGGCGGTGGAAGAAATTTCCTCGATGGAAATCGCCGGCTCCTCGAGCCGGAGGGTTTGGAGTGCGCGGCGAAATTCCGAAAAATCCAGATTTTTGGCAAAGAAGGAGGCAAAGACGAAGGACTGGGGTGGCTGGTAACCCGGCAGTGGTTTAACCCTTGTTACTTGTGACTTGTTACTTGAAACTATCGTGTCGCCTACCCGCACCTCCCGGGGATCGCGGATCCCGGTCGCAATCGAGCCAATTTCTCCGGTTCGAAGAGCGGAAGTCGGTTCTCGGCCGGGGGAAAAATAGCCAATCTCCTTGATTTGAGCCGAGGCTTTAGTACCCAAAAACTTGATGGCCGGACGATTCGCCAACTCAATTTCTCCATCAACCACCCGCACATAAGCGATCGTCCCCAAATGCGGATCGAAGGTAGAATCAAAAACCAGTGCCCGGAATGATTCGATAGGCTCGCCTTGCGGCGGGGGGATTCTTTCCACCACGGCCCGCAAAACTTCATCGATTCCCTCACCCTCAAGAGCGGAGAGCCGGAGGATCTCTCCCTCGATTCCCAAATCTCGCAGCTCCTTTTCGGTTTCGGCGATCCGCGCCAACGGCGAATCAATTTTGTTGATCACTCCGATCACCGTTAGGCCAAGTTCGCGGGCCGTCTCCAGGTGCGAGAGCGTCTGGGCCTGCACTCCCTGAGTCGCATCCACCAACAGCAGAGCTCCCTCGCAGGCCGCTAGGGAGCGGGAAACCTCGTAGGAAAAATCGGCGTGGCCGGGGGTGTCGATCATGTTTAGGGTATAGGGTTTAGGGCCTAGGGCGTAGGGGAGGCGAACGGCTTTCAGTTTGATGGTCACTCCCCGCTCCGTCTCCAACTCCATCCGGTCGATCCGGGGGGTTTCTGTCTCGGCTAGGGGAAGCAAACCCGTCTTCTCCATCAACCGATCGGCCAGAGTGGACTTGCCGTGATCAATGTGGGCGATAATCGCAAAATTTCTAATTTCCGGCATCTGGGTTATTAAGTTACTAGAGTCACTAAGGTTACTCTCCTAATGTTCATGCTGCAGCATCGGCGGCGGCACCCGCACTCGCCCCAGTTTCGGCAATCTCCTCCAGACCTTGGAGAGGATGTCGACCTCCTGAACCCTCAACAGACGGCAGGCCGCAAGATAGACCAGAGCCCCGATCACCATCACCAACGCAGTCAGAAAAATCAAATTCTTCGTATAGCGGGTGTCGAGAACAAATTTGGAATATTCCTCGGGCAGGACGAAATTTCCCAGGAAAGAGAGGCGTCTATCCCAAGCGGAACGGTCCAGGATTTTCATAATGAAGTACATCACGCTCCCCGAGGCCAGGGAAGCGAAAACGATCTTGAGAGAAGGAACCAAAAAGTTGAGGAAAGGGAGTCCGCGGCGACGGATCAGAATAATCGCCAAGACCGCCGCCTGCAGAAGCGAGGCGATCGCTGATGATAACCCCAAACCCCAGATGGGAAACTTGAGAATGATAATAAAGTAGGCCGAGAGAGCGATGTCAAACAGGATATCGACGACTCCCACGATCACCGGCGTTTTCGTATCCTGGAGAGCGTAGAAAGCCCGTACGAAATAAAAAGCCAGAGCCTGCCCGATAATCCCGATCGCGAAAAGAGAGAGGGTGTAGGCGGTTAAAACCGTCGAGTCCCAATCAAATTTAGCCGCTCCAAACGCCAATCTGACCAGAGGAATTCGCAGGATAATAAAAATCACCGCCACCGGCAACACCAGGAAAATGATTTGGCGAAAAGTGGCAAAGAAAAGTTGTTGGAAAGCTCCCTTATCCTTTGCCTTGTACGCCAGAGAGGGCAACGCGGCGTCCGCCAAAGAAATCCCAAAAAGTGAGACCGGAACTAGCTCCAGATGGGTCGCAAATGTCAGGTAGGCGTACGAGGCGGTGTTAATCAACGAAGCGAAGAAAAGATCCGCAAACTTGAGCAGCTGGAAAAAACCCAATTCCACCACCCGCGGCGCGGCTAGCCTGACAATGCGGCGGACTCCGGGGTGGGAAAAGTCAAAAGAGAGGTTGGGCCGAAATCCGAGGCTGATGGCCAACGGCAATTGGATCAGAAAATGCGCGGCGGCCCCGAAAACGGCCCCGAAAACAGGAGCATAGATCCCCAAAGAGCTGGAGAAAAACACCATCGCAAGAATGATGCTGAGATTGTAGAAGATCGGCGCCAACGCCGGTACCAGAAAGCGCTGGAAAGAGCGCAGCACGCCCGTCATAAAAATAGAAACGACAAAAAATCCCTGCGCCAGCAGGAGAATTCGCGTCAGCTGCGTCATGAGAGCAATTTCTTCCGGAGAAAAACCGGGAGCGATGATTTCCGAAAGACGCCCCGCAAAAATAAACACCAACCCGGCCAAAAAGATGAAGGCGGAGAGAGCCAGATTGATGGCGATGCCGGTAACTCGCCAGGCTTCTTTCTCTTTGTGATGGGAGATATAGGAGATAAAGGTTGGAATGAAAGCCGAGGAAAGCGAACCGATCACCAGGATCTCAAAGAGCGTATCCGGAAGACGAAAGGCCGCAAAATAGACCGCGATCTCATTTCCACCGAAGAACTGGGTCATGACGCGGTCTCGAACCAGGCCCAGGACCATGGAGGTTAGGCTGGCGACGGCCAAGACGACGGCCGCGGAGAGAATATCAACTTGGCGGGAAAAGAGAAAATCCCGAACCTTACGGAATAGCCACATTCGATAAAATGCTAACATAACACTGATGCCACACCTGAAAAGTGCCTACAAAAACCTCCGCAAGAGCCGCCGCAAGGCGGTCATCAACTCGAAGGCCAAAGAGAACCTGAAGAAGGCTCTCAAGGGGCCGTTGACGCTCAAAACCTCCGCCGCGGTCACAAAAGCGATCGATAAAGCCGCCAAACGCGGCATTATTTCCGACAATAAAGCGGCTCGTCTGAAAAGCAATCTGAGCAAAAAGATTAAGTGATAATGGACGGCCGCCTGCGGCGACCTAGATTCGGTGAATGGCCGAATAGCGACCGCCTGCGGCGATCTAGCATTTTAAAGAAACAAAATGGACGAGCCATCACCCTCGACCGCAAAGGAAGGAATTGAACTCCTCTCGCCCCTAACCAAAACCGGGAAAGCCAAAGTCATCTCCTTTTGGGCCCGCACTGCTGGCATTCCTCTGATCATTATTCTACAGCTGGCTTTTTTGGGAATTTTCGCCTTTCGAGCGAAGTTGGGAATGGATCTCCAAAAACTCGCTCTATCGGTGGGCGAGAAAGAAAAGGTCGTGGCAGATGCCGCCGATTTTGAACAAACCTTCCGCAAAACCCAGCGCAAGCTGGGACAGATCGCTCTGGTCAGGGACGGGCTCTGTGTTTCTTGCGCCATTGAGACGCTCAACAGAATTAAGCCCGCCGCCGTGGTCCTGAACACCCTCAGTTTGGAAGGAGAGAAAATGCAATTGATTGCGGAAACGCCGCAGGGCCTGACTTTCGCCACCTTCGTTGCCAATATCATTAAAGAAGAGGGAATCCGCGAGGCCCTCATCACTTCGGGAAGTCTCAACCGGGAAGGAAATTTTGTCTTCACGATGGAGCTGGTTTTGGACAAGGACAATATTAAATGATTGGTATTTATTCGCGGAGCGAATTGCAACCTGAGCGGAGCGAGGGGAAGCACTATTACCTATGATTGGTTACTACTACTATTTGACAAAAATCCGCCCTTATTTCACCCAAACCGAGAAGACGGATTACACCTTGATAATTTTCTCGCTTTTAACAGTTCTGGTTTTTGGATTTCTGGGCATCCGGCCGCTGGCAACGGCAACGCTGAAAGCCTACACCCAGCTCCGCGAGGGGGAACGCTACGAGAACGAGCTGACCGAAAAAATCATTGCTCTCAATCAGGCCGGGAGTTCTTTCTTCGCTTCCGCCGAAGTCTCCCAGCTCGGCGCCATTGTTCCGGAGGGCCAAACCCAACCCCAAATCATCCAGGATCTTGACAATGATGCCGTTTCCGCCGGCTTTAAGCTGAAGTCGGTGGTCTTTCGCCCCCAAGAAGCGGCCGTGTCGCCGGGCGAGATAAACTTTTATGTTTTCGACTTTTTCGCTTCCGGTCCCCAAAAGTCCGTGGTCGCTTTTCTTAAAGAGTTGGAGAAGGGCCAGCTGATCCAAATCGAGTTGTTCCAAACTTCACTGCGCCGGGAAGAGGGGGGCACTTCGTTGGAGGTTGTCGGGCGCGGAAAGGCCTTCTATCTGCAATGACCAAAGAATTGGGAATCGTTTTGACCCTAACTCTGATTGCGATCCTGTCTTGGGTTGGTTGGCTCTTTTTTGAAGGCGCCAGCGGATTAGATCGGATGGATTATTCGAAAAAGATGGCCGAACCGCTCAATCCTGTCCTGCGCACCGACATTCTTCAGTAATCTATCCGACTAGACGATGAATTAAGAGGTCCAAGGGCCGCTTTTTGCCCTGTTTGCGGTGACGGTCTTCGTCCAGAACGGCGGAAAGAGAACGGCGCAGCTCCTCCATACTCCAAGAGCTCGTGTATTTCTGAAGCTTCTGGACGACATAGGGATTGATGCCTCTCACCGCCCTGCTCTTCACCCGCACTAGTGATCGCAACTGCCAGACAATCATTTTCAAAATGAAATCAAAATCCTGGCCCTCTTGGAGAAGCCGCCGCGCTTGAATCAGGGCGTTCTTACGATTGCGACCGACGATTGCATCCAACAAAGGAAAAACGTTCTTAGGGATCTGGGGATCAAAAAAGAAAACCTTCGCGCCGGAAAATTTCTCCAATTCTCCGGGCGGCAGGCGGTGCGGAAAAACCAAGGCAAGGTCCTGCACTCCCTTCTCCCATTCCGAAAGCCGGGCTTTGGGCAATTCCTTTAGCGGCGGATCCTCCCAGATAACAACCTGATGTTGATTTGATTTTTCAAAAAAGGAGGAGGAAATAAGCCTCTGCGATAGTCCTTTCGGGTCTTTTTCTTCCCAAAAAAGAGCGGAACTGTATTGGCGCTTAAACCTCAAAAGGTCCTCCCGAAGGGCCGGCTGGTCTTCTCCGTGGAAGACAAAAATCACGGGTTGCCTCCCGAGTCGGCGCCGGACTTGGTGCCAAAGAAAAGCTTCTGCACCGCCGCTTGGATCTTGGTGTAGTAGGTGTTCCCTCCCTTGGGAACAATCACGTACCCCCCGAATAAAGAATTGTTAGGGTGGTAAACCAAACCGGATGCCGGGTCCAAGACCAAGCTGCTTATCTGGCTTAGATCGCCAAACTTGCCAACGAGCTCCAGCGCCTTGCGAATTTCTCCAAAGCTGGCATTGGTCTTAACGGCAGCGTTGATCTGCTGATATAGCTGGCTCAACTTACTTGGATTAAGTAAAAGATCCAGCGACATAATCTTGTCCTTCACGGCCATGATTACTTTCTGTTGCCGCCGGGCCCGATCAAAATCGCCATTAGCGGTGCCGTGACGCGAGCGGGCAAATTTCAAGGCCCGGTCCCCGCTTAAGGTCTGACAGCCGGCCGAAAACTTTACCACTTCATAGCGGGTGTAGACCGGCAAAGCATTCTCCCGTCCCGGAACCGGATAGGCATTATCGGTAAAGGCTTCCTCGACGCAAACGTTGATGCCGCCTAAGGTATCCACAATTTCCTTAAATCCGGCGAAATTAACGATTGCATAGTAGGGAATCTTAATTCCTAAAACCTCCTCGACCTTAGCTTTTGCAAAGCTGACGGCTTTTTCCTGATCGAACTTGCCGGAAGAGTAGGCTCCCCCGCCGCAGTTGTAGGCGGCATTGATCTTCTTGGCTCCCAAAGCAATCGGGCAATCCATCTTGACCCAAAAATCGCGGGGAATCGAAACCAAAACCGGCTGACCTTCGGCCACCGATACCGATTCCACCAGGATTGTGTCGGTCAGTCCCTGAAAGCCATCCGTCCGAGAATCCAACCCGAGAATCAGAACATTTACCCGCCCATCCACTTCCGTCAACTTCGTGGGTTCGAGGAGGCGGGCAAAAAAGGAAACCGGGGCCAGCAAACCCTGCCCAAAAGGCGTCCGGGAAAACGCCAACAAGCCGCCGCCCAGAGCCAGCAGGATTGCCAGCAGGACCAACCAGCGCTTTAGCTTTCGGCCCCGCTTGGGCCGAGGAGCATCGAGATCAAGATACTTTGTCATATATTTCCTCCTCATAGATCCGAACCATCTCCCCCAGCTTTTTCCGCTCCAGAATTCCTTGGGGAGAGGGGACCTTGGACAGCTTCTCGGGAATTTTAACATCTGCGGGACGGAATCCCGTTCGCTGCTGGAGAGCCAGCTTCTTCCGAAAGATGTCCCGGGCGGTTTTCTGCAGATGTTCGTGGGAAAAGTCCGCCCCCAAAGCCCGAAGGGCGGCAAAGGAAGCGGCAGGGTCTTCAAAAACCGAGGCCAGATAGCCGCAGCCAACCAAAGTTTCCGCCAGAGTTTTGGCGTACTGGGTTTCCACCAGCCGGTGGACCAGATCGGCCGGTTCAATTTCCTGTTCCAGAAGATCCAAGTCGAGCAGGAATCCCCGATTCTCCTCGGTGGTCGCCCCCAGCTGCAGCACCTGGGTGAGGAGAGAGGCATAGCCGTTGAAGTAGGGCAAAATTCCCAGACCGGCAATTCCCAGAGATTGGGGATGGGTCGGCACGGACTCCCGAAAATCGCGCGCCCATTGCTCGCGCCCCGCAAACAGAGCCTCGATGAGCGTCAGGTAGGTTTCCTCGTTGCCAAACTCCAGGCTCTCTTTTTCCGTCAGGTAAGCCAGGATGGTTCCCAGGCAGACCGGGTCCAACCCCAGTCCCCAGGCTCTCTCGATCAGGGAAGATATTCTTAGAGGTTCGAATATTCCCAGAAGCGGGCCCAGAGCCACCACACTCTCGTAATCGTAAGGGGTGGAACGCTGGCTGCCCTTGAGGAGATGAATGCAACCCACCGGGCATCCGCCGCAGGCCACCCGGCGGGCGGCGACGGCCTCCGCAAAAGCCGGCGCCAGCAGTTCCTCTCCCTGCAGATTGGATTCCGCCAAATTATGAACCGGAACGGCGGCGATTTTTTTCTCCACCGCCAGGTTGCGGAGGGTTCCCAATTGGGAGAGCTCCCGGTGTCCCCGTATTTTTTGATAGAGGGATTCGAAAACTTCTTGATAGCGGCGTTCGTCGGAAAAGCTCTCGCTCTTCTCTCCGGCAATCGTCAGGATCTTGAAATTTTTCTGCGCCCAGGCCCGGCCGAGACCGCCCCGAGGGAAAGAGAAGAATTCATCCAGGTAGAGAGGAGAGTAGCCCATCCCCTGTTCGGCGGCCGGACCAGTCGCCAGAACCGACTGTTTGCCGGGAACTCCCGCCGAGGCGGAGACCAGTTCAAAAACCTTGGGGGTTTCCAATCCCAAGAAGCGGCTGGCGTCGGCGAACTCGATCCTATCCTCATCCACCGTTACCATCGTCGGCGAAGTAGCTTTCCCCAAGATCACTACACCCTGGTAACCGGCGGCGCGGAGGAAGCGGGCGAGGTTGCCTCCGGCAAAGGAGGTAGCGAGGAACCCAGTTTGGGGGGAGCGAAAAACCGCCACCGTTTTTGAAGCGCCGGGGAAAACTGCGCTCAACGGCCCTCCCGCCAACACGATCGGCTCCTCCTCAAAAAACTGTTCATAGAGCGCCAGTGCCCAACCCAATCCCCCAACCAAAGGAATGAACTCTTGATAGGATTTAACCTCAAAGGTGCGGGAGGTGAGATTTATCTGCAAAAAGGTTGGTGCCACCATAGGATTTACTCGCCGATGTCGTAACAGTTCTCCGGACAGATGTCGCGAATTTCGGGATAGTCGGTTTTCTGGCCATAATCAATCACCGCCCGAAAATAGGGTTGGCCCGCGGAAACCTTCCGGATCTGCAGAAAAGAGCCCGCGTAGGAAAGCTTTTTCTTGGTGATTTTGGCCGCCAGGAGTTCGCAGAGCCCGCAACCGGTGCAGCGCTCCATCCGCGTCGGTTTAAGGATTTTAGGCATCAGGGTAAGTATAACAATCAGGAGGAGAATAATAATTTATTAGCCTGTTATAGTATATGATATATACTATAAGAACGCTTCCACAGATAGAGAGAATGGGATGGGATGGAATGGGATGGGATTTAGGTTTGGTAACCGAGTGCCGATAATCCCGGGAGCTCCTTGCCGGCGAGAAACTCCAGCATCGCTCCCCCGCCCATCGAAACGTACCCCATCTTTTCAAGCAGGCCAAAGGCCGCTAGCGCCGCAATGGTATCCCCTCCACCAACCACTGTCTTGCCGGGGTGCTCCGCCAGGACCTCCGCCACGCGGCGGGTGCCGGACTCGTATCGCTTCTCCTCCCACTTCCCCATCGGCCCATTCCAAACCACCGTCTTCGCATTCTTGATGATTTCGGTAAAATTCTTCTCGGTTTCCGGCCCGATGTCGAAGGTCTCAATGGCATCGACCGGGAAGACGGTATGGGGAATCTCTTTCAAACCCTGGTCAAACATCAGGCGCCCCCCGAGGAGAACGGAATCGGCCACCGCCGCGAAACTAGGAACCAACGGCGACTTCGTCTCGGTCTTTGCTCCCCCCAAGACAAACACCAACGGGCGGGCGGGATTTTCTAAAACTCCGCCGAGCTCTTTTACCTCCTCCTCCAATCGCAATCCGGCGTAGGCCGGAAGGTAATTCGGAATGCCGGCGATGGAGGCGTGCGACCGGTGGGAAGCAGCGAAAGCGTCGTTGACGTAGAGGTCGCCAAGTTCAGACAGCTCCTTCGCAAAATTCGGATCGTTATCCTCTTCCCCCAGCCAAAAGCGAAGGTTCTCTAGCAACACTAGCGAATAGTGATTAGCGGCTAGCGAATAGTCTGAAATAAAACCAACCTCTCGATCTAATTCCTTAGAAAACCAATCCGCAATGGGTTTAAGAGAAAGCTCGGGAACAATGTGCCTGCCGGGTTCACTACCTGAAGCTTTAGCGGAGGTGGGCCGGCCAGCGTGGCCGATGATGACCACCCGCGCGCCGTTCTCAATTAGGTATCCAAGCGTCGGCAAAAGTGCTCGGAGGCGATAGTCCTCACCAACCTTCCCGTTTTCAATTGGAACATCCAGGTCGGCTCGCAAAAGAACTCTTTTTCCCGAGACCTCGGTTTCTTTAATGGTTTTGAGCATCGGTGGTTTCCGGCGTGATGAAGCGCAGGCTCTTTCCCATTTCTTCAAAGATCACGGCGTGATCCGCTTCGCCGTATTTATTCCAAGTCAGCGTAAAATCGTTCTCTCCTTTCGCAAAGAAGATAATCTCTTTTTCAGGAGTGGTAATTCGCTCGCCGTAGATATCGTTGGCGTAGAAACTGCACTCGGATTGGTCGTTCTCGCAGGCGGTTTTCCCGCGATTGGCGTTGGAAGCCACGGTCAGGCTGATGTAATCTTTTGGCAAAACTTCCCCCGCGACCGCCGGTTTCGGCTGAAAAGTCACCAAGACCGAATTGACTTCCACTGCCTCCCAATTATCAGGGTAGCGCAGGCCCAAATCGTAAGTTTCGCTCCGATAGACCAACCAGTTCTCGTAGGGATTAGGACCGGCTAGGAAAGAGGTGGGAGCGTAGCGCTGCCAGAGCACCACCGCCAGATAACCGGCGGAAAAGACCACCGCGGTCGCCAGGATAAAAAGAAAACTTAAGCCGACTCTTCGCCAGGTGATACGGCGCTTCGGCTTGACGGAATCGGTAGCTTTTTCCTCCTCACCGGAGATTTCGGGATCCACAAAAATAGAGTAGCATTAGAGTGTGTTTAGATTCATCCGCGAATCGGGATTGGTTCAACTGATACTGCTGATTGCGATTGGGGTAATTCTCTACTACAACTGGCCCAAAATATGGGAAGGTGTGCTGGAAATTCTCAGTAATCTGCAGACGAGATTTATACTTTAATCAGGCTCCCGACTCGAATCACGTGCTCGACCAGCGAGGTCGAATACCCCCACTCGTTGTCGTACCAAGCGAGGATTTTAACCAAATCGCCGTCCACCACCCGCGTCATCGCCAGATCGACAATTGAGGCGTGCGGATCTTTGATGATATCCGAGGAGACGATCGGATCCTCCGTCACCGCCAGGACCTTTTCCCAGCGCGCGTCTTGAGCGGCATCCTTAAGAATCTTGTTTATCTCCACCACGGAGGTTTGGCGTTTGGCCAAAAAAGTAAAATCTACGATGGAACCGCAGACCACCGGCACCCGCAGCGCAATTCCATCGAAGAGGCCCTCCAGGCCCTTGAGAGATTTGACGACCGATTCCGCCGCTCCGGTGGAAGATGGAACAATGTTCATCGCCGCTGCCCTTCCCCGCCGGGGATCCTTGGTCGCCGGCCCATCCACCAGACTCTGCGTCGCGGTGTAGCCGTGAGCGGTGTTGAGCATTCCCTTAACCACTCCGGGGTTTTCCATCATCACCGCCGCCACGGGCACGGCCGCATTGGTGGTACAGGAAGCGTTGCAGGTCACCAGCGGCAAATCGCCGGTGAACAGCGCATCGTTGGCGCCGATGAGAGCGTAGGGCACGTCTCCTTTGGCCGGAGCGGTGATGACCACGCGCTTGGCGCCGGCCTTGATGTGCTTCTCGGCCTCCTCCAGCTCGTCGAAACGGCCGGTGGATTCCACGACAACATCAACGTCCATTTCCTTCCAAGGGAGAAGTCCGGGGTCTTTTTCGGAAAGAATTTTGATATTCTTGCCGCCGACCACCAGGCTCCCGTCGGAGATCTTGACCTCCTTGTCGTAGCGGCCGTAAACGGTGTCATAGCGCAGAAGATAGGCCAGCATCTCCGGCTCGGCCAGGTCGTTGATTGCCACAAACTCAAGCTCCGGCCGTTCAAAGGCGATTTTGAAAAAAGCCCGGCCGATGCGGCCAAAGCCGTTAATTGCGACGCGGGTCACAGCTGTTCCTCCACCCACCGTTTGAACTCCTCTTTGGAACGGGCACCGGTGGTGCGCACCACTTCCTTGCCATCCTTCTCAATCACGTAGGTGGGAATCGACATCACACCGTACTTTTGGGCCACCTCGCCTTGGGCATCCACATCATAATCCACAAATTCCATCTTGCCGGCGAGCTCTTTTTTAAGCTCCTCAATCGTGGGTTTCATCACATTGCAGGGAGGACACCAGTTCGCCCAAAAATCCAAAAATTTAACCGCCATTTCAACCAAAAGATAACATATATTTCAACATCGGCTCGTCGGTTTATCGGTCCACCAGCTCAATTAAATGAGATGAACCGATGAACAGATTTTAAAATGAACCGATATGTTTTCCTGTGTTACGATAAGCGCGTGGAAGCTCTTCTCTCCTCCCTAAATCCGCAACAACAGGCCGCCGTTCGCTGCGCCGATGGTCCCTCGCTCATCGTCGCCGGGCCGGGGTCGGGAAAGACCCGCGTCCTGACCCACAAGATCGCCCACCTGATCCGCAACGAGGAAATTCCATCACATCAAATCCTCGCCGTCACTTTCACCAACAAAGCCGCCGATGAGATGCGCGAGAGAGTGGAAAAATTGCTGAAGGACCCGACGGCGGAACGGCCGGATTCGTCAATTCCCTGGATGGGGACCTTCCACTCCATCTGCGCCCGCATCCTGCGGCGGGAGGGAACGGAGATCGGCATCCCGGCCAGCTTTGTCATCTACGACGAGAATGACCAGCGCGATCTCATCAAGGACATCCTTAAACTGATCGGGCGGGGCGAGGAGCGTTTCTCGCCGGGAGGAGTCTCGGCCGCCATCTCCCAAGCCAAGAACGAAATGGTCAGTCCCGAAACGTACCAAGAGATGGCGGAGGGAAACTTTCAACAGGCAGTGGCGGAAGTCTATCCCCGCTACCAAGAGAGAATCAAAAAGGCCGGTGGTCTTGATTTTGACGATCTGCTGCTGGAAACGGCCCGGCTCTTCCAAGAACGTCCGGCGATTTTGGCGAGGTGGCAGAAATCCTTCCGGCACGTGCTGGTGGATGAGTATCAAGACACCAACCGCGTCCAGTACCTGCTGGTGCGGCTTCTCTCCAAGACCCACCACAACCTCACCGTCGTGGGCGATATGTCCCAAGCGATTTATTCCTGGCGGGGGGCGGATTTCCGGAACCTCTTGCGCTTTCAGCAGGATTATCCCCAGGCGCAGATTTTTCACCTCGCCCAAAACTATCGCTCCACCAAGCGAATCCTTCTGGCGGCCCGCTCGCTGATCGAACACAACCGCACCCACATTCCGCTGGAACTCTGGACCGACAATGAAGAGGGTCTTCCGGTCGTGCTCTACGCCGCGGACAACGAGCTCGACGAAGCTTTCTATCTTTCGACGCAAATCTCCGCCCTGCTTTCAAATGGGAACGCCCGTAACTTTACCGACTTCGCCGTCCTCTATCGCACCAATGCCCAATCGCGAGTCCTGGAAGAAGTTTTTATGCGCGGCGGAATTCCCTACCTCCTGATCGGCGGCACCAAATTCTATGAGAGAAGGGAGGTTAAGGACATCCTGGCTTACCTCCGTCTCTTGCTGAATCCGCAGGACCAATTGAGCCGGGAGCGGGCCGAAAAGGTCGGCAAAAGGCGACTCGCCGGCCTGAACGCCTCCGACCGGGACGAACTGGTAGCGCTTCCTCCCGCTCAGATGATCCAAAAGATTCTCCAACTCACCGAATACCTGGGATACCTGGATGACGGTTCGGAGGAAGGCCAGTCGCGGATCGAGAACGTCAAGGAACTCTCTTCGGTCGCCACCTCTTTTGGATCTCTGCCGGAGTTCCTTCAGCACGTGGCGTTGGTCCAACCCACCGACGCCCTCTCCCGCCGGATCCGCCGGGATTCGGTCTCGCTGATGACGCTCCACTCCGCCAAAGGGCTGGAATTTCCCTACGTCTTCATCACGGGATTGGAGGAGGGGCTACTCCCCCACGCCCGCAGCCTGGGAAGCACCGAAGAAATCGAGGAGGAACGCCGGCTCTGCTACGTCGGGGTGACCCGGGCGAAAAAACAGCTCCACCTTTGCTTTGCGCGCGAGCGCTTGCTCTTCGGGTCCCGTTCCGAAAGCCTGCCGTCCCGTTTTCTCAATGAGATCGGCGAGGAAAACATGCTGATGCATCTCTCTCAAGGAGGACTGGCCGATGAGTTTTAACCCCCAAATTAGAGAAAGGGTGGCGGCTGCTGCCGTCCACTCGGTGCTGATCCTTCTCCTCGCAGGAGGAGTGGGTTATCTTTTCAACCACTACCAACCGCTAGCGAAACAGAATCAAGTCGCCCGGGGAGCAACAACCGTCTGTCCGGGGACAAAGCTAAACTACCCGCGGGTGATTAAGGAAACGATCCGCGGAAAAAGGTTTTCTTTTAGGTACAATTGCATCCAAAGCGGATTCCTCGCTACCTCTTATGACGGCAACTGCAAAGGGTGCAGCGGCCGGACCCGCCTCACCAACGAGCCGGTCACCTGGGGAGTCTGCGCCGTGGATACGGATGTGATTCGCCCCTACAAGGACACCCGCTCCCAGTTCTACGTGCCGGGGTACGGTCCCTGCCGAGCGGCGGACACTGGCGGAAAGATTAAAGGGAAGAGAATTGATCTGGGATTTGAAGATATTTCTAAAGGCTGGTGGAGCAAGCGGTATACGGACATCTACACTTTTGTCAAATGACACAAATCCTAGACCTCCGAGGTCTAGAAGATTCTCGCCAAATGAAGAAGGCGGTGTGGGAAGGCACCGCCTTAGGTTCAACTGATATCTGTTAGCCAAACGATCGCATCGAATTTGTGCCCGATCTTACCAGCAAGATCGGCGATCTTCTCCCTATCCAAGCTGGTCATCTTGAGCCAGCAGAGGGCGCGATAGATGTGATCGGCCTCGGACGACCCATTCCCAAGATGGAAGTGCCGCTCATTGGGAAGATGCTTCCGCCAAGCCTTGACAGATCGGTACAAAGCGTCATCGAGGAGCGCTAAGAGCTCCGCTCGAATCCTGCGGGTATGCCTCTTGGTCCTTTCACGGTAATCCGCAAAGAGGAAAGCGGTACCGGCGGTAAGCAAACCCAACAGTATCCCTACTGAAACAACGATCCTCGCGTCCACAGTGATTCTCCTTGCCAGCCGACGTTGCCTTGTTCCTTTCTTCCCAAAGGAACGTTGCCTTGCCGGAGGCGTTGAGCTTGACCGCGCCGAATGCGCAATCGCTCTAATTTTACACCGCTATAGGATTAAGTCAAAGAAGCTATAATTTGAAGTATGCAAGCAAAAAAAGAACTCGGTCAGAATTTCCTCGTAGATGAAGGGGTCGTGGGTGACCTAACTGCGGCGGCGCAGATCGAAAAGACCGACACGATTCTCGAAGTCGGCGCCGGGACCGGCACCGTGACGAGGGAGTTGGCGGCGCGGGCCGGGAAAGTCATCGCCGTCGAGTTTGATCGCGATCTAATCCCCTTACTCCAGAGGAACCTTAAAGGTTACTCCAACGTTGCGATCGTCAATGCCGACATCCTCGAATTTCCAATTAGCAATTATCAATTAGCAAATTACAAGGTTGTTGGCGCTATTCCGTACCAGATAACTTCCCCCTTAATCCACAAGATTCTGCACTCTCCCCACCGGCCGAAATCGATTACCTTTATAGTTCAGAAAGAGGTAGCCGAAAAGATCGCCGCCAAAGCACCCGATGCCACTTATCTCTCCAACTTTGTCGCGAATTTTGGCGAAGCGCGAATTATCCAGGTCGTTAAGCCGGGAGCCTTCTCTCCCCAACCGAAGGTGGACTCCGCGATTATTCATATTGAACTCTATCCCAAACCAAAAATCGGGGACGCGGTGCGGCTGGCGAAATTCCTCCACCACGGTTTTGCCCAACCGCGCAAAATGCTGCATCACCGGTTCGAAGCCGGAATATTGGCAGGATCAAAAATATCGCCGCAGGCCCGGCCGGCCCACCTATCAAGGGAGGATTGGCGAAATCTCTATCGGGAACTCTCGATGACGAGAGAGCGTAGCAAAACCCGCCGCGGCGACGGAACCTGGAGAAATTAAAATCAATGCTGTCCTCGCTAACGCTGCGTCATTAGTATCGCCTCACTAACCGGCGGATCTTCTCGGCTCCAAAAACAGCCCAGTACTTGGGGGTGAGCGGGTAGTCCCAGACGCCGGCGTAATCTACTTGGTAGCCGCCGAATCCCTTCTTGAACAGGGAATAGCCGTACCAGGGGTGGCGGGGGTCGTCGTTCGGGGCAATTCCCCAAAAATCAAAGTAGCGATAGCCATCCTTCTTCGCCTCCTTAATAATCTCCCAGAGAAGGAAGTAGGAGACCGGCAGGTTCGTCCGAATGGAGGCTCCGTGGACGTAGGTCACGGTATCCCCGTAGGAAAAGACGACCGCCGCCGAAAGCACGTCGCCCTGGTGGGTCGCCAAAACCAGCTCGGCCATTCCCCGCGGAGCAAGAGTCTCAAACTGAGTCTGCAGATAGCGGTGGGATTGGGGGACAAAGCTCTGCCGACGGCGAGTAACGCTCATCAATCGATGAAATTCTTCCATCTTCCGCGGATCGGCGCTGCGGTGAACCTCCATCCCCAAACCCTCGGCGCTTCTCACCAGATACCGCGTGGTCTTGCGCATCTGCGCCAAAAGGTCTTCCTCCGAAAGGGAAAGGTCCAATAGCAGCGATACGCCCCCGGCTTGGCTGGTCACCACCTGCGCCCGACGATAACCTTCCTCTCGAAATAGTTCGTCGAGATCGGGACTGGCTTCCCAGTGCGGTTCCACCCGCAAGTAATCCACCTTTTCGCTCGCCGCAAAATTCCGGAGATACTTCAAAGTCTCTTGAGCGCGCCCCCTTTCGAAAGATTTTAAGATCGGTCCCCGCGGCACATAAACAAAGCTCCCCAACTTCCGTCGGCCGACCAGCGCCTGGCAAATCCCATCCAACGCCCCGCCTTGGTAAGTCCCAAAACGGTGGTGGGAAAGCCCCAATTTATCTTGGAATTCTCCCCAGGCCCAAGATTGCAGAAAAGAGGTGTGCGGCTGACGGGTTAAAAATTCTTCCCAAGACCTCTCCTCGAGTATTTCTTTAATCTCCATCAGTTACAATGCTACCAGAATGGACCCCGATCTTAGACAGAGTGATGGCTGGGCAGAATATTTAGAATCGCAAGGATGGCTGGTGGAAAAGCTGGGAAATACAAAAGTTTTTATCAGAAAAATCCCGCCCTTCGGCGCGGTTGCTAAGATCCAGAGACCGGTTGAAATTCCGACCGTCGCGGAAATCGATCGTCTGGCCAAGAAACATCGCGTCCTTTTCGTAAAGATTGAACCTCTATCAACTGTCAACAATCAGCAGATTGCTAGGTTCGGCGAAGCCGAGCCGTCCTATGAACTATTAACTAATCACGGTTTTGTCCATGATTCTAGCCCCAATCTCGCTACCAAAACAGTCATCCTCGATCTCACCAAAAGCGAGGGTGAACTCTGGAAAGACCTCTCCCAAGACGCCCGGCAGAGTGTGCGCAAGGCGCAGAACAATCACCTGCGGGCGGCGGGCTTCAAGCTGGGAGAACCGGGATTTGATAAAGCGCTGGCCGAGTTCCACCAACTCTTGAAAGAAACCGGCCGGCGGCAACATTTCTGGACCCCCACCTTTGACCAACTCCGAAAAAAGGCCGAAATCTTCGGACCGAACGCCGCTCTCTTCTTAGCCTACTCTCAATCTCACACCCCGTTGGCGGGCACCTTTGTCCTGTTGGGGGACGGAACCCACTCCGCCTCATCCCGGGAAGGCCAGGGCCTCTACGCCTCCTACTTTCTGCTCTGGGAAACGATCCGAGGACTGAAGGTTGGGGGGGTAAAAAATCTGGATCTCGCCGGCGTTTATGATCCCCGATTTCACCGCGCCACCCGGAGTTGGCAGGGATTCACGGCGTTCAAGAAAAAATTCGGCGGAAAAGAAATCGAGTACCCCCGGCCGCTCATTAAGTACTACCATCCCCTCGTTAAATTTATTTTCAGAATCGCGGGAATATAGTTGCGCGGGTGCTTTTTGGACGACTGCCCGAGACGGGCTAAGGATAATCATTGTTTAAAGCTTCGCTTTAACAAATAAGCTCCTCGCTCCGCTGCGGGTGCTTCTTGGACGGCTGCCTATGGCAACCTAGCAATGGATAGGTCACTCGAAGCGACCGTCCCATTGACATATACCCCCCGGGGGTATTATATTAATGAAGAAATGGACGGCTCGCTCAAGCGAGCCTAACATTTTGAAAGAACCAAAATGAAAGCCTCCAAAGAGAGTGTTAAACGCCGGCTCCAAATCCTCAAGGGACAACTTGGGGGGTTGGAAAAGATGGTCGATGAGGACCGATATTGTATGGATGTTCTTACTCTATCTCTGGCAATCCAGCGAGCGATGAAAGAAATGGACCACTTGATTATGGAAGAGCACATGAACAGCTGCGTCCAGGACGGGGTTCGTTCCGGAAAATCGAAAGAGGTTACCAAGGAGCTGATGGACCTCTTTGAGGTGATCCGCAAATGAAAAAAGACTGCTGCGAGGAACCAACAAAAGAAAAAGCCCGCACCTTTAAGATCCCTCTCGCCGGATTACTCATCGGCGCCCTTACCATTCTCACCCTGGTGGGCGGGTTCCTCCTGGCCACCGGTTCCGGACCGGCAAAACTAACAGGCGGCGCCGGCCAGTTTTACACCGACCATACCTCTTTCGAGTGGGGCGAGATCAACATCAATGACGGCAACGCCACTCATGAATTTGTGATCGAGAACCGCGGTACCGGAGAACTGGAACTAGCCAACATCCTCACCTCCTGCGCCTGCACCAGCGCTCAAATTACGATCGAGGGAGTCGCTAGTCCTTACTTCGGAATGCATTCCACTTCTTCTTGGATTGGAAAAGTAGCACCCGGAAAAACGGCGACCGTATCCGTTATCTTCGACCCCCTCTTCCACGGGCCGACAGCCACCGGACCGATCGAGAGATTGATCTCTATCAAAACCAACGACCCCAAAAATGAGAGTATGGAGTTTAAGCTCAACGGCGATGTCATTAAAAATTAGGCTTAGGATCAAACGCGCGGCCCTCACGAACAAACTCAAAAAACTGCTTCGCTCTCCCCTGCCGCTCTACCTGGCAATCCTGCTGGCGATCAACGTGGGGGTCCTCACCGCCGCCGGCGGGTACATCCTCCTAACCCGCGGTTCTTCAACCAAGGATTCGGAAAATCTAGTTAAGAATCTCAAGGCAGAGGTCCTGCCAGCGGCAGGTTATGCCACTTCAATTACCTGGGGAGACATCGGTAAAAAACTCATCGATGTCGGTGCCATTGACGAGAAACAATACCAACAACTCTTCAACTCTCCCACCAACGGCGAGGATGAGTTGGACATTCTTAAAGGTGGGTCAACCAAACCGATTGGCATAAATGAAAATAATTCCCAATTCGTTGTTGACACCCTCTGGGCTTTCGGACTGACCCAAAAGAGCAAGGTGCTGGACGAAGGACCGATGAAAAACAGCGGCACCGACCTGGGGAACTTCGCCTCCACCGGCGGGTGGACCCTGGGAAAGAAATCCGCCACCGAACTCTACAGCAGCCAAGAACTGGTTCAGCTGAATGATTTCCAACAGGACCTGGTGAAGAAAATCACCGACGGCATCTATCGGCCCTGCTGCGACAATCCCACCTCGTTCCCCGACTGCAATCACGGAATGGCAGCGCTCGGCCTGGTCGAGTTAGAGGTCGCCGCGGGACTTTCGGAGGAACAGATCTACCGCGACGTCCTGGCTTTCAATTCTTTCTGGTTCCCCCAAACCTATCTGGAGACTGCGGTCTACTTTAGTCAGCAGGGCAAGGAATGGGGCGAGCTGGATCCCAAAACGATTCTCGGCCCAGAGTACTCTTCCGCCTCCGGCTCGGCGGTGATCAGTAGCCAGGTCAAGGACGTCCCTGGCCTGGACTCCGGCGGCGGCAGCTGCGGCGTCTAGATGGACAACACCATTATCTACGCTTCCCTCATCAGCGCTTTTATCGCCGGGATGATCGCGCTCTTCGCCCCCTGCTGTGTGACCTATCTTCTTCCTGCTTATCTGGGAAACATTTTCCGCGAAAGGAGAAAAGTGCTCTTAATGACCTTTGTTTTTTCGCTCGGTATTTTCGTGGTGCTTCTCCCGGCGGTCCTGGGAGTCCAGGCGCTCTCTGTCTTTGTTTTTCGCTACCACGACCAAATCTACCTAACGGGAGGTTTGCTGATGATCCTGTTTGGAGTGCTGGCGTTTCTGGGGATCAAGCTGCCGATGCCGCGCTTGAGCCAACCCAACATTGAACAGCCGGATTTCGCTTCCATCTTCACTCTGGGAGTTGTTTCCGGAATTACGAGCGCCTGCTGCGCCCCGGTCCTCGCGGGGGTCCTCACTCTCAGTTTCCTCGCTCCCTCGTTCTGGCTGGCAATCCTGATCGGGGCCTTCTATGTCCTGGGGATGGTCTTCCCGCTCTATGTGATGTCCTATTTCATCGATAGCAAGAGGGTGCTCAACGGGAACTGGCTCAAGAAACCAATTATGCAGTTGGAACTCGGTGGAAAAACCTTTCCGATCCTGCGAAGCAACCTGATCTCCTCTCTGATTTTCCTGGGGATGGGCACCCTGGTCATCTACCTGACGCTCGCCACCGATTTCTCAATGGCGGAGAGCGCTCAGAAGCTTACCGCGCTTGTCTCCCAGCTCCAGCAGACCCTGGGACAAATTCCTTACATCAATGTGCTGTTCGGTGCCGCGGTGCTCGCCATTTTTGGTTTTCTCTGGTACCAAACCTTCCGCGGCAAGAAGGATCGATAGAGCTCTTGCTCCAAATAACCCAATTGTGCTAGCCTGACCTCTAATGAAAAGATTAATCGGCGTTGCTGCCATTCTCACCGTCCTCCTGTTCTGGGGATCGGTGGTTCTCGCCCAGCCCGGAAAGGCTTTCAGGCTCCCCTCTTCGGCCGTTAAAATCTCCGATGGCCTCTACTATCTTGGCCGCAGTGTCAGCGGCGCCCAGGGTTATGCGATTCTTCGCTACGCTGCCGGATTTGCCAAGCCCGGGGGAAGTGGAGCCGCCCGCGCCCCCAAGTGCTACGGCTTCCTCTCCAAGGGGGCCCGCTGGAAAAACACCGAGTCCTACGTCACCGACGTCAACGATCCAGCCACGGAAAATTCGCTGGAAACCTGGGATTCTCGAGTCTCTTTTGACGTCTTTGGTTCACGGGATCCTTCTGGGTTAGTGGACGGGACCGACACCGCCGCCCCCGACGACAAAAACGAGCTCTACTTCGGCCAGATCGAAGAATCGGGGGTTATCGGCGTCACCACCGTC